>Ga0182011_10004423_pt1 | contig 11265 bp, 5 predicted proteins | sample 711E1DmetaG_FD_120481 | JGI IMG/M metagenome (GOLD analysis project Ga0182011, IMG submission 120481) | Permafrost microbial communities from Stordalen Mire, Sweden - 711E1D metaG | ecosystem: Environmental > Terrestrial > Soil > Wetlands > Permafrost | place: Sweden: Stordalen | collected... | reverse complement strand
GCCACGTTGATCATGTCTCCGACGCCGCTCCCTGTTAATGGACAATGATAACAAAATCCACCCCGGTATTCCACGACTTTGTTTCTCTTCCCCGTTTTCCGTAGGTTATGAGCATTCACACAGCAACGGAGCGACAATGCGCGATCTCCTCATCTCCTTCGTGTGTCTCTCACTTTTCGCCGGATGCTCGCGGGATGAACGACGCCGGATGGACCGGGCGCCGATCCGGATTGACGATCTCGCGATCCCGGTCTCCGGGGAGGCCCGTTCGTATATGCAGTCGGACAGGGCCGGGGCGTTCCTCACCGGCGTGGTGGGCGGGAGCGATGACGGCGACAGTTGGTCCGTGGGAGGCGTCGAGGTACTGGACGATGTGCGGGTGGAATGGGCCGGGGAGATTCTTTCTTCTGACAGACTCGATTCTGCCCGCATACTTCCGTTTGAAACCACACGGTATTACCGCGGAGGGATCTCCCTCGGTGTTTCCGTCCTCGAGGCTGCCGGCGGCGCGGACGTGCACGCGTTTCTTGTCCGCGCGGCGCTTCCGCGTCCGGGGAAAGTCACACTCCATGCTTTTCCCGCGGCGGGGAGTGCGGGGTCCGGTACGGGTCATCTCTGGGTCCGTCAGCTCGCGGGGGGAGAGACGCTCCTTGTCACCGCGGGAGACGATTGCTCGGTGACACATGACGGAGTTTCAGTCGACGGGACCGGGAAAGCGGCATTTCTTCTCTGTACGGTCGGGCCGGGTGCAGATCGGGGCATCGCCTCTCTCCTGTACGCCCGCGCGGATTCGCTCCTGGCGGCCCGGAGAATGCGCATGGAGAGCGTTCTCAACAGATCGTATTTCAATACGTCCGACGACTCACTCGACTGCGCCGTCCACTGGATGATGCTCGCTCTCGACGGACTGATGGTGGACCGTCGCGATACGTTTGCGGTAGCCGGTCTTCCCTGGGACGGATCGATCGACGTGCGCGACAACGCCCAGTCCATCGCCGGGCTTGGACTTGCGACCGGCGACTATCCCCGTACCGCCGCGATTCTCCGCTCCCTCTCCCGCTACCAGGACACGCTCAGCAGAAGCGCGACGTACGGGCGCCTCCCCGCCCGGATCGTGAACGACCGCCCGACCTATGACGGAGCGGATGTGACACCCTGGTTCGTGAGGGAGTTATATGATCAGGTTGTCAACACGGATGATACGACCCTCCTTCGCGCGCTCTATCCCCTGATCACGAAGAGTATCGACGGCACGCTGAGAACGCACGTTGACAGGTTTAACCTCCTTGTCCACGGACCCCGCGAAACATGGATGAAGGGTGTGGCCAGGGGGAACAGGGCGGTTGAGATACAGGTTTCGTGGTATTTTCAGCAGCTCATCGGCAGGTTCGCAGCGTCCTACCTCGGGGATACCGTCGCTTCCCGCAGGTGGGAAGACCTCCCGGAGAAGACCGCCCGGAACTTCACGCTTCTCTTCACGGACTCCGCGGCCCATACGCTGGCGGACCATCTGGACGCCGACGGTACCCGGTCAACGGAGATCCGCCCGAACGGCGTCATGTGTCTCGAGATGCTCGACGAGGAGGCGTTGCGTCACGGAGTCACACGCACTGCCGTTGCGGGCCTCCTCTCTCCGGAAGGCGTCCGGACACTCGCTCCCTCCGATCCACGTTTTGCCCGCTCCCCTGGTGCCCCCGGGTGGGAATCTAACGGGCCTGTCTGGACATGGCTTGCCGGGCCTCTTTCCTACGCGCTTACCCGGTATGACCGGCAGGACGTAAGCTACCCCCTGATGCGGAGGATGGCCGGTCTGGCTCTCGGGAGCGGCATGGCCGGGGCACTTCCCGCACGGTTCGATCCATCTCCGGGCGGAGGGAAGGCGTCGCTCACCGGCATGTCAGAGTTTATACGGAGCATCTACCAGGATTATTTCGGGGTGCGGGTTGATATGGCCGCGGGGACATTCGTCCTTCAGCCCAGGCTCCCGGCGTCACTCCCCGTGGTCCAGTTCACGGTATTTGCCGGCAGCTCCCCGATTGAAGTGGAATACAGCAGGAACAGGGAGAACACCCGCGTGCACCTGAATGCGCCGGTATTGCCGAAGGAGATGAAAGTGAACCTTCTCTGGATGATGGAAAACGGGGACGCGTGGCGCGGGTCGTTCCGCCTGAGGGGAGGTGTTCCGGCCGCGATCGTTTTGGGGGATGACGACGCCGTCATCTACGAAGGAGAGAGCCGCGGGGAACTCGAAGGGAAGAGGAAGCTGAAGAATTTCTCGCAGCGGAAGGCTGCCCTTGATCTCTCCCCGGTGCCGTGACTCCGGGGGGGTGGCCGGCCGGCTTACGAGGTGCGCCCGCCCCCCTTCCTCTTGATCAGAAGGGATTTCTTGAGCTGCTCGAGCCGCGTACTGTTCATCCGCACGCGGAGCGTGATCCCTTCCCCGTCATATCGTTCCTCGAGTACCTCCCCTGTCTCGTGCACGCGCGCGACCATGTCGTATTCTCCCTGACCGAGCGTGAGCGTCTCCTCTGTGACGGTCCCCTCGAGGAGCGACACGAGGGCGTCGGAAAGTGCGGACATGTTGATCCCCCGCGCCGCCGAGATGCACACCGCACGGGGGAAGTTGGCGGAGACGTAGGCGATGACGTTTCTGTTCGCGAGGAGGTCGACCTTGTTGAACACCATCACGGTGGGTTTCCCCTCGGCGCCGATTTGCTCGAGCGTTTCGTTCACGACGGCGATCTGCTCTTCGAAGAGCGGATGACTGATGTCGATCACGTGAAGCAGGATATCTGCCTCTCGCACCTCGTCAAGCGTGCTCTTGAACGACGCGACGAGATTGTGGGGGAGCTTGCGGATGAACCCGACGGTATCGGAAAGGAGTATCCGGTGTGCGGGTGTGATGGGGACGAGCCTGACTGTCGAGTCGAGCGTGGCGAAGAGCATGTCTTCGACAACCACGCCGGCGCCGGAGAACCAGTTCAGAAGCGTCGATTTTCCGGCGTTCGTATATCCGACGAGCGCCACCCGGGGGAATTGCTCCCTTCCTTTCCGCTGGACTTCCCTTTCCTTGCCGATCTCGCGGATCTTGGCACTCAGGTGCGTGATCCTGGTCCGGATTGCGCGGCGGTCCGTCTCGATCTGTGTCTCCCCGGGTCCCTTCGTCCCGATGCCGCCGAATTGCTTGGAAAGGTGCGTCCACTGGCGGGTCAGGCGGGGGAGCATGTACTGCAGCTGGGCGAGCTCCACCTGCGTCTTTGCCTCGTTCGTCCTTGCGCGTGATGCGAAAATGTCGAGTATGATCCCGCTTCTGTCGATGATCTTGCACTTTATCAGCTTCTCGAGATTGCGCACTTGTACGGCCGACAGGTCGTCGTCGAATATGATGATGTCGATCTTCTTCTCCTCCGCCAGGTAGGCGAGTTCCTCGGCCTTCCCCTTCCCGATGAAGAAGGCGGCGTTGATCGAGTGGCGCACCTGCAGCAGCCGGTGCACCACCTCCGCCCCGGCGGAGTCCGCCAGTCGCGCAAGCTCGTCGAGATAGTCCTCGACCTGTCCGCGTCTTTCAGAGGGGGTCGCGACGCCGACAAGTATCGCCCGTTCGCGCACACCGGTGCTCATCATGTTCATACGGCCTCCCTGTTGCCGGACTTCGTTCCCGGGGCCCGCCCCACCGCCATCTCGGCGACGGCAAGCAATGCCGCCAGCACGAGGAAATCCTTCCAGAGCTCGAATCCGTACCGCGCCTGGCGCACGGTCTCTCCTGCCTGCTCCGGCGGCATTGTAAATATCTGCCCGGAGGGAATGCCGGCGCCCGCCCGGAATTTTTCAATGTCGTCGTTTGTCGCGGTCCTGAGATCCGACTCGCCGGGAGAAATGTTCACGGCCACGGCGGCGAGGTCTCCGGCCTTCTCTCCCGTCCCCCGTCCGTCGCGGGAAAGCCGGTACACGCCCCTCTCCCGTGCAGTCCCGCCGCTGAATACGGCGGTCCCCGCCCCGCCCTGGAACTCCGGCACGACCTTCTGGACCCTTCCTTCCGGCGAAGTGATCGTGTAGGTGTCCCTGTCGGTGAACGTCCGGAGCCTGAGAGAGAATTGCAGCGGATCACCGGGGGCCAGCGACGGGTGTGGCGTGACGCGTGATCCGGTGTAGGCGATCCCCCGGTGCAGCAGGGGTGCGAATACTCCTTTGAGCGGGAAATCGGACCAGGCGGTCCCCGCTTCGACCGCGAAGAGAAGCACCCGCCCTGATCCGTCGCTGTAATCGACAAGGAACGCGTTGCCGTCCGTAAGGCCGATAACACGTGTTCCCTTCTCCCCCGCGGAGAGGGGGAGTGACCTCAGTATCCGGGGGGACTCAACCGCCGGCTTCCCCCCCCCTTTTTTCATGTCGAACAGTCCTTCAAACAACGGGTGGGCGTAGTCGACGGACGAGAAGGAAAGGAAGCTCCCGGAGGGCGCGCTCACCGGCATTCCGGACGGGGCGGGGAGTCCGAGTTCCCTGAAGAGCCCGCCGTCCCCGGCGGGGGCCGCTGCACCGGGGAAGAGGACCAGGCCCCCTCCCTCGCTGACAAATCGCGCCACGCGACGGGCTGCCGGGGGGGTAATCCCCTCGAACCCGCACATGACGATGACGTCAACACGTGATAGATCAGCAGACGGGAGCTCCGTGTTCGTGATCTCGAGCGCGGAGAGGTGGCCGGCGAGGAGCGAATCCCCCCCGAGTGTCAGGGCAAGCGTGGCAAGCCGGGTGGAAGCGGCATCCGGCCCTGTCAGGAGGACGGCGATGTGTTCCGGGACCTCCAGCACGAAAGCGTACGCGTTGTCGGATTCGAACGCGTCATCCTCAATCTGTACCGAACATCCGAGTATCCCCCTCCGCTTCACCATGAATGAAAAAACGGGACGGATTTCGCCGTGCGGGGGAACATCCGCCGACTGCTGGGCGACCCGGGCGCCGTCGGAGTAGAGGCTCACGACGGATCCCCGTACGGGCTCGTCCCCCGTGTTGCTTATCACGGGGCGGAACCGGACCGGCTTTTTGTCCGTCAGGATCCTGGTCAGGAGCTCTCCCCCCGTCACCCCTGTGTTCTCATGTCGCAGAGGGGGAGAAGAGCAGAGGAAGACCTTTGTACGCGGGTCGGGCACTCTGCCTGAGCCGGAAGGCGTTCCCCCCGGGACGGGTGATATCCCTGATGTTGTTGAGACGAGCTGTGTCGCCTGCCCGTCACCGACGAAAACCACCTCCCGGTTCGCGTCGGATGAGGATGCAAGGAGTGGCCCGAGCGACAGGAATGCCTCTCCGAGCGGGACGCTGATCGGTGACGGGGTCATCCGGCCGAGCAGCTCGCGTGCCGATTCCGGCGTCCTCGTTGAAGGGAGAGGGTTTCCCGTCCGGAGCTCCGACAGCGGGACCAGGTAAAGCCTGTCTCCCTCCGTGGCGATGTCGATGAGCCTGCTCGCTGTCTGTGTGGCGCGTGTGAATGCCGTCCCCCGTTCGTCGCGGACGCCCATGCTCGGTGAATCGTCCACGATGATGATCATCGTGCTCGATGCGCCCGGGGCCCCGAATCCCCCGAGCCGGACACGGAGTGCGGGGCGCGAAAACGCCATGACGACGGCGATGATGAGCAGCGTACGGAGGATCAGCAGGAGTATCTGCCTGAACCGGAGGCGTCGCATGGACGTCTTTTGCAGTTCCTTCAGGAACCGGACGGAGCTGAATTCAACGGTGCGGAGTTTGCGCAGGTTCAGGAGGTGCAGGAGAACGGGAACGGCTGCAGCGGCGAGACCGAAGAGAACAAAGGGATTCAGAAATGTCATCAGCCGAAAGAATCAAAAAAGTTAACAGAAAAGCAACTTGACATTGCCGCACCTGCGGGATATATTTCATGCAGGGCGTCTGCCCTGCCGGCCAGAGTACTCCAGCGTTCTTCCCTTTGTGTTCCGTCGGTCCACATTAATTCACTCGTAGGCGTATGCCCCGTCGCTTCCGCGCTGTTGGAGCGCTAATCTGCTTTCTTTCGCTCGGGTTCATCGGGACCGGAGGAGGGGATGACCGGAACTCTCCGCAGGGGATCCGGAAAACCGCGGACGACACCGACCGCAATTTCACGACGACGGGAAATATCGCGCTCACGGTGACGAATTTCGGCGTCATCGGGACGCGGAACGCGTACTGGCCGGATCAGCCCTCCTGTGAATACCCCCGCGGCTCGCGTATTGAGCATCTGTACCAGGGGGCCCTCTGGGTCGGTGCCGTTTCCCGGAAGTCAGGGCAGCAGCATGTGAGCACGGGAGCGACGGACCAGGCTTCGTCTTCCCATACAGGGAAGGATTATGAGTTCACCTCGGATGCCGGCTCGGGGATGGTACAGCGATCAACGCTCTCCAGTTCCCAGTACTTCTCCGAGGACGCAATCAGTCACCAGGATTTTGCAGGCTTCTATTCCGACCTCCACAGGACCAATCCAACGACCGGCGATACGATCCCGGGCCACACCCCGCTCGGCATCGCCGTCAGGCAGGAGAGTTACGCCTGGAATTTTCCGTTCGCAGATTTTTTCGTGATACTCAATTATACGCTCTACAACGTCACCTCCGACACGCTTGATTCGGTGTACGTGGGGTTCTGGAACAATGCGGTTGTGAGGAACACGAACAACGTGCGGCCGGGGACCACCGGGTACTTCAATCATGGCGGTAACGGATATTCCGATACGCTGAGGATGATGTACACGTTCGATTTCGACGGAATCCCCGCCCCGCCTCCGGCGGACAGTTATATCGGTGTCCAGCTCCTGGGGGCAACTCCCTTCCCCCACGGCGTGGATTCAGTCGGGAACCTCGTGAAGCGTACGTACTACAACGCGTGGATATACCGGAGTCTGGGGGGGGACCTGGACTATTTCTCCCCTCTCGACGACGCCGGGAATATCGGCGGGGCGCGGAGCAGGTTCGACCGTCTGGCTTCGTCCATGCCTCAGCCGAAGATCGACATTCTCAGGACCCAGGCGAACAATATTACGACGCTCATCTCCACCGGCCCCTTTTCCTCGCTGCTCCCCGGTGACTCCCTCAACGTCGTGTTCGGCGTCATCTGTGCCCGGAAGAATGGTCTGCTCCCCGCGCATCTCGACACGCGTGATCAGCGGAAGAACCTCTACTCGAACGCCTCATTCTGTCAGAAGGCGTATCAGGGGGAGGATATCAACGGAAACAACAGGCTCGATCCGGGAGAAGATCTCAACGGAAACGGCCGACTGGACCACTACCAGCTCCCCCAGCCCCCCCGCCCGCCGAAAGTCAGGGTGGAGGTCGGGAGCCAGGAGGTGACGGTGTACTGGGACAAATCCAGTTCCGAGCTCTCCGTTGATCCCGTGACGGGTGAGATGGACTTCGAAGGCTACAGGGTCTACCGGTCCACTCCGGGCGCGGATTTCACAAACCCCCAGGACCTCCTGCTGAATCTCACGCTGGTGGGAGATTTCGACATCCCGGGGGACGGGATCGGCCACGACACGGGGTTCGACCCGGTGCGCCTCGCCCAGGCGAAGTTCTTCCCGGGCGACACGGTGGGATACTGGTACCGCTTTCCCCCCGCCGGGACGAACATGACCCACCTGAACGGATGGCAGTACATCTACGGTGTCGCCGCGTACGACCGGGGGGACTCCGCGACGGGGGTGAGCTCGCTCCAGAGCAAGACCGAGCTCGCGCGCGTCATCCCCGGGACTCCGCCGGTCCCCGCGGGGACAAAAGGAGTCGGGGTCTATCCCAACCCGTATTACGGCAACGCGGTGTGGGACGGCTCGGGGGAGAGGAACAGGAAGATTTATTTCTACAATCTCCCGCAGCGGTGTGAGATCAGGATCTATACACTCGCGGGGGACATCGTTGCAGACATACAGCATGACGGCGCCTCATACGACGGCACGGACATCGCCTGGTTCCGCCAGTTCAGCGGCACAGGGACTTCGCCCCGTTTCTCAGGCGGGGAACACGCATGGGATCTCATCAGCAAGTATGACCAGGCCATCGCCACCGGACTCTATCTCTACACGGTGCGCGATGCGCAGACGGGGGAGACGGTGAAGGGAAAATTCCTGGTCATAAAATAACCGGCACGTTGCTCATCATTATCAATCACTACAACAGGAGGAGTATCATCATGAAGAGGCTGATAACAATTCTCTGTCTGCTCGCGCTGGGGGTTCTGCCCGTGCTCTCGCAGACGTACCCGCACGTTGCGATACAGGACCTTCAGAAGGTCCCGATCGATTCGCTGCTTCTGGCGGACACACTGCAGACGAGCACGACGCGGTTTTCCATCCAGGCGTCCCGCTATTACCACGACACGGTCGAGACGACAGGCATCGTCGTCGTCCCGAAAGGGATCATGGGCTACAACAATGCCGGCTGGAGCATACTCCTCTACGATACCGCCAGTGTCAGCTCCTGGCGCGGCCTCTGGGTAAAGACGAACGCCGTCACCGACAGTTCCCAGGCGAAGCTTGACGGTTTTGACGCTCTCGAGGCGGGGGACGTGGTCACGATACGGGGATGGATCGATGAATTTCCGACGAACACGCTCAGCAGCCTGACGCAGCTCGTGTACCTCCCGGGGAAGCAGATCATACCGATCGGCAAGGTGGCTGTTCCTCCCCCGGTGAATCTGACCGTCTCCACGTTCTATCAGGGGCCGTACCCCGGCGGGAAAGTCAGGTTCAGCACGGGCGAACAGTACGAGGGGATGTTTGTCCAGTTGACGAACCTTGTCATACCCTCGTACAGCAACGCAGTGAACGGGACGTTCAACATGATCCAGAACGGAAACCAGATCTCGATGTACGACGTTTCGGACTACTGGACGCTCCGCCGTCCGAATCCCTCCGGCTGGACATACAAGCTCCCCCCGATACAGGCGTCGATCGACACGATCCGCGGCGTGATATGGACTGTATCCGGAGGCGACAATTTGAAGGGCTATGAGATCGCCCCGATATTCAAGACAGACGTTGTTGTCGGAACGACGAATCCGGCCCTGACAACCGCCAGGCGCACGCCGATGGCTCCGCGCCCGACTGATTCGGCGCGCGTCACCGTCCAGGCGTACAGGCAGGCGGGCGGTGCCGCGATCGACTCGGTGAAGCTGTTTTACAGGTTCAACTCCGGCGCATTCGTCGGTCTGCAGATGACCGCGCCCACGACTGACAGCACGTGGAAGGCCGTCATCCCCCCCGCCCCCGATTCGACGTTCGTCCGCTATTACATGAAGGCGTTTGATCACGCGGGGAAAACCACGCCGCTTGTCAGCTACTCGTCGAGCAGCGGCACCGATACGGCCCAGGGGTTCTTCTTCTACGAATCCATGAACCGGGCGTTTACGATCAGGGACATACAGTACACCCCCTTCTCGAACGGTTACAGCCCGTACGCGGCCGATACCGTCACATCAGGAGCGACGGTCTCGGTCTCTGGCATCGTCACGGCCGATACGAGCGACATCTACCTGAACGGGAACCCGGCAAGCACTGTGGGGGGGACGTACGGCTGGTACATGCAGTCCACGAATGCTCCCTGGAGCGGAATCTGGATCGTCGGTGATTCGACAATGTACAAACTGCACCACGGCGACAGCGTGACGGTCACCGGCTCTGTCGAGGAATGGTACAGTTTCGGTCAGAGGGTGACGACAAGGATCTCGGCGATACATAACCCGGTCGTCAACACCACCGGCAATCCGATCCCCGCCGCGGTGTCGAAGGCGACGAGCGTGTTCGGCTCGAGCGTGGCAAGCGGGAACGCCAGCGCCGAACCGTACGAGGGGATGCTCGTGAAATTCACAAACGCGAAAGTGACGAACCTCAACCCGTACTTCTCCGATGCGACATGGTACGAGATCAACGACGGAACCGGCGCCGTCTGGGTGCACCGGGACGGGAAGAACTCGTACACGAACATCGCGGCGGACACGGCCACGCATCCGACATGGAAAGTCCTCAAAGTCGGTGACAAGATCTCCACGATGACAGGGATCATCCATTTCAGCGTGAACCGGTACAAGTTCGTCCCCCGGACCGACGCGGACTTCGGCACCCTCACCGGCATCGACGGTCTTCAGAACGGCACGATCCCGGTCAGGTATGCGCTCGAACAGAACTACCCCAATCCCTTCAACCCCTCCACGGTCATCGAGTTCAAGATGCCCGCCTCCGGAGCGGTCAGCCTGAAGGTGTACAACATACTGGGGCAGGAAGTGAAGACGCTCGTGGACGGGATGCAGCCCGCGGGGAACTATACGTACCGGTTTGACGGAGCGAACCTCTCCACCGGCGTCTACTTCTACCGGCTGCAGAGCGGATCGTTCGTCCAGGTGCGCAAAATGATGTTGCTGAAGTAACGCTTCTCAGTCATTGCAGGCGTAGCGAGTTAGCCTGTCATTGCGAGGGGGCCACGCCGGAGGCGTGGCCCCCGAAGCAATCTGGTTACCATGGTGTCATTGCGAGCGAAGCGAAGCAATCTGATTTACAGTGATACATAAACGCATCACATACCCTTTCCTGTTTCTCCTCCTCTGCAACTTTCTGAGCTGCAGGGAGCATCTTGTCGACGCCCCTCTCGCGAACCAGACGCCGAAGACCGCACTCTGGCTCTATCCCCAGTCTGAGATCCGCGCGGGCGTCAGCAAGGAGCAGCTCCACTGGTGGGGGGAGGACCCGGACGGGGTTGTTCGCGGTTATCTGTTCGGTTTCCGAATCGTCCCACTCCCCGTGACATCGCCATCTTCCCCTGACACCATGCGGTACGTCTGGACTGTTGCGACGGACACGACAATACTTTTTCCGCTGGACACGGCGTTCCGGCGTTTTGCGGTCACGGTCCGTGCGGTGGACAACACGTTCGGCGGGCTTCCGGAGCATTCCCCTGTCCGCATTTGGCCGTTCCCGTACTGGGACGTGAACGACAACGGCGTCTTCGACAGCGGTGACATGCGCCTCGACGGGCTTTCCGCCGCGATGGACCCCGCCGGCAGCACGCTGACGTTCCCTGTGTTGAATTCCCCCCCTTCGGTCAGTTTCGTGCCGAATCCGGCTGACCCGACGGTCCCCCAGAAGCAGCCGGATACCACGTTCACCGCGGCAACGTTCTCCTGGACGGCGAGCGATCCCGACGGTAACAACACGCTCCGTTCATACCGCATAGCGCTGAACGATACGAGCAACCCTGCAAACTGGCTCACGCTTTCTCTCCGTGATACGATCGT
>Ga0182011_10004422_pt1 | contig 11268 bp, 19 predicted proteins | sample 711E1DmetaG_FD_120481 | JGI IMG/M metagenome (GOLD analysis project Ga0182011, IMG submission 120481) | Permafrost microbial communities from Stordalen Mire, Sweden - 711E1D metaG | ecosystem: Environmental > Terrestrial > Soil > Wetlands > Permafrost | place: Sweden: Stordalen | collected... | reverse complement strand
TATATCCTATAGGGTTGCAGCTTCGTGATCACATCAGGCGGCAGCACGCCGGTTGTTCCCTGAACAAAATAATATGCTGCCGTTTCTGCAATGCTGTCCTGAATAACCTGTGGAACATCGCCTTTCGCATCGCCATATCCTGATTTGTAGGTAATTTGCATGCAGTTCCTGGTCCGCATTGCAATTCCATCACCCCACATATAGCCAATTTTTAGGTAAATGCGCCCAGGTTCACTGGTCGTGTCTGTGTTGTATAGCAAAGGATTTTGTATTGTCAACGCGTCCATTGTGCCATAAATGTTAATCCCTGTGATAGACTGCAATGGTGGGCGCGGAATCGTGATTTCATCTAGGACTTTATCAATGTCAACTGACAACATCCAGGACTGCGTAATAAATGCGCGCCTGGTGTAGTTTTCAGCCATTATCCTGGCAGATGTGGCCATTCGTGCCAAATCTTCTGTGTAGTCTGTTGAATCCATTCGCAGAAATTTTCTTACATCAGCGCCTGAAACTGGTTCAACAGCCGGTTGCGTAACAATTTGTATCATAGTGAATCATTCGGTGTAAGAATCAGCGTGCCATCTTCAATCAATTCTGTTTCGCCACCAAAGCTGACAAACAATTGCCAATAATAATTCCCAACAGCAAAATCTGTGGTGTCTGCTGCAGCTAGCGAAACAGCAACGGTGCTGTTAGCGCCGCCGCTTATGACTATTCCACCCCCTGGGGCGGTTTTTGTCTTAATTGGTGGAAGGCCATGCAACGTGGTCAATGTCCATATAGCGGTCCCGCCTGTGAGGTTTTTCCCTGTCACAGTAATGACTATCAATTTTGATGTGCCAACTGGCGTTTCAACTTCTAACATTATTCTATCCCCTGCGTTGTGTCTGGCCAATCCACAATATTATCAGCTTCATCATTCCAGGATTCTGTGCTGTCTAATTCATCAGGCCAGTTGACAGTGGTGGCAACCGTTGTGTGAGCCACACGCCAAATGTCGTTAAGATAATTGTCCGTCAAATTAGCACTACTTAGATTAGTATTATGAAGGCGGAATAGGTAGAACGTGCCTTTTATGTAGCGATTATTAGTAGCCGAGTTACCTATATACAAATCATATAAGCTATCATTCTGCCACGCGGTTGTTGAGCCACTGCCTGTATATGTCAGCGTTTGCGCTACGTTATTAATCTTTAATATCGGCGTGCTGCTAACCGACGACGCTTGCCATGATATTTGAATAAAATTTAATCCTGTAGTGAGACTACCAGAGGGGCTATTCCACGCTTTGAATGCGACGCCCGCCGTATCCATTCGTTTTATATATAGGTGGTCGGCGTAACGTTCAACGGCAAACTCGCCATTTCCGGTTTCCTTCGAAAAAAAACGGTCGTAGGATGTTAGGGCAGTATAATTAATTAGCCATTCAATAGTAAGGTCGCCGAGATTGTTTATAACTGCGCCTTTCGGGACTTTGATATAGTCGGTGGTATTCGCTTGTATCTGCGTCGTCGCGGAACTGGGAGCCGTCCATTCTTCATTAACGGCTATAGAAGCATCATACGCCGGAGAGTTAGCACTAATCTGATTCGTGACCGCCGTTCCAGATGCCGGCCACACACTGAACTTAACTTGACAGTTAGCTTCCCATACGGTCATTGTGGTTTGTTTAAAACCTCACGATGCCGCAGCCACCGTTGCCGTGAATATACCTGCCGCCGCCCATGTAAGTGTAAGCGTTCCATTTGTCACTGACTGCGCGCCCATGTCCAGATAGCACAGAAGCGGATTCGTAACCGTTGTCGATGTTGGCGATCCAGAATTTATTAATGTTTGAATCGCAGCATATTGCGCAGTTATCGTGGCGTTTGGTCGTGGTGCAGTTGCGCAATTCTTCCAGTGGTGGCAGGATATTATTGCAGACTGTTATCTTTGGATCATGCACTTCAAAGCCTGCGAAGCCTGCAAATAATTCATCCATGTTTCACCTTTGAAACACAAAATTAATTATTCTGTCTGCGCCCTGCGAAACTGGCGATCCAGACGTTCCACTGCGCACTTTGAACCATCGAAATGGCGACAAAAGTGGGCCAGACGTATCAAGTGAAAATGCTGCACCTGCAGCAACTGCAGCAGAAGGATTCACAGCGGTTCCTGCTTCGTTTGTCAATTCGTCAAACGTTCCACCAGATGAACTGGCTACTTGAAAAGACAAACTTGCAGCAGTCCACGCAGCTGGCATTATAACGCCAATGCGCGTTGCGCCGCCAAGAAAATCAACAACTGAACTTAATGATGTGCCATTTGTAATAGTAACCGGCACAATCCATTTATATGGCATTTTTTATTTCCCCTCAGTTAAGATATAGGAAAAAAATAAAAGAAGTGGGCAAATGCCCACTGTGTTGTTCTATGCTACAACCGTCGTGTAGTAAGGTCCGTGACGTAGGTTTGACTGAATCAGTGTTACATCAAACGAAACCGTGACTGAACCAGTTGCAGCATTAAGCCTGAACCAACGCTTGTTTCCTAGATATTCAAAGATATACGTGTGGCCATTGTCTGCCGCAGCGGTCATCGTAAGAACGCCTGCGGAAATCTTTGTGTTGCTGTTGTCATCACGCACAGCCAGTGTGTTCGCGGTTGGCGTAACTGCCGCGCCAGCGTCAGTTGCTGATACATCAGTGTCATACAACGTGAAAACGTAGTTTGAAACAGACGCGCTTGTAGTTGCGTGAAGCAGAAGCATATTGGTTTCAAAACCCTGCGTGTCAACGTTCGTGGTAGTGAACGCTGTGTTGAATGCAGCGGCGTTTGCGCACGAAGTGGCTTCAAAAAGCACTTTGAGCTGCAGCCGGTGCAGCAAATCTTTCATTGACATTTTTCTTTATCCTCATTTTCCATTTCGTTAATGGCATTTTGCAGCGCCTGGATTGCACCAACAGCGGCATTGGCATTAGCCAACGCCACCTGCCGGTTGTTTTCATAAACAGCAATCATTTCCTGCAATTTTTCTTTGGTCAATTCCATTTGATTAACCGTCCGTCCACACCGGAATCCTGTATATCGAAGCGCCAATGTAGATTCTAAGCGCCAATTGGTTTGCACAGAAAGCAGGCGTGCCTGTTCCATATGCAGATCCTGCGGTTGTGTCGCACGATGATCCCGCGCCGGTTACTTTAAATGCAGGATTTGTTGCGCCGCCATCAAGCGTGATCAGTCCAGTTGCTGCAGTGATCACACATGTTGACGTGCCAATAGTAACATCACCAGTTAATTGTGATGTGGTGGCAACTGTCAGTGCGCCCTTCGTCTGAATGTTTCCATTAGCAGCTGTGATCAATGCGCCGGTTCCCGCATATCCAGTTCCAATCGTCACATTGCCAGTTAATTGACTTGTGGTCGTTACCGACAATGACGTTCCTGCAGTGATTGAACCAGATGGGCTGAAGTTTCCTGTGTATGCTACAGAGCCAATGGCAGAAACCACTAAACGGTTTCCACCCTGGTCAATGTAAACACCAGTTGTTTTTGTCACAATCAATCACCAGATTATGTTTGACAGGTCAATACTGTATATGCAAGTTCATTCACTGCACCGCCACCAACGCCCAGGCGCTCTGTGAATAGTGAAACAGCGCCTTTGGTCGTGATTTCATCACGGATGGTGTAGATTCCAGGGTTGTCAACAATCGTATATGCTTCCGTGAAATCACCATATGCAATCGGATATGTGGATGAACCAATGTTTGGCATTGACGGAGAATAGACAATGGGTTTTCCAAACAACATATCGCGCGACGGTCCAGGAAGTTCTGACGACAATCCGTATTGCTGCTGAACGTTATCTTCTATCATATAACGTCCCATTCCGTCCTGGAATTTTCGCAGATATGCCTTCGTGCTTCTGTTCATAATCCAACAGGCGTTTTGCTGATATACTTCAGGCAGTGCTTCCTGCATAGTTATCAGCACATCAAAGTCATTGATTGCTGCAGACGTGCCGGTGTGCGTGTTGGTCACGGAAGTTCCAGATTCTGTGGCAGCGGTCATAATGCCTTCAGGCTGTCCAGAACCAGTTCCATTGATAAATGCCGCGCCTTCAAGTTGCGCCATATAACGCGAAACCCGCTGCGTCATCCATCCTTCCACATCGAAAGCAGCAATGCGCGCCATCTTTTGCGTCATAATCGGCATTGCATACATTGGATGCGACGGAATGCGCATTTCATTAAGGGTCATGTTGGCAGTTGCGCTGCGTGATCCTCTTTCAGAAGTCCATCCAGCAGGCATCGTGCCAGCTTCGCCAAGCATCACCAGTTCATCACCAGCGCGCAGCGTTTCAACTGACGCAATTCCACGAATTGGCGACACAAGTATAATAGCTTCAATTATTCGCGCGCTAACTTGTGGCGTGAGCCAGTAACCACCAGAAATCAAATCGTTGGAGGCAACCGTTTTGTAGAATTCTGGAATTTCGGATTTGGAATGTGTTGCAACGTATTCTTTGACATAATCAAGCTGGTTGAAATCCTTCTTAGTCCACAGATATTTTTCAAAATCCGAGTTCCATTTAATTTCAATGTCGTCGTCTTTATCATTGCCGACAACGCCAGGTGCTTTGTTCAACTTCGTTTCTATGGAATCAAGTCTGCTTCCAAATGCGGTTTGCCCTTTTTGGAATTCATCAAACTGCGTTGACATTTTCCCTGTGTAATCGGTCATGCCAGTTTGAAGTTCAGTTATCAACTGTTCCATTGATTTTGTTTCTGCCATAATTTTATTTCCTCAATAGGTTAATCAATTCTGTCAATTTTATTTTCAATTCTTCATCGTCTGATGCGCGTTTTTCAGCAGCACCATCTGCGGATTCATCAGTTTTGTCTGAAACTTTGCCAAGAACGCCACCAAGCAATTTGTGTGCATTTCCCAAATGATCATGGGCATCTTGAAGATCAGATTGATTTTTGGCTGACAACACGCGGCCTGATTTTGTTTCATCAACAACATCAGATTTGCCAGGTGGAATCACTGTTTTTTCTTCCACGCCTGTGGATTTCACGTCTGTGTTTACTGCTTCAGTGTTGCTTGGAAATGTGACATTGGAAATTTCCATCAGGCCAACGTCTGCCAAATGGTCCACGCCATCATCATCTTTGAATGACTTCCCATTCAGCATAGTATAGCCAATACTGTTGCCGTCAATGTCACCATTCACTGCAGCTTCATACGCATCTTTTCCCCAAGAAGTTTTCAAATTATATCGCGCTTGATATTTCAGGCCACGATCATCTTCCCAAAGTTTGACAAGCTTCCCAATGGGACGCTTATAATCATGTTGCCAAAGAAATTTGATCTTCTTTGGATCAGCCAGCGCCTTCATAAAAGCGCCACGATCAACAACCTGTTTCTGGCTATCAATCACATCATAAACGCTGGCATATCCTTCAACATAGCCTTTGGAATCTGGAACTTCAAGTGGCAAATGATTATCTTTAAATAATAATTCTGGTTTAGACATAGCCACCACTACTTCAAATCAAAAAAGTTCAACAAATGCGCCTGGGCGCATATAAAGTGCATCTGAATAACTTACGCCAGATATGCACTATATACGTTATTGGAAAAAAGGATTCATGTCATAAAATCCACCATGCCTGGTGGTAACTATGTATTTTTCAACAATATCCTTACACCACATCCCATTGTGGCCTTCCATCACATGCATCATGAATTCAAACCAGGGAATAAAAGCGCAACGATTGTGCGCACCTTTGCTTTTGATTTCAACCACCAGGTATGCATTCCTGGCGCTTCGTGTAAAATAATCATCTAAAGCAAAAATCTGGTGCGTGCCGTCTGCAGTATAGTGGAAATTGCTGGTCCAATAAATTTTCTTGGCGCTAGTTGATTTACATTCAAACCCAAAGTGGCCAATTGGACTGTCAATTATAATGTCACACGGCTGCTTATAATATCGCTGCTGTGGCCAGCGTCTGACATCTGCAGGAATGTCTTTAATTCTAAAATAGTTTTCAAACGATTTGACCAATGAACGTTCAAAGTTCATTTGATGGGTGCAAACTGAATTCCGTGATCGCCTGGATATGGCTTTTTGTGATCGTTTGCGCCGCGCAGAATGTCTGCAGGAATTACATCAAATGCTTTACACTTCCTAAAGGATATTCGATTGATGCAAGCGTTGCAACTAGCAAACACCATTCCTGTGTCATTAATGAATTTGTCCATTGTCATAGTGATATAGGAACAGCTTTTATAAGTCTGCTTCCGTCCTTTTGCAATTCGTTTGACAAAATTCTAAATGCTGTGCCGTGTTGAAACACAACTTCATCTTCTTTTTCTTTGTAATTCAATATGTCTGGCATTATGTGTGGCTTTACATCACCTGGTTGTATTTGGAATAAGAAATTTCTGGTAGGTGCTGCGCGCAAAAACAAATCAGTCTTTGCTTTATCAGCGGTTGCAGATGTAAATGCTTTATCAGAATAAACATCATCAGGTTTCAGTTTGCTTAATTCTGTCCACAGTGGTTCTGCTTCTTTATCAAACGGCCTACTGTCTGCAGGCCACGCAGTAACACCACGATACGCTGTGCCATTAAATTCCGGCAGCTTTTCCAACGGTGCTGCAAATGCATCAACACGCGCCTGTTGATCTGCTGGCCCATTCCAATCAAGTGTTCCATCGCGCAGAAAACCATTCAATGCGCTGTAAGAATCCTTATTCATCCAACCATCAATCGCTGCTTTTTCTGGTTCATCCATTCCATTAAAAATGTTGGTTGCAGCATCCTGTCCATCAGAATATGAATCGAAACCACCACCCGTCAGTGCTGCTTCTGGCGTTTCTTCCGGCTGCGCATAGCCAATGCAGCACCGGCAGTTTGGCGCATCACCAGGCCAACTGGTTCCATCATCACAATCAAAGCCATCTTCTTGGTCCCAGGGAATTGTCAGACCATCCATATCACGGTGCGCGTCACGTGTTGCATCATCCATTTCGGCAATCCACATTATATCAAGATGGCTGTCGTTATCTTTGCCCTGCTGCAACGTGGCCTGGTTGTAGGCTTCAGCTGTTTCGCTGCGCGCAATCCTGGTGGCGCGCCACCCTTCCATTTCGTCACCAAAGACATCCTGCACACGCGCAGTGATTTCTGGAATGCCTTCTTCCTGTTCAGCACCAGCAAAGATTGCTTTTTGCACAGCATCTTTGAACGTGTCAGTGATGCCACCAGTTTTGGCGTTAATGCCCAGACCAATTTCATTTCCGGTGTGGCCTGAAATATATCCAGCAACATATGAAAGCCACGCCGCTGACTTTTGCATTTGCCCAAAGTTTTGCTGCGCTAGTTTGTAGGCATCATTGCCTGCCAAGTTCCAGATGCGCTGGATCATCACCTTTATGTCTGGTTCCAGTTTGTCAATCGCGGCATCAACTTTTTTGACATCTGGCATCGCAGCAATCACTGGTCCGCGCATTTTATGAAAAGTATTTGCAACAATCTGTTTGCTGCGCGGAATAATAGAATCCCTGCGCTTATTCATCACGCGCAAATATCGTGCGCGCTGTGCTGGTATGCGCAGGTTGTATGCCATTATGCCATTTCTTTAAATCCACTGCATGGATCACGCATAAATAAACACAAATGTTTATCGCACGTCACCAGAATTTTGCAAACAGTGTAACCATCAAATGTGATGCTTTCACATTTTAAACATTCTTTGTCCGTCATTTGTTCACTTCCTGCAAAAGTTCCCAACATCGCTGCTGCCTTCTTTTGCGATACTATATTGTCCCGTGACTTGAAATAGATTTTGGTCGGATTTTCAGCCTTCGTTGTTCCAATGCTTCAATTCAGGGTTGTTTTCACGATAAATGAATGGAATTTTGTTTGGCGTGTTACACCAGGGACATAATGCGTTTTCAATATCGCCAGCTATTTTGAAATGTTTATCGCATTTGAAGCAATGCACTATCGGGATCACGAATCACGAAAGCGCCATTTTTGCTTTTATCTGTGCAATCGTGTCCATCAGTGCGGCTGCCGGTTCAGGCGCTGCAGGTGGTGCGTTACCATTACCTGGCGGCGAGCCAACGCCAGGTTTGTTGACTGCTAGCGGAGTAACAGCAGCAGGTTCAACACCACCTTTTGCGGTTTCCACTGTCAAAAGCTGCGTTGGTTCCAAGAACACATCGCTGTCTGGTCTGGTTTCCCATCCCATTTTCTCCCTGCCTTCATTGACAGTGATGGTTCTATTTTTAACCAGTTCCATAATCCACGCAGACTTCGTGGCCAGGTCATCTTGTAGGACCGTGACCGATTCAAGATCAAGTTCAAATTTAACATCAGGGCCAAAATCTGGCGCTAGGAAGTAATTAAGGCCATCAATAATTTTGCCCATCAATGGCAGGATGCTTCGCATATAGACCTGCCGCATTGCCTGGTCCTGATTTTCGTAGGTGGCCTGTCCCCAAAGCAGTTCTTTAGGAATTCCCAGGCACATGCCAATTTCATGTGCGGAAAGTTCCATTACAGACGCCCAATCCATATCTTTTGGATTCGCAGAAAGTTCCTGGAAATCACGCACACCATCAAGCAATGCATATCTGCCTGCGCTAGAGGGACCGGCGTGTTCTGTCACACTATCTTCAATCTGTTCCTGCTGGTTTTCTGTTAATGGCGCTTCCCCAAAGAAAACGCCGCCAAGTCCAACGGTGTTTTGAAGCTTGGCTTTATTCCACTGCCTGGCAACATTGTTCAAAGCAATGCTGTCTGCGGCTGCTTCCGCTGGCGCAACACCATCCAAGTGGTTGACAGGATCAATAAGAAGGCTATGATAAATTTCCTGCGGCGTGTATGTGATCACTTTGGCATTTGGATTTGGCTTGTATTCATAGTGATCAACTGTGCCATTTTTGCCAGGGATCGTGCTTACTAGATCAGGACGCAGCAATTCAAGTTGCGTGGCAGGTTGAATCTTGTGAACAAAGCAGTTTCCGGTAAGTATCAGGTGCAACAGCCAGGTTTCCTGGAAGTCGTGCCAGTTCTGTTCATCGTTTGGCCTGTCCAGAATCTTATTCATTGGGTGGTCCTCAACATCAGACCACACAGCTTTTGATTCGCCAGGTTTGTCTGGATTTGGGACCATCTGTTTCTGAACAACGTCAATGTCAATATCACTGGCGCTGTCCAGGACAATCCTGCAGGACCGATAAAAGAACGGGTTGTTGTTGTAACCTTCCAGGGCAACGTTCAGGAAATCCCTGCTGATCTGAACAGGCGTGCCTGGCGTAACAGCAACAATCCGCTGATTGAATGCACTTCCCAGGCTGCCAGCACCATATTGCTGGTCAATTAATGTTGAGATAACATCTTTGACAAACCTGGGCATCCAGATTTTGTGCCTGGGTTTGGCTACTGGTTCCAGTTTGAAAAGCTGTTTTTGATTAACGGGTTGCGTTTGCGGCATTTATAATCACATCGTGTGTGTAGTGAACCTGGCAGGTGGCGCAGGGCGCTGCTGCTGCGGCAAAATATGTCTGCCAGACGCAGAATCCCAACACTGCCGACAACGCAGCAATGGCCAGGATAAACAGCGCCAGAATCAAGTTCCACTTCCAGCGAGAAAGCATCATATGCGTTTATCGCTTCTTATGCACTATTGGTTTTACGTCTGGTTTATTCACCACTGGTTTTGCATCTGGTTCATCGCGCGATTGTTCAGCACGCCACTTTTTCAAATCAAAGTCATTCATTTGTTTTTTTGTTATCTTTCCACCATCAACAACAATGCTGCAAAGCATTGGATCAGAAGCACCAGGCAGTCCCTGGATTGCCCAATACCTGCCGTCTGGAACCATCCACTTAAAGTGGTTGCCGTCTTTCCAACCGTGTTCATATGCTGTGGTCACATCAACATCTTTTGCCATTCCACCCGTTGGTTTCCCAGGCGCGATTCTAAACAACGTCACTGGTGGCGTTATCACGCGAATTACTAATTCAGTCAATTTTTCAGATTTAATTTCCATTTTAGGACATCCCATTTTATCCATCATCCAATATTGGATTCTCAAAACCACACAACAGCTGGCCATCCTCTGTTCCTTCATAGTATTTGCAGTATGATTTGCATATGAACACATAATGCCAATATGCGCACTGTCCTTTGAAATGGCCTGGACAGAATTCAATTGTGTGATATGTCGTTATCGGCAGTCTTAATGTCACAATCTAACACCGAATACTAACAGCCATATTCCAATCGTTGCGATTGTCGCTATTACTTCAAGATACGAAATATTCATTTGAAATCACCACCTCTGTCATTAAGTTTTTAAAATATTCGCTTTCTTCTTTAGTGGCTTTTATCCACTGCTGTTGGTCATCATCCCAAATCATCATTCAATCAGCCACCTGGCCTTCTGCCAATCATCATCTGCATATATGTTTATTGCATTTCTTCTACAATCACAGTGAACCATCCAGATGTTTGTGTATGCAATCTTATCCGAGCCTTCCACGTAGGGCGATTTGAAAAATGGCGCGCGCATATCGCCTTTGAGAATCGGTTCGTTACAAATGGCACAATTTTCTTCTGGCAATAGAATCATTGATTGAATGGCGTTGCTGTGATCGCGCACGTATTTATCAAAATGATGGTTGCCATTGGTTGCAGAACGTTCCATTTCCCAGGCGATGCGCAGCACTTCTGTCAGCACCGTGTATGTGTCATGCTCGCCATTTGGTTCTTTGTCGCCAATCATCAGTCTTTCACCTTAAACATCTTCACGCCGCGTTCTGTGCGCACAGTTACCGCGCGCCACTTTCCCAAATCCTGCAGGTTCTTTGCTGCGGTCCTGTAGTCCAGATTTGCAGCAACGGCAACTTCCCATATCGTCATTTCTCCGCGCTTCGCACGCAACACAGCATCCACGCCATCCTGTGTCATTGATTCAATCACCAAACATAGTGACCAATCAATGCGCCAACAAATAGCATCACTGCCACAAAAATCACAAAGACAATAGCGCCATTGCGCGTTTTGTGATCAAGATGTGTTGGAATTTCTGCATCACCTTTAAATTCTTCAACTGGTTGCACCATCACCGGCGCGTTGTCAGATTCGTTATCCCATTTTCCCATTTCGCCACTTCCAGACATCAAACACTTTCAGAAAGGTTTCAAATTCTTTTGAAATCTGATGGTAATGCATATGTTTTTTCGCAATGAAACCAAACGCT
>Ga0182011_10004420_pt1 | contig 11270 bp, 10 predicted proteins | sample 711E1DmetaG_FD_120481 | JGI IMG/M metagenome (GOLD analysis project Ga0182011, IMG submission 120481) | Permafrost microbial communities from Stordalen Mire, Sweden - 711E1D metaG | ecosystem: Environmental > Terrestrial > Soil > Wetlands > Permafrost | place: Sweden: Stordalen | collected... | reverse complement strand
TATTGCAGGTATTGTTTTCCTCGCTGTGTTCCTGATACCTCATAGCGCGCTTGGCTCAGAAATAGATTATACAAAGCAGGTTCCGGGGCAGCAGAGCAAATAAAAAAAGGAAGATTTTAAACGGACGATTTTTTCCGTTCGATCCTGATCCTTGAATCCACTGCAAGGATCATTTCTTCTTTTCCAAGAAGCGGATTGAAATCCAGTTCAATAATTTCCGGTGCAGCTTCCAATAATGCCGAAAGGCGTATCAGGATCCCCGCAAAAGCTTCTTCGCTGATGCCTTTTTGTCCCCTTACTCCCTGTATGATCTTATAGCTTCTCAGGCTGCGGATCATCGCCAGGGATTCATCCCTTGAAAGTGGTGAAAGGCCGGCTGCCACATCTTTCAGGACTTCAATAAAAATCCCGCCCATGCCGCAGAGTATCATGTGCCCGAATTTGGGTTCAAATTTGGCACCCGCAAACAGTTCCGTTCCCGAAAGCATAGGCTGGATAAGGATTGCAGTGGTTTCCCTGATTTTGATCATACGGTCAAACTCAGCCATAACGCCGGCTTCATCTTTTATGTTAAGGACTACTCCTCCCACATCCGATTTATGTACAGGGCCAACAACTTTCATGACTACCGGAAATCCCAGCCTGGCAGCAGCCCTGGCAGCATCTTTCCGGTTTTTCACCACTGCTTCCCCGGCCCTTGGAATACCGCATGCATCCATCAGTGCCTGAATAGAAACAGGAGGCAGATAGCCGTCGGCCGATGAATCTATTATGGCGCGTATCTCTGAAGTTTTAACTGCAGGCAGTTCCGGATCAGATGCGGCGGGCGGAGGAGTGCTGCTTATCTTTGAAAGAGCATTTCCAAACATCACCTCATCGGGGAAAAAAGTCTTCCCTTTATGCAGGAACTCTGTGATCTCCTCATGGGCTGTCATCACAGAAGGGAGAATGGGAAATATCGGTTTGCCTGAAGTTCTCATCTTCTCATCAAGGACATTGTAAACATCGAAAACCTTTGTCAGTCCGGGTGTACCGAAAATGACCGCCATACCGTCGATTTCATTAAACCGCTGGTCACAGTAATCAATGATGGTTCCCAATTGCCGCGCGGTACCTGTTGCCAGAAAGTCAATCGGATTGCCCACAGAGGAACCGGGGAAAAGCTGGGTCAATAATTCCTTAGCATCCGGACTTTCTATATGCGGGACGCACATTCCCCCGTTTGACAAGGCATCGGTCAGCATCACTGCAGGGCCGCCGGCATGAGTGATGATGGCCATGTTTTTCCCTTTCAGTTTAGGGAACATGAATATGGAAGCAACACTTATAAGGTCTTCCCTTCCATAACAACGAACGATACCTGCTTTGCGGAATAATACATCCACAGCCACATCCGGACTGGCCAGGGCTCCGGTATGGGATAACGCAGCCCTGCTTCCCGCCTCGGAAGACCCTGCTTTAATGGCAGCTATTCTGCAGCCTTTCCTGATAAGGGAGGAGGCATGTTTCAGCAGCATACCAGGTTTTGATATATTCTCCAGGTACAGAAGTTTCACCGGTGAACTGGTATTTGCATCATAGGTTTCATCGAGATAGGCCAGAATGTCTTCGACACCGATCTGGGCGCTGTTGCCTACGGAAAAGACATTTGCAAAAGACAAGCCGTTTGGTATACCGGCTTCCATTATGAAACAGGCTGTAGCACCTGAGCCGGAAATAAAATCACAGCCTTTGGGATCGAGCACCGGTATTGGTTTTGTAAAAACACCATGATAATCCGGGGTAAGTACACCTGTACAATTCGGACCAATGAGTATGCTATCTGCTGCAATTACTGTTTCCAAAATCTCGCGCTCCAACACCTTGCCTTCCTCACCTTCCTCGCTGAACCCGGCTGAAAGGATAATGAACGCTTTTGTGTGTTTAAAGTTTGCAAGAATCTCCATTGTTGCAGGAATAAACTTTGCCGCGATTGCAATGATGGCCAGATCAACATCCGGAAGCAGAGAAGGATCTTTAAAACTTTTTATCCCCTGTACTTCCGCCTCTTTTAAATTGGTAACATAAAGGTCTCCGTTAAAATTACCTTCAATCAGGTTTCGGAGAACGGCCCCACCCGGTTTTTGAGTGTCATTTGATCCGCCGACAACAACAATACTTTTGGGATGGAACAGCGAATTATTAAGCATAGCATGGTATTACAGAAATTTAACAAAAGGGATAAAAGCAGCAGTTTTCTTTTTGTATTCTTCCCAATCGGGCCTGCCGCTGTATTTTTTCTCAAGCATGGGGACCCCTGAAACAAATCGTAAAAGCAGGGTTATGATAACAGGGCTGATCAGGGTCATCCAGCCATGGGGCAGGTTTAAGGCATAGAAACTGAGGCCCCACCATATCAGCACTTCCCCGAAGTAATTCGGGTGGCGGCTCATTTCCCAAAGGCCTGTTGTTATGATCCTGCCCCGGTTCTCAGGCTTCTTTTTAAATTCCATCAACTGGAAATCGGCCACTGATTCAAAGAAAAAGCCGGTTCCGAAAACCACAAGTCCTAGCGTATCCAAAAATCCAAGGGGTTCTTTTGAATAAAAATTAATACAGTAAACAGGAGAAGCTATAATGAACATGAATAAGCCCTGCAAAAGGAATATCTGAAAATAGCTGCGTAAAACAAAGAACTTCCATGTTTCCCTCCATTGCCTGTACCTGAAATCCTCTCCCCGTCCCCGGTTCCGCATAAATACATGCACACTCAACCTCACACCCCAGAGCGCAACAAGGAAATTCACTATCCATTTCCTCAGGTCAGGCTCTGTATCCTGGATCATCGAGTAAATGGCTATCAGAATAAAACCCAGTCCCCAGAAAATGTCCACGATCGAATTGTCCCTTGCAATCTGTGCAAGAACGAAGACCAGGGTCATATAAATCAAGATAAGCAGCGCGATTTCTGTAAACATTATTCAGACTTTAAATGGAACTGACCTTAAGGAACCAAATTTAGAAAAATTATTCCAGCAAGTAGGATATACAAACTACTCCGGGGCCCGTATGGGCAACAAGGACCGGGGAAATATGTTCCAGGTAAAGGGGTTTTTTACCGGTAATCCTTTCCATTTCTGCAGCAAAGTAATTTGCGGTATCGGGATTTTCGGCATGTGTAATGGTGTATCCCCATATCTTGTTTTTGCGAAGCAGACGCTCTATATCATGGATTAACTTCCTTCTGCAGCCTTTCTCAGTCAAGGACTTGCTGAACAACACCGCTTTCCCCTGTTCATCGAGCGCTATGATGGGTTTAAGGTCGAGTGTTTTGGCAATAAAACTCTTCATCGGGCTAACACGGCCGGTTCGGATGATATATTTCAGGGTATGCACGCTAACCCGTATCCCTGCTTTCGGGATCCAGTCTTTTATCCTGGCAGAAAGTTCTTCGGCTGACATCCCGGCTTCAAGTGCTCTTGCAGCGCGGACAATAAGCAGGCCAAGAGCGCCCGTGATCACTTTGGAATCAAACACCTGTATTGGTTTCCCCGCACGTGATGCAACTTCCCCCCCTGCGATTTCCGAATGCCCGAAAGTTCCGCTCAGGCCGCTGGAAAGGTGAATGGCGAGAATATTCTTATAATGGGTGCTGAGGTATTCAAACTTATTCTGAAAATCCTTTGCCGATGGTTGGGACGTTGAAGGGCTTTTCTCTGATTGCTCCAGTCTATGGTAAAACTTTTCAGGATTGATTGTGAGCCGGTCGAGAAAATATGTTTCTCCGAAATGAAGATTCAGTGGCACAACATGGATCTGGTAGCGGTCAATCAAGTCCTGGGGGAGGTCGCAGGTTGAATCAGTCATGAGGGCAATATCCGATCTGCGTTCCAGCAATATTTTATTCTGGAAGATCATGTCGTCGACCTTCTGGTAGGTGATCTCACCAAACCGGTGAAGCTGTGACATGACTTCTATCGGATGATCCGTATGGATATGAACTCTTAACTTGGTCCGTGAACCGGCAACAACGAGAGAATCCCCTGAATGCTCCAGGAAGGAACGGATCTTCTTGAGATCGAGGTTTTGTCCGTTAATCAGGGCTTCAGTGCAATACCGGAAGGTAATAACATCATGCTGAACCTCGACCTGTTCTGAAGCAGACTGATCGGAATGAGATGTAATGGCAGTCTCAGGTTGTCCGAGTGTAAAAAAGTCTTTAATCCCTTCAAGAAAATACACAAAACCCTTGGCGCCGGCATCTACAACATGCGCCTTGGCAAGTACTTCGAGCTTCTTTGTAGTTCCTGCAAGAGCTTCGAGTGCTTTATTGTAGGCTTCGATCAGCAAGCGGATAAAATCATCTATCCTGTCTTTAATTTTATCAAGATGTTCGGCCCATTCCTTGATTACGGTAAGAATAGTACCTTCGACCGGATTGGCAATAGCGTCATAGGCATAGGCTACAGCCTTTTTCATGCTCTCGGCAAAGGATTTTATATCCAGTGTTTTTTCCGCACTCAGTTCATTGCCGAAGCCGTAAAGGAATTGCGCGAATATTATGCCTGAATTGCCTCTTGCACCGCTAAGTGCGGCATCGGCCATGGCTACAGCAGTCTGCTTGAGATTATCGGTAGGGATAATGGCATCCATGATTGACCTCATGGTGGAGGCCAGGTTGGTGCCTGTATCGGCATCGGCAACAGGAAAAACGTTGATTTTATTTAACAGCTTCTGCTGCTCGAAGATTCTTTGGGCGCCAGCAAGAAATGAGTGGTATAACTGTTTGCCGTCAAGTTCCTTTATTTTCTGAGTCACTTCAGTCAATACCGGAATTTTTTAAGTAAGATGCAAAAGTAATCAAATTGGAGGAATCATTTTCCGACATTCCTTATTCAGGGTGAAAGACATGCAATTTTAACATTTTTTAAGAGAAACGTATGGCATTAACCGGGTTAATCCTTGTGATGATAAACGATGGGATGATCAGCATAAGGTAGCAGGCAGTGACGGATATCAGGTTGAGCAGCAGTATATTGGCCATATCAAGGTGAACAGGGACCACTGAAACATAATAGGATTCCTGAGGCAAGCCAATGATCCCCAGTTTCAGCTGAACAAAGCACAGAATGAAGCCGAACAGGTTTCCTATCCCAACTCCCCATCCGAGAATATACAGGGCATGATATACAAAGATCTTGCGGATACGGCGGTTTGACAGGCCAAGAGCTTTAAGAACACCTATCATTGAAGTTCTTTCAAGGATCAGTATAAGCAAAGTCGAAATCATAGTGATGGCCGACACAGCGATCATCAAGGAAAGAATGATCACCACATTCATATCCTGCAAGGCAAGCCAGTCGAAAATCTGGGGATATAACTGGTAAATTGTGGAAGCATCGAGCTGGAAGCCAATCTGATGATAAATAAATTTCCCCATCTTGTCAATATCCCTGAAGTCTTTGAGCACCACTTCAAACCCGCCTATCTGCCCATTGTTCCATCCGTTGATCTTCTGTATATGGATGATGTTCCCGATAACATACAGCCTGTCAAATTCATCCAGCCCCGTTTCAAATATCCCGGCTATTCTGAACTTACGGCCCACGGTATGCTCGCCGACAATAAAATACATCCGGGCAGGGTCATTAATTTTCAGGTTCAGCAGGTCGGCCAGGGCCCTGGAAATGATCACGTCATTCTTCCGGGCAGTATCCGCATAATCAGGAATATGCCCCTGAACCATCCTGCTACGGAAAAAATCCCAGTTATAATCCTCTCCTACTCCTTTCAGCACTACTCCCTGGATCTGATCGGCAGTCCGTATTATACCTGCCTTACTGGCATAAACCTGTATGTGTTTTATTTTAGGATGAATGCGGAGAGTGGGAAGAAAGGTTTGCTTCTTTTCAACCGGAAAGGGCACCAGGTTTGTGTTTTCGGAGAATCTGGTGACCTGGATATGTCCGGTAAATCCGATAACTTTATCGCGGATCTCCTGCTGAAAGCCTGTGAGGATGGCGATGGAAACGAACATGATGGTCAGGCTCAGAGCGATAGCGAGGATGGATATCCTGATCACAGGGCGGGAGTAATGGCCCCTGCTGCCTTTTATCATCCGGCGGGCAATGAAGAGATCGGTATTCAAGCAAATTGATATATCTTTACAAAAATAGAAAACTTATTCCATGATCAACAGGATGAAACTGCATCTTATCCTCACGGTATTGCTTATAGCCGTTTGCAGCCACATTGCTGTTACCCAGGTAAGGCCTGCAGCATATCAGACGGATAAGTATATCAAAATCCTGCACGGCAAAAAGATAGGGGTAGTCGCCAATGCCTCTTCTGTTATAGGAAAGGTGAATATTGTTGACACCCTTATAAATTCAGGCATTGACGTAAGGGTGGTTTTCTCGCCCGAACACGGGTTTAAACTGAAGGAGGAAGCGGGGAAGCCTGCTGCCGACTATAGGGATCCAAATACAGGCTTGCGGATTATTTCGCTTTACGGCCTGAAGAAAAAGCCAGCGGCTATGGACTTGGACGACCTCGACATGGTGGTATTCGACATTCAGGATGTAGGAGCACGGTTTTATACTTATATAAGTACTTTAAGCCTGGTTATGGAAGCCTGTGCCGAGAGCAAAATTGCAATGCTTATACTTGACAGGCCCAATCCCAATGCCTTTTATATTGACGGGCCGGTTCTCGATCTGAAATATAAATCATTTGTTGGAATGCATCCCGTACCAGTGGTTTACGGGATGACGATTGGGGAATATGCCAGAATGGTGAATGGGGAAGGCTGGCTTAAGGGGGGAGTAAGCTGTGATCTCAGTGTTTTGCCCATGGAGAATTATACTCATCAGACAGCCTGGTTCCCGGAGGCAAAACCTTCTCCTAACCTGCCAAACGCCAACTCCATCTTACTTTATCCTTCGCTTTGCTTTTTCGAAGGAACAGTGATCAGTGTGGGCAGGGGGACCGATACTCCCTTTGAGATATACGGCCATCCCGGTTTGCAGGGATATACTTACAGCTTCATGCCCCAGGCTATACAGGGCATGGATTCAAAGCCAATGTATAAAGACAAAACCTGTTACGGGGAAAACCTTCAGAAGTATTACGCACAGCATCCGGCCGACAAAGGCAGGATCAATCTTTCATGGATGCAACGGGCATTTCAGGCCCTTGGCAGCAGGCCCGATTACTTCAATCCGTATTTTGACCAGCTCGCAGGGACAGCCGCGCTGCAGGAGCAGATCATAAAGGGGATAAAAGAAGAGGATATCAGGAACAGCTGGAAAACCGGCATAGCGGCATTTAAAAAGATCAGGGCAAAATACCTTTTGTATCCCTGAATTATTTTGTGCACCCCGGATAGACCTTGAGAGCTTCCTCAAGACATTTCATTGAAGCATGCAAGTCGTTCACATTAAGTACATAGCTGATGCGCACTTCATCAATCCCGCGGCCTTTGGTTGAATAAAAGCCCGTACCCGGCGCCAGCATCACTGTTTTACCCTCGTAGTTGAATTCTTCGAGTAACCACTGGCAAAATTTATCCGAATCATCGACAGGCAGTTTGGCCATGGCATAAAAAGCGCCTCCGGGATTAGGGCAGAAACAGCCTTTTATTTTATTGATGGATTCCACAACCACATTCCGGCGCAGGAGATATTCATCCAGCACATGCTTCATATAGGAATCGGGTGTGTTGATAGCCTCTTCCCCTGCGATTTGCCCGAAGGTCGGAGGACTCAGGCGTGCCTGGGCGAATTTCATGGCGGTTGCCATGACATCCTTATTCTTCGAGATCAACACACCAATTCTTGCTCCGCAGGCACTGTATCGCTTTGAGATGGAGTCGAGCAGAATCACATTCTGTTCAATACCCTTCAGGTTCATCACCGAATAATGCGTTTTGCCGTCGTAAACGAACTCACGGTAAACCTCATCAGCGAATAAAAACAGATCATGTTTTAAAACGATCTCTTTCAGCAGTTCAAGTTCTTCCCTCGAATACAGATAACCGGTCGGGTTATTTGGGTTGCAGACCATGATTGCCTTCGTTTTCGGTGTAATGGCTTGTTCAAAGGCAGAGATAGGGGGCAATGCAAACCCGTTTTCAATAAAAGAATCAATGGGTTTTACAGTAACCCCTGCCGCAATGGAGAAACCGTTATAATTTGCATAAAATGGTTCAGGGATGATTATCCCGTCACCCGGATTCAGGCAGGTAAGCATAGCAAACATGATGGCCTCGCTGCCTCCCGTAGTTACAATCATTTCTTCAGGGCTGACGACAATTCCGCATTTTTGATAATAGCCGGCCAGCTTTTTCCTGTAGGATGGGATACCTGCAGAATGACTGTATTCAATCACTTTCAGGTCGATGTTCCGGATCTTGTTTATCACGTTTTCCGGAGTTGGGATATCGGGTTGCCCGATATTCAGATGGAACACCTTGATGCCCTTTTTCTTGGCTTCATCAGAGAACGGGACGAGTTTTCGGATAGGTGAGGGAGGGCACATCTGTCCCCTGGTTGAAATAGCAGGCATAGCTCAGATTTTAATAAAGCAGTAAAGCCAGCTTTCGGCTGGCAGCAGTGAAAGAATTTATTAATCTTTACTTGTTAACCGGGGTTGCTCCCTGTTCACTTGGTTTTTCGGGTGTAGTCGTAGTCGGCTTTGCAACCACGGTTCCCTTGATGGTCAGCCTCACGGTTGATGTTTTAGCATTTGAATTAACCGTGACGGTTTTGTTAATAGGGCCGATATTATTTGTGTTGTAGGTCACCTTTATCACATCGTTTTTGCCAGGAAGTATCGGTTCCTGGGGCCAGGAAGAAGTGGTACATCCGCAGGATGTGATAGGTTTGGAAAGAATAAGAGGTTCTTTACCGGTGTTGGAGAACTTGAATTCGCAACTTCCGTCGGCACCCTGAAAGATAGTGCCGTAATCATGCACCAGGTTATCAAAGGAAATTTCAGGGGCATTCGGGTTTACCGGTGGCTGTTGGGCTGCATCCTGAGCTTTTACTGCAAAAGCAGCAAACATTATGAACAGGACTGAAAGCAAAATCTTCTTCATACTATACTGATTTGGAGGTTTTATTAAATGGGTTACAAAAGTACAAAAAAATTATTCGTGAAAGATAGAAATGTTAATATTTTATAAAGACAGTATATCGAACCGGATTTGCCTCGCTTCATGCTGCTTTAAGGGTTTTCCTGTCCCTTTTGCAATAATCCCTGGTGTTTTATGAGTTATAGCATTGAGCATGGCTGCTGAAAGTTCATTTGGAAGAAATGGGCGCTTCAGAACAGGGTTGAATCCCATGTCGCCGATTTTTTTTGGAATTTCAAGCCCGGAATAATAAAGCATTATTTTATTTTTTTATCCGGATAAAGGATATCCAGTCCGCAACGCAGGTTGGCGAGATAACGAAATGCATCTTCAACAAAGGCTTTAGGGATCACCGAACCATGCTGCGGAAGAATGGCATCGACCGGTATGCCTTTCAAACGGTCAATGAACCCCCGGGCCGCGATATTACCGGCCATGTAATCAAGATGGAAGAGGTTCATTTTAAATTCGTGCCTGTGAAAGTCGCTGATCACAAGTTTCCAGTCCATATCAATAGCGGCCCAGATATCCCCCGAAAACAGGTAAGCCGATGTTTCGTCGTAGGTAGTGAAAGAACCCGGAAAATGCAGGAAAGGGGCCTCAATAAACCGTAGGCAACGTCCCGAAGAGAAAGTAAAAGCTGAGAATTCGGTGATATTGAAGAAATCGTAATCATCTTTCCCGTAATGCGAAATCAGGATATTGGTACGGGTACTTGTAATGACTTTCATTTCGGGATTGACCTCAAGCCATCGTACCATGGATCCGGCAACATCAGGATCCTGGTGGCAAAGGATCTGGGCAGAAACATGCGCAGGTTCAATAATCTGTTCAACCCTGCGCCTGATAAAGTCGAATACTTCAGCGCCTCCGGGGTCGACAATAATGGCTTCGTCCCCATCGGTTATCAGGTAAGTATTGCATCGGAAGGCTGAGTTTTCAGGGGTTCCCAGCCAGTATATTGCATGCTGTTCATCCTGGTACAATGGAGTCGGTTGTTCAAACCTCTCTTCTATGGTTTTGCTTAAGCCGGCAAGGTCAATAGTATTGCTCATAGCATATTATTTTTCGTGGTCATGAAGCCCGCATTCTTTCATGGATCCGCCTTCCCACCACCAGCGGCCGGCGCGAATGTCCTCGCCCGGCAAGATCGCTCTTGTACAGGGAAGACAGCCTATGCTCGGGAAACCTTTATCATGAAGACTGTTGTATGGAATCTTATTCGATCTGATACTTGACCAGACGTCTTCTTCGGTCCAACTGATAAGGGGGTTAAGTTTTATTATCGAATGTGTTTCATCCCAGTTCACCATTTCAACACCGGCCCTGGCCAAAGACTGTTCCTTGCGCAGGCCCGTGATCCAGACTTTCATACCTTTCAACATACGTTGAAGCGGTTCGATCTTACGGATGTGGCAGCATTCCCTGCGGTTCTCCACACTGTCGTAAAACAGGTTGATGCCTTTGAAGTTTACCATCTTTTCAACCGAAGCATGATCAGGAAAAACCACTCCTATTTTTATCTTGTATTTTTGTTCTGTTATGTGGATGAGGTCGTAAGTTTCCTGAAAAAGCCTGCCCGTGTCAAGAGTAAAGATCCTGATGGCCGGAGCTGTTTTTGCGAGAATTTCCGTGAGAACCTGGTCCTCTGCACCCAGGCTTGTAGAAAAAATGCATTGGCCCGGGAACAGGGTCTGAAAATACACGATCGCTTGTGCCGGATCAGCATTTGATAAATCCTTATTATATTGATCTGTAATTTCTTTCATGAGTTTCATAAAAGAAGCTGATTTGGGAACGTGAAATTATGAAAATCCGGTTCCGAAAACAAATTTTCCCATAATAATAAAATGTAATTTTGAGAAAAATTGATGCATGAGGGTTCATTTCATAGCGATTGGCGGAAGCGCAATGCATAATCTTGCCATAGCGCTGCAGAGTAAGGGATATATAGTAAGCGGTTCGGATGACGAGATCTTTGAACCATCCAAAAGCCGTCTTCAGAAACTTGGATTGCTCCCTGTCACGGAGGGTTGGGATGTCAAGCGCATCACGCCGGAACTTGATGCGGTTATTCTCGGAATGCATGCCAGGGCCGACAATCCTGAGCTTTTAAAAGCAAAGGAGCTGGGATTAAAGATTTTTTCCTACCCCGAAT
>Ga0182011_10004419_pt1 | contig 11271 bp, 7 predicted proteins | sample 711E1DmetaG_FD_120481 | JGI IMG/M metagenome (GOLD analysis project Ga0182011, IMG submission 120481) | Permafrost microbial communities from Stordalen Mire, Sweden - 711E1D metaG | ecosystem: Environmental > Terrestrial > Soil > Wetlands > Permafrost | place: Sweden: Stordalen | collected... | reverse complement strand
GCGGCGGACCAGATCCAACTGTACAAGCTGATCTGCCGCCAGGTGGCGTCGCAGGCCGGGATGACGGCGAGCTTCCTTCCCAAGCCGGTGGTTGGCGTGAACGGCAGCGGCATGCACACCAACGTGTCGGTGTCGAAGGGCGGGAAGAACCTGTTCTGGGACCCCAAGGGGGAGGACAAGATCTCCAAGCTGGCGTGGCAGTTTGTGGACCGCACACTGACCCATGGCCTGGACTTGTGCCTGACGATGAACCCCAGCGTGAATGCGTATCGCCGGCTGGACCCACACTATGAAGCACCCAACCAGCTGAATGCGTCGGCGGTGAACCGCGGGGCGATGGTGCGGATTCCGATCGGCAACGAGAGGTCGGCGCGGATCGAGGTGCGCTGTGTGGCGCCGGATGCGAACCCATACCTTGTGCTGTATTCGCTCTTCAAGACCGGACTGTACGGCGAGACGTCGAAGATCAAGAACCTTCGCTCGGCGAGCCGTTACCTGCCGGACAACATCTACACGGCGTTGGAAGACTTCCGCAAGGCGGAGTGGACGACCAAGCTGCTGGGCGCGGACGTGAAGGAGCGCTACGCGAGCCTGAAACAGGCCTCGGCCGACCGCTGCCCGCGGTTGCTGGGAACGTTGGTGAAGGCGGCGGAGATCCAGTTCCATCATGAGGTGTACAACCAACTGCTGTGGAACCAGTTCTAGAGCTGCTGATGAATGACCGGAAGAGGCCCGCCGCGCGCGGGCCTCTTCTGTTGCGGGAAGGCGTCGTTGCCATGCGCGGAGGCGGGTGGTAGGCTGCGAAGGCTAGTCTATTTTTGGCCAAATCTTCTGGCCTAACCCCTGGAGCGACGCGCGCATATGCAGACGAGTTACAACGGCATTCCTGTTCCGGCAGACGGCAAGGCCATCGAGTATGCGAACGGCGTGTATACCGTTCCCGACCATCCGATTATTCCGTTCATCGAGGGCGATGGGACGGGGCGGGACATCTGGCGGGCGTCGAAGCGCGTCTTCGACGCGTCGGTGGAGAAGGCGTACGGCGGCAAGCGCAAGGTGGAGTGGTACGAGGTGCTGGCGGGCGAGAAGAGCTATCGCAAGACGGGCGAGTGGCTGCCGGACGATACGGTGAAGGCCACGATGGACTTTCGTGTGTCGATCAAGGGACCGCTGACGACGCCAATCGGCGGCGGGATTCGCAGCCTGAATGTGGCGCTGCGGCAGTTGATGGACCTGTACCAGTGCATCCGTCCGGTGAAGTACTACGCGGGCGTGCCCAGCCCGGTGAAACATCCGGAGAAGTTGAACGTGGTGATCTTCCGCGAGAACACGGAGGACATCTATGCGGGGATCGAGTTTCGCGAGGGAACGCCGGAGGCTGCGAAATTAATTGCGTTCGTCAACGACGAGATGCTGAAGGGAACCAAGAAGAGCGTGCGGCTGGACTCGGGCGTGGGGATCAAGCCGATCTCGATTACCGGGTCGAAGCGGCTGGTGCGGGCGGCGATTGCGTATGCGCTGAAGGAAGGGCGCAAGACGGTGACGCTGGTGCACAAGGGAAACATCCAGAAGTTTACCGAGGGAGCATTCCGCGAGTGGGGGTACGAGGTGGCGACCGAGGAATTCCGCGCGGAGACAGTGACGGAGCGCGAGAGCTGGATTCTGGGGAACGTGGGGGCGAACCCGAAGCTGACGGCGGAGGAGAATGCGGCGCTGATCGAGCCGGGGATCGAGTTTGCGCCAAAGGAATTCGGCGAGAAGGTTGTGGCCGAGGTGAAAGCGGTGCTGGCGTCGATTGGCGAGACGCACGGCGCGGGGAAGTGGAAGCAGAAGGTGTTGGTGAACGACCGGATTGCGGACTCGATCTTTCAGCAGATTATTCTGCGGCCGGAGGACTACTCGATTCTGGCGACGACGAACCTGAACGGCGATTACATCTCGGATGCGGCGGCGGCGCAGGTTGGCGGGCTGGGGATTGCGCCGGGCGGAAACGTGGGCGATGGGTACGCGGTGTTCGAAGCGACGCATGGGACGGCACCGAAGTATGCGGACAAGGACGTGATCAATCCCGGCTCGGTGATTCTATCGGGAGTGATGCTGTTCGATTTTCTGGGATGGACGGAGGCGGCGCGGCTGATCGAACGCTCGATGGAGAAGACGATTGCGCAGAAGTTTGTGACGTATGACTTCGAGCGAGCGATGCAGGGGGCGACCAAGGCGAAGACCAGCGAGTTTGCGACGAGAATGATTGAGAATATGCAGAGGTAAGGCAAAGGCCTAACACCGATTGACACCGATTGGACCGATAAAACAGGCAACGAACAAATCCGGGTAAAAACAAGCAACGGCATTTTTTAGACAGGGAGTTTGCGCGATGCGGAAGAAGGTAACGATTGTGGGGTCGGGGAATGTGGGAGCGACGACGGCGCACTGGATCGCGGCCAAAGAGCTGGCGGACGTGGTGCTGCTGGATGTGATCGAGGGCGTGCCGCAGGGCAAGGGGCTGGACCTGGCGGAGGCGATGCCGATCGAGAAGCGCGACGTGTCGATTGTGGGGACGAACGACTACGCGGAAACGGCGGGGTCTGATGTGGTGGTGATTACGGCGGGGATCGCGCGCAAGCCGGGGATGAGCCGCGACGACCTGCTGAACACCAACTACAAGATTATGAGCGATGTGGTGTCGAAGGTGGTGGCGGCGTCGCCGGGGACGATTCTGATTGTGGTGTCGAACCCGCTGGATGCGATGGCGCAGACGGCGTACAAGCAGGCGGGGCTGCCGCGGGAACGCGTGATTGGGATGGCGGGCGTGCTGGATTCGGCACGGTTCAGGACGTTTATTGCGCAGGAACTGAATGTGTCGGTGGAGAACGTGACGGCGTTTGTGCTGGGCGGGCACGGGGACACGATGGTGCCGCTGGCGCGCTACTCGACCGTGGCGGGGATTCCGATTACAGAGCTGATTGCGCCGGAGCGGCTGGAGGAGCTGGTGCAGCGGACGCGCGACGGCGGGGCGGAGATTGTGAAGTATCTGAAGACGGGCAGCGCGTACTATGCGCCATCGGCGGCGGCGACCGAGATGGTGGAGGCGATTCTGAAGGACAAGAAGAAGATCCTGCCGTGCGCGGCTTATCTGGAGGGCGAATACGGGATTCACGGGCTGTTTATCGGGGTGCCGTGCAAGCTGGGCGCGGGCGGCATCGAGCAGATCGTCGAGATCAAGCTGACGGCGGAGGAGCAGGCTGCGTTGCAGAAGAGCGCGGATTCGGTGAAGGAGCTTTGCACGGTGATTGGGGTGGCGTAGGGGGGGGCGAGGGCTCTCTGCGCTCAGAATGACAAGCAAGAACAGGCAACGGCGGGAGTTCGTGGGAGAAAGGTTCGGGCTGCTGCGGTTGGATGGAGTTTATCGTGGTTCTTCGCGCTCGAAAGACGCGCTCAGAATGACAAGCAAGAACAGGCAACGGCGGGGGGTTCGTGGGAGAAAGGTTTGGGCTGCTGCGGTTGGATGGAGTTTATCGGGGTTCTTCGCGCTCGAAAGACGCGCTCAGAATGACAAGCAAGAACAGGCAACGGCGGGGGTTCGTGGGAGAAAGGTTCGGGCTGCTGCGGTGGGCGTGAGTTCGTCGGGATTCTTCGCGCTCGAAAGACGCGCTCAGAATGACAAGCAAGAACAGGCAAAAGAAAATGCGGGGATCCTTCGACTACGTTTGGCGCAGGTGCGCGCCAAACTCCGCTCAGGATGACGGTGCAAGATGGTGTGATGCGCGGCACAGGGGGCGCGTGGAGGACGGGGTATACTGCGGATTAAGCCAATACCTGCTCTAGATATGGAGCCGTAGTTTGTCCGGAGCGGTTGGTTGTGCGCGATTGTGCCGCACTCAATTTTGAAGAGAGAAAGAAGATTCAATGTCCTCCAGTTCGACAGGCCAAGCAGGCAACAGAGTTCAGAATTCAGTGTTAGCGCAGCGCGTGATGAGTGGGGAAGAGGCGGCCGCGCTGATCCAACCCGGCGCACAGATTGGGATGAGCGGGTTTACCGGATCGGGCTACCCGAAGGCGGTGCCGATGGCGCTGGCGCGACGCATTACGGACGCGCACCTGCGGGGGCAGAAGTTCAAGGTGAACGTGTTTACCGGGGCCTCGACGGGGCCGGAGCTGGACGGCGCGCTGGCCATGGTGGGCGGGATGCAGATGCGGTTGCCGTACCAGTCGGACCCGATCACGCGCAAGCTGATCAACGCCGGCGAGATGCAGTACACGGACATGCACCTGAGCCAGGTGGGGCAGATTGTGGAGTACGGGTTCCTGGGCAAGCTGGACCTGGCGCTGATCGAGGTGACGGCGATCCTGGAGGACGGGCGGGTGATTCCGAGCACGTCCGTGGGCAACAACCAGACATGGATCGAGTGCGCGGAGAAGGTGATCCTGGAGGTCAATTCGGCGCAGCCGATGGAGCTGGAGGGGATGCACGACCTGTACTACGGGCTGGGAAGGCCGCCGCATCGGGACCCGATTCCATTGACCTCGGTGTGCCAGCGGATCGGCGAGCCGTATCTGAGGATTCCCCCGGAGAAGGTGATTGCGGTGGTGCGCACCGACTCGACGGACAGATCCAGTCCGTTCAAGGCCCCGGATGAGAGTTCGAAGAAGATTGCGGGACACATTCTGGAGTTTTTGGACAATGAGGTGAAGAAGGGCCGGCTTCCGGCTTCGCTGCTGCCGCTGCAATCGGGCGTGGGGAACATTGCCAATGCGGTGCTGTACGGGCTGGAAGAGGGGCCGTTCAACGACCTGACGGCGTATACGGAGGTGATCCAGGACGGGCTGGTGAGCCTGCTGCGGTCTGGCAAGATGACCTGCGCCTCGGCCACGGCGTTTTCGCTGAGCCCGGAGGGGACGGCGGACTTTATCCCGAAGATCGGCGAGTTCCGCGACCGGATTGTGCTGCGCTCGCAGGAGATCTCGAACCATCCGGGGATCATTCGCCGGCTGGGCGTGATTGCCATGAACGCCATCATCGAGGCGGATATCTACGGCAACGTGAACTCGACGCACATCATGGGGTCGAGCATCATGAACGGGATCGGGGGGTCGGGCGACTTCGCGCGCAACGGGTTCCTGTCGATCTTCATGGCACCGTCGACGGCGCAGAAGGGGACGATCTCGACGATTGTTCCCATGGTGTCGCATGTGGACCACACGGAGCACGATGTGTGTGTGGTGGTGACGGAGCAGGGGCTGGCCGACCTGCGCGGGCTGTCGCCGACGCAGCGGGCCAAGCTGGTGATTGAGAAATGCTCGCACCCGGACTATCGCGGGGCGCTGCTGGATTACTACAACCGCTCGTACAGACTGGCGAGCGGCAAGCACACGCCACACCTGCTGACGGAGAGCCTGAGCTGGCACAGCCGGTATCTGCGCACCGGGCATATGCTGCCGCAAGCGGATTAGAGCAAACAGTTTCATTGAGTCAAATAAAAATCCCTCCCCACAACTTCGCAGCGGGGAGGGATTTTTGTTGATTGAAACAATGGGCTGAATGAAGGGACTACTCAGAACTCGACATTCCCTCAGGGGCTAAAGCCCCGTCAATTCTGCGGCATTTACGGCACGGCTGAAGCCGTGCCCTTCCGATCAATCTGAACTCACAGAGGAGTACCCAGATTGACTCATTACCGAAGCTAACTAGGCTTTGACGACGGCACCGTCGACGACCTTGACGGGATCGAGGAAGGGCATGGAGGCGCGGAGCTTTGCGCCGATGACCTCGATGGGCTGAAGGGCTTCGGCGGCGCGGATGCGGGTGAACTCCTTGCGACCGGACTCGTTTTCGGCGATGAAGCGCTTGGCGAAGCTGCCGTCCTGAATCTCGTCGAGCAGCTTGCGCATGGCGGCCTTGGTTTCGGCGGTGATGACGCGCGGGCCGGCGACGTAGTCACCCCACTCGGCGGTGTCGGAGACGGAGTGGCGCATGTAGGCGAGGCCGCCGCGGTAGATGAGATCGACGATGAGTTTGAGCTCATGGCAGACCTCGAAGTAGGCGAGCTCGGGCTGATAGCCGGCCTCGGTGAGGACTTCGAAGCCGGTCTTGATGAGGGCGGAGACGCCGCCGCAGAGGACGGCCTGCTCGCCGAAGAGGTCGGTTTCGGTCTCCTCGGTGAAGGTGGTTTGCAGGACCCCGGCGCGGGTTGCGCCGATGCCCTTGGCGTAGCTGAGGGCGAGGGCGAGCGCGTGGCCGCTGGCGTCCTGCTCCACGGCAACGAGGGCCGGCGTGCCGCCGCCTTCGGTGAAGACCTCGCGGACGCGATGGCCGGGGGCCTTGGGCGCGACCATCGAGACATCGACGGTGGCGGGGGGCTGGATGGTGCGGAAGCGGATGTTGAAGCCGTGCGCGAACATGAGGGTGACGTTGGGCTTCATGTTGGGCGCGATCTCGGCGTGGTAGACCTTGGCGGCGGTCTGGTCGGGGGTGAGGTTCATGATGACGTCGGCCCACTTGGAGACCTCGGCGACGGTGCCGACGATGAGGCCGGCGGCGCGCGCGCGGGCTACGTTGGGCGAGTCGGCGCGCAGGCCGACGCGGACATCGACGCCCGAGTCCTTGAGGTTGAGCGCGTGGGCGTGGCCCTGCGAGCCATAGCCGATGATGGCGACTTTTTTGGATTGGATGAGAGAGAGGTCTGCGTCTGCGTCGTGATAGGTCTTAGCCATGGTGAATGATTTTCCTCTAGATGCAATGGTAATTGAGATGAAGGCTTAGCACCGATTTGCACCGATGACACCGATCAAGAACGAAGGATTTAATACGGATTAAAGACGGTGTGCGGCTTCATTTGTCTTCGTTCTCGTCGGGGAGGGTCTTGGCGGCGGGCTTGGGTTTGGGCTTGGCGGCGGGGCTGCCGTTGGGCTGGCCGAGGGCCTTGAGGACGCGGCTGGTGTGGTGGCCGCGGCGCATGGCCATGCGACCGGTGCGGGAGACCTCGATGATGGTGTAGCCGGACTCGCGCAGGACCTGGATGAGGCCCTCGATCTTGCTGGAGGAGCCGGTCATCTCCAGCATGATGGACTCGGGTGCGAGATCGACGACGCGGGCGCGGAAGACGTTGGCCAGCTCGAAGACTTGTGAGCGCGAGCCGATGCCGGCGGGGGCGTCTTCCCGATGGTCGCCGACGCTGGGCCCGGCGGCGACCTTGATGAGGCAGAGCTCGCGGATGACGGCCTCGGAGCGGCCGACCTCGTCGACGTCGATGGTGATTTCGAGCTTGTAGAGCGAGGCGCGGATGCGGTCGGCGGCGGTCTCGGGTGCCTCGCAGACGATGGTCATGCGCGAGGTGTCTGGCTGCTCGCTCTCGCCGACGGTGAGCGAGACGATGTTGATGCTGAGACGGCGAAAGAGCGAGGCGACACGGGTGAGGACGCCGGGCTTGTCTTGAACGAGGGCTACGAAGGTGTGGAGCATGGGGACCTCGGGGGGTTGCGGTTCGCGATTGGCGGTTAGCTTGAAGGCTGGCCTTTGACCTTTTCCAACAAGGTGAATGGACGTTCGAAGAGGATGAGTTCTCCGGGCTTGGCGGCGACGAGGACGGTTCCGCAGGTGTTTTCCGTGGAGATTCCCTTGTTGAGGATTTCGGCGACGGAGTAGAGGAGCTGGGAGGGTTGCTGGTTTTGCGGGAGGGCGCGGCAGTTTGCATAAAGATTCGCATCGACCGCGATTTGCGCGTTGCCGTCGACTTTAAGGAGGACCGAGCCGGTTGCATCGGTGGGCCACAGATCGGCGTCGACGTGGTCTCTGGTGGTCCAGACGCGGAGGGTCTCGTTCTTGATTGGGCGGCCGTTCTTTCCGTTGACGATACGGATATGGATTTCGGCGGTTTGCGCGTGTGAGACGCAGGGCATCGTGAGGAGTGCGCAGAGCAGAGCGAGTTGGGTGAGAGTGCCGCGTTTGGTTTGGATGCGGGCTACGAAGGCGTGGAGCATTGGGGCCTTTCTTGTTTTTATTCTTTCGATTTTGACCAATGATCCCAATATGTAGCGCGAAGGTAGTTCATGACCAAACGAGGATTATGTTGAATCAATTCAATAACCTTTGTCTCGTCATATCCAAGCGTTCCACAGATGTAATTGACTTCGTGCGTGTTAATTATGTCCCCATTCTTGAACCACGTTGGGATCTGTTTTTCCTGGTCATATTCTTCTTGCGAAGGATAAGGTCTTCGATAGTCCTCAGCCTCGTCTTTGATGATTGTGTAACTCAGAAAGTGTCGAGCGGACCAAATGTTGATATATTTTTGCATGTCGTATAAAGGGCCCGCCACTGGATCGTCAGGGCGTTCAGGTTTGGCTGACTGCCCTCGCATCCAGTAGGCCAACACTTCCATCCAACGTCCCAGCGTATACAGACCTGCCCCAATAAATGTGCCAACTCCCGTGCGAACACTTCTTCCGAATCTTCTTAGAGCTATTCGGATCGTGATATTGTCGGACATTATTCGGCCTCGGGGAGTTCGATGAGGGGGTTGGCGGCGGGGCGGCGGACCATCTCGTGGAGGGCGGAGCCGGGGGCGGATACTGATTGGATCGAGCTTTCGATAGCGCGGGCCTTCAGCCCGCAGATGGTTTGGGTCTGCGTACCTGGGGCGTTGCCCCAGGCTAGAGTAGCGCGGGCCTTCAGCCCGCGGTTCGCGGGGATGCACGGACCTGGGGCGTTGCCCCAGGCTAGTGTAACGCGGGCCTTCAGCCCGCTGTTCGCGGGGATGCACGGACCTGGGGCGTTGCCCCAGGCTAGGGTAGGACGCGCCGTTGGCGCTGGGACGGTGGCGCTGCGCATATCTGGGGCTTCGCTCGAGATGACGGCGGTAGAGGGGGCGGGCTGAAGGCCCGCGTTATACTTGTTGCCATGCCGCAATCGCTCTCGTATGTGTTGGTGCATCTGGTCTTCAGCACGAAGCAGCGGCGGCCGTTTTTGGGTGAAGCGATCCGAAGCGAGATGCATGCGTATTTGGCTTCGGTTCTCAATCATTCGGAGAACATCTGCGTTCGGGTTGGCGGAGTTGCCGACCACGTTCACATTGCGCTGTTGCTTGCACGGAACGAATCGATGGCGCATCTGGTGGAGCGGGTGAAGGTTTCGTCGTCGAAGTGGATCAAGACGAAAGGGCCGGAGTTTGCGCGATTTGGCTGGCAGAGAGGCTATGCGGCGTTCTCGGTTGGGTTGAGCGATCGAGCGGCGCTGGTGCGGTATATCGATGCGCAGGCCGCGCATCATCAGCGGCGTGATTTCCAGGCGGAGATGCGGGCGATGTTTGCGAAGTATGGCGTCGCATTCGATGAGAAGTTTGTGTGGGATTAGGCGTTTAGCGCGGGCCTTCAGCCCGCGGGTCTGTGGCGCGGCTGTACCTGGGGCGTTGCCCCAGGCTAGGATAGGACGCGCCGTTGGCGCTGGATTGGGGGCGCTGCGCATATCTGGGACTTCGCTCAGGATGTCGGGGGTGGAGGGGACGGATTGCGGCACGCGTGAACGCGTGCCCTTCCGTTCGTGACCATGCCGTTCGTGCCCATGCCGTTCGTGACCATGCGAAGACGATGGGGCGAAGTCTTCGGGAGAAAGGTTCGAACGGCGTTGGTGAGTCAGATCCATCGGGGTCCTTCGCTACGCTCAGGATGACAGCAAAAACAAACAACAACAGAACAGGCAACAACAAAAGCGAAATACGGAGATTCTGGCCTTCGACTTCGCTCAGGCCAGAATGACGGTGTAAGTGAACGAGTTCAATACTACTCGGCCTCGGGGAGTTCGATGAGGGGGTCGGCGGCGGGGCGGCGGACCATCTCGTGAAGGGCGGAGCCGGGGGCGATCATGGGATAGACGCCGTCTTCCTTCTCGACGTGGAAGTTGATGAGGAAGGGATGGCCGCTGGTGCGGGCGCGGGTGACGGTGGGGATGACTTCTGCGCGCTGGCGGACGTGCGCGCCAGCGATGCCGTGGGCGGCGGCGAGAGCGACGAAGTCCGGCGAGAGGATGGGCGTACACTCGTAGTTCTTGTCGTAGAAGATCTCCTGCCACTGGCGGACCATGCCGAGGAAGCCGTTGTTGATGACGGCGATGTTGATGGCGATGTGTTCCTGCTGGATAGTGGAGAGCTCGCAGGCGGTCATCTGGAAGCCTCCGTCTCCGGCGATGACCCAGACATCCTTTTCAGGGCAGGCGAACTTTGCGCCGATGGCGGCGGGGAGCGCGAAGCCCATGGTGCCGAGGCCGCCGGAGGTGATGAGCGAGCGCGGCGTGTCGTGGCGGAAGTACTGCGCCTCCGACATCTGGTGCTGGCCTACGTCGGTGACGATGATGGTTTGGGCGAGGCGGCCGGATTCTTTTGCTTCGCGCCAGATGTCGTGGATGACGTGCGCGGCGTAGAGATGGCCGTTGTCGGGGCGGTTGATGATGTCGGTGGCGCTGGCGTCGCCCTTCATCTTGGAGATTTTGCGGAGCCATTCGGTGGGAACCCACCCATCGCGGTGAGACTGCGATGGATGGGGCACCCGGTCTAGTGGGGGGACGAGGGGAAGGAGGGTTTCGAGGACGGCCTTGAGGTCGCCGACGAGAGCGACGTCGGCGTGGACGTTTTTGTCGATCTCGGAGGGGTCGATCTCGATGTGGATCTTTTTGGCGTGGGGGGCGTAGGTGGCGAGCGTGCCGGTGACGCGGTCGTCGAACCTCATGCCGAAGGCGAGCAGGAGGTCGGATTGCTGGATGGCGTGGTTGACCCAGGACTCGCCGTGCATGCCCATCATGCCAAGGGCGAGGGGATGGCCGGTGGGGAAGGCCCCGAGGCCGAGCAGCGTACTGGCAACGGGGATATTGCGACGCTCGGCGAAGGCGAGGAGCTGGGATTCGGCTTCGGAGATGAGGACGCCGTGGCCGGCGAGGATGACAGGACGCTTGGCCGCGGCGATCAACTCGGCGGCCTGCTGGATGGCGCTGGATTCGGTGCGCAGCATGGGATGCGGGCGGTGCGCGGCGGGCGCGGCGGCGGCGAAGTCGAAGGGCGCGGAGGCCTGCTGCGCGTCTTTGGTGATGTCGACCAGCACGGGGCCGGGACGGCCGGCGGCGGCGATCTGGAAGGCCTTGCGGATGGCGGGCGCGATGTCTTCGGGGCGCGCGACCAGGAAGTTGTGCTTGGTGATGGGCAGCGTGATGCCGGTGATGTCAATCTCCTGGAAGGCGTCGGTGCCGAGGACCTTGGACGAGACCTGGCCGGTGATGCAGACGATGGG
>Ga0182011_10004418_pt1 | contig 11271 bp, 10 predicted proteins | sample 711E1DmetaG_FD_120481 | JGI IMG/M metagenome (GOLD analysis project Ga0182011, IMG submission 120481) | Permafrost microbial communities from Stordalen Mire, Sweden - 711E1D metaG | ecosystem: Environmental > Terrestrial > Soil > Wetlands > Permafrost | place: Sweden: Stordalen | collected... | reverse complement strand
TCTTACACCGTTTCCATGCAGGTCTCCAACGAAGTTCCTCCGGGTGACGGCTCCATTGCCATTGGAACGGGAACCATGACGCTGCAAGGTGGTTCGTCAGTCCCTGACGCCTGCAGCACCTTGGCGCTCTTCGGCTTGGGACTCAGCGTCTTGGGTTTTGGGCGCCGGTTCTTCCGATCCTGAGGGAAGACCAAGCCTCTAGAACAGTTCTACAGTTTGTGGCAGCTGGTGGGGGCACCCGAACGGGGTCGCAACCACCAGCTGATTTTTTTGAGTGGATCCAGTCTTCCGAGCCATCCTCAGCCCAAGTTCCGCAGTTCAAAAAGTCCGAGGCCGAGCGGAAGGGGTCGGAGGCCGAACGGAAGGGATCGGGTTGAGACAATTGTGGTCGATGCCTGCCGGGCGGCCGCCGGGAGATCGATCAGGCTCCGGCCGGTACGCTCCAGTTCAGCTTCGAGCGGAGCACCTCGAAATGCGAGTAGTCGGTGCGCTGGGCGAGCTGCAGCCGGTGGGGCGAAATCGAGATCTCAACCGGCGCGCCCTGGCAGAACGTGAGGTTGCGCTGGCCATCCATCGCCACCAGCAGCCGCGAATGCGCTGAGCGGCTGAACACCCGCAGCTTCACATCATGGCGGAAGATGATCGAGCGGTTGCTCAACGTGTGCGGACAGATCGGCGTCATCGCGATGACATCCGCCGCCGGATGGATGATGGGCCCGCCGGCCGACAGGTTGTAGGCGGTGGAGCCGGTGGGCGTGGTGAAGATCAGGCCGTCGCAGGAGAATTCGGTCACCAGCTCGTCGTCCGCCCGCACCTCGAGCCGGACGAGTCGCGAATTGACCTCGTCCTTGATCAGGACGTCGTTCAGCGCCAAGTCGTGCTGCGTCGGGCCGGTGGAGCAATCGAGGAGCGAGCGCACGGCGATGCAGTAGGCGCCCGCCAGCAGGTCGGCAAAATGAGCCCGCGCTTCATCGGCCGAAAAGGTGGTGAGAAAGCCCAGGCTGCCGCGGTTGATTCCGATGACCGGCACCTGGGCCAGGGCGGCCTCTTTCACCACCCCGAGCAGCGTGCCGTCGCCGCCGATGACGCAACAGGCGCCCACACCCCGCAAAAAACCGGTTGGCAATGGAAACCCTGCGGTATGGGTGTATTCGACCCCGGCGCGCTCGGCGGCTCCCATGAGCGCCAGGGCCAGTTCCGGCGCCCCGGGTTTGCGTTCGTTCACCACAAAGGCAAGTCGGCGAATGGGGGGCATGACTGCGTATCATCCACGGATTGCGCCGCGAGGCACGGATTTTTTGCGGGTGGGCGGTCCGGGGCCGCCGGCCCCGGTGGTGGCCCGGTCAGGCGGATTTCTTCAGCCCGAGGAGGAATTCGCGGTTGCCGTCGCTCCCTGGTACCGGGGACTCCATCGTGCCAAAAACAGTAGCACCAGCGAGGGACGCCAGCGCGAAAGCGGTGACATCCGCCAGCACGGTCTCACGCACCGAGTCGTCCCGGATGACCCCGCGGCCGCGGTCGGCCTCCTCTCGGCCGGCCTCGAACTGCGGTTTGACCAAGGCGATCAGCCGCCCGTCCGGACGCAGGAACGGCCACACCGCGGGCAGCACCGTCTTGAGCGAGATGAAAGAAAGATCCATCACCACGGCATCGTACGCGGCGCGGGGCAGATCGCCGGGGTGGAGGTGACGGGCGTTGACCCGCTCGAGGTTCGCCACGCGCGGATCGGCGCGGAGCCGGTGATGCAACTGCCCGCGGCCGACATCGACGCAGGTGGCATCGGCCGCACCCGCTTGCAAGGCGCAGTCCGTGAATCCGCCGGTGGAGGCGCCGACATCGAGCAGATGCGCGCCGCGGAGGTCGACCGCAAATCGCGCAAGAAAAGCGGCCAGTTTCTCGCCTCCCCGGCTGACGAAGCGGGGCGGCTGCTCCAGCGCCAGCATAATGTCATCCGGGTATTCCTTGCCTGGCTTGTCGAGCCGTTCGGTGCCGTGCCGCACCTGTCCCGCCATGATCAGCGCCTTGGCCTGGGCGCGCGACGCGGCGAGGCCGCGCTGCACGAGCAGCTCATCGAGACGGGTTTTCATCGGTGGTTCTTGGAGCGGCGGTGATCCAGCCGCGGATTCCGCCAGAAACGCGACGATGGCGTCGCGTCTCCACGAAAAAAGCGCGCTCAGCCGGATCCATTCAGCGGGAAACCACGAATGGACCTAGCGCGGCTCCGCCGCAACCAAACCGTAGAGGACTGAAACCACGGATTTCACAGATGACATGGATGGGAAGGGGAACCAATAACATCAGTGAAATCCGTGTGATCCGTGGTCAACTTCATCGGATGTGGTTGGAGCATGTTGCAGAGTCATCGCAGCCCTCGTGCATTTTCAGAAAAGGTGAACAGACTGCCGCTAATCAGATAATTAGTGTCCATTAGTGGTTAAACCAATCTGTTTCCGTTCGGTAGCGGCGGAGCCGTTTCAGTTCTATTCGTGGTTCGATGGAACAGTTCTGGTCAGGTGGTTTTGTCCGACCATTCGGCGGCGAAACGGTACCGGCCCGAATCGAGCAGGCAGGTGACCTCGTTCTTGCCCCGCCCCACCTTGGTGACGCCCGTCGCGCGCTCGATCGGCCGGCCGCCTTCCGTGATGTGCGCCTTGGGCGGAACCGGCAGACGCACCGAGGCCGTGGTGTTGGCGGGCACGGTCACCTCCCAATCGAAACGGCGGGCCCCCGCCCGCCAGGCGCTGATGATTTCGCCGTGCGGCGAGGCCAGTTTGGCCCGGGCCGACGAGATGTGCCCGCCAGGGCGCGGCTGAAGCAGAAAACGCCGGTAGCCGGCGGTCTGCGGATCGATCTCGATGCCCGCCACGACCGCGTACAGCCAGGCACCGACCGCGCCGTAGGCGTAGTGGTTGAAGGAGTTCATGCCCGGATCCTGGAATCCGCGGTCCTTTGTCCAGCCGTCCCACCGTTCCCAGATCGTGGTGGCCCCCTGGGTCACCGCGTAAAGCCAGGAGGGCCACTCCTTCTGGTGCAGGAGCCGGTAGGCGACATCGAGGCGCCCCTCCGCCGCGAGCACATGGGGCAGATAACAGGTGCCGACGAAGCCGGTGGAGAGCTTGCCGCCCCGCCGTTCGATGTCGGCGACGAGATCAGCGGTGACCCGCGATCGCAATTTCGGGGGAACCAGATCGAAGTGGAGCGCGAGCACGCCCGCCGTCTGGGTGCCGCCGCTGAGGCTGCCGTCGGATCCGATGAAGCGCCGCTGAAACGCTCCACGCACAGCCTCGGCCAGGGCGCCGTATTTCTTGGCGTCGGCCTTCCGGCCCAAGACCGCCGCCATCTCGGCGACCAGGTACGCGCTGTGTGCAAAAAGCGCTGTGCCGATCAGGTCTTTCGGCGTTCCGCCCTCGGTCTTGTCGCTGCCATCGAGCGCGAGCCAGTCCCCGAAGCCCGCGAAGCCGAGGGCCGTGGGACCGCGGATCAATCCAGGATTGGCGGCGTGCAGTTCGTCGACGAACCGGGCGCAGGTGGGGTAATGGCGTTCCAGCACGCGGCGATCGCCGTAGCATTGGTAGATGGTCCACGGGCAGATGGTCACGGCGTCGGCCCAGGCCGGGCCGCCGTCGGGCGGGAGGTCGTCGGTGGCGGGAGCAACGGCCGGAATCGTGCCACGCTCGGTCTGGGCGTCCGCCAGATCCTGCATCCATTTCGTAAAGAACGCGGCGACGTCCATGTTGAACGCGGCCGTACGGACAAAGACCTGGGCGTCGCCCGTCCAGCCCAACCGCTCGTCGCGCTGCGGGCAGTCCGTCGGCACGTCGAGAAAATTGCCCCGCTGGCTCCACTGGATGTTTTTCTGGAGCTGGTTGACCAGCGCATCGGAGCAGGAGAATTCACCGGTGACCGGCAGGTCCGAGTGCAGGACGACGCCCGTGACGTCCTCGACCTCCACCTCGGCGCCGTGGGTGGTCAGTTCCGCATAGCGGAAACCGTGAAAAGTGAAACGCGGCTCGAAGGTTTCACCGGCGGGATCGCCGCGCAGGGTATAGTGATCGGTGGCGCGGGCGGTGCGGAGGTTGGCCAGGTGGAGCCGTCCGTCCGGTTCCAGCATCTCGGCGTGGCGCAGCGTGACCGTGGTGCTGGCGGCGCCCTTGACCCGCAGGCGCACCCGGCCCACCAGGTTCTGGCCGAAATCGTACCGGCGAAGGCGGCAATGGTCGCGCACCGGCGCGTCGTGGATGAGCCGGGCCTTGAGCAGGTGCTGGATGCGGATGGACGGGGCGCGCATCGCGGCGAAAAGGAGGCCATTGCCGTTGGACGGGCGGGCTGCCTGCCAGGCGCGCTCATCGAATCCCGGCCGGTCCCAGCTGGCGAACTCGAGACGCGCATCGTGGGATTCGCCCATCAACAGGTCGCCCTCGAGCAGGGGACCGTAGGCGAACTTCCAAGTGGCGTCGGTGCCGATGATTTCCGTGCGACCGTCGAGATAATCGATGACCAGTTGCGCCAGGAACTTCGGTCGGTCACCGTACAATTGCCGGCCGCGCCAGGCGACATGGCCGCAATACCAGCCGTCGCCGAGGACGGCGCCAAGCGTGTTGTCGCCCACCACGAGCAGGCTGGTGACGTCGAAGACTTGATAGTAGACCCGCTTGCGGTAATCCGACCAGCCGGGCGTCAGCTGCAGGTCGCCCACGCGCTGGCCGTTCAGATGCGCTTCGTAGAGGCCGAGCGCCGTGGCGTAGAGGCGCGCGCGGTTCACCCGGGCGCCCACGAAAAAGGTTTTGCGGAGATACGGAGCGGGCACCGCCGTCCACCGGCTGCCGGTCAGCGTGCCCGCGATCCACTGCGCCTTCCAATCATTCCGCTCGAGCAAGCCCATCTCCCAAAAAGCTCGCTCGGTCGACTCGCCGGCGTGGCCGCGCTCAGCCCACACCTTCACCTTCCACCACGCCCGCTGGCGCGAATGCAGCGGTTTGCCCGCGTAGGCAATCTGGGTCGATGCATCGGAGAGGATCTTGCCGGAGTCCCACAGATCGGACCCGCCGCCCGGCGCGGACGAGACGAGAATCTGGTAGGCAGTCTGGTGCGCACCGCGGCGTTGTTCGGCCTCAAACCACCAACTCAGGCGCGGCTGGCGTTCATCGAGGCCGAGGGGATTCTCGCAGTATTCGCAACGCAGGTGAACCGGTCGGCAAGCTGCAGGGGGCATATGGGTTTTGGGGCGGAAGGGACGCCGCCCGGCAACGAATCGGGCGGCGGCGCCGAATCAAAGGCGGCCGGGAAGATGGCAGCGAGAACGCGAATGGTCGAGATTTCTGTGACATGAAGCACGACTCGTCATCGTTTTCGCCCGGATCGGCATCGGGCGGATATTCGTTACAAAAAACAATACAATACTTTTACAAACAACGATCTAGGAGATATTTGATGCAGTGGAATCTCACTTTTGTCATCGCCATCATTCCAGTGGCGGGTGGAAACCTTTCAGCCTGGATTCGGCCGTTCGCCAGTGCCGTTTCTATACAGAGTGCAGGAGCCTGCTTGCAGGCGATTTCTCCCCTGCAATCCTCCTTCGCCGAGGCTACGGAGGACGGGTCGTGGGCACCTATCCGCCGTAGCTTCATGCGAAGGTGGAAGCTCGCTCCTACAGTTGGCATGGATCCGCCCGCGGCCGCTGACGGGCGGGCGACCAACAAGTCGTGCGGCCGCCGATCATCTCTCGTACCAGCGGCACGCCCGTGCGCGGACAGCGACCTCCGTCCTCCCAGCGGTGATTGAAAAGCCAGGTGTCGGGAATGCGCACGTTGAGCGCGGATGGCGTGGAACGGCCGTGGCCGGCGATCACAGCGAGCGCGACGCGGCAGATGCGGCGGCATTCGCGCCAGAGGGTGGCGGTCTCGGCTCGCGAGAGCGATCCGGCCAACCGGGCGGGATGAACCGCCGCGCGCCAGAGGATCTCGTCCGCCATCCAGTTGCCGATCCCGGGGAAACGGTCCTGCCTCAGCAGCACGGCTTTGACCGGTGAACGTTGATGGCGGCGGAAAAACGTCGCGACGGCCTCGGCGGTGAAAGAGTCGGAAAGGATCGGTGGAGGCAGGCGCGCCCACCAGAGAGGGGGATGGGCCCCGGTGGAGAACCGGACGCGGCCGAACATGCGCGGATCGGAGAACACGAGACAACGCCCCGGCTGGACCAGCACGAGATGGTCATGCGGTCCCGGCGTGAATCCCGCGTTTTCCGTGCGCAGCGCGCCGCTCATGCCCAAGTGCAATCCCAGCCAGCGCCGGCCGCTGAAACGGAAAAGCATCAGTTTGGCGGCGGCGGCCGACGACCGAAGGGTGGCGCCGGACAGAGCGCGAGCCAGCGCGCCCACGCGGCACCCGCGGAACACTCGCGCCCGCTCGTGGACGCGGACACGAATCACCCGTCGTCCGAGGCCGGCGTTCCACTGCTTGCGGTAAAACTCGACTTCAGCGAGTTCAGGCATGCCCGGCGGGCCCCGGCTGGAGGGTGGCCACAAATGCCGCCACGCTGTCGAACACCGGCACCCGGTGCCGTGTGACTTCGGGCAGGGTGGCGGGGTCGGTCTTCCCGGCGCGGACGAGGACCGGATGGATCCCGGCGTTGAGTGCGGCCTGGATGTCGGAGAGCGCGTCGCCCACCATGTAGCATTGCTTCGGGTCCAGACCGTGCCGGGCGATCATCTCGAGGATGAACCGGGGGGAGGGCTTGCGATAGGCGACCGGTTGCCCCGGTGCTTCCGGCGCGATGCAGGTGTCGTCGAAAACAGGTGCGGGCAAGCCGAGCAGTTCCTCAAACCGGGCGTTCACCCGATGAGTGTCCTCGATGGTGTGGTATCCGCGGCCAATGCCCGATTGGTTGGTGAAGAGGAAAAGCTGGAATCCAAGCTGCCGCGCCCGGCGAAGTGCGTCGCCGATCCCGGGGACCAATTCGACCCCGGCGGGGTCGGCGAGATAGACTTTGTCGACCATCAACGTGCCATCGCGGTCGAGAAAAAGCGCGCGGCCTGTCCTGGAAGTCGGTTCGTTCACCGGGTGCCCGAAACGTAGGCGACGAGTTCGTCGGGCGTGACGGTGGCCGTGCCCACTTTGCCCACCACCACGCCGGCCGCCGCGTTGGCGAAGTGCGCGGCGGTCTCGAGATCGGCCCCCGCCGCCAGGGCGAGAACCAATCCGGCGATGGAGGTGTCGCCGGCCCCGGACACATCGAAGACCTCGCGCGCGGCCGTAGGGATCTGCTGCAGCACGCGGTCGCCCGCCGCCAGCAGCATGCCGTCTTCGCTCATGGTGATGACGAGGTAACGCGGACCAAAGCGCTCGTGAATCCGCCGGCAGATCTCCTCGGCCGGGAACGGCTGCTGTGCGTCCCAGTCGAGACCCGCGAGTTCCGCCGCTTCCTTCCGGTTGGGCGTCAGGAGATCCAGGCCGGGGAAGTGCAACTTCCGCTTGGGTTTCGGGTCCAGCGCGATGAACTTGCCCGCGTCGTGGGCTAGGCGCGTGACCGCGGCGACCAGCTCATCGGTCAGAAGACCCTTGGCATAATCAGACAGGATGACCGCGTCGGCGCGCCGGATCTCCGCCCGGAGGCGGCCCAGCGCCACCTTGGTCGCAGGCAGATAGGCGGCCGGGGGTGATTCGCGATCGAGTCGGCACAACTGCTGATGTTGCACGACCACGCGGGTCTTGATGATGGTTTCGCCGCCGCCCGCCAGATCAATCGCCCGAATGTCGGCCTTTCGGAGGATCTGCGTCAGGCGCCGGCCGGCGTCGTCGTCCCGGACGCCTCCGGCGATCACGGCCTTGGCCCCCAGGGAGGCGAGATTAAGGGCGACGTTGGCGGCGCCGCCCGCCGTGTAGCTCTCGCGGTGGATGTGCACGACGGGCACGGGCGCCTCGGGCGAAATGCGCGTCGTGTCGCCCCAGATGTAATGGTCGAGCATCACATCGCCCACGACGAGAATGCGCAGGCGGGCGATTTTCTGGAGCAAATGGCGAACGCGGGTGGGCGAGATGGCGGTCATCAGCGGATTTCCCAGTCGTAGGAATAGCGGGACAGGAGGCGAGGGCGGCGGGCGGTCACCTGGACGACATCTTCGATGCGGCAGGCGCCGAGACCCGGATAATACAGGCCCGGCTCGACGGTCACGACCGCACCCGCCTTCAGCTCGTAGTTCACGGTGCCCGCCACGCGCGGCAGTTCGTGCACCGCCAGGCCCAGTCCATGGCCGGTCCCGTGAAAGTAACCGACGGAGCCGCGCGCGGTCTGCCGGGTCTCATAGCCCTGCGCGGTGAAATAGTCCGCCACCCGATGGTGGACCTCGCGCCCGTTCACGCCGGACTGCACCGCCGCCAGCGCGAGTTGCTGGGCCGCGCGCACCGTGGCGACGAGGCGCCGCTGCGCCTCGGAGGCCCGACCGCGCAGGAACGTGCGCGTCATGTCGCCGTGATACCCGGAGGCGGTGATCCGGGGAAAAACATCGACGATGATCAGCTCGTGCGCGTGGAGCGGGCCGTGGCCCGCTTCATGCGGATCGCAGCCCTGGTCACCCCCGGCGACGATCGTGTCGAGCGACACGCCGCCGGCCCGCAGGCAGGCGGTCTCGATCGCGAACTTGACGGCTTCGGAGGTCAGCTTGCGGCCGTGGTGGTAGAGCCAGCGGCCCCGGATGCGGGCACGGCGCAGCAGGGACTCCGCGGCGGCGATCCCGGCGGCGGCACAACGATTGCCCTCCCGGATGGCGGCCACTTCACCCGCGCTTTTGATCTCGCGCTCGGGGAAGAGCATGCCGCCGGCGGGAACGAGCTTGAGTCCGTAGCCGGTCAGCTTGAAGGCCACCCCGGCCGGGAAATCGTCGGGAATGGTGAAGGCCTGAATCCGGTAACGGGCGGCCAGCAGGAGGATCACTTCTGCGGGGCCGATCCGCTGGTCGGGCCACCGCTGACGCGCTTTTTCGTGCCACGGCTCCAGAGGCAGCACGACGTCGAACACGGAGGTGCGCTTGACCCGCCCAAACTCCAGGGCGCTGACCGCGCAAACCTTGCGGCGTCCGGCGCGGAAGGAGATGAACGGATCGGGCACCGCCACGCGCCCAAAGTATCGCTGGTCGGGATTGACGGTGGAATCGGCGTAGAGGAGCGGGGGAGGCTGGGCCACGGCGAAAGGGGGTTGATTTGCGGACGAGGGCGCATTACCCACGAAACCCACGCAAAACGCAAAGATGTTTTCGGCATTGTTCAACGGTTGGCGGTCGGGCGGGTGGGCGCTGGCGGTGGCCCTGCTGGTGACGGCGTGTCCGCACGACGAACACGCCGCGGGCGCTCCGCCACGCACGGTGCGCGACTGGTTCACCATCACGGTGGGCGGCCGCACGGTGCGCATGCAACTGGCGGTGTCTGCGCTCGAAATGCAGCGCGGCTTGATGGAGAGGCGGGATCTCGGTGCCGACGAGGGCATGCTGTTCGTCTACGAGCGGCCGACCCGGATGAGTTTCTGGATGCGCGACACGCCGCTGCCGCTGGACATCGGTTTCTTCGACTCCCTCGGCGAGCTGAAGGAGATTTACGCGCTGTTCCCGTATGATGAAACCGAGGTCCATTCCCGGAGCGGGGAGCTGCAGCTCGCCCTGGAAATGAACCAGGGCTGGTATCGGGCCAACGGGGTGAAACCTGGCGCCCGCATTGACGTGGCAGCGTTGCGCGCGGCGCTGAAGGAGCGCGGCGCAGACCCGGCGGCCTTCGGGCTGCCATGAGCGGGACCAGGGTTCGGGTATTCCGCGGGGTGGTATCACCGCGGCGGCTTTCGGTGGAGCGGGGTGGACCTCGTGCTCGGATTGGGGCCGTGGTACTACGACGATTGGCATCGCTGGCCGTGGTGGTGCGACGGGCCGGTTTATGGAACGGTCCCAGTCACAGAGTACGCGGTGGCTCCAGTCGCGGTGGGCCCGGTCGGGTCGATGGTGATCGTGACTGCCGGCAGTGACCTGCGGGACGCGCGTTCTCCGGCGCAAGTCAAAGCGATCTTCGACGATCAGGCGGCCGGTTTGATCCGCGGCGACTGATTTTGCCGGCGCCCCGGCGTGGCAACCAAACGCAACGAGGAGTTGCCTCACGCAAGGCCGCCAAGTGCGCCCAGTCAGCGGGTCTGTTCAATCGAACCACGAATGAATCTGGAGCGGCTCCGCCGCAATCGAATCGAGAATCCTCACACGAGAGCCGGATGCAGAAAACCCGCACGTCCGGTTTGACGAGGGGGAGGGCGGTGTTGTTCGGATGCTCTGCATCCCGTCAACACCCCCTCTCTACTCTACTGAAAAGCGGATGTCTGGATGGCCGCAGCAGCGTACGGCCTCAGGGCACGATTTTCAGGCGGCGCTGGATCGTTGCTGCGTCGAGCAGGTGAAGCGCGTCGAGCAGGTGAAGCTGGAGCGAGCCGGGCCCCGGGCTATTTTCGGCGGCGATCTCACCGGCGATGGCGAGGTACGACAGGCCAGCGGCGACGGCCGCCAGGCGGTCCGGCTCGACCGCGAGCGCCGCGCCCACGAGCGCGGTCGCGGTGCAGCCGAGGCCGGTGACGCGGGCCATGAGCGGATGCCCGTTGGCCAGGCTGATGAGCTGCGTGCCGTCGGTGACGTGGTCGACCGCGCCGGTCACGGCCACCACCGCTCCGGTCGTCCGGGCGAGCTGGCGCGCTGCGTCGAGGGCATCGTCCGAGCCACGCGAAGTATCGACGCCGCGCGTCTTGTCGGCGGTGGCGCCGGCGAGGACCATGATCTCACTGGCGTTGCCGCGGACGCAGGCGGGGCCGAGTCGCGCCAGCGCTGCAGAGGTGGTCGTTCGGTACGCCGTGGCGCCGGCGCCGACCGGATCGAGCGCCCAGGGAATGCCGCGCGCGGTGGCGGCCCGCACGGCCTTGCCCATGGCCTCGACCCACGAGGGCGACAGCGTGCCGATGTTGATAACCAGGGCTGAGGAAAGGGCGACGAACTCCTCGACCTCCTCGATGGAGTGGACCATCGCGGGCGAGGCACCGAGCGCCAGCAAGGCGTTGGCGGTGTTGTTCATCACGACATAGTTCGTGATGTTGTGCACCAGCGGGCGGCGCGTGCGGATATCCCCGAGGATAACAGTGCAGCGTTCGGCGGAAAACATGGGCGCCAAACATGATCCAGCAGTCGGCCCGGAGCAAGTGCGGGGAACACCGAGAACAAAAAGCCGCCAAGTGGGACCGGCGGCGAAAGGAAACTTGTAG
>Ga0182011_10004416_pt1 | contig 11277 bp, 10 predicted proteins | sample 711E1DmetaG_FD_120481 | JGI IMG/M metagenome (GOLD analysis project Ga0182011, IMG submission 120481) | Permafrost microbial communities from Stordalen Mire, Sweden - 711E1D metaG | ecosystem: Environmental > Terrestrial > Soil > Wetlands > Permafrost | place: Sweden: Stordalen | collected... | reverse complement strand
TGTCTTTGGAGAGCTTCATGCGTTCGACACGGAAGGAGACTTCGGCTTTGGGGTCTTCGATCTGTTCGAGGGGGTACTCGGACTGCTTTTCGTAGTCGATGTGGAGTTCCATGAGACGCTTTCCGGCCGCGGCGAAGGCGTGGAAGTCGGGCGGGAAGGGGATGCGGGGGAGTTCGCGTTTGAGGTTGGCGGCGTAGCGGGTGCGGTACTCGGGGTGGTGGAGGACGGCGTAGGTGGCGTGGAAGATGTCCCACTTGGTGATGGTGTTGTCGGAGTAATAAGTGCGGAATTCGGAGAGCGCCCAGTCGGTGATGTTCTCTTGCCGGTTAGATCCGTCCACGTTGTAGGTGTAGTACGTAAAACACTGAGACCCGCCTTGCGGTTGGTAGTCGCTGACTAGATTTGAAGCCAACACGAAGAATGGCCATTCTCCGGAATTCTTGACGATTATGGATTGATTTTCGGTTGGGGTTTTCGTCACCGGATACATATGCGGCATCTGATAACGTCGCTCGTTCCAAAACCCGTCGAAATAGAAATACTGCTTGTAAAACGGCCGATAAAGAGACTCTTTGACGTATATTTGATCGAATTCGCAAGGATCAAGCCGTGTCAGTTGCACCTTGGTTAGATGGGACCATTTGATTCTTGCATCGTCAGTGTCAACAAGAGTGTCAACTTCTGGTCGTGGTTCCTTCAGTCGTTGATAGTGGCTTAGCGTTTCGTTGTATACCTCGATGCTCGCTTTTATGGAGGATTCCAGTTGTTCGTTGCTGGAGTTGTACACATATGAATCTCGGGCGGAGACGATCCCTAAGCTAAAAGACCGAAAGATAGTTGCGGTCTCCTCGTCTCCTTTGGAGGTTTTGCTTCCTAGCGACGGTAGGGATGCGAAGTCATCCTGCTGGTCTCCTACCAGCCAAGTATTTCGCTTGTCCGGGTGTATTTCTGTCCACGGCACATTGGTTACTGTGGCCCAGGAGTCCAATTGGTCGCCTTTTTGTGTGCGTCTCCAATCCTCAGGCATGCGTCCATAGAAGATCTTGGCGGCCTTTTGCGTGTCATTGTCGTGTTGTCTGACTAGCAGGGTTATCGCTACGCCCACTTGGATACCGAAGACATTGTTCGTCGTGCCTGAGAGCTTCGGATTCTTGCGAACGTTTCCGCCCAAGTCCAAGACGAAGATGCCCGAATAATCTCGGGAGAGATGGCTTCGCATACCATCGAACGCAATTTGGTCAACAAAGCTGTTGTTCGTGACGAGGCAGACTATGCCATGGTCCTTAATGCGATCCGTAGCCCAACGGAATGCCTTCACGTAGGGGTCGCTTAGTTTGTTCCGAAGTGTTGCCTTTGATGCAGCCGTATAGGTTTTAGAAACGCGCGAGTCAATCCCGCCGTCAGCTCTATAAGCCCTGTTCTTATTGCCGTCGTTTTCGTCGATTTGGCCGACGTTATATGGAGGGTTACCAATGACAACGCGAATTGGTGCGTCCATTTGCTTCTTAATTCGCTTTGTGTTCTCGGTGGAGAAAAGTCCGGATTGTCCCGTGGTATCGAACGTGTCAACCAAGCAAATGCCTTCAAAGGGGCTGTACTCGCCGACGCGTTCCATGTAGGCGTGTTCGATGTTCATGCTGGCGATGTAGTAGGGCAGGAGCATGATCTCGTTGCAGTGGAGTTCTTCGGCGTATTTCTGCGGGAGGGCGGAGCGTTTGATCTGTTGCATGATGCGGGTGATGAAGTTGCCGGTTCCGGTGAAGGGGTCGAGGATGTGGACACCGGAGTCGGAGAGGGATTTGCCGAACTCGGCGCGGAGAATTTCCTCGACGCTGCGGACCATGAAGTCGACGATGGGCTGCGGGGTGTAGACGATGCCGTGGGTGTCGGCCTGTTTGGTGTCGAAGCGCTGAAAGAACTTCTCGTAGACGGCGTTGAGGAAGTGCTGCTTTTCGGTGTAGCCGGTCTGGGACTCGGCGGCCTTCTCGATGGCGGTGTAGAAGCGGTCGAGGGGCTTGAGGAACTCGTCGCGGGAGAAGTGGCGGGCGGTGATGGAGCGGATGACTTTCTCGATCTCGGCGGCGATGACGTTGCGGGAGAGGAATTCCTGGTTGTTGAAGACCTTGCGGAAGATGCGCTCGGTGAGGAGATGCTGGACGAGCATCTTGCGGATGGCGTCGTCGGTGAGGTCGGGGTTGATGGACTGGCGGCAGAGTTCGGCGAAGGCGAGGAAGTTCTCGCGGAAGGCGAGATTCTTCTTGTCTTCAGCTTCGAGGATTTTGGTAACGCCGCCTGCGAGTTCGGGGATTTTCTCGGCGAATTTGGTGACGGCCTCTTCCCAATCCGGGATGTCGGCGAGCTTGTGATTGAAGAATAATTCGAGGACTTCGATCAGATCGCCGGGTTTGGTGAGGTCGCAGTCCAGGGCGATGCGGTTGTCCTGATAGAGGACGGCGTGGCTGGGGGACTGAAAGAGGGTGTTGGAGAGTGGGTAGCCTTTGGCGACTTTGGATTTGATCTCGCGGTCGAGGTCGTCGTTGGTATCTTTCGCTTCCCAAAACCCTTGCAGGATAGGCAGGTCGTTATCGAAGATGGCGCCGTCCGCACGGAGGGACTGCTTGCCGGTTCCTTTGAACGGGAACTCTTCGACCAGGTGCCACTTGTAGGGCGAGGCGCACTTCTTGAGCAGATCGGCGAAAGCGGCGCGGGTGTTGCCCTCAGTGGTGTGGCCGTGCTTCAGAAACTGGGCGAGCGCAGCGTAGTAGGCCTTGACCGGGGCGTGCGTGGGCTTGAGGGAGAAGAGGCTCATTGGGATTTAGTCCAATGTACGCTTACTTGGGGCGACTGGTTGAGGGGCACGTGTGGCACGCGAAGCAGTACCCTCTCTGGTGCAGCCTCTGCGGCTTCAGGCAATTGGCTGGTGCGAGCCTTTTGTTGAATCCGCAAACCAAGCAGGACCTGGATCGCCTCGTTGGCCCTGCGCGCATGTTCGATGAGCGCCCCCCGCCGTTCCGGGGTGAGTGAACGGACCTTATCCGGATGGGATTTCTGGACGATTTCGCGGCGGGATTTCTCGATTGTTTCCCAATCCACTCCTAGAGTGACCTGCAGAACCTTGCGCGCCTCCTCGGGGGACATGATCGTGGCGTCCGCTTCTGGTTTAGGTTCTGTGGGTACAGGGACGGGAATAGGCACTCCACGTGGAATGGGCAGAGTTGGAAGGACGGCCCGTTGGGTCACCGACACGGGTTGCGGCGGTGGAGGCGCTTTCAACGCAAATCCAGGAGCGGGTTCTGTCCGTCTTGGCAGAGTAGGATCAGCCACTTTAGTGGAAACGGGCTGCGGGTCAAAAAGATTAGGATCCACCACTATGCCCTTGAACTGCGGTAGTGAGAGGTTCTTCCGTACGGCTTTGAGCAGGCTGACTGCACGCGGCATTGAGCGGTGAACGAGTTCATTCTCAAGAGCGCTCAGAGTCAGAAGGTCCGTCCCAGAGGATTTGAAAATCTGCTCTAGTTCATCGATCCTCTTACTGATGAACGGCCGCTTCGCCATATACCTCCTCTTCTTCCTCTTCAACAGCGTATGGGTCAACTTCCTTCGAGTAGACCCATACGGTATTGTCCACCCCATTCGAGCCGAGTGGCTCGATGCCAAGATCACTCATAGTGGTGATGAGGTCTTCGAGGACTGCGGTGCGCCTGCGCCGGAAATCGGAAGCGAAGCAGCGCCAGAAAGTCCAACCCGCGCGCTCGAGGACGCGCTGACGCGCCATGTCCTCGGCCCACTGGCTGGGACCATGGAAACGGTCTCCATCGCACTCCACGGCAATCCGCCGGCCTTCCCTTCCCTCAACTACGAAGTCGATTCGGAATCCGCCGCAACGCACCTGCGGTTCGATCCGGTATGGTTTCGGGGTCTCCGCTGTCTGTGCGCGGAGGTTTAGCCGAGCTACGTGACGACTGGTACTGGCAACGTGATCTGAGTCCAGACAGGAGTGTAGATATCAATCTCACTACTAGCTGCTCGAATCGACACCACCAAAGAGTAGCGAACTCGGTTGTTATACCGTTCATGGCCGGGATTCTCTTTCCACCAACCGCCAATCGGATAGATACCGATTGCTGATTTCTGCGCCAAATCTGCAGCACTACCATACCAGTGATCGGAATGAATAGATCCGTAGTTGCGGATTCGGCCGAGTAGCCAGTGGTCGGCACCACCCGCGACGGGGGTCATACCTGCCTCCTCCGCGTCCACCGCAGCGTTGATTCGACTCCTGAACTCTTGTATGCTTTCGAGTTCTCGTTTTACTGCAAATCGCAAAGCGTGCGAGGCATAACGGTGCCGTCGCAACCAACCTCTTTCGCCAGGATTTGGCTCAATATAGTACGAGAGCGTCACGCGGAGCTCGACCTGCGTTTCGCCGAGCTGTTCGAGTTCGGTACGAGGCCATGGAAACTCATGAAGGTTCATGTGGCGCGTCTTGATGCTGCCATCGCCTTTCCAGAACGGCTGCAACTCATCCTCCGCAATTAATGTCAGATCATTGGCAGCACTGAGGATCGCACGGTCGTAGCTCGCCACTCCATATCCATACTTGCATAGCAGGGTGCGCTTCTGGAGTTCAGCGGTCGCTACGTCAAACTGCTCCCGCATAACCGGCGTCCATTCTGCAGAATGAACCATCAGGGCTCGAATGGTCTCGGGCCATCGTTCGGGCATCGCTGTCAGGATTTTTCCTGCGAGGTGACTGGCCGCCGCTGTTGCAGCGCTTGTGTCCCGAAAGATGTCGAAATATCGTATGGTTGGGTCCCGAAATGTCGTCAGAATGCCGAGGTCATCGGGACAATCGCAATCATCGTCTGATGCCGCCCAGTTTCCACCTTCCATCAGGATGTCTGGCTTGACTGGCCATTGCCGTTCCCAACTAACTGAGGTACGACTTGTTGGACAAAGATCGCCTGCGGGTGCGACGGGCTCCCAGCCTGCGAAGCTCGGATCGTTGATCGTTGTTTTCTCGGTAAAAGCGCCAATAGTAATCGCGTTCCAGGCTTGAGCTGGATTCTCAATTGGCTCGATTTCGTTTCGCGCTGGATAGTCGTTCTTCGAAATATCTTGGCGGATGTTTCCCGCTGAGATGAGAATAAGGCGCCTATGATCTTGTTCTCCGAAACAGATCTGATCGATGGCTGCCGACCACGAGGACGGTCGCCCGCGATTCGTGTCGATATCACTTGTAACCGCCAGGCAAACTGCCCGATGCCGGCTTGGAGCGGTGATCTCGGCCTGCGAGATGGCGTCACGTGTGATTGCTCCATAGAGCTTCGGGTCGTTGTTCCCCTCGTCTGGCAGAACCTTGACAGACTCAAGCCGATGGGTGAGTGTAACTTGTTCTGAGGATTCGAGCGATGAGGCGAGATCTCCGTACAAGGCAATACCTGCCATGTTCGTCCCATGTCCTCGAATATCGCGCGTCTCCCAAGTCGGGTCGTAAGCCTGCACATCATTCTGATCAAGAGCTGGAGCAAGCAACGGATGATTCTGCGTGACGCCCGTATCGAGTATGCAGACGGAGATGTTGGTGTCAGCAGGCATCGCGAGTCTCTCGGCAAGATCCGTGGCCAATTCAGCTTGTTCAACGTTTGACCAGGTAACGAACTGTCCCGGCAGGTCTTTAGCACGCTTCAGTTCGGCAATCGAGTCGCAATTCAGGAACAACCGTCCAATCATCTCAGCATTTCCATGGACCAGATACACTTCCCGATCGGGAAAGACGAGGTGGGGCCGCTGAACCGCCAAATTGAGCCGCTGGGTGACGGTGAGAAATGCCTCGGTGTGTCCACTGCGCAGCCAAACCTCCCACCAGATTGCTTCACCCTCCGCGGGATATAGAGCTGGATCGTCAGTGTATAGAGACCGCATTGCCGCGATCACCACGCGGTTGATGCTCGCGACCAAGGTTTCGCCCTTCGGATGACCCTTCTTTGTGTTCTCATTCTCGTACCGGTCCACTTTTGAAAGAAAATGGTTGCTTGCGGTGTCCGGGACAAAAACTGTGGCTATGGCAGCTTTGGTTGCGTTCGGCTGATGAAATGCAACGAGTTCGATTTGTTTACGGCGATTCTCCAGCAGTTCGGCTGCATTCTCCGACCCGGCGGACAGTTCAAAATCGAGATAGAATCCAGGGGTTCCCGCCAACAACTCAGGATCGCGGTTTCCCCGTTCCGTATCGGCAACTGCTAGGGCCATTCTGAGAGCGCTGCGAATCGCCTCTGCATGCAACGCCCGTTCCCTCTGCGGCAATGGATGGCGCGGAGGTGGGTTCTTGCTTGTATACGGTTCAGGTTTGCCGCTGTTTGGCAAATAGAGGTGAGGCCGGTTCCGTGGATAGTCTGGCATCTTACAAGCAGGCTGCCTTTCGTTCCTTAAGAGCCGACAGAATCGACTCTGTTGTGATCCGCTTCGAATTACTCAGCACGGCGTTTTTGGCCGCCTCTTCGCTCACCCTCACCAGATCAGCGGGGCTTAGCGACTGTGCCTGTGCTAAAACTACAGACCAATCGACTTCGTTCGTGTCGAATGGCGCCAATTTTCTTCGTATGATTTCTTCGGTCACTTGGACATCAGAAAGTGCATACTCAATGACGTCGTCGAAGCGTCGAAATAATGCTCGGTCAAGCATTTTCCCATGATTTGTGGCGGCAATGATCAGGCTGTCCGACGAATCCTTTTCGAGAAGTTGCAGAAAGGAATTGAGCACGCGGCGAATCTCACCAACGTCATTCGACTGGTTACGGTTAGCACCCAGTGCATCGAACTCGTCAAAAAGGTACACGCCTCGTGTCTGTCGGATTGCGTCAAATACGAGCCGAAGCTTGGCTGCTGTCTCCCCCATGAATTTCGTAATCAGGCCTTCGAGCATGATGGTGAACAGGGGTAGATGGAGTTCTCCGGCTAGCGCCGAAACACTCATGGTTTTTCCTGTTCCCGGTGGCCCAACAAAGAGTAACTTGCGTCGAGGCTGAAGACCACTTTCCAGTAGTTTTTTCCGCTGTCTTTGTTCAATTAAGACGCGCTTGAGCCGCCCAGCTAAGTCCTCGGGCAGGGCCATGTCCGAGAGCCGGATTGAAGGCGTTTGCACTGACAGGAGGTTGGCAAGTTCGCCGCGCGGCTCAAGGACAATGAGTTGCCCGGGACGATTTTGCGTCGCTGAGGATCGGCGCTTAGCTTCGTCGATGAGTTCGCGAAGCTGCTGTGCGATGGCGGCATGACCTAATCTTGCCTCATGGGCGGCCGCCTGCATCGCCACTGACAAGAATTGCCTGTCGTCGTCTTCAACATGACTCTTCAGAAGTGCGACCATGTGGCGAGCTGTGCTCATAAGTGCAACCTCTGTTCGTCGAAAAGGCGGATCACGTTCGACGTGTTCATCATAATCGAAAACAGCGCGAATCGATCTACTTGTTACCGAGAGGGTATACCGAAATGCATATCAGACCTCTGGCGCACCGATCCCTAGGGCAGAGCCACTACTGCGCCTGCCCCTGCGGTCGTCGCTCCGGCAAGACGAGTTTTCGCCGCGCTCTTAGGTCATTTTGCGCAGGATTGCTCACCTGAAACGCCGATGCATTCACACATCGATGCGGGCTGTGAGATCCGATCCTGACCGCCCGGCCCAACACGCAGCACTGCCCCACCCAGTCGGCCCCACCACTTCTCCCCGCATGGACAAGTTCACCCGCCAGGTACTCGCCCAAACCGGTCTGCTCGGCGCCATCGGCAACGCCGAGCGCGGCCCGGAAGCCATCACCGCGATCCGCGAGTTTCAGTCCGTCTACCTCATCTCCTAGGCCATCCAGTCCGCCCGCGTCCTCGCCTTCGCCGACCTCGGCATGGAGGCCATCTACGAGTTCGATGTCGTCGACATGCCCGTCACCGTCGCCGTCGACTCGCTCGGCTCCAGCGTCCACACCACCGGCCCCGCCGAGTGGCAGTCCCACATCGCCCAGCACCTCCCCAACACCGCCATCTTGCAGTGAATATCGTGGGGATTGGCCGTGTTCGTAAGTGTTGTCCGAAAGACTAGATTGGTGAAAGGAATCCGAGATTGATCAAACGATAGTTCATCGCGATTTCACTAACTTGATACTTGCGAGCGAGAGCGGCAATCTGATCTCGTGCTAGATCAATCACACCATTCGGACTTGTCTGAATTTTCAAATCAGCGCTAAGGGATGCCTTAGGCATAAGTAAACAAGCCGCGAAAATGTTGGCCTCAATTTCCTGAGCATTACTTGCTTCTGAAGATTTTCCGTCCCTGCGAAGAACTGTAAATTCCCAATCAACGTGGTCTTCATCACCTTTATGAGTAAGCAAATGGTGACCGAGCTCATGGGCTATCGTGAATCTCTTGCGATTCGAGCTGTGTGCACCATTCACAGCAATTGCACTCAGTCCATTGCTTTTTATCAGTGCGCCAGAAAGATCGCCGTTAAACGTCTGCTCTAATACAAGAACATTCTCAGCAACCGCAATGACATCTACAGGCACAGGAATCGAGGAAATCGAGTGCTTTTGAAGAAGTTCAGCTACACGTTCTTCAATCTCGCCACGAGTTCTCATCCAGCATCTCCCACTAGAACATTTATCCTCATCTTCGCCATCTGAACAAACACATCAGCCTGAGAACCAGACCCCAAATAAATCATATCCAATTCAGGAAGCAAATCGACCGGCTTCGCGTTTAGAGCTCTTGCTAGAGAAAAAAGTTGATGCAATTGCACGTTCTGCTTGCCGAGTTCCAGGTTGGCGATTGTGGCCCGAGAGTAATCAACACTCTCTGCGAGGGCTGTTTGTGAAAGCCCCTTCAATTTTCTAACCGTCGCTAGGCGGTCTCCGAAGGCCTGATTGATTTTCGCTGCCACGTTATTAGCATTTACCCGCGCACGGCTCATGTAGTGAGGATACCATATTGCGCGCGGTGCGTCAACTAATCAGCATAAATGTGATTATAGGTATACAAGAAATGAGGTAACATCAGTAAACTTGACGAGCGGAACGTTTCGCGCTACTTTATTTCAAATGGCCTTCGGCTATCCATATCGGGTTTGCTGAATGCGGTCAACGTACAAATCCGGCTGCGGTCAGGCAGCCGGATTATGTAGTGAACATGTGTCCACCCGTCACTCCCGTGATGCGAAGTAACGCGCTGCGCAGATTATGAGACATGACACCTGCGATTCGCAAGAGGGAAGGAATGGCGGACCTAATGAGGCACCGGACCAGCCAGGGCCTCAAGAATTAGGAGCCAGTTATGCCCAGGTATCGAGTGACCTGCAAGGAAAAGCATTCCTTGTACGAGCGGATTCTCGCAATCGGCTGCACAAACACAGAATCAGGGTCCAAGCATCGCTTCTTGGAAGAGGAAGCGATCAAGGAAATCGAAGGCAAGATCAGCTCGTTCTTCGTCGAGGATGCGCGCGGAATTCGTGCTGAAGTTAAGGTCGAAGAGCGCGATGGCAGGAAGTTTCTCATCACCGTACGCGACGGAGTGAAGGACGACAACTTGCTCTACCTGCCAGATTGCCCTGCTAAGAAGCAGGACGTGTCACGGATCGTACGGACCGTCGTTCCCGCAGCCTCACACGGGGATGAAAGTCTGACATACTGGGGTGCTTGATGGCGGCCCAGACTGTAACTCTTCCAGGTCTGGTGCCGCCGCCGGCGGCACCAGCGATTCCGGAATACCCGCAGTTCACCTGCGTACCTGCGCCAGTTGGCAGCGGCGCACGCAATGCGTGGCAGGGAACAATTCAGCCATTCGCCGACGACATCACTGCCATGCAAATCTTGCGTCGCATCGAAGCGGGAGAACCCTTTGAGAACGACGCAGGATCGCTCTTCTGTCAACAACCACCCGCTATGACGCCGCACCCAGCGGACAAGTTCCTGATCGGCATGCACACGACATTTAAAGTTCTTGTGCTCGAATTGCCGCAGTTCGAACATCCCTGCGCATATCTGCTCGAACCGGAGCTGTCGCCCCACTTCCTGTCATTTCATCCCCACACACGCCGCGACTGTTCGATAACAATCGCGAACCACCGTTTACCGGCAATGTGCGTTTACTCCGGCGCGATCTTTCAGTTCGCACCCGGCACCGACCGCATCGTCCAGTTCTTAGATCAGGTCGCAACATACTTGGCGCGCCACGCAATCTGGCTGCGCACCAGAGTTCTGTTTCGCTGTAACGCCGTGGGGAAGGACAAGATTGAAGATCGGCCGAAGCCCGGAGAAATGATTGTTGATACCGAGACCAGAAAGAAGACCTTCGACAAGAAACACGGTGACCTCTACTGGAACGGATATTGGCCGGGAAACACTGCTCCGTCGGGATCGGAAGCGCATCTTGCGACGATCAAACCGAATCGACCCTGTTGGTGTTGGTCGGGCAAACCGTACAAGGATTGCCATCGCAACAGCGATGAGCAGATGTCGCGAAGACTCCAATAGCCGGGTGCCCCAACTCTCGATTCTGAGATGGGGGCATCGCGCGAAGGCGCAACCGGGGTCCCCGGCGAGCGGACTTGGCTAGCTGGGGTGGGCGACCGGGGTCCTCGGCGAGCGGACTTGGCTCGCTGGCCTGCGCGACCGCTCCCGCTCCTCCACTCTTCGGGACGCTCTACGCCGCCCCAACCACCATCACTCGCCCCGCGCCCCGGTTTGCCGCGCGCGGACGAATCTCGATCACCACATCATGTTGCAGCGCCGTAGCGAAGTGCATCAGCCGCTCCACCGAGAACCCCTCCAGCTTGTACCCCTTCAGCGCCGAGACCTTCGGCTGATTCACGCCCAGTACCCGTGCTGCCTCCGCCTGCGTCAGCTTCCACTCCGCCAGGACCGCGTTCAGCGAAGTCGCCAACTGCACCTTCGTCCCTAACTCTTCCGCGTTGCGCAACCCACCCTCGGCTACGACGCCAACATCTTCCGCCAGCCCGGCGAAGACCACGGTGCCATCTTCTTCTCCATGCGTTTCCGCGATCTCTTCCGCTAAGTGAATGGAATCAGCACAGAAGAAAAGGCCAGATCTTCGGACCTGGCCCTTGTCTTTTGGCCGTGGTGTAATGTGGTGAAGGCATGGAACATACCTCAAAGTGTGAAGACAGGAAAGAGACGTACCCCGAGCAGGGAGCAGCATTCCGTGCATCTATCAGCTTTCCGCCCGATCTCGACGAAACTCTCGAAGAAGTACCGCAGCAGAACAAGGTGTCGCTG
>Ga0182011_10004415_pt1 | contig 11278 bp, 15 predicted proteins | sample 711E1DmetaG_FD_120481 | JGI IMG/M metagenome (GOLD analysis project Ga0182011, IMG submission 120481) | Permafrost microbial communities from Stordalen Mire, Sweden - 711E1D metaG | ecosystem: Environmental > Terrestrial > Soil > Wetlands > Permafrost | place: Sweden: Stordalen | collected... | reverse complement strand
TAGCCGAGGGATGAACGAGACTGTGCCAATAGTGAGCAGCAACATTGGCAGCCTGGGGTATCTTTTTGATGTTGAGCCCAAGGAGGCGGAAAAGACCCTGAATCAATTGATTCCCCAGTTCGAGGTCGACGAGCGGTCCAGGCTTAAGGTCTTGCTGAACGGAAAAAGCCTATCACCGGCCACCAACGAGGTAGCTCTTATCACGGCCAGCCCGGCCAAGATGATCGAGTTCGAGATAATCGTCGACGGTTCGCTGATGGAGGACTTCCGCGCAGACGGGGTGATAATAGCGACATCGACGGGATCCACAGCCTATGCCATGTCTGCGGGAGGGCCAATAGTGGATCCAAGGGTGGACGCCATAGTCATGGTCCCCATGGCTCCCTTCAAGCTCTCCTCCAGGCCTTGGGTCATACCGGGGGACAGCACCATCGAGGTAAAGCTTAAGCTTCCTCTGAAGGAAGCGCTTGTTGTGGTAGACGGCCAGAGCACGACCACCATCTCCATAAACGACTCCTTGATCATTAGCAAGGCGGATACTCCGGCTAGGTTTGTTAAGGTGGGCAAGGACGGATTCTTCGAGAAAGTCAAGAGCAAGCTGGCCTAGTGCTTCACAACTGCGAGAAGCACTACGACTGAAATGTCTTCAGGCACGGTATGTGATTACATCAACAAATGGTACCTGCTGTGGATATCCTTGACCTTCCATTCGAATTTAAAGCCTTCTTTGGACGAATGGAGGTCATCATTGTTCGGAACAATTATTCACTGCGTTAGGTTCTGAACTAACTTTCTAAGATACTACGAGCAAAGCTAAATATAATGACTAAAGGATGATCGAGAAAATTGGGATGAAAGATGGCCAGGGCCCTAGGCCCCAAGCCCACGAGCACCTTACAACCTTTAACAGACTATGGATTTACACAGTGTTAACGACCGAATCTAAGTCATGGCCATAAGCTCAAGCTTCAACCGGTCCCCGTCGCCTGCTGCTGGATCAGATTCGGCCATCTTTCTCTGACCCTCTTCCTCAGGTATGTAAGTAAGGTAAAGCTTCCGTCTCTTGCCCTGGGTAAGCTTCACCCTTGGGTCAAGGTCCACAGCGCGCTTCATAACGTTTATGACCGTGGTCTTGTTGAGTCCGAGCATGTCTACCAGTTCACTGGTAGTGTACCTTCCAGGTCTCTCGCTTACGATATCGATCAGGCTCTTGGCGTGGCCATCAAGGGCTTTGCCCTCTGACGAGCCCAGTTCCTGTGCAGGGCTCTGCCGTCCCTGTTTGGCCTTTAGCTGGCTCTTCAGGTCTGCCACATCTTTCGAGAGGCGATCAACCTGATCGATCAGCCTGCCCAGGAGGTCAACGTCAGTCTGCCTTGCGTTCAGCTCGTTGGACATCTTTTCGATGGCTGAAACAAGAGTTATCATTGCCTGAGCTTCTTTTCGTTCCTTTTCTATCTCAGCTGCTTTTGTTTTGTATAGCTCTAAAAGCTCTTCGAACATCTTTAGGCTACTCCTGATATTTTCTATCTCGATCTAGTCTCAAATGGTTCTAAAAGACTTGTCAAACATCACAGAACAACCTTAGTATAAATACTTTTCTTAATATTCTTCGGATATGGCAACCCAAAGATAGGTACATCAGGCACGATTCCCCTTTTCGCCGAAGGATTTGTGGACGGGCTGATTTTGTGGACATGTATTACGGGATTACCTAAGGTTGCTTCTAAGAAGCTGTGGAAGCTCTTGTATATCCTCGATTACGGTGTCGGCCGCTTGGAAGAGACAGGATAAGGGATGACTGTCTTGCTGAATTGTCAGCACACCCAGGTCTGCTGCCTTGAGAGCATGCAGATCATTTAGACCATCCCCTATCATCACTACCGTTCCGTAACTCTGCTTCAGCTCCACTACGATGTTCCGTTTGCGCTCTGGGCTGGACACCGGGTAAATGCGATCTAGTTGAAAGCCGTAATCCACGAGGCAGAGCAGGCTTCTCATGCTATCCCCCGATGCGATATACAAATCCGCCTCGATCTTTTGAAGCTCCGAAAGTACCTGGGTGAGGCCGGAGAAAGGAGTGCCTGACGTGCAGATGGTGTGAGAGATCTCTGACAGATCGGCATCCACTATCACCCCAGTAGTCCGGTACTTACTTTGGCACTTGGCAATCACAGCACTGTAGACTTCCTGAACATCGGCAACCCTCGCTTGGGATGCACTCACTATTTCAATGGCTTTCTCCCTGGAAACGGGAGTGCTGCAACAGCTTATCTCGATTGAGGCCTCTAGGAAAATTGAGCTCAGGAGCCGATCGGGTGGATACAAGGTTACTTCCATCGGGTCTAGCTGGGGCACCACCAGCGCCCTTCCTGCTTTTTCCATGATCAGATCCGAGGTTATAACCTTCTCCATCAGGCAGCCAGTGGAGATGTCTTTGGCCACCCGGTACATTTTCAGAATCGTGCCTGCCACATCGAAGACTACTGCAAGATCTCTGGGCATCCGACCAAGTTCAATTTGTAGAGTGATCAATCTATCGGTATCGATTGGGTTCTAGGAGCTTACTTCGTGAAGCTAAATAAGATGATTTGTAGTCGTTATAACAGTTTGTCGATCATTACATCTGATCAATGTGGTATGACCTTCAGGGCGGCCAATTTTAAGCACATGCCGTTTGTTCGGAGGACCCTCATTACGCCCTACATTTTAAGACCAAGGATCAAGCCATGTACGACTAAACAGAAAGTTTATGCAACTCTAAACGCTATAAGATATGATGAATCCCTTCAGGATTGCAGCCGCGTGTGTCTTGATATCAATTCTAGGATCAGCTAACGCCGAAACCGTTTCTGTCTACCCAGGCAGCAGTATCCAAGTAGCCATCTATACAGCCAAAGCCGGGGATATCATAGAGGTTCACAGTGGGGTTTACTACGAACATGTCAATGTCGACAAGCGAATCACATTGAGGGGCATAGGCATGCCGATTCTGGATGCCACGGCAAGTGGCAATGCTATCACCCTTAAGACAGATGGAATCATCCTCCAGGGGTTCAGGACGATCAACTCCGGCCTATGGCCGGGAGACGGATCAAAAGAAGCAGGAATAAAGGTGCTTTCGAACAACAATATCATCGAGAATAACAATGCAAGTAACAACTCCAATGGCATATTCATCATCGGGGGCAACAACAATACAATAACAGGAAACACTGCCGGGAACAATCTGGGTTACGGGATTATGCTCGTCGACTCTGCCGGGAATATCATTTTTAAGAATAACTTCATTCGCAACTACAAACAAAACGCTTACGACAATGGCATAAATCGATGGGATAATGGCAGTGTTGGGAACTACTACGGCAACTTCAGTTCCCTTGCAGAAGGTTGCCAGGACTTGGGCGGCAACAATATGTGCGAATTCGGCTATCCCGTGCCTGGCGGATCGAGCATAGACCACTTTCCTCATTGGAACCCTTTTAACGCCTGAAAAGAGTCATCGGCATTTTTATTGCAATACGCACTTCTGACTGGCCATCATGGTTTGAGGTCGGGTGAAAGAAACAATGATCGATCCCAGCATTCTAATAAGCTTCCTGCTCTGGATAGTTTTCGCAATTGCATCCAGTTTTTTTGGCTTAAAGGTAGGTGATCTTATTGGTTTAGTCCTTCAAATCGCATTTTTCATTCCGATGGCCCGAAAGCGGAGCTTTAACAGGTTTAAGTTCCTCTTTATTCATAGTTTGGCCATAGGATGTATATTTCTGGCTATTATTCGGCATAAAAGAGTCCTGGATGAGACAAAGGCAAAGGCCAAAGTCCTGAGCAGATCCTAGAGGCAGATAAGCGATACAGGTAGACCAAAGCCATGGTTAAGTGGACATGGCTTGTGAGAAGAAAGATTGAAGACGGAGACCACGTGGTTGCCAGAGATTTGGGCCTTTTAGAGTGCTTGGATTGGATGTATATATCTCCGTCTTGAAGTCCGTTCTCCAGCATATATCTGAAAAGGTGAATAGTACTGCGATCCTCATCCTGCATCGCAGTACTTAACCTGGTCTACCTCCAGTTCCAGAGGCTCTCCCACCTCGAAGGATGATACCTTTCTGACTCGCCCCATGCCCGCAAGCTGGAGCTGGACCCGAGCAGCCTGGGCCTCTCTCTCCTCGTAGTAGTCTTCGCTGGACTGGATCACCCTGTGAGTTATCATCTGTATTCCCATTACGCTGGCTATTAGCCCGTTGGTGCCCAGGAGAATGTCCGGGGCGCTGGACTCGGTCAAGAATATCTTATCCCCAGGCTTGGAGTTGAGCAGAGCTACGAAGTTGTTGGGGCTTCTGATCTCAACAGTCCTGACCCTGGCAGCCAGGAGCTCCTTCATCACGTGCCTGGCAATTCCCGTTAGCGCGACGTAGATCATTTGCATCACCCGTACATGGGGAATTCTTTGGGCAACTGCTGCTCCTCGGGAGATGCTGCCTTGAGCTGCTGGGCAAGCTGGTGCATCTGAACTTCGATCTGGTCAGCCTGCTCCGCGAGCTTGGCTGTGCTCACACCAAGGCCGTAGATCTTGTTCAGCGTCTCCACTGCGGCAATGGCCGCCCTGGGATCCGGCTCAACGGACGCCGTCTCCCCCAGAAGGCAAATGGCTGGCATCTTCCTGATTCTGCACTCGTTCATTATGCTTCCTGTTATTCCTGTTATTGTTCCCAGCTCGAAGATCTCCGCCTTGTCCTTTATCCTGTCAAGCATGTCCTTCGTGCTGACGGCTCCAAACACCCTATGCTGTTCGCTCATCACTGTTATGCCAGCCATACAGACCATCTCCTTCACCTTTATGGACTCGGCCCAGGAGACTAACTCTTTTCCTACCTCGTAGGAGGCCAGAGGATGTATCGGTATATCTGCGGTTATAACCACAAGCTGCTTTTCAGCCTGCTCGTAGATCCTCACAGGCATGTTCACAATTCCGCCAAGAAGGACTGCCAGCGGCGGAAAGAACTTTGAGCTCATGGCCCCCAGGTAGGTCATGTTCAGCTCGTTTACAATGTACTGGCTGGCGATGTTCCCCACCAGGCCTATTCCTGGAAAGCCCTCGATAAGGATAGGGTTCTTTACTGTTGGCTCGTTCTCCAGGATGACCTGAACATTGTCTTGATCCATAAGGAGTTATAGGGCTTTTTCCGAGATAAGTGCATCGCTCTGAGGCTGCATATTTTGGGCAAGCTGCTCTTATCCACCCATTATCCTGTTCGTAAAGTTTAATATTAGGCTCATTGAACGCTGATCTGTTCGATGAGAATTGGTTGTTGAATCATATCCTATCCCGGCAAGAGGGTCAGACCAAGCTAATGGGATTGGCATAACCGCTGGTTTAGGCAAAAAGGGATATCAAGGTCGGATCATTTGGGATTATGTAAAGCAGCAATTGAAAATAATTGGGATTAAGATGACAAATTCATTTAAACAAATTGTGGATCAGGCTGGCCGGGAAGACAGGGTCTACCTGATGGAGCACGAGGTCAAAGCTATCCTTGAAGGTCAGGATATTTCGACTACTAGATCCCTGGTAGCAAGGTCAGAGGACGAGGCTGTGAATCTCTTCAGATCCATAAGATCTCCCGTGGCCTTGAAGATTCTATCCCCTGATGTGATACACAAATCGGATACCGGTGGGGTTAAGTTGAACCTCCGAAACGAGGATCAGGTAAGGGAGGCATACCGCCAGATCATTAATTCTTTCAGAGATAAAACAGTGACTGGAATCTCTGTCCAGGAGATGGCAAAGCCGGGCGTAGAGGTGATCATCGGCGTCACCTTGGACCCCACTTTCGGACCGGTGATGATGTTCGGCCTGGGTGGAGTGTTCGTTGAGATCCTCAAAGACGTCTCCTTCAGATCGATTCCCTTGTCCGAGTACGATGCTGAGGATATGATCGAGGAGATCAAAGGCTACGCTCTCCTAAAGGGGTACCGGGGCTCTGCGGCCGATGTTCCCGCTCTGAGAGACCTCCTACTGAAAGTATCCGATTTGGTCATGGAAAATCCGGAGATTAAGGAGATGGACCTAAATCCGGTCTTCATTTATCCTCAGGGCTACAAGGTTGTGGACGCGAGGATCATCCTTGGAGAGCCCAGGGTTAAGGCCAGCCGTGCTCTGCCAAAGCAGGACCTCCACGACCTCTTCTACCCGAAGTCAATCGCCGTGATAGGAGCTTCAGGAACTCGCGGAAAGCTGGGCTGGAACGTCTTCACAAATCTGGTCTGTCACAACTTCGAAGGGAAGCTCTACCCGATAAACCCAAAGGCTGAGGAGATTCACGGAATCAAGGCCTATCCAAGGATAAGCGATGTCCCCGAGCCGGTGGACGTGGCAATAATTCTTGTCTCGGCAAGCGTTACCCCTGACGTTGTGAAGGAGTGCTGCAATTGCGGGATAAAATACATAGTCGTTGAGTCAGCGGGGTTCGCTGAGATGGGCGAGGAGGGCAGACGACTCGAGCAGGAGATGAAGACCATAGCCGACAGCTACGGTGTACGCCTACTAGGGCCAAACTGCTCGGGAATCATAAACACTCACTGCAGCATGGTACAATCCATCGGGATCGTTGACGCCCTAAGCAAAGGCAGCATAGGCCTCGTCTCCCAGGCTGGAGTGTGCGCAGCAGGGATGCTGTGGGGGCTTCGCCAGATCATGGACTTCGGAATAGTTGCAACCATCGGGAACAAGCTGGACATCAACGAGACGGACATGCTGAGCGAGGTAAGCCAGGACAAGAACATAAACGTCATCTGCATGTACCTGGAGTCGGTCAAGGGCGGGAGGCGTTTCGTAGACGTGGCCAAGCAGGTCTCAATGACCAAACCTGTGATCGTATTGAAATCAGGGCGAACCGAAGCCGGAAAGAAGGCTGTAACCTCACACACGGCTTCGCTAGCAGGGAACGATCAGGTCTTTTCAGGAGTGTTCCGGCAGGGTGGGATAATCAGGGCAAGTGACTACGAGCACATGTTCAACCTGGCCAAGGCTGTTTCCAAGCAGCCTCTGCCAGAACGGGATGGAGTGTTCATCATCACCTACGCAGGCTCCCTTGGAGTCATTTCGGCAGATGCTGTAACCGATAACGAGATGCGGCTGTCGGACCTTGAGCCTGCTCTGAAGGAGAGGCTGAGGGGCCTGCTGCCTGAATATGTGGGTGGATTAAACCCCGTGGACTACACCTTCAGCATGGATGGAGAGACCGTCAAGAAGACCATCGAGATTGGAGTGGAGAGCGCTGATGTAGGCAGCTTCATCGTTGTCCTCCAGGCTGAGATCCTGGGATCCTATGTCGATTCGTTGAAGAGCATAGACTACAAGGGCAAACCGATTATGGCCTGCGTGGCAGGAAAGGAGTTTGCCATGGAGGACGTGATAAAGATGGAGAAGGCAGGCATTCCCGTGTACTCCACCCCTGAGCAGTGTGCCGATGCCATCTCGGTCATGTTCAGACACGCTCAGAGGATCAGGAGCAGCAGATAAAAGCCGAAGATCCGGGTTGTCCGGATCTCCTATTTGTTGTATGAGGACCGATAGGAGTTCATATAGTTCTTAATCCTGTTAGTCCTCATATTGTATCCTGAAAATTGTTTCCTGAAAAAACAAAGTTCTTATTTGACCATCCAGGGCGTGTTCAGTGTGGCCGAGCTGCTGCCCTGACCGATCCTGAGAGACGACTTGGACTCCGCGTACTTCAGGTTGTTCTCGAAGTTTCCACTGAAATCCATTAGTGGCGGAACGGCGTCCACTTTGCCGGTGCTATTGATCGTTACAGTCGAATTCTGAGTCGTGGGCTTCAATGGGGCAGCGCTAGTATTGAATCCCTCGCCGAGAAGCGGGAAGTACGGAGCGTTAATTATCTCAAAGGGAGACAGCTCTGTCGGTTTGAATATCGGAGTAGTGAATTGATACTGGGACCCTATCAGCAGGAAATCAGGCACCTGGTTCTCCCACATGGTTCCGCTGACCGTCGTTGCAATTGCAAAGAGAATGGCGATTGTGATTAGGTATTTTATCTTTATCATGGTATTGTAGTTTCGTATCAGCAGAGGATTTAAGCTTTCTCATCAATAAAAGCCGTGGTCAGTTTGCATGCTTATTCTTGCAAGCCTATTGTTTGGATAGCTTCATCACGCATCCGCCATCGATTTCTTCCGACTCCATGGTCACTCCCAGCTCAGAGAAGACTTTTCGCCAGTGGCTCTCACGGCAGGTTTTGCAGTGCTCCTTGGCGATCAGAGTTGCGCCTAGCCTAGAGAAGGCACTGGCGCCCTCCAGAAGGGCACATCTGCTGCGCCTTATCTCTGCGTAACCAACGCTGTCCGTTACCTCCACGGTGCTTCCGAAGAGGTTCTTCTCGTTGGTGGCTATGGCAAGGGCGATGTCCAGGGGCGAGGCCAGTCCAATTCTCTTGAAGATCGCAGCCATCTGGCGGGCTCCAAGCTCCTGGAACTCCCGGAGACCCTTCTTTCCCAGCTTGCGGGCGATGTAGCCGCTGGTTCCGTAGAAGCTTCCCATCCACATGGCCACCACGCGCTGCTGGATCTGATCGAGAGGTATCTCAGGGACTTCGGTCATGCCGGGAAGTTTGACCGAGGCCGATATAACCCTTCCGCGGCCGGGCCCAACTGCGCCATAACCATTAATCTCGACCATTACTCAAGATTCCAGATCCTTTCATATCCTTCTAGACCGGCGGGCCATTAAATATTTAGAGCCAGTCGAACAATGCTGAAATAGTGAGGAATTTTACATGGACTTCAAAGACTGCATCAATTTCGCCAACGAGAACCGGTATCGTATGTTTCTACCTGTGATGGAGACCAACCACGGGTCAGGGCCTTTCTGATGTGGCTTTCTGATGAAAGTGGGTTTCTATTTCCACACCGGCTCAACCAAAGGCGTGTTCCGACAGCTCAAGGCCAACCCGAAAGTAGAGGTGTGCATCTGCACCCCGAAGTTCGACAGGATGATACGAGTGGCCGGAGAGGTGGAGTTCCTGGACGATCCAGCGTTGCGATTGAGGCTTCTTGAGGAGAGGCCCTTCCTGAAAGCCCTGGTGAAAGGGCCTGACGATCCACTGCTGACCATATTTCGAATACCACATGGCGTTGCCTACTTCTGGACAATGGCGGACAACATGAGGGAGGCGGAGGTGCCGAGAATTAAATTCTGATCCATCGGTACAGATCGACCAACTGGTATACGAACTGTATGGGCTGACTGAAGATGAGATAAAGATAGTTGAAGCACAGTAAGTTGCCGTCCCTCACCGAAACTTTTTAGAGCATCAAAAAAAGAGATTCAACGGCAAAATTCTTACTTCTTCGCCGGAACATCCACCGATACTGTTTTTATGGCGGCCTTGATTTTCTTTTCGGTATCCGCCGAAATTTCCTTCAAGCCGTGGGCTTCAGCAGCGTGAGTCTTCGCATGTTTCATGACTTCCGCTTCAGTCTTTGCGCGTACCTGGAATCCGCACGCCATACCCACATCGCTACAAGACAGTTGCTTATACTCTTCTGTTACCATAATTACAACTCCTACTTCATATCCGCTTTTGCATGTCCCATCTTATTCACTACATCGGCCTTCGCCTTCTTGGCATCAGCCTTTTTCTCTACATTATCATCTATCATTTTTTTGATTCCTCATTTTGTGATTCTAGACCTAATAGGATGTCATTAAATAAAAAGATTTTGGTATCAAAATATTAAAGTTCCATAAGCTATGTAAATATAAAGATTAATAAATTAAAGCGCGGACTCAAAACTACATTGAATCTATCCGACCGGTAGCTGAATCCATGAAGGTTTACACCGTACCGTCCAAAAGCAGCTAGATTCCTCAAAGGCCATGTAGAAGGCGGGGTGTGTTTCACATGAAAAAAGTAATTCTGGTGCCAATTAAATTACAATTCACCTGAGCCTGACCTATTTGGTCTTACTTCATATCCCGCTTTGGCTAACAATTTTATCATTTCATCAAGGAGATATTCGTCATTGAGGATGCTGTATCCCGTTTGCCATCATGAACACTCTTTTTCAGCTCGCCTTCCTGATACATCTCTCTATTTATCAATAGATGATAGAGGATGCACAGAACCTTTCTAGCGAGTGCTATAGTAGCCTTCTTGGTTCCACTCTTGTTCTGTATCCTCAAGTAGAAACTCTGTAGCCTAGAATTCCTGGTTCTGGACGCCGCATAGGCAACTTCTACGAGCATGCTTCGGATGTGCTTGGAGCCTTGTTTAGTGATTCTTCCTGTCACTAACTTATCAGCTGATTGATATACTCTTGGAACCAAACCACACCAAGCAGCAAGCTGTTCTGGAGTTCTGAAATCTCTGTAATCTCCTATTTCTGCAAGTATAGATGGCGCAGATTTGGTGCCCATTCCTGGCATGGATAAAGCGATCTCCAAATCATCTTTCCTTCTCTCGATTCTGCTCAGGATCTCTCTATCCAGCTCATCGATCTTCTTTTGAATCGAGTCTATTAGCTCTAAAGAACTCTTTATCAGGATTATTTGGGCTGGATCGAGCTTATTCTTTATGGCATCTCTCAACAGAGCTTCTTTCTTCTTGATCCAGCGTGATTTGATTCCCTTAAGGATCTCGTCAATGCTCTTTCCTTCTAGAAGTCCATTCAGATGTGCATTCCAGATTTGCCAAAGATGTCTGAGAAAGCTGATGAGAGCTTGATACAGGAGTATTCTAGTGCCTGATGAATCCTGTTCTTTAACTGAGTTTTATTCTTGATAAGGCTCTCTCTTGCTCTGGTTAAGGTTCTGAGTTCTCTATCCTCCTTTGGAAAGATCCTTGAAGGCTCGATCAATCCATTCAGGCAGAGTTCAGCAATCCATTCAGCATCACGCAGATCTGTCTTTCTTCCGGGAATATGCTTGATCTTGTAGGGGTTAGCCACTATCACTGGAACACAATCCTCTAAAACGGAATATAAGGGAACCCAATACACTCCAGTTGATTCTATAGCTACCTGTTCGCACTGGTTCTCTTTAACCCATTCCTTGAACTTCAAAAGGTCATCGAGTACCATGCCAAATCGGTCCGTTACCTTAGTTCCATCTCTGCTGAGGATTGTAGCAACGAGAAATCTCTTATGAATATCTGCTCCACATACTTTGCTTAATTGCTTCTCCATATCCACCTCTGATATGGGCAGATATCAATCCTCAAAGGTTCGATTTCACATTCGCGTTCAAAGACGCATTCGTGTA
>Ga0182011_10004414_pt1 | contig 11278 bp, 9 predicted proteins | sample 711E1DmetaG_FD_120481 | JGI IMG/M metagenome (GOLD analysis project Ga0182011, IMG submission 120481) | Permafrost microbial communities from Stordalen Mire, Sweden - 711E1D metaG | ecosystem: Environmental > Terrestrial > Soil > Wetlands > Permafrost | place: Sweden: Stordalen | collected... | reverse complement strand
CACCGCATGATCTCGCTGGAGCGCAAGCGCAGCGAGCGTTCGCAACGGCCGTTCGTGCTTTTGCTCATCGACACCGGACGGAATCAACCGGGTGACAAGCCAAGCCGTGTTTTGCTGGACATGCTTTCCGCGCTCCAGGGAGCGACCCGTGAGACCGACGTTACGGGCTGGTATACGACCAACTCCGTGGTGGGAGTCATGTTCACCGAGATCGTTCTGGACAACAATGCAGTGCTCAGCACGATCCTTTCGCGGGTCGGGGCGGTGCTGCGCGGACGGCTCGACACCGATCAGTTCAGTCGGATCAAGTTTTCTTTCCACGTGTTTCCGGATGACTGGGACTCCCAGGACCAGGAACGTCCCAGCAACCCGACCCTTTATCCGGATCTCGAAAAGCGCCAAGAGTCGAATCGACTGGGACGCGCCACCAAGCGGATGATCGACGTTCTAGGCAGCCTGTTATTGCTGGCGATTTTGTCGCCCGTATTTTTTATGATCGCGGCGGCGATCAAGCTGACTTCCCGCGGGCCGGTTTTATTTCAGCAGAAACGCATTGGCGAGCATGGAACTCCCTTCACGTTTCTGAAGTTCAGGTCGATGTACATGAATAACGATTCCAGCGAGCACAAGGAATATGTTCGTCAGTTGATTGCCGGTCAGGCGGAAAAGAAGTCTGCCAACGGCAACGGAACGGGTGTTTTCAAGCTGACCAACGATCCGCGGATCACGCCGGTGGGCAGGATGCTGCGGCGCTCAAGCCTGGACGAGTTACCGCAACTGATCAATGTGTTGCGCGGCGAAATGTCGCTGGTCGGACCTCGTCCGCCCGTGCCGTATGAAGTGGAAGCCTACGCCACCTGGCATCGCCGCCGTCTGCTCGAAGCGAAGCCGGGAATCACCGGACTCTGGCAGGTGTATGGCCGCAGCCGCGTGGAGTTTGACGACATGGTCCGGCTGGATTTGCGCTATGCCCGCGATTGTTCTCCCTTGCTCGATCTGAAGATTCTGTTGCAGACTCCAAGAGCCGTGATGAGCGGAGACGGCGCCTGTTAGTTCTCTTCGTAATGTTTTCCCCCGTTCCTTCCTTCCCCCAATGCTCTGATGGTTTTCTGCGCTGTCCGATTTGCTCTGGGCGCGGCAACTACAGTGATCCTCATAAGGTGAAATCCAATGCTTAAGTTTGGTGTTGTCGGCTACGGTTATTGGGGGCCGAATGTCGTGCGCAACCTGCGCGCCCTGGAAGGCTGCCAGGTTGTTGGCATCTGCGATCAGACTCCCGCGGCCCGCAAGCGCATACAGGCGGCGCATCCCGGGATCCCGGTCCACAGTGACTTCCACGAACTGGTAAAGTCGCCGGATGTGGATGCCATCGCGGTGATCACGCCGGTGTGGACGCATTATGAGCTAGCCAAGGCCGCGCTCGAAAACGGCAAGCACGTGTTCGTGGAGAAGCCGTTCACCAGCAACACGGCGCAGGCCGAAGAGCTGATTAACCTCGCTGAGCAGAAAAACCTCCAGATCATGGTGGACCACACGTTCCTGTTTACGGGTGCAGTGAGCAAGATCAAGAGGTTGCTGGCGGAGGGGACGCTCGGCAAGCTCTATTACTACGATTCAACCCGAGTGAACCTCGGGCTTTTTCAGCACGATTGCAACGTGATCTGGGACCTTGCACCGCACGACCTTTCGATCATGAACCACCTGCTGCACAAAGACGCGGAGGCGGTCTCGGCCACCGGGCAGGCGCACCTCAACGGACACGAGGACATCGCCTTCATTACCGCGTATTTTCCGGACAAGATGATTGCGCATGTCAACGTCAACTGGATTTCGCCGGTCAAAATTCGAACCACGCTGATTGGCGGCGAAAAGAAAATGCTGGTCTGGAACGATCTTGAGGCGGACGAGAAGCTGAAGATTTACGACAAGGGTGTGGACGTGAAGAGCCAGGAAGGCGTCTACAACCTGCTGATCAGTTACCGGTCGGGCGACATGTGGGCGCCGCAGGTCGAGCAAGTCGAGGCGCTTCGGCTGGAGCTGGGATACTTCGTCGAATGCATCAAGAAGGGTGAGAGACCATTCAACGACGGCTGCGCGGGACTGAAAGTCGTCCGCATGCTTGAAGCCGCCAGTGAATCGCTCGGCAAGCGCGGCGAGATCGTTTACGTATAGGAAGACATTTATAGCAAGAACGGGGCCCCCGACTCTAACAGCAATCCATACCAGCACTGCCACAGTGACTGATTTACGAGACCGGTGAACAGGAGAATGGCGATATGGCTATGATGACAAATGACCCTTCTGGAATGAAACAGGAATGGCAATCGGATTCGCGCTGGAGCGACGTGGTTCGCCCCTACCTCGCGCAAGATGTGGTTCGTCTGCGGGGTTCCATCCAGATCGAACACACGCTGGCACGCCTCGGAGCGGAACGGTTCTGGAATCTGCTTCACTCCGAGTCCTATGTGCCGGCGCTCGGGGCGCTGACCGGCAACCAGGCAGTGCAGCAGGTGAAAGCGGGATTGCAAGCCATTTACGTGAGCGGCTGGCAAGCGGCGGCGGATGCGAACGAAGCGGGCCAGATGTATCCCGACCTGAATCTGTACCCGTCGGATTCGGTTCCGAAACTGGCGGCGCGGCTCAACCAGGCGCTGGTTCGCGCCGATCAGATCGACCATGAGCAGGGAAAGAAACAGATCCACTGGTTTGCCCCACTGGTCGCCGATGGCGACACCGGATTCGGCGGAAACCTGAATTCGTTCGAACTCATGAAAGCAATGATTGAGGCGGGCGTCGCCTGTGTCCATTTTGAGGATCAGTCGTCGTCGGCAAAGAAATGCGGTCACTTGGGCGGAAAGGTTCTGGTTCCCACCAAGGAAGCTGTGCAGAGACTTGTCTCGGCCCGGCTGGCGGCGGATGTCATGGGAGTTCCGACCCTGATTATGGCGCGCACCGATGCCGAGAGTGCGGATCTGCTGACCAGCGATGCCGATTCTTACGATCACGAATTCATGACCGGAGAACGCACCGAAGAAGGACTGTTTGTGATCCGCAAGGGCCTGGAAACGGCCATCGCGCGCGCCCTGGCCTACGCTCCTTATGCCGATCTGGTGTGGTGCGAGACGTCGACCCCGGACCTTGAAGACGCGCGCAAGTTCGCCGAAGCCGTCCTCGCTCACTATCCCAACAAGATACTGGCCTACAACTGTTCGCCCTCCTTTAATTGGAGAAAGCACCTGAGTGAGAACGCGGTCGCCAAGTTCCAGAACGAACTGGGTGCGATGGGATACAAGTTCCAGTTTGTGACCCTGGCCGGTTTCCACGCCTTGAATCTCTCCATGTTCGATCTGGCGCGAGGCTACAAGCAGCACGGCATGGCCGCTTACTCCCGACTGCAGGAAAAGGAATTCGGCCGCGAGCGAGATTTCGGCTACGAAGCGGTCAAACATCAGCGCTTCGCGGGCACCGGATACTTCGACGCGGTACAGCAGGCAATCGTCGGTGGCATGGCTTCGACGCTTGCCTTGCGGGGATCCACGGAAGCCGAGCAGTTCACCTATGAGAGTTCGACCGCCGGGCATCCCGCCTCGGCACATTCCACCCCGGCTCACAAGGCAAACGGAAAAGCTGACGGCAATGGCAACGGTCATGCAAAGTCCGTGCCTGTAAATGCCGTGGCTGACACCAGCGCCCCTGACTCGACGGCGCCGGAACCGTTCGCTCGGTCTACAGCCGACCGCGTCCCGCACTCTGCGTAGCGAGTGTCTCGCCTGGCAAGTCCACGCCCGGGGTAAATCACGCCGGGCATAAGTCCACACCTGTCGAACGGATGAATAGGAGTCTGCCAACCATGGATCAATTTCTCAGTATCTCCCCGGATGTGAAGCTCGGGGAAGGAGTCCGGCTTTCTAAGTTCATCAATCTCTATGGCTGTGAGATTGGCGATGAAACAAAAATCGGCGCGTTCGTCGAGATTCAGAAGAACGCTTCGATCGGCAAGCGCTGCAAGATCTCGAGCCACACCTTTATTTGCGAGGGAGTCACGATTGAGGACAATGTGTTCATCGGCCACGGCGTAATGTTCATTAACGACCTGTATCCGCGCGCGACGACTGCCACGGGCGGCCTGCAGACCGAAGCCGACTGGCATGTGGAGCGGACGATAGTGAAGAAGGGAGCTTCTATCGGCTCCGGCGCGACCATCCTCGCCAATACCTGCATTGGAGAGAACGCCATTGTCGGCGCGGGCGCCGTGGTCACCAAAGATGTTCCGGCCAGCACCGTTGTGGCCGGCAATCCAGCAAGAATTCTGCGTCACATCGAAACGGAGGTAGCGCAGTGAATCATCCGCAAACTATTCCTTTTCTGGATCTGGTAACGCCGCACGTTGAACTCGAAGCGGAGCTGGCCGCGGTTTTTCAGCAGGTAATCCGCAGCGCGGGCTTCATCGGCGGCCCCATGGTGGAGAATTTTGAAAAAGAGTTTGCCGCGTTCTGTCACACTGAACGCGCGGTCGCCGTCAACAGCGGTACGGACGCTCTCCGCTTCGCCCTGATGGCAGCCGGGGTAAAGGCGGGTGACGTCGTGGTCACGGTTCCACACACATTCATTGCCACGACCGAAGCCATCTCGCAAGCAGGAGCGCTGCCGGAGTTCGTCGACATCGACGAGCGCACCTACAACATGGACGTCACTAAACTGCAGGAATATCTGGAATCGCAATGCTCGGTGTCGGAGGAAGGCAAGCTCATCAGCAAGAGGAGCAACCGGCCGGTAACTGCCATTGTCCCCGTCCACCTTTATGGCCAGATGGCGGATATGGATGCGATTCTGGAACTGGCGGAGCAGTATCGGCTGATCGTGGTGGAAGACGCGTGCCAGGCGCACGGGGCCGAATATTTCTCGCGCAAACAGAACCGCTGGTTGCAGGCGGGTTCGATGGGACGCGCGGGCGCCTTCAGCTTCTATCCCGGGAAAAATCTGGGAGCCTGCGGCGAGGGTGGTGCAATAACCACAAATGATTCGAAGCTGGCGGATACCTGCAAAATGATCCGCGATCATGGCCAGGCAAAAAAGTACTACCACGATATCGAGGGGTACAACGGCCGTCTCGATGCCATCCAGACCGGAATCCTGAGCGTGAAACTGAAACACCTGCCCCGGTGGAACGCGCAACGGCGGGAACGGGCGGCAGAGTACAACCGCCTGTTTGCGGCCTCCGAGGCAGGAGTCCAGCCGCCTTATGAACCCTCCTGGTCTCGTGCCGTCTATCACCTGTATGTGGTTCGGACCGGCGATCGCGAAGGCATGATGGCGCATCTCGGGAAGGCTGGCATCGGCACCGGCATTCACTATCCGATTCCGTTGCACCGTCAGCGAGCTTATGAATCGCTGGGATACAAAGTGGGAGATTTCCCGGTGACCGAGAAAATCGCAAGCCAGATTGTCTCTCTGCCCATGTTTCCGCAACTCACGGCTGAGCAGCAGGAGCGGGTTGCCGCCGAGATTTCGCGCTTTGAGCAAGAACGCGTTATCCAAGCGGCCCGTGTCTGATAGCGGGGTCTTCGCGGCTTGCGGAAAGGGCCGCGTGGCCCGATCGGCGAGCAGATTCAAGTATTGACTTTCGGAAAGAGGCTAAAAATGAAAATCTCAGTTATTGGCGCCGGGTATGTCGGACTGACAACCGCCGCATGTTTGTCTCAAATCGGTCATGACGTATTCTGCAGTGAGAGCGATATCGATAAGCTTTCCAAGCTGCAAAGTGGCGTGATGCCTCTTTTCGAGCCACATCTCGAGAAAGTCATCGAAGATGCCCGAAGGTCCGGCCGCCTCCACTTTGGCGCCACTGCGGAGGCGATCGATTGGGGCCGCGCCATCTTTATTTGTGTCGGAACACCACCGCTGGCAAACGGCGATGCCGACCTCTCTGCTATAGAGGGAGTAGCTCGCGCTATCGCTAAGCGCGCGTCGGGTTATCGCCTGGTGGTGGAAAAGAGCACGGTGCCAGTCCAGACCGGGTCGCAGTTGAGAAAACACCTATCCAAACACAATACGAACGGTTTGGACTACGACGTTGCCTCGAATCCTGAGTTCCTGCGCGAAGGCTCGTCGGTCGAGGATTTTCTGCATCCTGACCGGATTGTGGTTGGGGTCGACTCCGCGCGAGCCGCGCAATTGCTGCGCGAAATCTACGAACCAATTATCACGCAGAGATTCACTTGTCCTTTGCATGCGGATTGCCCGAAGCGTAACGATCCTGTGTTCTTAGTGACCGACACCGGCTCTGCCGAATTGATCAAACATGCTTCGAATTCCTTCTTGGCGATGAAAATATCGTTCATCAACATGGTTGCGAATCTGTGCGAAGTCGTCGGCGCGGACGTCACCAAGGTGGCCCAGGGAATGGGACTCGATCCGCGAATCGGCCCAGCTTTCCTGAGCCCGGGAATCGGGTTTGGGGGATTCTGCTTCCCGAAGGATGTGCAGGCCTTCATCAGAATTGCTCAGAAATCGGGTTGTGATTTCTCCCTGCTCAAAGAAGTGGAGAAGATTAACCAGCGTCGCATTGAAGAGTTTGTCGAAAAGGTACGCCAGGAATTGTGGGTTGTGCGTGGCAAGAAGATCGCGGTTTGGGGTCTGGCGTTCAAGCCCAACACCGATGACGTGCGCTTTGCCCCGTCGATCGCGCTGGTGAAATCATTAATGGCTGAGGGTGCGGACGTGAGAGCCTATGATCCCGAAGCGATGGAAAAGGCCAAGTCGGACCTTCCTAACATTTCCTACTGTTCGGATCCGTACCAGGCCGCCGAAGGCGCAGATGCAATTGTGATTGTCACGGAATGGGACGAATTTCGTCAGGTGAATTGGAAACGGCTGCGTTCCACAGTCGAACATCCGCTGGTCATCGACGGCAGAAATATGTTTGTTCCAGAAGAGATCAGTCGCCACGGCTTCCGCTACATCAGCGTCGGCCGGAACAGTGTCGTGCCGTCTCAATCTGCTATTGCAGATGTGAACGGACAACGGGCGACTGAGGCAAACGAAGACGTTCAGGAAAGTCTGGCCTGATCAAAGCATTTTAGGAGTTGAGATTAACCTACGCCTGGGTCCGAAGGTTATCGGACGATTAAGAGAGAGATGGATGATGTCGAATCTGACTGAAGCTATATTAGAAGCACCGGAAGTCCAGCACTCGCTGCTACCCAAGAAGATCTGGATCGATTTGGATAATTCTCCGCATGTACCTTTCTTCCGCCCCATCATCGACGAACTTAGGGCAAGAGGCTATGACTTGTTCGTCACCGCGCGAGATGCGTACCAGGTGCGCGAACTCTTGAAATATTACGGAGTGGATGGGAAGGTTGTCGGAAAACACTATGGCAAGCACAAAATCCTGAAAGCGCTGGGGACGTGCTGGCGAGCCGTCGTTTTGATCAACTTAGTCCGAAAGGAAAAGCCGGACATCTCGGTTTGTCATGGTTCGCGGGGGTGCTTGATCACTTCCCATTTTTTGAAGATACCGCACTTTGCGATGGCCGACTATGAGTTCACAGCCGCCGTCCCCTCCATGAGACCGACGTGGCTGGTCGTTCCCGAGGTTGTTCCGGACGGGAACTTGGGCGACGGTGGCGCCGAAATCCTGAAGTATCCGGGCATCAAGGAGGATGTGTATCTGGCCCGATTCAAGCCCGACCCAAAATTGAAGAGCCGCCTTGGAGTCCCTCCAGAATCCTTAATGATTATGGTCCGGCCTCCGGCGACGGAAGCGCATTATCACAATCCAGAGGCTGACGTTCTGTTGAAAGCCGCGCTCCACCGGTTTGTAGCCAACCCGGAGGCGAAGATCATCCTTCTGCCGAGAAACAAACGCCAGGATGCCGAGTTGCGCGCCGAGTGGCATGAAGCAATTGCCTCGAATAAGATCCTGATCCCCGATCATGTGGAAGACGGTATGAATCTGATCTGGAACTCGGACCTCGTCATTAGCGGTGGAGGCACCATGAACCGTGAGGCGGCGGCACTGGGAGTTCCGGTGTACAGCATCTTTCGCGGGAAGATTGGAGCCGTCGATCAGTATCTCGCGGACAATGGTCGGTTGGTGCTGCTGACCAGCGTCGAAGATGTTAAAAGCAAGATAGTCGCCGTCCGCAGGCAGAAATCGATCGAGGGGTCGGGCCAAGCGCGCGTGCCCGCACTCGAGACGATTATTCAACATATTGAGATGGCGCTTTCGAAATGTGTTCGCACCACCCAGCCAGCAAATTGATGAATTCAACCATGACTTTATACGAGGCGTCGGCCGCAACCGGGCTACCAGAATCCCGGTGTTTCGCGAACGCGGATATAACAGCGGCCGCGCGGAAGCTATTGGCATACTGTCAGGAGAATGATTGGGCAGGCTACGATCCCTACGATGCCCTAAATAGCAGACTATTTAAAGCACTACCGCTTCTGGATTCCAGACTTCCGCGCCTTGCACTCACACAAGTGTTAAAGCGTAGCCCGATTAATGTTCGCAGGCTGGCGCTGGTTCCGAAAACCCAGAACCCGAAAGCATTGGCGTTGTTTCTCTCGGCGCTGCTCAAGCTCCCGAACACGGTGGTGGAGAACCGCGAAGATCTCATCCGCTACATGATCGACCGCCTGGCAGTGTTGCGCTCCGCGGGAGTTTCTTACTGGTCGTGGGGCTATAGCTTTCCGTGGCAGGGACGCAGCATTCTGGTGCCCGCCGGCGCTCCTAATCTGGTTTGCACGACCTTTGTCGCGGGCGCACTACTCGATGCGCACGACCAGCGTCGCGATGAACGTTGTTTGACCATCGCGGCGGGTGCGGCTGAATACATACTGAATGAACTCTATTGGACGGACGGCGCCAAGGCCGGCTTCAGCTATCCTATGCCCGGTCTGCGCGGCGAAACCCACAACGCCAACCTGCTGGCAGCGGCTTTGTTCTGCCGCGTGTACAAGCACACCGGCGAAAAGAAATTCCTGGAGCCCACTCTGCGAGTGGCCCGCCAAGCCGTAGGGAAGCAACAGCCAGATGGATCGTGGTTTTACGGCGAGTCCAGTTCGCAGCGCTGGATCGATAACTTTCACACGGGATACAACCTCGAAGCGTTGCAGTCCATCGGCCGTGACTTGGGGACCGGCGAATTCGATGCCAGCATGCGGCGCGGCTATGAGTTCTACCGCGCGAACTTCTTTCGCGACGACAATGCGCCCAAGTATTTTCATGATCGCCCTTATCCCGTGGACATTCACTGTGTCGCACAAAGCATCATCACGCTGCTCGCATTTAGAGAACTCGACTCAGGCAATGTCCGCCTTGCCCACGCTGTGCTCACTTGGGCCATGCAAAATATGTGGGACGATCGCGGCTTCTTTTACTATCGCCGGCTTCGCCTCGGCACGATCCGGACCTCGTATATGAGGTGGTCTCAGGCATGGATGCTTCGGGCGTTGTCCGAATTCCTTAGCGAAGCAGATGCGACAGCAAAACCTTCACAAGTGCGGGAATCGGAGGCTGTCGTTCCAACATGCTGACCCTGCCCACGTACGTTCTGGTTACACCGGCGCGAAATGAGGCGGCTTACATTGAACTGACCCTCAAGTCCGTGGTGTCACAGACGATTCGACCCCTCAAGTGGGTAATTGTCAGCGACGGATCCACCGATGGTACCGACGAGATCGTAAGCAAGTACTTAGCCGACAATTCCTGGATTGAACTCGTCAGAATGCCCGAGCGCAAAGAGCGGCACTTCGCCGGCAAGGTGCTGGCATTCAACGCCGGCTACGCCAAAATGCAGGAGATGCAATTCGACGCGATCGGCAGCGTGGACGCGGATGCATCGTTTGATGAGGACTACTTTGCCTTCTTGCTTCAGAAACTCGCGGAGGATGCCTCGCTCGGCTTGGTCGGAACGGCTTTCCGGGAAACGTCAGGGGGACCTTACGATTATCGCTTCGTTAGCATCGAGCACGTGACCGGCATCTGTCAGTTATTTCGCCGCATGTGCTTCGACGAGATCGGAGGTTACGTCCCAGCGAAAGGGGGAGCAATCGACCGAATCGCGAACATTGCCGCGAGGATGAAGGGATGGAAGACAAGAACATTTACGGAAAAAATGTACTTCCACCATCGCAGGATGAGCAGTGCTCAGCAAGGAAGAATAAAGGCGCGGTTTAAGGATGGTGCCAAGGATTACGCCGTCGGAAGCCATCCGATTTGGGAACTGTTCCGAACGGTATATCAGATGACCAAAGGGCCATTCATCATAGGAGGCCTGGCGTTACTGTCAGGCTATGCATGGTCGTTTGCGCGCAACGTGCAAAGGCCTGTTTCCGAGGAAATGGTGAGGTTCCACAGACGAGAGCAGATGCAGCGCTTGAAGGAATTCCTCGCCGGCAAAACCGTTCGAATGCAGGCTTGAGTCAACACTTGGATCTCGATCCGGGGGAATGAAAGAGAAATTAATTAGTGACCAGCCCGGTCCTTGGGCAGGAACGTCAACGGAGAAAACATGCAGATGGCGCAGCGAACAATAACGGTTATGCGGGGACTTCTCAAAAGGTATGGTTCCTCAAAGATCAAGATGGCACTCTGGGATCAGGAGTTCTCCGGGACTCATTGGGATTTCATCGATGACACTGCCGGGGATTGCGTGTATGCACACTTGGAAAAGCATCTTAATAAGGGGAGCATACTGGATCTCGGGTGCGGCCCGGGCAATACAGCAAACGAATTAGCCGCGAGTGCATACACGAGCTACGTTGGAGTAGACATCTCAGAGGCGGCACTGGCCAAGGCGAGGAAACGAACGGAAGAAAACGGCCGATCTGCCAAGAATAGTTTTGCATGTTCTGATTTTCTTAGCTACCGGCCGAGCCAACAGTTCGATGTGATCCTCTTCCGGGAATCCATGTACCATGTGCCCCTCGGCAAAGTGAAGCCGATATTGGATCACTTCTCAAAGCATCTCAAAGATGAGGGAGCATTCGTAGTGAGGATGAGTATTTCGGATGGCAAGGGTGGCAATAAACAGAGACTGCAAGCGATGGTCGACATTATCGAGACCGGATTCAACGTGCTAGAGAAAAGCCAGTACGGGGAGTCGGGACCGGAGGTAATTGTCTTTCGCCCGAAACGTCCACAGCGCTAGCAGCCCGTGGTGCAAGTCTGGATTCGTGAGCAAAAACTTTTGAAGAATGCACAGGGTTTGTTCGTAGAATCGGCGCATGGCAATGGGCACGCGCAGGCAGCGGGAGAAGCAAGAGGGGT
>Ga0182011_10004412_pt1 | contig 11281 bp, 8 predicted proteins | sample 711E1DmetaG_FD_120481 | JGI IMG/M metagenome (GOLD analysis project Ga0182011, IMG submission 120481) | Permafrost microbial communities from Stordalen Mire, Sweden - 711E1D metaG | ecosystem: Environmental > Terrestrial > Soil > Wetlands > Permafrost | place: Sweden: Stordalen | collected... | reverse complement strand
TCGGATTCGCGCAACACCATCATCGAAATTCGCGCCGGCGCCGGCGGACTGGAATCCGCGCTGTTTTCCGCCAGTCTTTACCGCATGTTCACACGCTATGCCGAGGCGCGCGGCTGGAAAGTCGAGACGATGGATTCCAGCCCGTCCGACCTCGGCGGCTTCAAGGAAATCATTTTTTCCGTGACCGGTACGGACGTTTTCAAGCGGCTCAAATACGAGAGCGGCGTGCATCGCGTCCAACGCGTACCCGCGACCGAAGCGCAGGGCCGCATTCATACCAGCACCTGTACAGTCGCGGTCCTGCCCGAAGCGCAGGAAGTGGACATCGAAATCAAGCCGGAAGAACTGGAAATTACCGTTTGCCGCGCGTCCGGTCCCGGCGGCCAGGGCGTGAACACCACGGATTCCGCGGTCCAAATTTTACACAAGCCAAGCGGCTTGGTTGTTCGTTGCGCCGACGAGCGTTCGCAACAAAAGAACAGGGCCCGGGCCATGAAAGTTTTGCGTTCGCGTCTGCTCGACAGGAAAGTCGCCGAGGAAAATGCGAAATACGCGGCAAAACGCAAGGCGCAGGTCGGCACCGGGGAACGCAATGAACGCATCCGCACCTACAATTTTCCCCAGAACCGCGTCACGGACCATCGCATCGAGCTGACGGTTTACAATCTGCCCGCCGTGATGGAAGGTGATCTGGATGGCATCATCGAACCACTCATGGCGCATGATTTGGAGGAAAAATTCGCCGCGCTGAAACCATGAAATTGCCGCCGCATATCAAAGGACTCATTTTCGATTGCGACGGCACGCTGGCCGATACGATGCCATTGCACTGGCGCGCGTGGCAAATGGTCACGCAACGGCACAACCTTCATTTCCCGGAAGACCGCTTTTACGCCACCGGCGGCATACCATCGCGCGACATCTTGAAATTGCTCGCCACGGAACAAGGCCGTTCGCTCGATCACCTCGCCGTCGCGCATGAAAAAGAGGAGGCCTATCTGCCGCTTTTGCCGCAGGTCGAACCGGTCCATGTTGTTCTGGAAATTGCGAAGGCGAATCACGGCAAGATTCCCATGGCGGTGGCGTCCGGCGGCACACAAAGAATCATCGGCATGGTGCTCGACCATTTGAAAATCCGGCATCTCTTTGACGCCGTCGTGACGAGCGAAATGGTAAGAAATCAAAAGCCCGCGCCGGACATTTTCCTCGAAGCGGCGCGGCGCATGGGTGTGGAACCCAAATTCTGCCGCGCCTACGAAGACACCGATCTCGGCCTGCAAGCCATTCGCGCCGCAGGCATGGAGGCGGTGGATGTGCGGAAATTGCGCGGACAATAAAAGGCTGATAGGCCGCCGCCGACTCTAGAACTGCGCATGAAACCGGCTATTCGTGCGTTGCCAGGCAGATTTTTTGCGCATGACGCGCGAGCACTTCTGGCAACCGCCTAAATTTCAGGGCTTCCCATAATTCTCCACGCGTCGGCGCGCCAAAACTGACGGCCGCTGTTTGAACCGCCCAGCCGCGATTGATAAATTCGCCCGTCTCCTTTTCCGAAATCAAAACGCGCGTGTAATCCGCCACGACGGTCGGATCAAATTTGTTAACTTGGGCAACCATCCAGTTTTTGCCGAGCAGCACACGCACGCGGCTCGCCAGTTTCACATCGCCGATCAGCAGCACGGATTGGGAAGAAGCGGGTTGGGTCTGCTGGAGTGTCACCGCAATTTGCTGGGCGTTATCAGGCAAAAGAATTGGTATCACAGCGGAGAAGAAAATTACCCAGCCGAGCAAAATTGCCAAGCCCAGCGCCTCTGCCGCTGAAAAGGACTTGCGCCACAGCGCGCCCAAACCGAGAACGGCAACGCCAAACAGAAACAAACCGCACATCAGCGCAAGCGGAACCGCCGGCAACTGCCATTGCGAATCAATGAAAAATGCTGTTGCGAACGCCAGCACAAGCACAGGCAAAACGATTTTATAAATTCGCTGGATGGAAAAAATCAACCGCGCATTTTTCGCGCCCTGCAGCCAGTCTGCAAGCAAGACGGCCAGCAGCGGCGTCACCGGCAGCAAATAGCGCAACGAGAGGTTTACGCCGAGTGCGAATCCGGCAATCAGCAGCAACGTCCATGCGAGAATGAATTTTTGCGCCAGGGACGGCACGTTGCCTGATGCCGAAACTTTTTTTCGCACGAACCATTCGAGCGCTGTTACGCTCCACGGCAAAAAATTGAAGATTAAAACAAGCGTGAACGCCGGGGCGCGCCAAGACGGCGACCACCAATGATTTTGCGCCGCCGGCCAGTGGTGCCAGTGGACAAACACCCACCTGAAGGCTTGGATATTTAGAGTCACCTGATCGTCAAAAAAAACGCCCAACGCCGACGGGCCATATCTCCAAAGAACGCTGCCCAGCAGCCCGCCCGTCAAAATCAATGCGGCCATCAAACTTGGCGGATGAATCAGTTTTTTGATCGCGCGCCAGTCATGTTCCTTCCAACAGGCGAATCCCCAGGCGAACAAAACAATCCCCGCCCCGAGCAATCCTTTGCTCAACGCCGCGCCGGTCGCGCCGCCGTAAGCCATCCAAAAGGCGCTGGCCGCGAATTCTTCAAAAACGATCAGCCGCAAAAAACCATACGCGCTCAGCGTGATGAAAAAAACCAGCAGCGCGTCTGGCATGGAACGAATGGAGCAGAGAAAAAATTGGGGATGCGACAGCAGCACGACCGCAGCGAGCAGCGCAGTTTCGACACTGCCCGTCAACCTTCGTGCAAGCCGGTGCGTCAGCCAAAGCGTTCCGCAACTGGCCAGCAAAAACGGGAGCCGCGAGGCAAAGACGCCAACCCCAAACGTTGCGTAGCTTGCGGCAACCGACCAATAAGCCAGAGGCGGTTTTTGAAACCGCGGTTTTCCCGCTGCGGTTTTGGGCACGAGCCAGTCGCCGTGCTTCAGCATCATCAGCGCGCCGTCCGTGTAATGGCGCTCATCAGGATAATACAGCGCGTACGTGGCGGCGAATGGCAGCGCCGCGAGCGCAAACATTAAAATCAAATGGCCGATTTTCAGGCGTGACTTCATCCGGTGTCCGGCTGGCAATACCGAAATCGCCGCGTCCATTCCAGATTTTTCTGTCGGGCGCGCCGCGATTTGCTTAAAACAGAACCAATCCGCATGACAAACCTGAAAAAATGCGCCGCCGCCATTTTTTGGATTCTGCTCGCGCTGGCCGGTGCGGGCGCCTACGCGGCGCTGGCATTCCGCCGGAATGAACCAATCAATTCCGCCCACATTCTCATCGCGGCAATTTGCACCTGCGCCATTGGCTACCGGTTCTACTCGAAATGGATTGCGGCCCGCGTGCTCGCGCTTAATGACCGCCGCGCAACGCCCTGCCAGGTCCACGACGACGGGCGCGATTTCGTGCGGACGAACAAATGGATCGTTTTCGGCCACCATTTCGCGGCGATTGCCGGACCGGGACCGCTTGTCGGGCCGGTGCTCGCCGCGCAATTCGGTTATCTGCCGGGCGCACTGTGGATTTTGATTGGCGTCGTACTGGGCGGTGCGGTGCAGGATTTTGTTGTTTTGTTTTGTTCAATCCGGCGTGACGGCAAATCGCTCGCACAAATGGTCAGGGAAGAATTGAATTCACCCGCGGGTTTCGTCGCGCTGCTCGCGATCCTCGCGATTCTCGTGATTCTGCTCGCCGTCCTTGCGCTTGTGGTGGTGAAGGCACTCGCCGAAAGTCCGTGGGGCGTGTTCACCGTCGGCGCGACCATTCCCATTGCGTTGTTGATGGGCTGTTACATGCGCTTTGTGCGCGTCGGCAAGGTTTTGGAGGCGTCCGCCTTCGGCATCGCACTGCTGCTGCTGGCAGTATGGGGCGGCAAACTGGTTTACCAAAGCCAGACGTGGTCGCAGTATTTCAGCCTGCACGGCATCACGCTGGCGTGGATGATCATTGGCTACGGCGTCATTTCCAGCAGCCTGCCGGTGTGGCTGTTGCTCGCGCCGCGCGATTATTTAAGCACATTCATGAAGCTCGGCACGATTTTCGCGCTTGCGTGTGGTATATTGCTTGTGCTGCCCAATCTGCAACTTCCCGCGTTCACCCAATTCACCGACGGCTCGGGCCTCATTGTCGCGGGAAAAGTTTTCCCGTTCTGCTTCATCACCATAGCCTGCGGCGCGATTTCCGGTTTCCACACCCTCATCGCCAGCGGCACGACGCCGAAAATGATTACGCGCGAAGGCTATGCGCGGCACATCGGTTACGGCGCGATGTGTTGTGAATCATTCGTGGCCATCATGGCGCTCATCGCCGCCTGCGCATTGGACCCCGGCGTTTATTTCAGCATGAACGTCAAGGGCGACCCCGCCGCGACCGTGGCCCAGGTCACCGCCCTCGGTTTTCCGGTGACAACCGAACATATGAACTCGCTGGCCGGCGAACTTGGCGAAAAGACGTTGTTCGGACGCACCGGCGGCGCGGCAACGCTGGCCGTGGGCATGGCGCAGATTTTTTCCAAGGCCGTCAACGGCCGGGGGCTCGACCTGTGGTACCACTTTGCCATCATGTTCGAGGCGCTGTTCATCCTGACCACGGTTGATGCCGGCACGCGCGTGGGGCGCTATTTGATTCAAAGCGTGCTCGGCCGCGCCTGGAAACCGCTAGGCGACCCGGGAAATTACCGCGCCACGCCGGTTGCCGCTGCATTGATGGTCGGCGCATGGGGATATTTTCTGATTCAAGGCGTGCGCGACCCGCTGGGGGGCATCAACTCGCTCTGGCCGCTGTTTGGCATCGCCAACCAGATGCTCGCCGCCATCGCGCTGTGCCTTTGCACAACAATCATTTTGAAAATGCAGTTGTCGTCGAAGGTCGAGGGTCAAGGGTCGAGAGCCAGGAAACCGGCATTTGCGCTCATCACGTTGATTCCGCTGGTCTGGCTGGTGGCGGTGACGTTCACCGCCGGCGTGCAAAAAATCTGGAATCCCGATCCACGAATCGGTTTTTTGGCGCAAGCTCAAACGCTGGCTGAAAAAATGCCCGGTCTGCAAAAGACGCTCGACGGCGCAAACACCTCTGGCGATGCGACGGCGAATGGCGCCGCCCAAGAAGCATTGCGAGCAAATCGAGCGCTGCAATTCAACAACGTTCTCGACGCTGCCGTTGCCGGAATTTTCCTGACGCTCGTCACGGCCATCATTTTCTTGAGCGTCCGCGAATGGATTTTGCTGCTGACGCGGCGCAAGCCGGCTGTATTGCATGAGACCGAACCGGTCTGGCTGCCGGATTATGCCGTGGCTGAAGGCCGGCCGCTGCACATTGCAGGCACGGCGGCGCTGGCACTCGCGCTGGCAAAGGAATGGTCCGGCGAATCGCACCTGGAACGCGCACATCAGCAGGCGCGGGCTGTTTGCACGTGTCATCCTGCGACTGCGCAGCAGATTTACGTTGAAGTTACGGAACAACGGTTTAATGGTGTGCGGCGATGTTGTTGAGAAACCATGAAACTTGGATTACTTGGCGGCTCGTTTGACCCCGTTCATCTTGGCCATCTGCTCGTTGCGCAGGCGGCGATGGAAGAACTGGTTTTGGACCGTCTCTTTTTCATTCCGGCGGCACAATCCCCGTTCAAGCCGGAAAGCAAACCCGCACCTGCGCCCATCCGCCTGCAATTGCTCCGGCTCGCGCTCGCAGGCAAAACGAATTGCGAAATTGACGAACAGGAAATCCGGCGCGGCGGCATTTCCTACTCCATTGAAACCTTGCGCGATTACACGCGGCGTTTTCCCCGGGCCAAATTGTTTTATCTCATCGGCGCGGACAACGCGGCGAAACTTAACGAATGGCGCGAAGCCAACGAATTGGCCAGGCTCGCGGAATTTGTCGCGATTCCGCGGCCGGGCGGGGCGGAGGCGAATTTCCCGCTGCCATTTCGCGGACGAACGCTCAATGGTTTTCCGCTGGGCGTGTCGTCGTCGGAAATTCGCGCGCGGGTAAAGGCGGGTTTGCCGATTGACCAGTTCGTGCCGCCGCCAGTGACAGAGGCGATTCTCGGCGCGAAGCTTTACGTTTGAAAACCCCATCGTCCTCGTCCTCGCAATCGAAAACAAAAACGGGGATGAGGACGGGGAGGATTAAAATTTATTCGTGTCTATTTGAGTCAATTCGTGGTTAAATCTTCGTGGCAACTATGGATTCCAGAAAACTTGCCCGGCTTTGCCGCGAATTCGCGGACAATAAAAAGGCGGAAAACATCGTCATCCTCGACGTGCGCACATTGTCGTCGGTGACGGATTATTTTGTGATTGCGTCCGGCATGAGCGAGCCGCATTTGCGCGCCATCGTGGATGAGATGACCGACCGGTTGCGCGAGGAACACGGCGTGCGTCCGCGCGCAGTGGACGGCACGGTGCATGGCGCGTGGGTGGTGCTGGATTACTTCGACGTGATCGTCCACGTGATGCGACAGGACATCCGCGAGCGTTATGATTTGGAAGGTCTCTGGGGCGACGCGCCCCGGGCGAAGCCGAGGAAGAAAGCTGCGGCAAAAAAATAAACGCCGGGGCGAAAGACGCAGAGATAATTATTTTACGCGAAGCCAGACAATTCCAAGCAACAAAAGGGCGGCAATAATCGCTGCGTAAGCCAGCCAGTAAAGTTTGCGGTGGAAATTGGTTGACGTGCTTGGACCAAAAGTCCAAAAACGATGCTGGTGATAAAGCGGTAGTCGCGCGAAAAAAAGAAGAATAATTCCTGAGACGCCAAGGCCCAATCCGCTCCAGTATAAATCAAAAACGTCCGCGGTCTTCAAACGGTTCAAAACAGGCAACAAGGCCCCGGCGAGAATTGCAATCGCCGGGATAATTGCCAACAGCCCAAACTGAAATGCCCAATCTGGTGGAATATACCAATTGGACCTTTTCCCGCTCATGGGTTTATTGAGCCTTCTGCGGCATCTCGTTCGCCGCCTTCACCATTTCCTCCAGAAGCTTTTTGAAATCCTCCAAACCGGGGGCCGGGATGATGATGTTGTCGCGGCGACCGCCAACGTCCTCGGTGATGCGCAGGAATCGTCCACGCGGATTTTCCTTGAGCGTAAAGATGAACGTTTTGCGCTCAATCTGCACCTGCCCGGATTTGAGTGTGTCTTCATTGACTGGTGGTTTGGGCTGACTATAAGGCCGCCCGCCAAAAGGTGATGGTCGCTCGTTTGAGATCATAGTTTCCCGCTGAAGACGCCCGTAGCGCCCGGTACAGCTCTAACAAGAATTTCAGCGACAACAGCAATTTGTCAACTGGCAAAATGAAGACAAGCCTGGCCGTGACATGGGAATTTCACCGTCAGCTTTCTTCGGCGCAGATGCTAAGTGCATGATTACAAAATGTTTGCAGCCAGCTCGGCAAGTTCGGAACGTTCCCCTTTTTGCAATTCGATGTGTGCGGCGATGGCTTCGGGACGGAAGCGGCTTACGACGTAATTGAATCCGTTTGACGACGAGTCCACGTAGGGATTGTCAATTTGATACGGGTCGCCGGTGAAGACGATTTTTGTGCCGCTGCCGACGCGTGTGATGATGGTTTTGGTTTCGAGCGGTGTCAGGTTTTGCGCCTCGTCAATAATCATGAACTGGTTGGCGATGCTGCGCCCGCGGATGTAGCTCAACGCCTCGACGACGATGCTGCCGGAGCGCATCAGGTCGCCGCTGCGCCGATAGTCGTGGCCCATGTTGAGGTCGCTCAACATTTCCAGCGCGTCGTGAATCGGTTGCATCCACGGCGCGAGTTTTTCCTCAAGCGACCCGGGCAAAAATCCGAGTTCCTTGCCCATGGAAACGGTCGGGCGCGCCACCACGAGCCGGCGGAATTCGCGGTCAAGCACGGTGCGCTTCAATCCGGCGGCCATCGCCAGCAAGGTTTTTCCCGTGCCGGCCTTGCCCATGAGCGTGACGAGCTTGACGCGGTCATCCAACAGCGCGTCGAAGGCGAAGTGTTGCTCGCGGTTTCGCGGTTTGATGCCCCAGACACCTTCGCGGCTGTCAATGACGGGCACCAGCTTTTGGCCGGTAACGTCCACTTTGGTGAGCGCGGCGCGTTTGGGATTCGTTTCATCGGTGAGCGTGCAGTACTCATTCGGAAAATATTTTCTGCCGCTGCTGAGCGTGAGTTCGCCTTTGGCGCGGAAAGCAGCCATCTTGTCCGTGCCGACGGACATTTCCATCATGCCGGTGTAGAGATCGGTGATGGACACGCGGTCGGTCTCGTAATCTTCGGCCTGCAACCCAAGCGCGTCGGCCTTGATGCGAAGATTGATGTCCTTGCTGACGAGGATCGTCGGGTTTTTGGGCTGTGATTTTTGGATGGCGGCGGCGAGTGAAAGAATCCGGTTGTCCACGGTATTGCCGTTGACATGGGTATCGCCGTTGATGTGCCCGTTTTTTTGAAACGCGATTTTTAATTTGCCGCCGTTGGGCAGTTTCACGCCTTCGCTCAGGCTGCCGTCACCGCGAAAGCCGTCGAGCATCCGCGACACGGTGCGCGCGTTCTGGCCGAGTTCGCTGGATTCGCGCTTGAAGCGGTCAATTTCCTCGATGACTTCGATGGGAATCAGGAGGTGATTGTCCTCAAAGCTCAACAGTGAATGCGGATCGTGCAGGAGGACATTGGTGTCAATGATGTAGTTCTTCACAATTCAAAATAAAAAATGAAACGGGCGGAAAGGAGAAAGCTGGTTGCCGGCGGGCCGCCTTTTTCATTTTGTATTACTCGTATTTAATTTGCTCATCCGCCGATGCCAGTCCTTGAGATGATTGTGCGCCGGCGGCAATTTATAATGGCCCGAGTAAAGAAAATTTTCAAGCATCCCGAGCAAATCGAAATCCACAAAGTGCGGGCGGTCCCCGAGCAAAAATGGATGGCGCGCCGCCATTTCCTCAAACGGCACCAAGCCCTGCTCCAGCCGCTTCAGCCACTCGCCCTGCTGTTTGCGCCATTGGTCAAAACAGCCGCGGCCGAACTTGCGCTCCTTGAACCGCAGCGAATCGAGCTGGTCCGGCAGGGGCACGTTTTCCTTCCAGTAAATGTCGTTGAGCCGGAACGTCGCGCCCTCGATTTCATTCTCGATCCAGCGCCAGAGAATGGATTGGACGCCTTCGAGTTCAAACGGAAACAGTCCAAGCTGGAATTTTGCATCAAGATATTTGGCGATGACCTGTGAATCGTCATTGATCTCAAACACGACTGTCTTCCCGTCCTTGACGATGGGCACGCCGTAGTAACGTTGCTTCGTCAATTTCCAGACGAGGGAACGGTTTTGACTCGGGATGTTGATGATTTTGAAACCGGCTCCTGCAAATTCCAGAATGCAGCGCTGGACGATGCAATACGGGCTCCAAGGTATTTGAATCAACTCAATCATGTCAAAATAACTGCTGCTCTTCCCGCACTTTAGAACCCGCCTCCCATGGTGACAAGCGCAAAGCCGATGAATGGCCTATCCCGCAGTCGCAGCCCCAACGTCAACCGGCAGCGAAATGCGAACGACGCCGGATTTGCCGGATTGCGGCGGAACGATTTCCAGTTTGCCGTGATGGATTTCAATGATTTTCCGGCTGACGGTCAAACCGAGTCCAAGTCCGACATTGCGCGTGGTGAAGAACGGTGATGGCCCCTGTTTGGCGGCGTCGGTGGTAAAGCCGGAGCCGTTGTCCTGCACTTCAATTTGCAGGTCCTGATGGCTGTTGTCGCCTTCGGTGTGCAACTTGACATCAATCTTCGGCTCCTTGGGGTTGGCTTGAAGGGCATTGAGCATGACCTCGGCGAGGGCGTGCTTCAATGCCGCGCGGTCCCCGGTAACGACGACAGGTTTGCCCTTGTTTTCGCAATGCAATTGGGCGGACTCAGCCGGCTGATGCCGGCGCGCTTCCTGATAGGCTTCCTGAATCAGCGGCTCCATCGGGAAGGCTTGCAGTTCAACCTGTCCGTCACGCGCGAGAAAGCGCATTTGATTAATGAGCCGCGAGACGCGCTTGACGCCGTCGTTCAGCGCATGGTCGAGCGACTTGCGGAACTCGGCGTCGCGGTATTTTTCGGCGAGCAACTGCTGGTGCGTGGAGAGCGGCACCATGGCGTTGCCGATTTCGTGCGCAAGGCGGTCAGCCATGGCCTTGATCAGGCGAAGGTTGGCCGCCTCAATTTCCAACCGCCGCAATTGCTCGCTCTGCGTGAGGTCTTCGGCCATCAACAACGCCGAAACGGGCACGGCGGAATCCTGCCGCTGAAACGGCACGACGCTGACGCTGTAAACCGTGCCGGGCGAATTTTCCGGCTCGAATTTGAACGGCCCGACGGCCGCGCCGGTGCGGAGCACCTGATAAATTTTCGCGCCGAGCGATTGCGGCAGATCGCTGAATTCCAGTTCGCCGCTGCGCTGATTTTTCCGGCCAAAATGCCGGCGCGCGGCCTTGTTGGCGTGGAGCACTTCCAAGTCGCGCCCGACGACAATGCACGCGCTGCTGAGTTCGCGCAGCACGCCGGTCATCATCTCGTGATTGCCGGCAAGCTGGTCGTGCAGCCAGATGTTGCGGAGCGCGAGACCCACCTGCTCGAGCAAATGGAAAATCAGTTCCAGCTCGTCGTTGGCGAGCGGCTCGCCGGTGACGCGACCGTCGAAAACAGCGACCCCAACGATGATTTCGTGGTCGAGAATCGGCACGGCGATTTGCGCGCCGAGCAGTTCAAATTCCTTTTGCACGTCGGCATCCGCGCGGGCCTCGTCGCTGTTGCGGCGGAGAATCCGTCCCAAGTGGGCCAGCTGGGCGCCGATGCCGGAATCGAGTGACAACTCAAAATGTTCGAGGAGGCCCGGCGCAATGCCGATGGCCGACGCGACGCGCAAACGATGGCTTTCCTCCGTTGAAAGCGGTTCAACAAGGGGCGAACTGGGCCGGTTCAGGAAAATCGCGGCGCGGTAGACACTAAGAATTTCACGCAGGAAGAGCAGGAATTGCTTGAGCATCGGCTCGGCGTTGAGCGAGTGTGTGAGGAGGGAAGAAAAATCGCGCAGCACACCAAGGGTTTGCGATGCACCGATAAACCGCGCCGAAGCGAATTCGACGGTTCGGGGAAACGGAGGCGGGGGCGGCGGCACAGGCATGGGCAGCGGTGTTTGAATGGCGCGTTGCGGCACGACCCACAAACGGTCCAGCAGCTCGCTCAGGAGCCGGATGCGCACGGGTTTGGTCAGAACGTGCGTCACCCCGTGCAGGTAGG
>Ga0182011_10004411_pt1 | contig 11285 bp, 12 predicted proteins | sample 711E1DmetaG_FD_120481 | JGI IMG/M metagenome (GOLD analysis project Ga0182011, IMG submission 120481) | Permafrost microbial communities from Stordalen Mire, Sweden - 711E1D metaG | ecosystem: Environmental > Terrestrial > Soil > Wetlands > Permafrost | place: Sweden: Stordalen | collected... | reverse complement strand
GGACCTGCTTTGCCTAGATCTGCTGGTGTCATAACAGGATAGAATTCAATCTCTGCCTTTAGCCACAGGAAAAAAGGTTCAGCTATTGCTGGAATTTGTGATGCATCGTCCATATTAATTATAACATAGGCACCCCTGTGTCCACAAATAGTTGTGAAATAGGCTGCTTCAGCTTTCACTTCTGCCAGAAGATCTTGCATTTTCTTACCAAATAGAGGATCCTTCAATAGCTTGTTGCCGTCTTCACCTGACGCCATCTTAACTTTCATAATGTATTTCATAATAACTCCTTTCTTTTAATATAGATAAAATACTGATCTTATTGACTTTGCGTAACAATTATTCATTTAACTAGGAAGAGGTGATACTTTTTGTTAATTAGATTGATTCTAAATAGACAATTGGTTTATTTAAATGTTCACTAATTCCACAACTAAAAATTTTAGATCATCTATTTAAGTCCTATTACCGCTGTGCAGGTTCCTGAAAAACATAAATAGTTCCTTACAAATGTTTAACTTAGCATTGACTAAAATGCATTTTTTAAGTTTATAAAATGCAGGAACTATCATTAAACAAAGCATTTATGCTGCTGGAACCGGGCCCGGTTGTTCTGGTTACCACAACCTGCGGGGGGCGAAATAATATTATGACGATTTCGTGGCATATGGTTATGGATTTCACTCCGCAGTTTGCCCTGGTGACTGGGGCATGGAATTACTCTTATGAAGCTCTCATGAAAAACAGGGAGTGTGTGATAGCTGTGCCGACAGTTGACATTGCTCAGAAAGTTGTTGAAATAGGAGCATGCTCCGGTTCTGATACCGATAAATTCAAAAAGTTTGAGCTCACTCCACTTAAAGCAAAGTCAGTTGAGGCCCCGTTGATCAAAGAGTGCCTTGCAAATATCGAATGCCGTGTAACGGATTATATTGAAAAACACAATATTTTTATTCTTGATGCCATGTTTGCATGGATAGATTCCGTGAAAAAGGAACGCCGCACAATACACGCTAATGGAGACGGCACATTTGTTATTGATGGTCGAACTATAAGTTATCGCCAGTTAATGCTTTCAAAATTACCCCCGGGAGTATAGAAGCTTACTTTATTGAACTTTATTAATAAGAATATGGAGGAATCACTTTTCGGGCCCTAATAGAGTTTGCAATATTCAGACTGTCAATAAAATGTAAATTCAAAAATTAATAGAAATTAAATATGAAAGCAATTGTAATAGGTGCAACCGGATTAGTGGGTAATTTGATTTTGAAAGAACTTATAAGTGATAATGATTTTTCAGAAGTCAGGATTTTTGTCCGGAAGCCCACCGGAATGATTAATCCAAAACTGAAAGAAATTGTAACCCCAATGACAGATATAAATATTTTGAGTTCTGAAATACAAGGGGATGTCCTTTTTAATGCGTTAGGAACAACGATAAAAAAGGCTGGCAGCCAGGAAGAGCAACAGCGTATTGACAGAGATTTACCCATAGCTTTTGCTAAAATTGCCTCAGAAAACGGAGTTAAAATAATGCTGAATGTTTCAAGTCTTGGTGCAAATCTGAATGGAGGATTTTATTTAAAAACCAAAGCTGAGATGGAAAACGGAACGGGAAAATTTTTCCCCGAATCAGTTTTTCATTTCAGACCTGGTTTTTTGGTTGGAAACCGGAAAGAATTCAGACTGGTTGAGAAAATTACTTCCGGTGTGATGAAAGTAATAGATCCGATTTTAACAGGCTCTTCAAAAAAATACAAGAGTATGCCTGCAGATAAACTGGCAAAAGCAATGATTAGTTTAAGTAAAAATCCTACAGGAAAGCCATCTGTTTTACAATTTTCGGAGATTATGAAGTGTATATGACCTTAACCTCAGCCTCAACCTCAATTACCCAAGAACCACTGAAAATCAACAGTACTAATTCCATCCGCTTGGGTTATGTCCTGGGTGGATGGTTTTTATTTGACTTATATTATTGTCTTTCATAACTTTGATTAACAGCTTATTCTGAAAAACTTAAGTCTAATAGTACACCTATGAAAAGATATTATAGTATTGCTGGATTCATTCTTATCACTTTGTTCATATCTCTGATTTACTCATGCAGGAAAAAAGAAGTACCGACTTTGACTACATCTGTAATAACTAATATCACGGGAACTTCAGCTACTTCTGGAGGAACAATAACCTCGGAGGGTTCAGGAAAAGTTGTTTCCAAAGGTGTCTGTTGGGGTACAGGTATTGATCCGACTATCACAGATAATAAAACAACTGACGATGCTGGAACAGGGTCTTTCACAAGTAATATATCAGGATTGAATGGCTCTACAAAATATTATATTAGAGCTTATGCTACAAATAGTGCAGGAACTGCTTATGGAAATGAAATAAGTTTTGCAACAAATTCAATCTTTAGTGGTCCGATTTTTTACAACAATAATGGTAAAATAGTAAATGCGGTTTGTTACGGTCCATTTCGAGATGGGCAAGAGCCTGGTAGTGTTCTCACCGAAACTCAGATAAAGGAGGATTTGTTGATAATAAAAAATCATTGGGATGCAATCCGCTTATATATTTCCGATGATAACAGCGAAAAAATTTTGAAAGTGATTACCGATAATAACATTGACCTAAAAGTGTTATTGGGAATCTGGATTTCGGGAAAAACACCGATAGACAATGCCTCTCAGGTTGACAGAGCAATAGTTTTGACAAATGCCTATCGTAATATTGTTCAGGCCGTTAGTTGTGGGAATGAAATTTTCATTAGTCCGGAGTCAGATATTTATGTTTCGAATTTAAAAGAAATTGAAGGGTATTTGAATAAAATTCATGACCAAACTACTGCTCCGGTTACTATTGACGATTTGTATTTAGTTTGGTTAGACCCTAAATACAGTGATTTGGTAACGCTTCAGGATTTTCTTGCGATACATATCTATGGACAATCGGATAACGTTTCCCTTGAACAAACTATATCATTTATAGATGATAAAATTAACGAATTGAAGACACTATTTCCTCAGAGACAAATATTGATTACAGAAACCGGCTGGACAACCAGCAAAAATGCTGGACAATTTAACGCCCTTACCATTGCGGATGAAGTTTCGCAAAAGCAATTTTATACGATATGCCAACAATGGAGCAATTCAAATAAAATACCTGTTTTTTATTTCGAAGCTTTTAACGAGCGGTGGAAAGGATCAACAGCAACCGAAGCTGAAACAAATTGGGGTTTTTATTATGCCAATCGTACGCCGAAATTGGTGTTTCAGTTGGGAAAATAAAGACAGATTGTCTTAGAGGACAGATTATTAAAATTGGTAGACAGGTGTTCGGGTTGCTCTCTTAATGTTGCATTGCAGGAACCATAGACTTAAGGTATGCAACGAAAACCGCAACCCTCACTATTGGTAAGTGCGAGCCTGCGGCATCCAATTTTATAGGATTGGGCTCGAACCAGCGACCCCCTGAATTATCCTGTCTTTGACCACAAACCTCCTGTAACCTGAAACAAGTTGTAAAAACCGTTCTTTTTTGACCACTTCAAAATCCGGTCTGGTTTCACCGAACATACAATAAAAACAACTAGCATTTAACTCCGGGTCTAGGTGGTCAATTTATTGCGTCCAAAGTTGGGCAAGGGCATCAACTTTTACGGATTCTCAGGCCGGAATGAAAGGCACATCATAAATATAAAAACCTGGGACTAGCGACCTGGGTATTTTATTGAACCTGCATGACAGTATTCCGGATAATCAGTTGCCCTTACTGAAAATGAACTGGTCCCAGCCCATGTCATTGCTTCCTTCATAACCTTTGGCTGTAGCTTTGTAACTGATCCCATCGGCCTTCATTGTTATATTTATTGTTATATCGGGTGCTTTCACTGGCACTTCCCTTAAAACAAGATGAAGATCCTGGTTCCCTGTCAAATTATTGAGCTTCAGTGTTGAAGCCAGTATTCCGTTAGCCAGTGATGAGCTGATATTTAGGAAATTGTCCCTGCTTATCAGGTTTGCAGGAGCAGTTGAGGTAATCTTAACCTCAAGAATGTTGGCTTCAATTGTAACAAGAAACCCGAATTGCTGGAGAGTAAATCTTCCGTTTTCGGTCTTTACAACATCTTTCAGCAGTCGTGTTTTGATGTCAGACTGTCCGAACGATTTTTCTGGTGACAGGAGACTGAGGCAGATTACAAGAATCAGACCTGTTGAAAATAATCTTTTCATTTTTTCTTAATTGGTCATTAATTGTTTATGGTTGACTTAATGCTGCATAATCACTTCCCAGAATAAAAAATGTTCCGGTATTTCAAATTTAATATTTTACATTTGACCTTATCACAGATGCAAGACTTTTTTTAAAAAAAAAGTAACAAATGATTGCAAAAGCAGGACACCTTGACCACGTCTGGCCGGTTCAATTGCAATTATCATATATATTTTAGCAACAAGCACTTAATTCCGGCCAAGGATGGTTAATTTACTCTGGCATGGGGTGGACAAGGGCACTGGCTTTTCCACTATAATAACTAGATCTGTAATAAAAATACAGTTCCTGACGACAGTATAATTCTTTATTTAGCTACATTAGATTCATCAAAAATTAATTAAATGGGGAATATGAATAATTTAAGTCATTTGGGACGCACCGATATCATGGTGACCCCAATAGGGCTTGGTTGTTGGCAATTCAGCAAACAAAAAAACATGGCAGGGAAATATTGGCCCGCACTTGAAGATGACCTCATTAACAAGGTCATTTCCCTTTCCATTGAAGGAGGAATTAACTGGTTTGATACAGCAGAAATATATGGTAACGGGGCTTCAGAAAAAGCTCTTTCAAAAGGCCTGCAGGCTGCTGGGAAAAAACCGGGTGAGGTTATTATAGCCACAAAATGGTGGCCTATGTTTCGTTTCGCTTCAAATATTCGCAAGACCATTGACGATCGGATCAGGGCATTGGCGCCATATCCTATAGACCTGTACCAGGTTCACCAGCCGTGGAGCTTCTCTAGCGAAAAGAGTGAAATGACGGTTATGGCTGAAATATTTGACAAAAAGCTTATCAAATGCATTGGGGTAAGCAATTTTTCGGCGAAGGAGATGAAGCACTCTTGGGAGACACTCAATAAAGCGGGAATACCGCTTGCATCAAACCAGGTCAAGTACAATCTCCTCGACCGCAAGATAGAATCGAATGGCGTAATGGACCTTGCAAAAAAACTAGGTATTTCCATCATTGCATACTCACCACTTGCACAGGGCCTGGTGACTGGTAAGTTTCATGATAATCCGGAACTACTCAAAAACATCGGACTAAGAAAATACAGCTCGCAGTTCAAACCGGAAGGACTCGAGAAAAGCCGGCAGGTGATAATGCTGGTAAAGGAACTTGCCTTTAAGTACAATGTGACACCATCACAGGTGGCACTCAATTGGCTCATCAATTATCATGGTGATACAGTTGTTGCAATCCCTGGGGCAACAAAGGGAATCCATGTAAAGGAGAACACAGGTTCGATGTCGTTCAGGCTTTCCGACGAAGATATGATGAGGCTGGATAATGAGAGTTCAATATTCAAATAATTGTGCAATTACAAAATGTGTCAAAACGCCCCATTTTTGTCCAGAACCTTGTACAAAATTAGCGACAAAAAGACTCTTATATTTTGGTTTTGTAATTGTTTGATTTTGTTCAAAATCCATCCTTCTCTGACCACCTCAAAATCCGGTCTGATAACACTTAACATACAAAAGGAAACAACAATTTTATAACTCCGGATATCGTCAGTCAATTTATCGGGCCAATGATGATCTAGGTTAAAGGTTTTACCATTAAAGAAAAGGCGCCGGGTATTTGGAAAAACAGCTGATTGTAATCTAATTATCCTTGAAATTTCGAAATATTGATTAAAATATTAAAATCTATAACATGTTTATTCTCTGCAATATTTAGAGGGCGAAAATTTAATTCTCACCTTTCCCATGAACAGACTGTTTGAGTTTGAAAAAATCCCATATCACTTCGCTTGCACTCGCATCCATATTTCCTACTTTCCCAATCCAGTCATGTCCGCCGTTTATGACAGAATAGAGCTATACCTGATTTCCCTTCAATCCTCTTGTGTATTTTGTAGAAATAACATAACTTTTATCATTTAAACCGATATGCGGAAGAGTATCTACCGATACTTTTGTACAATTGTTTTTTCTGACAAAAAAATCAAAAGTTGTCGGCACAGAATAATAAATACCATAGCCTTGTCGGTCATAAATATCACCATTCCACCATGTTATTTTATCGTTAGTTCCATTGATCATAAACACAGGGATAGGTACAGATGAATTGCACGAATCGAAGACAGTTTTCATCATGCATCCTACAACTGGTGCCACTGCCTTAAATAAATCAGGTTTTTTGCAAGCCAGCATAATACACATATCTCCGCCATTAGACATTCCTGTCGCAAATGTCTCATTTGGGTTAAATCCATATTCGGATTGCAGATGTTTTGTCAGAATAGTCAAAAACTTAACATCGTCCACCTTCTCGTTTCTGTGGAATGAATAACCGACCTGCCAGAAGGTATTTCCTGAACTATCAACAAGACCTTGAGGGTAGCAGACTGCAAAACCATTTTTATCGGCAACCAAGTTAAGCCCTGTAAAATTCATAAAGGCATTTGCATTATCGGTATATCCATGAAGTGCTATAACCAAAGGTGAATTAAATCTTATGCCTTTAGGAATGTATAAAATATATTCCCGCTTTTTCCCTTCTACTTCAATATTAAGTTTTTTCAATGTTGAGCTACTATTGCTATACTTGCATCCAGAAGTAAAAATGCAAATGGCGAGAAAAAAATATTTTATGTTCATTAAAAGGCATTTATTCGTTTGTATTCCAAAACTGTAATAACATTTATATGAAATTAATCAAATATATATAAGAGCCAAACAATAAAATCGCAAACATAATCGGTCTGATTTCACCGAACATCCAAAACAAAATAAGAATCATTTAACTCCGGGTTGGGGTGGTCAGATTTTTGTTTTTTACTTCATATCTCCTGTAATATGAAACGAAGATTTTAATTTAATTTTTTCCCATGATTCTATCTCTCCATCTATTATTCTGAAAAGAGGATGTGCATCAATTTTAATTCTACGGGATAACTTGTGAAATCGTTCCGGATCTCTTGTTTCCAGCTTCCTTAGCAAAAGTTCCATTTCAAATTTCATTTGCTTGTCAGTTACGGTTAATTTAGTTGGTATAAAGTTCAAATTGACTTTATTCTTATTGAAATTATATCCTCTTTCCAATGAATTTTCATGAATAGAAGTCAAATATTGGTTAATGCAACCAACCGCATTCCCAGAATTTTTAAATCGGTTCAGTTGCGGGTGATTCTTATATCCTTTTGTCTTGCCTTCCAGAACTTGTTTTGCCAATAATGATTCTCTCCAAAGAGCCACTAATCCCTTTGCATCAAGGTATTTTGGATGTAAAGACCAGATTCTCAATTGTGTATTCTTCTATTACTAAAGTTCGAATTGTTTCAGAGCACTTTCCAAATTTGGATATTTAAAAACAAAACCTGAATTCCTAATTTTATCGGATGATATTATGCTTCCACTTATTATCATTTCAGAAAAGGTGTTACAATACAATCCCATTATTCAACGATCAACAAGAAATTGATTCTTGCAAATAAATAGTTTCCAGTTATTCTATATTTTGCTAGCGATAAAATATGTTATACCAGAAATGGAAGCTGCCAGCAGAGTTCCCCAGATTAAATCCACTAAAGTTACTAATAAAGGCCAGTCTTTTATAGTGGTCAGGTTAGTTAAATCGTAAGTTGCATAAGTTATAAGACCAAATAATGCACCAAAGAGGATTGCATGGACCCAAGAATGTTTCTCAACAGCCGGCGAAATGACAAATATTACCAACCCGGCAATAAACAACAGATAGAAGATAATAGCAGCAAACTAATTAATATCTGGTTTCATCAAAAAACCGATTTGTTGCTGATAAAACTTTTTAGCTACAAGTATTAGCCAAGCCATATCAATTGCAAAAAATATCGGTAAGGCGATTAAAAATAATTTTAAAAACATTTAAACATTTTTTTTGATTAAACTATAATAAAATCAATCAAATTTGGCCAGATATGCAAAAGCCGAGTTTAACGACTACTTCAAAAGCGGGACATATTTCAATTAACATACATTTCAAAGCAACAAGATTTTAACTCCAGGTTGGGTGGTCAATTAATTCTGTCCAAATATGGTCAGGGGCAATGGTTTTCCTAGAACTAAAAGTAAGACAAATAAATTCTTTTGCGAACTTTACTTGGTTCAGAATCTTATTTGCTTACCCAGGTATTATTCGTTTCATCGGCATCCACAAAAATGCCAGTATCCAATAACAAAGATTTTACTTTCTTTTTTGTCTGGATTTTTATCACACAGAACATTTGATTGTTTTTCCATACAACAGGGGTTTGATGAATCTCTTCCCTTGGACCATCGTTATATAAGACCTTAAGTGCAAAAGGAACTACCATACCACCAATATTGTCAATAGTAACAGAGTATCCTTTATCGGATTTATTTACTTCCCTTATACTGAGATCGATATAATTATGTGAGAAAAACCAATTATTCCAGAACCAGTTCAGGTTTTGCCCTGAAGCAGTATTGAATGAATAAAAGAAGTCCCAGGGAATCGGATGTTTTCCATGCCAGGTATCCATATAGAAATGCAGACATTTCTTAAATATTTCGTCATCTAACATATCCTTTAAGGCCAGGTACCCCAAGGCAGGTTTACCATATTCATTCGCTGCTGCTCCGTAATAAGAGATTGCTGATGTAACAATGGGCAAATCGCTGTTCCAACCTTGAATACTCCACCATTTTATACCATCTATAAACATTTTTTCGGCCTTTTCAACACTATAATCCGCCCGGCCTATAAGCAATGCAAATGCTGTGGCCCAACCTTCATCCATAAAACCATATTGGGTTTCATTTATACCCATATAGAAAGGCATATATGTATGAGATATTTCATGTTCAACATAATTTTTTGAAATTATAGTGTCTTTAAAGGATGGATCATTTACCATCATTGGGTATTCCATACCTGCATAACCCTGAATTATTATCATTTTTTCATAAGGATAAGGAATTCCAGGCCAGTTTTGGGAAAACCACTCCACCGCAAATTTCCCATATCTTACCATACTGTGAAAGTCCGTTGCTGTATCACAGAATGCAGCCTGGACTGAGGCCCTTCTTTTTGTCTTGTCGTCTACTACAATACTGGATGCATCCCAGTTATAATGATCACTTATTGCAAGGGTCATGTCAGTGACATTATTCACTTTCCATTTCCAGGTATTCATTGAATTTTGCCTGGTTATATTTTTTGAGGACCAGTCTTCTTTTGTCACGATGTGAAAGATTGAATCTGAGACCATGGATTTGAACAATTTATTTGCATAAACAGGTTGCAATATATCATTACCATTAAGTAGAGTACCAGTTGCCCAAACAACATAGTTTTTTGGCACCTGTACATTCAAAGTATAATCATTAAAATCGTTGTAGAACTCAAAAAAGTCATCAAATTCTCTCCATTCCCATCCCTGGTAGTCATCATAAACGGCAATGGGTGGTCAATATATTTCGGCCAAATAGGGGCAGGGCCACTGGTTTTTCAACCTAGTAGAGTTTTTTATTTTTTTGCTGTGGATTTTACAGACTGAATCCTAAAAGACCTACCAAGTTTTTCCAATATTTTGCTGATTGCTCTAACTCTTTTGGCAGGGGCTTCCATGCTTATATTCAGGTACTTTTCAAGATCAACAGTAAGTTGTTTCGATACAACAAGCAAATCAATAGCTAATTCATACGGTTGCCATTTCATATTAACTTTATTCTTTCGGGCGAGCTTAACATCCGTTTCAATATCCCTTAACTGTCTCTCATCATTCATATAAATAATTTTTACTACCAAATAGAAATAGTAAATTCCGGCCAACTGATTTCCGGTACTTACCCTTTTTTATTTATTAATTTTAATTCGTCAGCAACCAAATCTTTTAATCAATTTATGAAAATAGAGATAAAGCCATCATTCCTTGATCCCTTCAACATCCGGTCTGATTTCACCTAATATACATATCTAAATAACAAGAATTTAACTCCGGCTTATGGTGGTCAATTTACTCTGGCATGGGGAGGACAAGGGCACTGGCTTTTCCATATTAGGTGCAATTTATTGACAATATTATTTTTTAGATACAAATTCATTTTTAACTTTGTAATAAATACTACAAAAAGGTAGTAATATATGATACGTAATAAAACCACTGAGTATGCACTGACTATCCTTGGGTTTATGGCAAGCCGGAATGAAGATATGTATTCGGCAGAATACCTTCACAAACAATTAAATATTCCACGTCGTTACCTCCGTCGTTTGCTAACTGATTTGTCCAAACATGGATTCTTAAAAAGCACATCAGGTAGAAATGGAGGATTCGTTTTTGCCAGAGATTTAGAAGAAATAAATCTCGCCTTAGTGATTAATACACTGGAAGGATACGAGACATTATGTACTTGTATTCTTGGTTTCAGTTGTTGTATTGTTGATAAACCTTGTATTATGCATGATACCTGGATGGAAACACGTTCAAAAATGGTCGAAATTCTTTCAAATACAACCCTTGCTGATCTTAAAGAAAAATATCAGATGGATCTCATAAAAAAACTTTAGATAGTATAAACACAGGTTATTTATTAATATATTTTAAAACCAGGAAGATTAGAAATATGAGTATGTTTTGTTATCAATGCCAGGAAACAGCAAAAAACACCGGCTGTACAATTAAAGGGGTTTGCGGAAAAACCGAAGAAGTTGCCAATATGCAAGACTTGTTGATGTATGTTTGTAAAGGACTTTCGTATGTTGCCATTGAAGCCCGAAAACAGGGAATTGACACGAATGAAGAAAGTAAATTTATTACTAGTGCTCTTTTTATGACAATTACCAATGCTAATTTCGATAATGATTCTATTATTGGAGCAATTAATGAATGTCTGAAATACAGAGATAATTTAAAAAGAAAAATCAAAGTTAATATCGTTCACGATTCAGTACAATGGAAAGGTACAGGTATTTCGGATTTTGAAGCTAAAGTATCTCAGGTAGGAGTTCTTTCAACTGACAGTAATGAAGACATTCGTTCGTTAAAG
>Ga0182011_10004408_pt1 | contig 11289 bp, 9 predicted proteins | sample 711E1DmetaG_FD_120481 | JGI IMG/M metagenome (GOLD analysis project Ga0182011, IMG submission 120481) | Permafrost microbial communities from Stordalen Mire, Sweden - 711E1D metaG | ecosystem: Environmental > Terrestrial > Soil > Wetlands > Permafrost | place: Sweden: Stordalen | collected... | reverse complement strand
GAAGACCTTCTTTTCCTCCAGAATGGCGTCGGCCAGCGGCGTGGTGGGCCCGTTGGCGCCCTCGCACAGGACCTTGCAGCGGATGCGGCCGGCATTCTGGGAATCGATGACGTTCTCCGTGGCCGCCGGGATCAGCACGTCGCATTCGGTGAACAGCGCTTCTTTCCGGTCGATATCCTCGCCGCCCGCAAACCCGGTGAGGAAGCCGCTCTCCCGCCGGTGCCGGTCGAGCGCCTCGATGTCCAGGCCGCGCGGATTGTACACCGCGCCGTTGTACTCGATGACGCAGACGATCTTGAACCCCGCGGCGCTCATCAGCCGCGCCGCCATGCCGCCCACGTTGCCGAAGCCCTGAATTACCACGCGGCACTGTTCCGGGGCCATGCCCAGCCGCTTCAGGGCCTTCAGCGTGACCATCATGCAGCCGCGGCCGGTGGCTTCGCGGCGCCCGCGCGACCCGCCCAGCGCCATCGGCTTCCCGGTCACCACCGCCGTCGCCGCGCGGCGCGTGTGCATGGCGTACGTGTCCATGATCCACGCCATGGTCTGTTCGTTGGTGTTCACGTCGGGCGCCGGCACGTCGCGTTCCGGGCCCAGAAAGTCGATGATCTCGGCCGTGTAGCGGCGCGTGATTTTTTCCAGTTCCGTCATGGAAAGTATGGCCGGGTCGCAGATCACCCCGCCCTTTCCGCCGCCGAACGGAATATTCACCACGGCGCACTTCCAGGTCATCCACGAGGCCAGCGCCCGCACTTCGTCCAGCGTCACGTCGGGCGCGAAGCGGATGCCGCCCTTGGCCGGCCCGCGCGCCAGCGAATGCTGCACGCGGTACCCGGTGAACACCTCCAGACGCCCGTCATCGAGCTGCACCGGTATGTTCACGGTGATCTCGCGCGACGGGGCGCCCAGCACCTTGCGCATGCCGTCGTCCAGTTTCAGCCGCGCCGCCGCCTCTTCGAAGCGCGCTTCCGCGGCCAGCCAGGGGTTGTGCTCGTTCTCGTGTGAAATGGGTATCGGCGCCACTGGTTCGACCCTCCCGGTTACATTATCTCAGCAACTCCCGCGCGCGGGACCGCGCGGGGATGGGGCGCTGCGCGAGGCGGAGGCGCGAGGCGGAGGCGCGGGCCGGGGCGCGGGACGCCTGCGCTGGCGCGTAGTCAGGGTCGATTTCGGCCGCTCGCTAAAACATCTTCGGCGCAAACTGCACGCCACGGGGGCTGCAGCGGTATTAGGAGTTTCTGCCTCGCCGGCAACAGTCGCAAGCGCGAAGGTCCGCCGTGGGCGGCGTCTGCGGCGCGATGCTCTCTTCGGGGCTCAGCGTGACCGCGAGTTCCCGCACCACGCTTTGCCCGACGTCTTCCTGAACGGCGAAGATGTTCTTGAGCGCGCGGTCGTACTGGGCGGACCAGAGTTGAAAGCCGTTCTCCACGTCCGTTAGTTGAACGCAGATTCTCAGGCGCCCATCGGATTTTCGAACGCTGCCCTCCAGCAGCGTCTTCACGCGCAGACGGCGCCCGATCTCCCGGCTGTCGATGTGCCCTCCCCGGAACTGGAAGGACGAGGTTCGGGACGACACACGCAGGCCCGCGACGCGGCTCAGAGCGTTGACGATCTCCTCGGCGATGCCGTCGCAAAAATACCCCTGATCCTGTTCCTTGCTCATGTCCGAGAAGGGGAGCACAGCTATGGAGGGGTGCGGGACGGATTCGGGGATGCGATCGGGCTCCGCTTCGGCGCTGCGCTTTTCCCACCACGCGTCCAACTCCGGCCGGTAGGCGTAAACCGATCCGAGCTTGTCGTGCCGCAGGCGGTGGACGGGCAACCCCTGTTCCCGCTCCCACCGCTGGGCCGTGCGCGTGCCGCGCGTCAGGTACCCGGCGATTTCCTTCCAGGAATTCAACCGGTCCTCGGCGGCAGCGCCCCTCGGCGCCGGCTCTGCAAAGAGAATGACCTTCCTCATGCTTGGTCCGATGGCAGTCTACTCCTCCCAGAGAGGGCCGCCGCCTGCTCCCCCTTGGGCCCTCCGCCGCGCGCGCCATTCGAAACCGGATATCGGGGTCATAATTATCTTACGAACGATCTCGCCAGACGTTCCGTTAATCGGCCGGCCCATGAGGCCGCGGAGACGTCGCCATTCCGCGCCGTTCTTCGCCATTATCCGGCGATGCCGGATTGCTCGCCGGGGCTGCCGCCAGGAGCCCCGTGCAGCCACAGGATGCGCAGTGCCCGCGGCTATTCACCTTCACCGGCCATTGGGCGGGAAGGATTAGCCCGGGGCGCGGGGCCCGAAGACCGAATCCGGCGTATCGCGGGCTGAGTCCGGAACGCCGCGCGCAGAGGCCGAAACGCCGCGGCGGCCCGCGGGTCGGCCACATCTATGGTTCGATTCGAGGAGCGCTGCGGCTTGTCCTGGATTGCGGCGGCGCGCTCAGCCATCTTCCGGGCCTCGCGTTTGCGCCCGGTGTGGCTCAGAACCTGCGCATAGCCGGCCAGTGCCATCCCCACATTGGGGTCATCGGGGCCGAGAGCCTCCTCCCAAATGGACAGCGCCCGGCGGAAGTAGGGCCCGGCTTTCCCAAACTCGTGCTGCAGCAGACATGTTCTGCCGAGGTTGTGCAGGGCCGTCGCGACCAGCGGATGGGCGGGGCCCAGCGCACCCTCCCAAATGTCCAGCGCGCGCGCGTACATCTCCGCGGCGCGGTCGAACTGGCCCTGGTCGAACGCCAGCACCCCGAGGTTGTTCCAACTGGCGGCGATGCCAGTGTTGCCCGGCCCCTGGGTCCGGGTGCGGACCTCGATCGACCGCCGGATCAGGCTCTCGGCCTCGGCGTAGCGCCGCTCAGCGGCCATCAGGCGGCCGAGGTTGTTCAGCGTGATCGCAACCAGCGGATGATCCGGACCCAGCGCCGCTTCCTGGATGGCCAGCGCGCGCCGCTGGTACTTCTCCGCGGCAGTGAACTTGCCCTGAGACCGGAACAGGTCGCCCAGATTGCCCAGCGCTATGGCCACGCTCGGGTGATCCGGCCCGAGGCTCGCTTCCCAGATCCGCAGGGCCGCGCGGTAGAACTGTTCGGCGTGCGAGGTATCGTGCATCCGTGCGTACAGATCGCCGAGGTTGTTTCGAACATTGCCGGTTTCGGCATGACCGGGGCCGAAGGTGGCCTCCGTGATGGCGAGCGAGCGTTGGTACAGGGCGAGGGCCTCCCGATAGCGGCACTGGACGCCGTACAGGTTCCCCAGGTTGTTCATTGTGGCCGCAGCGTCCGTCTGGGCTTCCGGCAGGCGCTCCTGGATGGCGAGTGCGCGCAAGTAGTTCCGGCCGGCCTCGGCGTACTTGTCGAGCCTGGCTTGCGCCATTGCGAGGCCGTTAAGGAGAGCGGCCACATCGGCGCTCTGGCTTTCGCCCGCCCGCTCCACCGAATCGATCGCGCCGCAATAAAACGCCTCGGCTTCCCGGTACCTTCCGTGGTCAAGCAGTTGCTTGCCCTCGGATAGGTCCGGCTTCTGCGGCTTGCCGTCTCCAGCCCAGAGAACGCCGGCGCAAAGCAGGGCTGCAAGCTTGATCATGGTTTCCACGCTCCAAATGCAAGTACGGCGCACCGGGCGAATTGGCCCTCGCCGTTTCACGCCAGCGGCGCCGTGACGTGCTTTGGCGCAGGATCGACCCAGGAAACGCGCCGCCGGGCCGCCACTCCGGTACGATAGGAAGCGGCGGCTTCTTGTTTATGGTGGTACTCGGCATCGATATCGGCAGCAGGCACACCAAGGCCGGAATGGTGGACGAAAAGGGCGCCATCCTGGCCTCCCGCACCATCCGCACTCCCTACGACCTCGAAGCCTTCGTCCCCGGGCTGCAGGATGCCATCCGCTGGCTGCTGGAAGCCACCTCGATGCCCGCCGGCGTGGGCGTGGGCTGCAAGGGCACCATCGATCCCGATAGCACCCGTGTGCTAACCCTGCCGGGCTCGCTGCACTTTTTGGAGGGCCAGTTGCTCAGCGAAGTGGTGGGCATGCCGCTCGATGTCCCGGTCTTCGCGGATAACGATGCGCGCGTGGCGCTGGCCGGCGAGATGGTCTGGGGCGCGGCGTCCGGCCACCAGAACGTGCTCATGCTCACCCTGGGCGCGGGCGTCGGAGGCGCGGCCATCGTGAACGGGCAGTTGCTGCGCGGCCACTCCGGGATGGCCGGCCACCTGGGGCACGTGACCATCGATCCCGAAGGGCCGATATGCGCCTGCGGCAATCAGGGCTGCCTGGAAACCGCTTTTTCGGCGCGCGCCATCGAGGGCGAAGCCTGGGCGGCCGTGCACCGCGGCTGCGCGTCCTCTCTGACCCGCCTCTTCCGCGAGCAGCCCCAACTGGCCACCTGCCGCACGGTGTTTCAGGCGGCGCGCGAAGGCGACGAGATGGCCTTCGCCATCGTGTCGCGGGCGATCCGCCGGCTGGCCGCCGTCATCGCCGGCCTGCTGCACATCTTCGATCCCGAGTTGGCGATCGTGGGCGGCCCGGTGGCCGATGCCGGCGCCGACCTGCTGGTCCCGCTGCAGGAAGAAGTCTGGCGCCGCAGCCGCGGATTGCTGGGCCGCGACGTCCCCCTGGTCGAACAGCAGGTTGCCGACCGCAGCGGCATCGTCAGCGCCGCCGGCCTGGTCCTGGCCCCGCGCTGAAACCCGCCGCTGGGTGCCGCGGTCATCGTCTTATAATGTGGCCATCATGCGAAAAGCGGCGGTGGGAGTGTGCGGCGGCGTTCTGGCATGCGGGGTCCTCGCGTTGGCGCAGACGCCGCAGTTCGAAGTGGCTTCCGTGAAGCCGGCCGCGCCCGGTGCGCGGGGGATGCGCTGCACCGGCGGCCCGGACACGTCCGATCCGGGCTCGCTCAACTGCGAAAACTACAGCCTCTCCTACCTGGTGATGATGGCTTACAACTTGCGCAGCTTCCAATTGACCGCGCCCGCCTGGATGGATACTGCCCGCTACGACGTCGTGGCCAGAATCCCGCCCGGCACCGGCAGGCAGGCGTTCGAACTGATGCAGCAGAGGTTGCTGGCCGAGCGGTTTGGGCTGCGCGTGCACTTCGAGAAGAAGGAGACGGCGGTCTACGAGCTGACGGTGGGCAAGGGTGGCTCGAAGCTCAAGGAATCCCAGAAGCCGGCGGCCGGGAAGCCCGAGACGGCATGGAAGCCGCCCCCGTTCGGACCGCCTGTCCGTACCATGGCGCGCGTGAGCCACAAAGGCGAATCGAGTGCCGATCTGGCGAACTTCCTCGCGAACCAGTTGGGGCGACCGGTCGTAGACGCGACCGGGCTCGGCGGCCGATACGACTATGAACTCTCCTTCTTGATGGAGCCGGGCGGCCGAGCGGCCGGGCCGGCAGCCTCGGATGGGCCGGAGCCCGAATTCGGAGTCAGCCTCATCGACGCCGTGCGCGACCAGCTTGGGCTCAGGCTGGAGAAGAAAAAGGGGCAAGCCGGCATCCTGGTGGTGGACCACGCGGAGAAGGTCCCGGCCGCGAACTGACTCCCGCTCACCCCACCACCGCTCCCGCACCCTCGAAGGCCCGCTCCACCGCTTCCCGGCTCATCTCCGTGCTGATGAAAAGTTCCTGGCGCGCGCCCGCGCTCAGGGCGATGGCCTTCCAGCCGTTCTGCGTGGGCACGGTCACCCGCACCTTGACCTTGCCCCGGGCGTCGCGCACCGGCCGGATGACGCCGGGGATGATGGAACGGATCTCGGGATTGGCCGCCAGCAGCTCTTCCAGGATTCCTCGCACGCCGCCGATGATGCTGTGTTCCACCTTGAGACGGTCCCCGGCGGTGCGCAGGCGCATCTCAGCTCCATCCCTCGCCGCCGCGCAGCAGGACGAAACGGCACAGCGTGGATACGCGGGATTCCACGCCGCCCCCGGCCTTGCGCAACACGCGCAGTTCCTGGTCGCCCCTTTGCCCCACGGGGATGACCATGCGCCCGGGATCCCGGAGCTGCGCCAGCAGCGCGGAGGGGATATCGGGCGCGCCCGCGGCCACTGAAATGGCGTCGAACGGAGCCATCTCCGCGCAACCCAGCGACCCGTCGCCGTCCAGCACCGTGACGTTCGAGCCGCGGGCGGTGCGCAGCAGGTTCTCGCGCGCCAGTTGCGCCATGGCGGGCACGATGTCGATGGTAATCACGCTGCGCGCCAGCGCCCCCAGAACCGCGGCCGCGTACCCGCTGCCGGCACCGACCTCGAGCACGGTCTCGGTCCCCGTCAGCTCCAGTTCCTGGGCCATCAACGCCGTCATGTACGGCTGGGAAATGGTCTGTCCGTGGCCCAGGGACACGGGGTCGTCCTGGTACGACAGCACGCGCAGCTCCGGCGGCACAAACTCCTCCCGCGGGATCTCGCCCATGGCGCCGAGCACCCGGAGATCGCGGATGCCCCGCCGGCGCAACTGAATGTCCACCATGCCGCGGCGTTCCGCGGCCCAATCCGGAATCAAAAGAGGCCTCGACTTCCATCATAGGGCGGCTGGCCGGGTTTGGCGCGTCCCGGCCTGGCTACGGTCGTACATGTGTGCAAGGCCGCCCCGGAACCGCGACCGTCAGGGAGCGGCCCGAGCGGAAACGCGATCTTCTCAACTGGTGCCCGGTGCGCGGAGCCCCAATCCCCCGGTCGGGCCGCTTGCCCACGCTCGCGGTTCCGTGCGCGCGGTAGGCCGGCTTCGCCGGAACCCCGCAGAAAAAAGTTTGGCCCCTTCTGGCGCCGGTCTGCGCTGTTCATTACGAATCGGTTTTAAACTATGAATGCCGCCCAACTCTCGTACAGGTGCCATGATCGCTATCCGGCGTGGCCGGATGCCGTCCAGATTCTCTCGCGGCGGAAACGTCTCGCCCGCAACTTCCGGTGTTTGCTGGGGGAACTCCGTTCCCACCGGCGTGCTGCCGCGGTGTACACCCGCAACCCGTCTGCTTCGGCCCTGGCCGTGGTCGGCCAGCGCCGGAGACGCCTGAACGCCCTACTCGGGCGCTACCTGCGGACCCTGGCTGAACTCCGCGGCGCCGTCGAAATCGTGTTCCCAGCCGGGAAACCAGGTTTGGGAGATCGGAGGCCGCCGATACACTCGCGCCCGTTGTGACTCTAGCGATCTGACACTGCGGGCGCAGTGTCGAGCGGGCCTGCCCGTGCCTTCCCAATCCCGTTCCGGCTCTTTGGTCTGACCCCGCCCCGCCATCCCCGGTCCCTCACGAGGGGCCGGGGATGCGCCGTGCGATCTCGCCGGCGCGATCCCGCCGGGCGCAGGGTTTCTCGCCCCCAGGTTAAAATGGGGGCATCATGCAATTTCCGCGTCTGATGATTGTCCGCCAGAAGTTTCCCGACCGCCGCATCCCGGATGTCGCCGCCGAGGTTCACAAGCAGCTCAACGCTTCCGGTTTCGCTTCCCGCGTCCGCCCCGGGGCGCGCATCGCCATCGGTGTCGGCAGCCGTGGCATCCACAACATCGCCACCATCGTTCGCAACGTGGTGGCGTTCTGGAAAGACCGCGGGATGCATCCCTTCCTCTTCCCCGCCATGGGGAGTCACGGCGCCGCCTCCGCCGCCGGGCAAGCCGACGTTCTGGCCCACTACGGCATCACCGAAGCCGCCATGGGGTGCCCGCTCATCAGCCAGCTCGAAGTGGTTTCGCTCGGCCAGACCTCCGACGGCATCGAAGCTTTCATGGACAAGCTCGCCTACGAGTCCGACGGCGTCTTCCTGGTGGGCCGGGTCAAATGGCACACGGATTTCGCGGGCGCCATCGAGAGCGGCCTCTTCAAGATGATGGCCATCGGCATCGGCAAGTTCGCCGGCGCCCAGCGCTACCACAACTACGCCTACCGCCTGGGACTGGAGCACGTCATCACCAGCGTCGGCCGCCAGGTGCTCGCCAGCGGCAAGATCCTCGGCGGCCTGGCCATCCTCGAGGACGCCAGCCACAACACCGCCAAGCTCGACGCCGTGCCGGTCGAGGTCATGGAGCAGCGCGAGAAAGAGAATCTGGCGCTGGTGAAAACCTGGATGGCAAAGATCCCCGCCGATCTCGACATCCTCGTCATGGACGAGATCGGCAAGAACATCAGCGGCGCCGGCTTGGACACCAAGGTGGCCAACCGCGGAGTCAACGGCGAGTACAATCCCTGGCCCGATACGCCCAGGTTCCTGCGCCTTTTCGTCCGCAACCTGAGCGAACTCACCTACAACAGCGGCGTCGGCATCGGCATGGCCGATGTGACGACCGACCGCCTGGTGAAGCGCATCGACTGGGAGCCGACGATGATCAATTCGCTCACCGCCAACACCCCGGCCGCCATCCGCACGCCCATCCACTTCCCCACCGACCGCGAGTGCCTGGAGCGGTTCATTCCCACCGTGGGCAAGCTGAATCTTTCGGAAGTGACCCTCGGCTGGATTCGCAACACCATGGAGTTGGGCCGCCTGGGCTTGAGCGAGCAGCTTCGGCCGGTGGTCGAGCGGAATCCTTCGCTCGAAATCGAATCCATTGGCGAATTCGAGTTCGATGGGGACAACAACCTGGTCAGCCCCTTCGTTCCAACCGAAGAAGCCTTCGGCACGCATTGAGTCCGGCGCTTGCGGGGCGGGCGAGCCGTGCCACCCGCCCCACTTCGTTTCCGATTCGCCTTACTTCTTCCCGCCCTGAGGATTCAAGTCGCCGCAATCCGCCGACAGCCACGTGTCGGTGAACGAGGACTTCGTGAAGATGGCTGGGGGGCCTTCCGTCTTCTGAACCATGCTGCCTCTCAAATGTTCGGAGTCCACTCGCTCCACCACATTATCAGTGGCGAACTTGGAGAGGACCCCTTTTCCATTCGGTTCCTGGACCAGGCTCGTGCAATCCATGTGATCCCCGACCCTGCGCCGGATGTAGCCGACACGGTGTCCTTGCAAGAAAGGGAGCCAGGCGGGCCGGGAGCCACGGCTCCCGCCCAGGGCCCCCCGGTTTTGCAGGTTTTGGTAACGACTATTCGCGGGGATACCACTATCTTGTGTCCCCGCATCCTGGCTTCGGCCTCCGCGCGCTCTTTGGGAGGGAGTGCGGCCAGTTGTGCCTCCGTCAACGGCGGCATCGCCTTGGCGGCTTTGGCGGCCTTGGCGTTCATCTCAACCTCGACGGTGACGGTCGAAGTCACCTCCCAGAGTCCGGGCTTGAGGTCCGGTCCGTCACCTGCCCAAGCCGCAACCGGCCAGGCGAGCACCAGACCCGCCAGAATCTTCTTTTCCACGCGCCCTCCCCAGTGAACCCCGCCGGGACGGACGCAACCGCTTTCTCGGAGTCCTGGCGAGCGAAGCCGGTCCCCGGGGAACGGCGGAAATGCCCGCCCCATGCCGGATTCGATTCGCTCTACTTCGGCGGGCTGAAAGGCTTCACGTCGCCGCAATCGGCCGAGACCCACTTACCGGTGATCGTCATCTTCTGGGTGATAGGTTGTTCCGAATCCGCCTTCTTCCCCATGCTACTCACGCCCTTGATCACGCCGGTGGTCTTGGTGTGTTCGGCGTCCAGGCGCTCCACCACGAAATCGCCCGAGCCCTTGAACCGGCCGGTGCAGTCGGTGTGATACTCGACTTTGGTGGCCGACATACTGGTCACCTTGGACGTGCAGGAGTTCTGTTGCCGGGCGTACGCCTGGGCATCGGCCAGAGATTCCTTGGTTTGGCAGACTTTGCTGGTGATAGTCTGCGGTCCTCCCTGCATCATGCCTTCCATCCTGGCGCGCATGGCGGGAGGCATCTGTGCCAGTTGTTCCGGGGTCATTTGCGGCATCGCCGGCATGCCGGTCATTTCCATGGTCATGGTCTGCTCCCATAGCCCCGGCTTGACATCCAGTACGTCGGCCGCCCACGCTGCCATCGGCAATGCGAGCAAAATCCCTGTCAGAATCGTCTTTTTCACGGAATCCTCCTGAGTGGAACCCGTCTCAAAGGATGCCACGCCGGGCCGCCCGCCCGCAACTGCGGCGCTGCGCGGGGCCGCCCGCAACTGCGGCGCTGCGCCGGGGCCGGCCGCAACTGCGGCGCTGCGCGGGGCCGTCCGCAACTGCGGCGCCACGCCGGCCGTCCGCAACTGCGGCGCCACGCCGGGTCGGCCGCAACTGCGGCGCCGCACCGACCGCCCGCAACTGCGGCGCCGCGCCGACCGTCCGCAACTGCGGCGCCGCGCCGACCGTCCGCAACTGCGGCGCCGCGCCGGGCCGCCCGTCCGCAACTACGGCGCTACGCCGGGCCGTCCCCCCGCAACTGCGGCGCCACGCGGGGCCGCCCGCAACTGCGCTGCCCCGGATGCCCGCGCAGCGAGCGGGTGCTTCACCGCGCCGGAGATTCCCGTCAGTTCCCGGATTGTGGCGCGTACCCGGGCCAAGGCGACGCGGACGCTGTCGGGGCTGACGGATGATGGGCGACCATCTCGAGACACCGGATGAGTGCGGCGGTGTCGATGGGCTTGGAGATGTATCCATCCATTCCGGCCTGCAGGAAGCGCTCGCAATCGCCGCGCATGGCGTGAGCGGTTATGGCGATGATGGGCAGGTGATGGCCGCTGGAGCGCTCGCCCGCGCGAATGGCGGCAGTGGCCTGAATGCCATCCATTTCGGGCATCTGGACGTCCATGAGGGCCACGTCCACCTTTGTCCGCTCCAAGGTGGCCAAGGCGTCCTTGCCGTTGACGGCGGTAACCACCGAATGGCCCATCTTTTTCAGAACTTTGGTGAACAGCCGGCGGTTGATTTCGTTGTCCTCCACCAGCAGGACGTGGAGCGGCCGCTGGGGCCGCGGCGCCACGGGATGGGGACCGGGGGCGCCACCTGCTTCGCCGGCCGCTTCGCAGCCCAAGGCTGTACCCTCGCCGCGGTTCGGTGACAGGGCCGCGGTGGGCAGGTCGATGGCGAAGTGGAAGGCGCTGCCCGGGCACATCTCACCGCCGCGACCGCGCCAGGGGCTTTCCACCGAGAGTGTGCCGCCCATGAGCGCGACCAGTTTGCGGGAGATCGCCAGGCCCAGTCCGGTTCCGCCGTAGCGGCGGGTGGTGGACTTGTCGGCCTGTTCGAAGGCGGCGAAGATCAGGCGCTGCTTCCCGGCGGGAATGCCGATTCCGGAATCGGCGACGGTGAAGCGGAGACGAACCTGCCCGCCCGCGGCCCGCTCGGGTGCGATGCGCACCAGGACCTCGCCCTGGGCAGTGAACTTGACGGCATTGCCGGCCAGGTTGAGCAGCACCTGGCGAAGGCGGCCCGCATCGCCCAGGAAATCGCCTGGCACGG
>Ga0182011_10004405_pt1 | contig 11289 bp, 14 predicted proteins | sample 711E1DmetaG_FD_120481 | JGI IMG/M metagenome (GOLD analysis project Ga0182011, IMG submission 120481) | Permafrost microbial communities from Stordalen Mire, Sweden - 711E1D metaG | ecosystem: Environmental > Terrestrial > Soil > Wetlands > Permafrost | place: Sweden: Stordalen | collected... | reverse complement strand
TGAAGGCACACGCCTGGAAAGCGTGCATACTCCAAAAGGGTATCGAGGGTTCGAATCCCTCTCTCTCCGCCAAAATTTTTCGAGGAAAAATTTTGGCGAGATCTCGCCCGTCAAAATTGTAAAACAATTTTGACGAGGCGGATCCGCCAAGGGTGGCACGATGTATTACATTTACATTCTTCTTAATGACTCTAAAACGCGAACCTATACTGGCGTTACAGACGATGTCGATAAACGTCTAGGTGAACATAATGCGGGCAGGGTTAGATCCTCGAATCCATATCGTCCTTACAGGGTGATTTATACTGAATCATTTGAAACATTGAGTGAAGCCCGGCAGAAAGAGAAATTTTATAAATCGGCGATGGGTCGTCGAAGATTGAAAGGAATGTTTTTTTAAGTAAACTCGGCAAGCCAGCAGTTTAATATCGCTTTGACGGGCCTTATTTGTCTTTGCCAAACACTGCCTTGTCCACTGAAAAACGGCCTCCGCCTGCAATCAATAGCGCGGCATAACCGGCCGAATAGATAAAGGCCAACTCACCAGCTCCACTCATAGCTTTGTGAATCAGGAAGAACGCAACACCGAGGTCTATCACCAACGTCAGTGCGGCAAAACGCGTCAACAATCCCAAAGCCAGCAATAATGCCCCCGCAGTTTCCGCAAAAACCACAAGAGCCAGACTCGGCGTCTGGCCGATGCCCAGTGGGTCGGGAAATTTGGATGCCATGCTGTTGAAGTGCGTGAGCTTGTCCAGACCGTGATTGAAAAACATGGCCAGCCCCAGCCAAAGCCGGAGCACGAGCAATCCCAGACTGGTCAGTGTCGAGTCGTTCCCGGGAGCAAAGATTTTTTTAATCATGATTTCCCCCGATAGGTTCAGATATGTTGCACAAGTTCCTTTGTGTCAAAACGGACTTTCGGCAACTTTGAGTGTTCATCATCAGGTGAGCGATAGCCCAGAGCGCAACAAACAACTGTCGCATATCCGCTGTTTTTCAAACCTAATACGCGGTCAAATTCGACTGGCACAAAACCTTCCATCGGGCAGGCATCCACGCCAAGCACGGCGGCGCAGGTCAGCAGATTGCCGAGCGCGATGTAAGCCTGCCGCGCAGCCCATTCGTGCGCGATTTTGCTGCGCGGGCCATTGACGATGTCGCCAAGCATCATGTCGCGATAAGCATTGAGCGACCCGGCTGGAATCTTGCGGATTTGACTGGTGTGCTGGAGCAGATGATCCACATCCGCTTCGGTCACTTTCGTCCGTGCAGTGAACACGATGAGATGCGAGCAGTCCACAACTTGTTTTTGATTCCAGGCATGTGGCAGCAACTCGGCGCGTTTGACCGGGTCGATCAGGACGATGAAATGATACGGCTGCAAGCCGTAGGAACTGGGCGAGAGCACGAGCGCGCGTTCCAGGATTTTCCAGATGTCAGTTGGGATTTTTTTGTTCGGATCAAAAACTTTTGTGGCGTAACGCCACTCAAGCGCAGATAAAAGTTTCTCCGTATTCTGGTCGGTCATATCCAAATTCCCTTTGTTTTGCTTGAAAATGACATAAGCCGGCACAAAAGCAAATGGCCGTCTTGCCGGCGACCCGCCCGCTGGCGGAAATTAAAGCGCCAGAACATTCTTGGACTTTCCTACTTACTCCAATTGTGGTAGTGTCCGGTTCATGGCGAAGTTCGTTTCAATTTTTCGCTCCTCTTGTGGTAGGCGTGAACATCGGGCCGTTGAACCGCGAGCCGGGATTCATTCATGAACCGCCTGCTGCCATTCCCGCTCTTGTTCGCGCTCACAGCGTCGTCGGCCACCTATTATGTCTCGCCATCTGGTTCAGACCGTAATCCTGGCGCCAGCGCCCAACCGTGGAAGACCATTCAAAATGCGGCAAATGCGATGCAAGCTGGAGATACGACCATTGTTGAATCTGGCTACTACTCGGAGAAGGTAGTCAGCACGGCCAACGGAACAGCGAGCAGCCCCATTACGTTTCTGGCACAGGCAGGCGTGACGAATGACGGTTTTGACATGCTCAAGAATTACAATGTTGCCGATGGATTCAACGTCACCAAGGATGAAGTCCCGGTTTATGAGCCGGGGCCGGGAGGCGCTTATGTTGGCTTTGTGATTTCAATTAGCGGGGTGGGGAATGTGTTGAAGAACTTTCAGCTTGGGAACATCTCATCAACCAATGGGATTGCAAATACGAACAACTATAGCTTCTACAACCTGGCGATCGGCGGGGCATTTAACGTCGTCAGCAACGGGAACCTGTTCAATATAAACGCTACTGTCGTTAATATCAGCGGCAAGTCAAATCTGGTGGTGAATTGCCTCATCAACAATACTTTTGGCAACGACTGCTTCCACGCTGGCGGCACGAACAACATCATTCGCGGTTGCGTGGTGAGCAATATAGTGATGGCGGGCGCCTCGGATACGGGCGTGCATAGCGATTTTGTGCAGTGGGCCGGCAGCTACGGGTCATCGGCCAGGGGACTGTTGGTGGAGCAGTGCACCACCTACCCCGGTGTTTATCAAATCTGCAATCTTTCACAAGACGGCCTGGACGTGGGGGGCTACACCTTCCGCAACAATCTCTTTTTAGGTGCGGTGCTGCACGCCAGCATTTACACCCATGATACGGCTTTCTACAATAACATCCTGGTGGATTGCGGCACAAACACCAGCGACCCGTTGTTTTTCTATGATGCCCCGGCTACTGACAGGGCAACGAATTGTTCCGTGTTCAACAATCTGTTTATCGAGTGCGGTGACTATGATTCCCAGGCCAATCGCGGTTGGTATGCGGTGGGCGCGGGAGTGACAAACAGCTTTCACGCGGACAACAACTACGTCTGTGGGTTCAATTGGGCGGCGAAAAATACCAAAACGAATGACCACGCATTTTTGGAACCGCATGGAATCAATGGCGGCAATCCCGGCCTGGTCAGTTTTAGTTTTACAAATCAACTCGACTGGGCAACCAATTCCCATTGGTTCACCAATGCCGGCTTTCATTTGCTGGCGAACAGCATCTTAAGGAATGCAGGAACAAACCTTTCCGCCATTTTTGCAACCGACAAAAACAACGCGGTGCGGCCAGTAGGCTCGGCGTGGGACATTGGTGCGTATGAATACGCTCCGGTCGTTCCGGTTGTTAATGCCATTTTGCTTTCAGGAAGAACCAATCTCATTATCAGTGGCACAAACGGGTTGCCGAACAGGAATTATCTTGTTCTTGCCAGCACGAATCTTTTTTTACCGCCGACGAACTGGATGTGCCTGTCTACCAATTCAATTGATGGAAGCGGAAACTTTATTTTTACCAATCCAGCAACTCCAAACACCCCCAGGCTTTTCTACCTGCTCCAATTGCAGTAATATCTGGTTTGTGACGAAGTCACCGCAACTTCATATCCGACGTGCGACTGCAGAAGATCTTCAAAACCTCAAGGCATTGTGGAGATTCATGCGCCTGCCCGCCGGTGAGCTGGGAAAACGTCTGATTGAATTTCAAATCGCCGAAACCGCCGACGGCAAACTTCAAGGTGCCATCGGCATGCAAATTGTCCGGCAATATGCGCGATTGCACAGTGAAGGCTACTTTGACTTTGCCTTTGCTGATCACGCACGGGAATTGTTTTGGGATCGCATTCTGAAGATTGCCTCGAATCACGGCGTTTTCCGGCTTTGGACGCAGGAAACTTCTCCGTTTTGGACTCGATTAGGTTTTCGGTCGGCTGCCGGGGAAAAACTTTCCCGTTTGCCCGAAGAGTGGAATCAGACCGAAAGCGAATGGTTCACTCTGCAACTCAAAGACGAAGAAGTCATTGCCAGCGCACTCGACAAAAATTTTGCTGCTTTCTCATCCAGTGAAAAACGAGCCGCGACACGTGTCCGTGAACAGGCCCAAATGCTAAAAACCATTATTACCGTCACTGGTTTTCTAATCGGGATTATTTGCCTGGCAATCGTGTTTTATCTCATTATCCATCGCAATGCGTTTCCCCTCGCTCCGTGAGGACAATGTTAGTTCATCCGCGTGATAGGAACTCCGCACCACCGGTCCGCTGGCGACATGAACAAAACCCATTTCTTCGGCGCGGACTTTGTATTCTGCAAACTTTTCCGGGCGGACAAATTCAACGACCGGCAAATGCCGCAGCGTCGGCTGCAAATACTGGCCAAGCGTCAAAATATCGCAATTGACCGCGCGCAAATCACGCAGTGCCGTGAAAAGTTCCTCTTCAGTTTCGCCGAGGCCAAGCATCAAGCCGGATTTGGTGTGGATCGAATCACCGCGCTTTGCCTTCACCTTGCGCAGCACGCTCAATGAACGGTCATAAGTCGCCCGCGAGCGGACATTTGGCGTCAATCGCCGGATTGTTTCGAGATTGTGATTAAAAATATGCGGGTTACCTGCGAGCACGGTTTCGATGGATTCATCACGGTCATTGAAATCCGGCACGAGCACTTCAATGATGATGTTCGGATTCAATTTACGAATGGCTTCAATTGTCTGCCGAAAATGTCCCGCGCTGCCGTCCGCCAGATCATCGCGCGCGACGGCGGTGATGACGATGTGTCGCAGCCGCATTTGCCGGGTGGCTTCAGCCACGCGCCCCGGTTCGTCCGCTTCGAGCGGCAGCGGCCTGGCGGTTGTCACCGCGCAAAAGCCGCACGCGCGCGTGCAGCGGTCACCGGCAATCATGAATGTCGCCGTGCCCTTGCTCCAACATTCCCAATGATTCGGGCACTTCGCGCTTTCGCAGACCGTGTGCAGCTTCAACTCGTCCAGTAGATTGTGCGTGCGGGCAAAGCTGTCCGACGTGGGCAGCTGAATGCGCAGCCATTCCGGGAGGCGCGATCGCGGTTTTGATTCAGTTGCGGTCACAAATTTGTTTTAACCACGGATTAACACAGATGGACACAGATAAAACAAAGTAATTTCCTGCATCCGTGTTTATTCGTGTCCATCCGTGGTTGAAATCCTTTCCCAAAACTTCGCCAATTCTTCCGGCCCGAAATCGGCCAGCACTTTGCCATCCACCTCAATCACCGGCGCTGATTCTTGACCAGACAAGCGGATCATCTCGTCAAAGGCCGCTTCGTCGGTAATGACATCGAGCTTTTCATATTCGATGTCGTGTTCGTCGAGCCAGCGCATGGCCTTTTGACACCATGGACAATAGGGCTTGATGAAGAGACGGGTTTTCATTGGGGAAATTTAACCACGGATGGACACGGATGGACACGGATTTTTCACAAACGAATTGTAGGAGTCGAGGTGACGAGACTCAATTAAAGAAGAAAACTTGGATATTCCTCACATCGGCTCCTGCAATTAAAAGCCACATTCCGCCCGTACTATTATTGCCTACCCACCAATCTGCTTTTTATATCGCTCCGGTGACAGCAGCGCATTCAGCTCGGCGGGATTGCTTAATTTGATTTTGAAAAACCAGCCGCTGTCGTAGGGATCACTGTTCACCGACGCCGGGTCGTCCACGACGGATTTGTTGGTTTCCAAAATCTCGCCACTCACAGGCGAGTAGATGTCGCTCGCGGTCTTCACCGATTCCACCACCGCGCAGGCGTCGCCGCTTTTGATTTTTTTGCCCACGTCCGGCAGCTCGACAAAAACGATGTCGGTCAATTCATGTTGCGCATGGTCGGTAATGCCGACGGTTGCCGTGTCGCCGCTGATACGCACCCACTCGTGGGATTTTGTGTATTTCAAGTCAGAAGGAACGTTGCTCATAAATTTTTCACCCGCAGATTACGCAGCTTGTCGCGCTGAAGCAAGGCGAAGGCGGAATGGCGCAAATTTTCAAATTCTTTTTGGGAGGGACACCGTGTCGGCGTCTCAAACCTAAATGAAATGGGACGGCAACATGCCGTCCCTACTGTGTCTCATTGGTTTTGAAACATCATTTTATACTGGTTTCGTTTTATAGTATCCTGTCCTTGTTTAACGATTATGTCATGGTTGCGCTGTGCTGTGTGTTGATCCTGCTCTTCGGGCGTCTGGCACCCGCCAAGCAGCATGGTTAAAACAGCGGCAGTGAAAATCAAAATGAGTCGCTTCATGATTTTTTAATGGGTTGGTAAATCGGTTTCTTCACGACAAGGGCAGGGGGGCGTTTGCCGCGAATCTCGATTTCAATTTGTGTGCCCGGTTTTGCCAGCTCCGGCGGCACGTAACCCATGCCGATGCCGATGCCGAGCGACGGACTTTGCGTGCCGCTCGTCACTTCCCCGATTTTCGCGCCGTTCGCCCAAATCGGATAATGCGGTCGCGGTGGCGCGGATTTGCCGGTCATTTTAAAGGCGGCCAGCTTCTTTTTTACGCCATTCGCCTTTTGTTCCGCAAAGATTGAGCGCCCGTTGAATTCGCCTTTACCAAGTGACACGAAAAATCCGAGCCCAGCCTCGATCGGTGTTGTGTTTTCGTCCAGTTCGTGTCCGTAAAGCGGATAGCAAACTTCCGTGCGGAGCGTGTCGCGCGCGCCGAGACCGCAGGGCTTGACGCCGAATTTTTCCCCGGCGGCGAGAACCGCGTCCCAAACTTGCAGTATGGAATCGTCGCTGGCTGTGATTTCAAAGCCGTCTTCTCCGGTGTAGCCGGTACGGGACACGAGCGCGTTCAAGCCGTGAAATGGAAACCCGGCGATCTGATTCTTTTTCAGTTCGGTGACGCGCCCGATGCGCATTCCGGCATCGGAAGGACCGGGAATGACCATTTCGATGAATTCACGGACACGCGGGCCTTGCACAGCCACAGCGGCGTAATTGTGCGAGGCATCAGTGAGCTGTAATTCATTTTGTCTCGGAAATTTTGCGGCTTGCGCCTGCATCCATGAAACATCTGCGTCAATGCGCGAGGCGTTGATGATGAGCAGATAGACATCGTTGGAAAGGCGGTAGGCATACAAATCGTCAACCACACCGCCGCGCTCATTGCACATCAGAGTATATTGACCTTCCCCGGGAGCCAGCTTGCGAATGTCGTTGGTCAGGACAAAATTAAGAAAGTCTATAGCTGCCGCGCCGCTGACGGTGACTTCGCCCATGTGTGAAATATCGAAAATGCCGGCGGCATTGCGAACGGCGAGGTGCTCCTCGACGATGCTGGTATAAAGCACCGGCATTTCCCAGCCGCCGAATTCAACGAGTTTACCGCCGAGCCGTTGGTGTGCGGCAAAAAGCGGTGTGCGTTTCAACATGGGGCAAAGAATGCAAAATGCAGAGTGCTGAATAAAGAAACAAAAGAACAGCCATGAAGATTTTCAGACGTTTTGCCCCGGATTCCCGCCTTTTCCGTCATCCCCATTTTTCCGTTTTCACCTGTTCCTTTGGCAGGCCGAGGCCGCTCAAAACAAGTTCTTCGGCGAATTCAACCAGGGCATCCGGACCGCAGGCGTAAAAAACCGCGTTCGATAAATCGCTGGCGTATTCCTTCACCCACTCCGGCGTGATGCGCCCCACGCGGCCGGTCCAGTTGTGCCCCGGATGGGCGCGTGTGCAAGTGAGATTGAATTTGAAGTTCGGATTTTCCCGTTCCAATTGCCGGAATTCAGTTTTGAAGATGATGTCGTTTGACGTGCGAACGCTGTAAAGGATGGTGATTTTTGTGTCCAATTTTCTCCGGGTGGCTTCGCGCACGAATCCGCGAAACGGCGCCACACCGGTGCCGCCGGCAATGCAAATCAGGTGTTTGTTCGACTCCAGCACGGGCAGAAACCTCCCCGCTGGCGGCAGCACCATCAGCCGATGCCCGGGCTTGATCCAATCCACCAGCCGTGTGCCCATTTTGCCGTCACGCCGCACTGTGAATTCATAAAATCCACGGTCCAGCGCGCACGACGACAGTGAGTAAGCCCGCTTGTAAGTCGGTTCGTCGGGCCAATAACAGGTGATGAACTGGCCGGTCTTGAAATTCACGTCATAGCCCGCCGGCCATTTGAGGCGGACTGTCTTGGCATCCGGCACTTCAATCGTGACGGATTCCACAGTCATCTCTGTTGCTTCCTTGGCCATAATCCCTTCGTGAGGCAAACAACCTGCTCGCTTGCCAAAAAATGGCAGGCGTTATGCCGGTTCCAATCGCGCAAGAACTTCCTGCGCAAGAAGCTCATACGCCGCCGCGCCGGCGCTGTATTTGTCGTAATGAATAATCGGCTTGCCGAAACTCGGCGCTTCCGCCAGGCGCGTGCTGCGCGGGATCACGGTTTCAAACACGCGCGCGCCCAGCAAATTACGGACTTCGCTCACAACTTCATTGGAGAGTTTCGTCCGGCTGTCGAACATTGTCATGACAACGCCGAAAATATCGAGGCGCGGATTGACGCCGGCATCGCGCAATTGCGCCAGCACGCGGTTCATCATGGAAATGCCTTCCAGCGAGTAATACTCGCATTGCAACGGCACGAGCAAACCGTCACTCGCGGCAAAGGCGTTCAGCGTCAAAATGCCCAGCGACGGCGGGCAGTCTATAAGGATCACGTCAAACCGCCCGCTTTCCAAGATGGGCTTGAGCGCCTGTGCAACGCGAAGCAGATGATTTTCAGAACGAGCCAGTTCCACGTCCAGGCCGCACAAATCCACCTCGCTCGGCACAATCTCAAGTCGCTCCCAGGCGGTGTTTTTGATTTTGTCGAGCAGGCAGCCTTCACCGAGCAGCACGCGATAGGCGCTGCCGCCTTCGGTTTTTTCCAGACCGAGACCGCTGGTGGCGTTGGCTTGCGGGTCAAGGTCGAAAAGCAGCACATGTCTGCCAAGGGCGGCGAGGCAGGCGGCAAGATTGACAGCGGTGGTTGTCTTTCCAACACCGCCTTTTTGATTGGCGATCGCGATGACTTTGGTTGTCACTCGCCCGATTTAATGAAAAGCGCGGCTGGGTTTCAAGCTTGCAGAAGCAAGACTTAATTATTCGGCAGCGAATAGCTCACCGTTTGCGCACCAATTGGAATTTGGCCGAAGCGAGAAGTGGTTGACTGGAAATTGAACACGGGATTGGTGCTGCTATCGGCTATCAGCACTTGATTTACCGGCTGCTGCGGCAGGGCGGCAAGCGTTGTGGGCGCGAGCAGGGAAGAGGTTTGTGACATCGGTTCAAATGACGCCTGTGACGCGGGTTCAGGCCGTTCCGCAAGAATGACCCCGGCGATCAACAACAGGCAAAGGGCGGAAGCATAAGCACACGCGAACGCGGGTTTTGCTTCAAAAGCCTGCAGGAATTTCAACAGCCATGGCACTTGATCGGATAAGCGTTGCGACAGACTGGCCGGGGCTTCAGTTTCACCGGCGCGAATGCGCGCAATGACCCGCCTAGAAAAGGCGTCAAAATAGCCCGGTGGCGGCATTTCATGCCGCTTGAGCGCCAGCAACCGGCGCAACGACTCAAAGTTGGACTGATTTTCACTCATGTTGTCATGTCGGTTTCAAATAATTGGACAACCAACCCTGCAATTGCTGTCGCGCATAAAAAAGCCGCGAGCGCACCGTGCCAATGTTGCAATCCATGACCTTCGCGATTTCATCGTGAGACAGCCCCTGCACATCGTGCAGGACAACGACCAATCTATGAGGTTCCGACAATTTAAGGAGCGCCGCGTTCAATTTTTCCTGAAGCTCCCTCAAGTCCGCTTCCCGTCGAGGCGTCTTGTCGGAAATCAGAGCGACCAAATCAGGATCATGTTCGGCGTTGAAATCCAAATCATTCAGGTTTATTTGAATGCGGTTTTTTCGCCGTTTGAGGAAGTTGATCGTTTTGTTGACCGCAATCCGGTAAAGCCAGGTATAAAAACTGGAGCCGCCTTTGAAGGATTTCAATGCTCGGAACGCCTTGATGAACGATTCCTGCGCGAGGTCATTGGCGTCCTCGTGGTTGGCCGTCATGTGATAAATGGTTGCGTAAATACGTTCTCGATAACGCCGCACAAGTTGGTCGTAAGCCTCCAAATCCCCACTTTTTGCATCCCGTACCAACGTTGCCTCGTCCGTGGGCACAGTCTGCCCCGAATCATTGCGTGCGACGGGTTCGGACATAGTCATGAACTACCTGACACAAACAGCAAGCGCACCGGTTTGTTGCGCCAAAAAATCAGCCAATTTCAGCAGACCGGTGCGCCCATTTGACTTCGGCAAAATGCGCAATGCCTGGCAGGCTTGATCCAAATAACGATCAACAACCTCCCGTGACGGCTCAAACGTTTCATATTTAACAAGCAATTCTCTGACCGGGAAAAGATTTTCCGGCTGCCACTCTTTGACCCAATCTTCCAATTGCGCCTTATCGGTGACATTGGCGCGCTCCCACGCCAGCAAAACCGGCCACGTTAATTTGCCTTTGGCCAGATCCGTGCCCAGCGATTTGCCCGCAGTCTCTTCCGAACCGAACAAATCCACGCAGTCGTCATAAACCTGATACGCCGCGCCGAATGCCATGCCGAACTGTCGCAATGCCGTCCGCCGTTCCACCGTCGCTCCGCTTAAAAGCGCCGCCAAATCGCATGAGAGCATGAACAATTCCGCGGTTTTCATTTCAATCACCCGGAAATAATCGCGCCGTGAGGCTTGAAATTGACGGCGATGTTGCGTTTGTAAAATTTCACCGGCGCATACGTTATTTGCGGCCGTTGCCACCGCGCGGCAAACTTCCGGGGTCGGAAAACTCGCCGCCAATTTCAACGCCTGGGCAAACAGGCAATCGCCAAAAAGCACTGCAATTTCATTGCCCCAATTCGCCGCGAGCGTGAGCTGGCCGCGGCGGATTTCGGCCTCATCCAGCACATCGTCGTGAACGAGTGTGGCCAGATGCGCCATTTCAACAATCACTGCCGCATTGACATGCGCGTCCGTGATTTTACCGATGGAATTGGCCGTCAGCGCGACAAGGGCGGGGCGCAATTGCTTGCCATTGCCATTCAACGTGTATTGCGCGTAAGGAATGATTTTGGGATCGAAAGCATCAACCTGCTCAAACAATCGCTGTGTCACAACGCGGAGAAAAGGCTCCACGGGTTCCACAAGACATTGCCATGAGCAATCCGGGTTGGTTTTAGGCGTAGGCGAGTCAACCGCACTTGCTCTCGCCACCTTTGATTCAACAGCCAGCATTTGCGGGGCAATCTACGGTTAGCAAGCTGTATAGTCAAACCACTTGAATTCAAGGTGGTGACTCATTTTGGTGGGGCGAGGCTACTGACGAGCCGGCTCGCGAGGACGCTCGCCCCACCGGGATGGCAAATTGGGTCGCCACCGGATTCCAAATG
>Ga0182011_10004404_pt1 | contig 11290 bp, 9 predicted proteins | sample 711E1DmetaG_FD_120481 | JGI IMG/M metagenome (GOLD analysis project Ga0182011, IMG submission 120481) | Permafrost microbial communities from Stordalen Mire, Sweden - 711E1D metaG | ecosystem: Environmental > Terrestrial > Soil > Wetlands > Permafrost | place: Sweden: Stordalen | collected... | reverse complement strand
CAGAAGAATACCGATCTTTAAGATGCCAAATTGGCACCTTAAACAGAGGCGCTCATGCCAAGTATCTTCCATATGCATTTACCCAAGAAGGTGTTGCAATGCTTTCTGGAATCCTTAATAGTCAAAGAGCGATTCAGATGAATATTCAGATAATGCGGGCTTTTATACGCCTGAGAGAATATCTTATACATCACAAACAGATAGCGGCCAAGTTTGAAGAGCTTGAAGGCCGCTTGAGCAAACATGACAACAAAATACAGTCAATTATACAGGCGATCCAGCAATTACTCGATCCTTCCAAAAAGCGGGCAAAAAGAATTGGGTTTATGCAAGAATAGTGTTGGTGAATTACACATACCGATATGGGGTTATTGATGCAATTTTACTTGATATTTTTGCTCCGATTGCGTATAATAAGTTTAGCAAACCTGCCGCGCCTCTGCTGAAAAGCATGCGTAATTCGGTGGGTTTTTGCTTTTTATGGTAAAAGTTGAGATGATGACTATTGATACATTTTGACGCTAAATTGAATGACGTTGTGTAGGGGCGGTTCGCGAACCGCCCCAGCGAATGACATGAAACGCCAGTAATGTGGCAATGCATTATAATAATCAATATTGTAGGGGCGCGGTTACCGCGCCCTTTACCATCACGACGTCCGTTATGTTTATGATTATCGATATTTGATGATATTTTATCATTCGGGCGGGGAAACCCCGCCCCTACGAACATAAACAATGTTCGCGAAATTGCGTCAATTTCTATAATATGTCAAAAAGTCAGAGTCGGCAAGTTGCGGGCGGGCGTGTTTGAAAAGGCATTTACGAACGGTTCAATAGGTTTTGGATTCCGGATTTAGGCACTCCGGAATGACGGCAATTGAAAACTGTGAGGTAAAGTATGGCTGAAAAAGTTGGCATGATAGGGCTTGGGAACATGGGCACAACGATCGGCAACGTTATTGCCAAAAACGGCCATAACGTTACCGGCTGGGAATATAACGCCGATGTTGTCGGAGAAATAAACGCCAACCACACCAATACTCTCTATTTGCGCGGCGTTACGCTTCACAACAATCTTGTGGCAACAAGTTATATAGCCGACGTTTTTACGGGCAAGAGCATTGTGTTTGTGGCGTTGCCTTCCATGTTTATAGCAAATGTGCTTGGCTCTTATAAGGGCGTTGTTAGCCCCTCTGTAATTATTGTCAACCTGGCCAAGGGCATAGACAAAAACACGGGCCGCACAGCATTTGAAATGATTGCGGATTTTTTCCCTGCCAACAATAAAGTTATGGTTTCAGGGCCGTCCATAGCAAACGAGATATCAAAGGGCATGCCGACAGCCGTGGTTGCCGCAGGCCCCGACGACATCTCCCTGCGGACCGTAAAGAAAGTTCTTGGCAACCGTGATTTGTTTGTGTCTCTTTCGCACGTCGCAAGAGGGATTGAGCTTGGCGGCATCTTAAAAAATATTTACGCAATTGGGCTTGGTGTGTTTGACGGGAAAAAGATAACAAGCATTAATTTTCGTTCTATTTACCTGACCATGGCCCTGCATGAGATGGCGCAAACGGGTTTGCATCTTGGCGCAAAACCTGAGACGTTCTCATTTATTTCCGGTGTGGGCGATTTGTTTGCTACTTCTCTTAGCGAGCACAGCCATAACCGGCGGCTTGGAGAATTGATGACCGCCTGCGTAAGCTTAAATCAGGTGCGTTTGCAGATGGGTATTTTGCCTGAGGGATACAACACTCTTGAAGCTTTCTTGAATATCGCCAAACGCAAGGGTTTTCGCATGCCGCTTGCGCAGGCGCTGTGGGATGTTATACATTGCCGCATTGATACCGATACTTTTGTGCACACAATTATAAAAGGGTTGATACCGTAAAAATCAAAAACTGATTGTATTTTACAGGGTTTCTGCTATAATTGTGTTGTGAAAATTATTGCGAATTAATTGCACTGATGACCGAGGAGATTATTATGATCCGTAGATTTACCGTTTGTGCGCTCATGCTTGTGTCATTGGCCGCTTGCGTATGGGCGAGAGATGATATGTACAGCACGCTCGCAACAGAACTCTGCTCTGTTTCCGATGCAATTCCTAATCCAAAGATCGCCATAATACCGTTCACATATGTTGACAAGCGCCAATCTTCTGCCGGTATTGTAATTTCAGAACGCCTTACTACCCGCATTGTTAAGCTAAAAAAATGCACCGTAGTGGAGCGCCAGATGCTGGAAAATGTAATGCAGGAGTTGCATCTTGAGGCCACCGGAGTAATTGACGCCGCGCACACAAAAGAGATCGGAAAGATGCTTGGCGTTGACGCCATTGTATCAGGATCGTTAATGGATATATCCGACAACCGCGTAGAAGTAAACGCCCGCGTGGTGAAAACTGAAACTGCGGAAGTGGTTGCGACCTCATCCGTGGACCTAGACAAAGATTGGGACAATTCTTCGGCGCAAAGCCAGCCTCAAGAGCAGCAGGCGCAATATCAGCCTATGGCCAAAAGGGCGGCCGCGCAGGAAGAGCAGCAGGAGCAATATGTTGCGCCCGTGCAATACCGCCGGCCGCCGCCTGTAGACGGATTTTTTGATATTTTCACCGGCAATGGCAGCGGTACCATGGACCTGAAATTTGCCAACAGCTCCCATCCTATAAGCGAGACATCCATAGGTATTGATTTTAATGGCGATAAATTTTTGTCAAATACTATTACGCGCACATCGGTAAGCTTTCCCGGCGCCAAGACCGCGGCAGGCAACCCGGCATTGATAGGTTTTCGTGTCGGCGGTTACGGCAGATATTTCGGCGGCGATATTGAAATGTCTTACTACACCCAGCACATTACCGCCCAGACAGCATCCACATTCTCTTTCAGTAAGGACGATTATTTTACCGTCGGAGTGTTTAACCTGCTTACCGGCGATATTTGCCTGCGCTATCCGTTCAAGTACATCCAACCGTATATAGGCATGGGTATTGGAATGACTTTAAACTCAATAACCTCGCCCTATATTTATTCTTATGACACTTCCGGCTCGTACTCTCTGGGTCTTAATGACATGGCCATAGGTTTCACGTACAGGTTCCCTATAGGTGTTAGGGTTATGCTTGGCGACTTTGGCTGCCTTTTTCTTGAATACCGCCCAACCACCAACTTATTCACATTTGACCGCGGCATAAGCAGTGAAACAGATACCGTCACAATGAGCACCAACCTTACCGTATTCGGCTATTCCGCCCGCTTTGGCACCCCCATTGGAGTAAAATAAACAATTATTTTCTAAAATTAATTTCGGTAGAGACGCAAAATATTGCGTCTCTACTTTTTTAATCAAGGGTGTCGCGAAAGCGAAGAGATGCGAAAGCAGTTACGGCGGTAAAAAATACGAGGGTGATGGCGATATTTGTCCAGACAAGCCGGGGGTTGGCGCCTTTTAGCATAATGTTGCGGATTATTTGCACAAAGTACGTTAGCGGGTCAAGATGGGCGATGTTCCTGATAAGCGGCGGCATGTTCTCAATAGGAAACATTATGCCCGATAGCAGTACAGCTGGAAAGATAAACAGAAAAGAGCCCATCATGGCCTGTTGCTGATTTTTTGCGATAGTTGATATAAGTATGCCGACCCCGACGGCGGTGCTTACAAATACAAACGCTGCCAGTATCAAAAGAAACAGCGACCCCCTCAGCGGAACTCCGAATATCACAAAACCTCCGGCGGTAACCAATAGCGCGTTAACAACCCCCATAACAATGAATGGTATGGATTTGCCCAGAATTATTTCAAGGGGGCGCACGGGCGCGGCTATTATCGTCTCAAAAGTTCCAAGTTCTTTTTCGCGCGCCAGAGACATGCTGGAAAGCATAACAGTTGTAATGCACATTATCATAACAATTATCCCGGGTACCATAAAGTATGAAGTTTCCATGGTGGGGTTGTATAATACGCGAATATCAAATACAAGCGGCGGCAGGAGCTGTTGCTGGGGTAATTTCTCTGCGGTGAATTGACGGGTGATGGCGGTAAAATAGTTTTCAAGGGCGCGGGCTTTTGTGGTGTTTTGCGCGTCTATCAGCAATTGAATACGCGCTTCATTTCTGCCAAGAGCCTTTGTCAGGCCGCCTGTTGGCATAAGGGCGACGGCGTCGGCCGCGCCGCTTCTAAGATAATCAATGGGCGTATTTTTTAAACTGGTAGGGCGCACGAACCAGTTACTTGAGTAAAGGCGTTCTGTTAATTGCCGCGCCATTGCATCGCCGGGCTCAAACATTACTGCCAGTTTTAGGTTTTTAAATTCGTTTGATATGGCGTACCCAAACATTGTAAGCTGTACAATCGGCACAGCAAGTAAAAATACGCGCATAACGGGGTCCCTAAGAACCTGCGCCCATTCTTTTTTGAAAAATCCAATTATTACACGAAAATCTATGTTCATGGTTTAACCCTTCAGGGTTCAATATCCCGCTTGAAGCGTTTTGAAGCGGCAACAAGCAACAGCACGCTCATTAAAAACAACACAAGAAATGGAATGATAAGGTCTATCAGGCCTGCGTCTTTAAGGATAAGCCCGCGCACTATCTGCATGAACCAGCGCTGAGGCAGAAGCATAGTTAGATACCTGAAAAATACCGGCATACTTTCAATGGGGAAAATAAAACCCGACAGAAGCAGCGAGGGCATAAGGCCTATTATCATGCTTGCCTGCATGGCTTTTTGTTGTTGGCGCAGTGTGATTGAGATCATTAACCCTATCGCGAGCGCTATGAAGGTAAACAGCGCGCAGGCGGTGGCAAATAAAAAATAACTGCCGTAAAATGGGATGGAAAATACTAATTGCGCCATAACGCATACAAGCACAATGCCGCACAACCCAAGCACAGCGTAGGGCAAGATTTTTCCGATTATAACTTCAAGCGGCGTTACGGGCGTGGAAAGCAGCATCTCCATAGAGCCGTTTTCCCATTCCCGGGCGATGGTAAGCGCCGTTAATAAAATAGAGAGCAGGCCTGTTACCACAACTATCAAACCCGGCACTACAAACCATTGGGTATTAAGTTCGGGGTTGAATAAGTAGCGGGTAATTACGCGTATCGGCTCCGAAGGCGTTGCGCCTGTCAATTTCGGGATGGCTGCAAGCTGTAATTGCGCAAGATAGCCGCTTATCACGCCGGTTTTGGTGTTGTCGGAACCGTCCAGCAATATCTGAACTTTCGCCGTAGCGCCTGAGCGTATCTGTTTTGCAAAATCGGGATTTATTATCAGGGCGGTAGAAGCTCTTTCGGATTCTACCGCCTTTACGGCTGTCAATCCAACCGGCGCATTTATTGGAATAAAATAGCCGCTTGCCGCAAACGTTCTTACAAGCTCCCTGGATTGCTGGGTCCGGTCGCCGTCAAAAACCGCCATGCGGATATTACGGAAATTAAAATCAATGGTAAAGCCGAAAAAAGCAACCAATATCACTGGCACGCCCACGGCCATGGCAATGGTAAAGGGGTCGCGTAGAATATGCATAACTTCCTTGCGCGCTATGGCAAAGGCGCGCGCAGGCACGAATGTTGTTTTCATCTGAAAATCCCCCTAAATCCCCCTTTTACAAAGGGGGAAAACAGATTAATACTCCATTGAGTTTCTCCCCTTTGACAAAGGGGAGTGAGAGGGGATTTGTCGTTCGTATTGGTGTTGCGATAGCGGCATGATTGTTTCATAGCGCATTGCCTTTCACAAGGCGGATAAAGACATCTTCAAGCGAGTGTGTCTCGGCGCTGCCGGGAAATGCCTTAGCCTTAAGCTCAGTGGGGCTGCCAAGGGCAATAATGGCCCCATCGCGCATAAGCGCTATCCTGCCGCATTGTTCGGCTTCGTCCATGTAATGCGTGGTTACGATAACGGTTTTGCCTTTTGCCGCAAGTTCCCTTATCAATTTCCAGAATTTTGCCCGCACAGCGGGGGAAACGCCGGAAGTCGGCTCGTCAAGAAAAATTATCATTGGGTCATGCAATAAAGTTGCCGCGAGCGATACCTGCTGTTTTATGCCGGAGGGCAGGTCTTTTACCATCGTGTTAATGTTCTTGTCAAAGCCGATGAATGAGAAAAGCTCTTTCATGCGCTGTTGCATCAATTCAGCCGGCATGCGGCGCAAAGAGGCCTTAAAGGCCATGTTTTCCGCCACTGTCAGGTCGTCGTAAAGCGTAAATTTCTGCGACATATAGCCGACGATCGCTTTAATATCGCGCCCGCCATGATCACGGCTCTGGCCATGGCATTCCTTCCCGTCTACGCAAACACTGCCCGATGTGGGCCTCAGCAGGCCGCACAGCACGCGGATAGTGGTGGTCTTTCCTGCGCCGTTTGCGCCCAGAAAGCCGAATATCTCGCCCGCGGCGACCGAAAAGCTTATGTTGTCAACAGCGGTAAAATCTCCGAATTTTACTGTCAGGTTGTTAATTTCTATCGCAGATGTATTCATTTTGTTTTCTGTGCTTTGTCATTCCTGCGAAAGCAGGAATCCATGATAGAAGATAAAATTCTTCTGGATCCCGTGGTCAAGCCACGGGATGACGGAAAACTTAAACCTTATTTTGTGCCGTGAATAGCTCATCAAAACTTTTTGTATGCGATTGTTCCAGCAAAGCCTTCGGCTCGCCGCTTAGCAGTAGGCGCCCATTGTCTATAAAATGCACACGGGAGCATCTTTCAGCTTCGTCCATGTAGGCTGTTGAGGTTATTACCGTAATATTTTTTTTCACCAGAGAATAAAGCAATTCCCAAAATTCCCTGCGGCTGATGGGGTCAACGCCGTTGGTAGGCTCATCAAGCAAAAGAATTTGGGGCGAGCGCAGAAGGGTGCACATCAGGGCGGTTTTTTTGTACATTCCCCCGGAAAGCTGGCCGACGGGCCTGTTTGCGAAATCCTCTAAACGCGTTATGGAAAGCAGTTCCTTTCTGCGCTCCAAGTAGGCTTGTGTTTGCAGTTGGTAAAGGTCTTTGAAGAATTCCAGGTGCTCGCTGATGGTAAGGTCGGGATACAAGCTTGAGCGCGATGGCATATAGCCGATCTGCGGGCGAATATCGTTAAAGCTAACTATCTTGCCGTCAGACTGAAAAGTAATTGTGCCGCCGCCTGTGTGCAAAAGCCCGGCTAAAATGCGGATAAGCGTTGTTTTTCCGGCGCCATCCGGCCCGATAATGCCGTGCAGCATCCCCGGCGCAAACGACACAGTAAGATCGTTCAATGCGATAACGTTTCCAAATTTACGTGTAAGATGTGCTACTTCAATCCCAATCATTCCGACAACTTTATTTCCACGGTCATTCCGGGTTTTAAGAAATGATCCGGGTTGTTAAAGCTTACTTTTACGCCGTAAACAAGCCTGGTGCGCTCATTGCGGGTTTGCACGTTTTTAGGCGTAAATTCCGCTTCTTCGTTAATTTTAACAATTGTGCCGGGAATGGATTTCATGTTTGATTCGGCTATTATGCCGTTAAGCGCCATGCCAAGCTTTAGCTTTGCAAGCATATCGTGCGCTACATATATGTACGCCCAAACTTTTGAGAGGTCTTCCAGCATCAGCAGTTTTGTGCCGGGCGACACCATCTCTCCCGGCTCATGATAGCGCGTAATTACCGTGCCGCCTATGGGGGAGGCAATTGTGCACCAGCCAAGGCGCACGTTTGCGTCATCTCTTTTGAATTTTATCTTGTCAAACGATTCCCTGTCCATAGAACCGTCTGCCAACAGCTGAACTGCCCGTTTGTAATCGCGTTCCGCCTGCTCTGCTGCTACCTGCACATCGTCGCCCGAAAGCTTTAAGAGAACATCGCCGGCCTTAACCTGGTCGCCCTCGTTAACATTTACGGCTCCGATAACAGCCGCCAGCCTTGCCGAAAGCTCAACGGTTGTTGCCTCCACAGTTGCGGCATACAAAAATTCGCTTCGCCTTGCGGCCACAAACGCAACTATTGCGGCAATAACCACTACCGCTATGATGATGGGTATGCTTTTTTTCATGGTTGCTCCTTTGATGTTAGGCTCGCCAGTACAGCTTCGGTCGTCAACAGTTGTATCTGGACTCTTGCTAATTGCAGTTTGGCTTCAAGCACCTTATAATTGGCATTCTGTAATTCCAGGTACGTAAGCGACCCGGCCCGATACGATTTGTACGCTATGGCGGCAAGCTCATCCGCTTCTGATGCCGCCTGTGCCGCCAATTCCCGTTGCCTGTTAAGAGCTGTTAACTGGTCGTGGGCTTTTGCCCAATCGCAGAAGAGGCTGCGCGAAATTTGTTCGCGCCGGGCCTGCGCCGACAGCTCCTGAGAATGATAGCTTGCCGCGCGGTTGCGGTCGCCGTTGCCTTCAAACAGCGACCAGCTGAGGTTCGCCCCGAACGTGTTCTGGTTGATGGTTTCAAGCACCATGGTGTTTGGATAGTCTAAAGATGTCCTGGCGGTTAGTTGTAAGCGCGGCCAGAAGGCTGAGTCCGCTGACATGATGGCATAATGTGCCGACTCGGCAAGTTTCTGGGACGCAACAAGAGATGGGTGCGCTTCCCACAATTTACTGCCGCTATAGCCGGCGAATCTGGAAAGTAAATTATCCACCGCATCAATCTGAGTAATGATAGTCGGCTTAACTGTATCTTGTAATAACAAGCCGCTGACACGTTTGTCTGCGGGAATACAGGTTTCCGGCAAAACCGGGGTTGTGCCTGTAATGGCCGCCAGTTCCCTGAGCGCGGCCGCCATATCTGATTGGGCGCGGCTAAGTTGCTGCTGGCGCGAAAGCAGTTCCTGGTGGGCGGAAAGCTGATCAATGCGGCTTTTGGCGCCGGCCCGCACCTGCTTTGTGATATCATCATATTGTGTGTTGGAGAGATTTACGGAATTGGAAAGCACTACTAATTGTTCGCTTGCAAGCGTAAGCTGAAAGTAAAGGGTGCGGCATAAAAGTAACTGCTGGCGCCTAACCGCTTCGGCCTCTTGCTCTTTTGCTTTCGCATCCGAGAGGGCGCTGCCGTAAGAGTTGCTTACAGCGCCGCCGTCAAATGCTGTCCAGGAAAGTGTCGGGCCCACAGAGTAATTGGTATTGTCGCCAAGCTTTTGATGAACAGACAGCGGCCCGGCCTGCAGGCTTAGCTCCGGCACTACGGTAATGTAGCGGTAACTGCCGTCTATGCTGAGGCGGGGATAAACCGGCCCATGCATGGCCTCGGCGCGGCTTTCCGCCGCCCTTGCATCCTGTAATGCAGATTGATATAACGGCGAGTTTTGCAATGCGAGTTGTTCCATCTGCGACAATTCAATAGAAACCTGGGGCGGCTCTGCGGCGCGCAGTGGCAAAACGCATAAAGCGCAAAAATAACAAGAAGTCATTATTTTTTGTATAAGGCTCATGAACCCCTCCTAAGGTGTGTTGCATAGTTATACAAACGTATCAATAAACGTGTCAATAGCTTTCTTAGCAAAATATCCATGGAATATAACACAAATTCATGCTATAATCTTTAGAGTCCCATTCTTAGCAAATTCGGAATACACGGTTTAATTAGGTTAACGGGATAAAATAATGCCACTACAACACGCCATTTTGCCGTTGTTAAGCCTCCTGCTGTTGATAGGCATGGGTGTTGTGGCTTTTTTTTATGCCAACATACGGCGTATAAATGCAAATCTTAAAAAGCTTAATGCTTCGCTGGAGCAGAAAGTTATAGATAACACCCGCGAATTATCGCAAAATATCAGCGACCTAAAGCGCAATGAGAAGGCCCGGAAAGAATTTATCGCAGGCATTACGCACGACCTTAAATCTCCCTTGGCAGTGGTCGCGGGCCACACCGAACTAATCAAGTACAACGTTAAGCCGGGCTCGGATTTATGGAAATTTGCGGAAAATATATTTGCTTCAACCAATCATTTAAGCCGCCTGGTAGACAGGCTTGTTTCTACCGCCCTTCTTGAGCGCGAAGAAAAACCGTCTCTTGACGTATATGATTACGCTCTTTATGTGCGCACGTTTTTTAATTTGTTTCACGATACTGCAAGGCGCAAAAATATCCGCTATGAGCTAATAATAGCCCCCGAGCCGATAATTATTGAAGCAGATATTACATGGCTTGAACGCACGCTTGGCAATTTGCTACAAAACGCTTTTAAGTTTACTCCGTCGGGCGGCAGCATAACCATACAGGTGCACAAACAAGGCTCTAATGTTTGCACTCGCATTATAGACAGCGGCATAGGCATACCTTCCGATAAGATTGAGCGCATTTTTGAGCGCGGTTTTCAGGCGGATGAGGCTCACAAAAAACAAGGTTTTGGCCTTGGCCTGCATATTGTCAAAGAAACCCTTACAAAACTTGGCGGCGACATTACTGTCACATCTTCAGTGGGCGAAGGAAGCACTTTTACAATTTCCCTGCCGACTTATAAAAATCAAAAGGCTGATGTCCAAAAAACAACTGCTCAAATTTTGGGCGCCTCGTCCGGCTCAAATGAAAGCATTATACCCCTGCTTAAACGCGCCATAGAAGCGGAATCGCAAAATTCGGATTATCTGGAAGATTTGGCAGCTTACGAAAACGCTTCTCCGGAAAAGCTGACTCTGATGCTGGTGGACGACACTCCCGGCCAATTATCTCTAACCGTTACCGCCCTAAAAAAAGACTACAATTTGTTGATAGCGCAAAGCGGCAGCGAGGCGCTGGAAAAGCTTGCCAAGCACAATGGAAAAGTGTCAATGATACTTTCTGACATGAGAATGGACGATATGTCCGGCCTTGAACTGCGCCGGACATTGGCGGAAAACCCCAAATACTGCCAGATCCCGTTTTTTATACTTACCGCTTATGCTAATGACGACGACGCGCTTAAATCTTACAAAATAGGCGCTTTTGAATATTTATCTAAACCGGTGAACGCCTTTATCCTGAAAGAGCGCATCAATCTATGGCTCAACATGAAGCCGCAGGGCAATTGCTGACAAAGCCATTCTCTATGCATTCATCCCGCAAAAATCAAACAACACTATTTGAAACGTTAACCTGCCGTAACTGTCTATACAACGGCTCCATTTCTGCCGTTGCGTGAGGAGATTTTAAACGCTTTCATTCTAAAGGAACGGATCAATTTGTGGCTGAAAATGAAAACATCCCCGGAACCAGGAGAGACAAATGGACGAGAAAAGACATCAAAAGCGTGTTAGGGATTTTTTTTCGGGTGTTAAGGTTGGCGTAAGGAATGATGAAAATGATAATTCTCCTGTGCTTGAGATGTTT
>Ga0182011_10004403_pt1 | contig 11292 bp, 7 predicted proteins | sample 711E1DmetaG_FD_120481 | JGI IMG/M metagenome (GOLD analysis project Ga0182011, IMG submission 120481) | Permafrost microbial communities from Stordalen Mire, Sweden - 711E1D metaG | ecosystem: Environmental > Terrestrial > Soil > Wetlands > Permafrost | place: Sweden: Stordalen | collected... | reverse complement strand
GTTTTGCCTGCATTTTGCCAAGGCATCCACGAAATATCACGGCATTTATGAGTTTATGTTTAATGACACGGCAAAGAGATTGCAGTCTCAATACAAATATCTCAATCTCGAAGAAGATATGGGGAATAACAATTTGCGCCGGACAAAAGGTTCATACGGCCCGGAACTGCTGTTGAAGAAATATCGTATTAGCATAAGATAATTTGGAATTTAAAAATAGATGAGCAATCCGATTAACATAACATCTTTGCAGGAAGGCGATCAGGGAGTTATTCATTCCATTGAAGGCGGTTCAGCCCTGACCAGCCGTCTGGCCGGCATGGGTATATTCATGAACGCCAAGTTCCGTATCGCCCAGGTCAGCGGCGGCCTTATCGTAATTCAAGTAGCCAATACACGTATTGCGCTGGGCCAGGGCGAGGCGTCAAAAATAATGGTTTATAAAATCAATCCCGACGAAGAAGTCTGCCTGCCGCCCATCGAAAAGGAAATCTATGTCGCCCTTGTCGGCCAGCCCAATGTTGGCAAATCGACGGTGTTTAATATTCTTACCGGTTTGTCCCAGCATGTCGGCAACTGGCCCGGAAAAACCGTGGAAAAAAAAGAAGGAACTCATCGCGCCGATAATGTTTTAATCAGAATCGTCGATCTGCCGGGAACTTACAGTCTGACCTCGTTTTCCGAGGAAGAAAGGGTTGCCCGTGATTTTATCATCAAAGAGAAACCCGATCTTGTGGTACTTGTATTAAACGCGGCGGCGCTGGAAAGAGGCCTTTATCTTTTATCCGAAGTGCTCCTGCTCAATCGGCCGGTAGTTGTAGCCATCAACATGATTGATGTCGCTTCCGCTCAAGGCACCGAAATTGATACGAGGGCGTTACAGGATTCGCTGGGAATACCGGTAATTCCCATGGTCGCCAAACGCAACAGCGGTATTAAAGAGCTTGTGGTTCAGATATCTTCGATGGCTTCATGTGAAAATAAGTTCCAACCGCAGTTGCCGGAGGTTTCTCCTGATCACCAGCAAATTTATCAGGACATTCTGGAGCAGGTCCGGCCTTATATTCAGGAACCTTATACGCCCGAATGGATCGCGATAAAATTGATGGAAGGCGATCCTGAAGTTTCGAAAATGGTTGAAGAGAAGGCGCAAAAATCATCCTGGAGCAATATCGAAGATCTCCTTATCAAGCACGAGGACGCACTTCATGCCGTGGTCAATGGACGTTATGACTGGATTGAAAAAATTACCAGAGCGGCAGTCTCCCGCTTTAAAATGGGAGAGGTTGTTCTGACCGATAGAATCGACCACATTCTGACCCGGCCTGTATTCGGCATTCCTGTTTTACTTGCGGTCATGGCCTTTGTATTTTTTCTCACCTACGCGGTGGGCGTTCCCCTGCAAGGATGGCTGAGTAATCAGATTCAGCATTTCATCAAATTCTGTGAACCATTCACAATGGGCTTGCCCGCCTGGGTCGGAGGCTTATTGCTCAACGGCGTTATCGGCGGAGCGGGCTCCGTGCTTACTTTTCTGCCTGTTTTGCTGATCTTTTTCGCCATCATGGCCCTTTTGGAAGACATCGGTTATATGGCGCGCGCCGCTTTTGTCATGGACAGAATCATGCATCTTATCGGCTTGCACGGGAAAAGTTTTATTCCGATGTTCATTGGATTCGGCTGTAATGTTCCGGCAGTTCTGGGCACTAGAATTATCGAAACAAAAAAAGCCAGAATGATTACTCTGCTTTTAATTCCGTTTGTCCCCTGCACAGCAAGGCTGGCTGTTCTGACGCTGGTATCCGCCGCTGTTTTCAGAGAAAACGCCGCTTATGTATCCTGGAGCATCGTGGCTCTGAACATCGCGGTGCTCGGCGTGGCCGGAATGTTTGTCAACAAAACTCTCTGGAAGCAGGACGCTCCTTTTATCATGGAACTACCCATCTATCACAGCCCCGATATAAAAACGATCATGATGGTCGTCTGGTCGCGAACAATATCTTTCATCCGCAAAGCGGGCACCGTCATTCTGGGCGTCTCGCTGATTATCTGGCTTTTATCTTATTTCCCGACAGGAGTTGTGGAAGAGAGTTACCTGGCATCATTCGGCAGATTGCTTCAGCCGCTGGGCGTACCGCTGGGACTGGACTGGAAGATGATTACCGCGCTTTTAACCGGTTTGGTGGCCAAGGAAAATGTCGTGGCCACACTGGGTGTTCTTTATTCCGTGGGCAGAGACGGCTTATCCAATATATTGCCGACAGTCATGAGCCATGAATCAGCCGCGGCATTTCTTGTGGTAATGATGCTCTTCATACCCTGCGCCGCGACAATCGCCGTTTTGAAAAAAGAAATGAACAGCAATAAATGGTTTTACGCCACCATTGTCATGACGCTTCTTGTTTCCTACCTTGGCGGAATTGCTGCGTATAACTTTGTCAAATGGCTTGGCATCTGATTCAACAACTCAAAGCGCTATCTTTGTTGGCGGAGCCTGCCCCGGCGCAGGCCGGGGTCATCGGCTTTCTCAACGTATATGTAGGGGCTGTTCCCCGAATAGCCCGCAATTTTCGGCGCGGTCAGGGAAACGCGCCCTACAGTGGCATCCTCCTATTTCACTGATGTCGCGTTCTACTTTGAAAATCGAACTTGTATAATTTGATTTTGTCATTCCCGTAAAGACGGGAATCCATTACTAAGAGCAATCTACATTTCAGTAGCTTATGTTGTTCACAACCGGCCGGTAGAGAAAAAGATTGCGGCGGATGAAGCTTTTGGGGTTTTGCATATCTTCCGCTGAATTACAGACGTAAGTCACAACAAGATTTTTACCCCGTGCAAATTCAATATGCTCTTTTCCGGCGTAACAAAAATTATTCTTGTCATACAGCGGACTTTTAGGATCAACTTCGGAAACTTTCACACCCAATACTTTCGACTCCGACCATGGTCCTTCAAGTTTATCAGATTCCTGATATACTAGCTTATCGCCTTTGTTCTGCGTGCTTAAATAGACAGCAATCCACTTCTTATCAGCGGCATGGTATCTAACGCTTAATTCGGAAACCGAGACGTCAAGAACAACCTTCACCTTTTCGGGATTCAGTTTGTTTTGCCAGGTTCCGTCTTTAGTATAATATTCTATGGCTCCTGCCGGATTATCAAGCTTGCTTGCGGGAATACGGGTAAGAATATTTCCAAAAACATTCACCTTGTCTTTGGAATAAGAGTAAAACGGATAAAAATAAACATAATTTTTATAGACAACGGAAGTTGTCGCGAAAGCCCTGATTTCCAGTGGAATTGCCGGTGTTAAATCAATATAATCGACGTTCCATTTACGGGGATCAGCAGTCGAGAAATCTTTTATCCGGGCTAATTTGTGTCCTGTAATCTTAAAATAGAAAAGTTCCCCTTCCTTATTTGTCGGAGTTACAACTATTAAAGGAATATATAACACATCCTTAACTATAAAAGGGTCCTGCGGCCAGAGCCACTCATCTTCACCAAATGATGATTCAAATTCTCCGTTTTTCTTTTTGAGATAATATTTAATTTTAAATTCGTTATTGCCGGAGCAGGTGGAAACCGCCAGTGTTGTTCCCATTACAGCGTCCATATCAATGCGGTCTTTTCTGCCTTCCTCATTGGCAACAAATGTATCGCCAAAAAGCCAGAGCGTGCGTTCCTGATCAAGTTTTATGGAGTAGGCGCCATCACCCCCATACCAGCCGTCCTTATCGGGAAAAACAGGCAGGCATTGGCCTTGAAAAACTGAAGCGGAGTATTTTTCAGGAAGGATAGTCGAGCAAGAAGAAAGATGAAGGCTTAAAAGTAATAAGATAATAAATTTTAATTTTTTCATCATTACACCATGTGATCAATAAGAATCTTAATTCCTATCGCTATCAAAACCAATCCGCCGAATATTTCCACTTTTTTACCGAATATTTTTGCCAGTGCTTCGCCAAAGATCATGCCTGTAACTGTCATCAAAAAGCAAACTATACCTATGACTATCGCGGGAAAAACAACGGGCATCTTTAATATGGAAAAGCTGAATCCCACTGCCAGTGCGTCGATGCTGGTGGCGATGGAAAGCATAAATAGCGGCCAGCCGCGCGTTTGATCGGCCTTCTTCTCATCGCTTTCTTTTTCGAACCCTTCCCAAATCATTTTCCCGCCGACCAAAGCCAAAAGAGCAAAAGCAATCCAGTGATCAAATGACGCCATGACTTCGACGACCGTCAGACCGGCCAGCCAGCCGATAATGGGCATAACAAACTGGAAAATACCAAAGGCCGCCGCCAGCCTCAGCACCGGAGCCCAGGATTTTTTATTATTGGTTGCGCCGATGCCAATCGCCACTGAAAAAGCATCAACACCAAGTCCCACCGCCAGAATAAATATCGTCAATAAACTCATTTCCAATAATTACCTATATATTTTAACTTAATTAATTATGATAAAGTCGTAAATAGTCAAATTTATCCTTTTGTGTCATTCCCGCGAAGGCGGGAATGACAATTACCTTACTACTTCGCTTCTTGCCCCTTTTTAACCTGTTTTATTCTTCGTTTCTCAAAGCCGTATAAATTTTTTCCGCCAATTCTTTACCAATTCCCGGCGCTTTTTGCAATTCTTCAAGTGTCGCTTCTTTGACTCGCAACGCTGAACCAAAATGCTTCAGCAATATATTCCTGCGCACCTCACCGACATCTTCAATGCCATCTAAGATTGAAGACAAATCTTCTTTTTGTTTGAGCTGATGATGATAGCTCAAAGCAAAACGATGCGCCTCATCGCGCACCTGCTGAAGCATCCGCAGTGCCTGCGGCCATGCGGTTAAATAAACGGCATCCTTTCGCCGCGGCAGATAAACACGATCTTCTGCTTTTGCGGCTTTCTTTTTTACAATACCTTTACCGGGAAATATGGCGCGCTCTTCCTTGGCCAGACCGATGACATCCATTTTAATTTTTAAATCTTTCAATACGGAAAGAGCGACATTGAGCTGGCCTTTACCGCCGTCAACCACAACCAAATCCGGCAGATTCTCTCCCCGCGTAAACCGGCGCGAAAGCATTTCATACATCATCGCATAATCGTCAGACTCTGATACGGTTTTGATGCGGAAACGACGGTAGCCCGATTTGTCCGGCTCACCGTCCTGAAACACAACCATCGAACCCACGGCATGTTTACCGCTGATATTGGAAATATCATAACACTCTATTCTCTGCGGCAATTTCGCGAGCGATAGTTTTTCCTGAAGAATTTTCATGGCGGCTGTTTTTTGTTCTTTCTTTTTCTGTCCGGACTCCCAGAGACCACGGGCATTGGCAACGGCCATGTCCAGCAAAGCATTCTTTGTTCCGCGAGACGGCACTGTCAAGACGACTTTTTTTTCTTTCTTATCCGTCAGCCATTCTATAATGACTGACTCATCCGGCAAAGAACAAGGAATAATAATTTCATCCGGGACATTCGCGCCGCCGTCATAATATTGAGTCAAATATGAAGATACAATTTCAGCCAAATCAATTTTCATTTTAACCGGCGCAAATGACTTACTGCCCAAAAGCTTTCCACCGCGCACAAATAAAATACAAAGTTGATAATTATTATTATGCTCGTAGACACCGACCACATCCTGATCTTTATTGCCGCCCCAGTCGACATTTTGTTTTTCCAGCGCGTGCTCGAGCGCTGCGATGCGATTGCGCAGACGCGCGGCCTCTTCAAAGTTTAAATTCTGCGCCGCCTCTTCCATTTGAGTTTTTATTTCGGTAATCAGTGAGCGCCGGCGTCCCTGTAAAAAGGAAACGGCGTTTTCAACTAATTTCCGGTAAGAATCTTCATCGGTCAATCCCTTGCAGGGCGCGAGACAGCGGCCAATTTGATATTCCAGACACGGCCTTGGCCGCAGTTTAAAATCGCGGTTGCGGCAAGTGCGCAACGGAAATACCTGTTGGACAAAACGCAAAGTTTCCTTCGCCGCCAGCCCCGACGGATAGGGGCCGAAATAAAGCGCGCCATTGTTCATTCTCTTGCGTACCAGTTGCAGACGCGGATATTTTTCCACCGGATCAAGGGACAAATGATAATAGGTTTTATCGTCGCGCAGAGTAACGTTGTAACGCGGACGATGACGCTTGATTAAATTATTTTCCAGAATCAGAGCTTCTTTTTCGGTGGCCGTGTTGATGAATTCAATATCATGCACCCTTGCCATCAGAAAGGGCGCCATCGGCCGCGTGTCCCTGCCGGTGAAATAAGAACTAATGCGGCTTTTTAAATCATTGGCCTTGCCGACGTAGATAATCTTGTGCGCCGCGTCTTTCATTAAATAAACGCCGGGACTGCGCGGAGCCGAAGCGATTTTATCTTTCAAGACGTTATCTTCCATAAATCCAATATAAATCCTGATGTTACTTATAATGGATTTACAGATATACTTCAATCATGTTCTTGTCTAATATTATTACATTGAAATATTTATGATAAAATTCATTCAGGCAATCATTGATTGTTTGACGCGCCAATTAAAATCAATTATGATTTCCTTAATATTCTAAAAAGAAATGTTTATGAAGCGCATAAAAATATTTTGTTTTCTAATATTATTATTTCTACTGGTATTGCCATCCGCCGGATTGAAAGCCGCAGACGTCTGTTCTGAAAAAGAGTTGATGATTCTCTTTACCCATGATTTGCATTCTTACTTTCTGCCCCACAGGATTTTAACCGAAAACGGCCAGCAGTTACAGCAGGGCGGATACGCCCGGATGGCTTATGTCATTAATGAACAGCGGCGGCTTCACAGTAACAAAACAATTTTGGTGGACGCGGGCGATTTTTCCATGGGCACGCTTTTCCACACTTCATTCATGACGGAAGCTTCCGAGTTACGGCTGATGGGAAAGATGGGTTACGACGTGACCACCTTCGGCAATCATGATTTCGATTTTCATCCCGACGGATTGGCGAAAATGCTGACAACCGCAAAATTAAACGGCAAAGCGCTGCCTAAGATTGTCGCTTCCAATGTTGCCTTGAGTAAAAACGCTCCTGGCGACGCGATGCTCAAAAAATCTTTCGCGGATTATCCGGTCAGGGATTACATTATCATCGAACGAAACGGCCTGCGCATCGGCCTGTTCGGCATTATGGGCAAGGACGCGTCCATTGATACGCCTTTCGCCAAACCGGTGACCTTTGCCGATCCGATTACAGAAAGCAAGCGAATCGTTGACATATTGAGGAACAAAGAAAAAGTTGATATTGTTATTTGCCTTTCTCACAGCGGAACATCAGCCGATAAAAGCAGATCTGAAGATGAAATTTTAGCCGCAGCCGTGCCGCAAATCGATATCATCATCAGCGGCCATACTCACACAGTTTTAAAAGAACCGATTATTATCGGCAAAACTATTATTGTTTCCAGCGGCAGTTATGGCGAATATCTGGGGAAGCTTGCTATTCGCTATGAAAAACAAAACGGCGTGACAATGAAATCATACGAATTAAAAAATATTTCCGCCGATGTTCTTGAAGACAAAGTAATCGCATCCGAAATTTCCCAATATAAAGAAATCATAAATCAGACTTTTCTCGCTCCGCAGCATTTAACCTATGATGATGTCATAGCAGAATCTGATTTTAACATGGAATCGTTATCTTCAGCTTATCGGAATCCGCGTGAAACGGGATTGGGCGATTTGATTGCCGACGCTTACCGGGCGGCTATCCGCCAGGTTGAAGGCGCAAATTACCGTCATGTTCATTTCGCCCTTCAGCCGTTGGGAGTTATCCGGGATTCATTTAAAAAAGGAAAAATAACTGTCGCGGACATCTTTCAGGTTCTATCTCTGGGAATCGGTCCGGACAAAATCGCCGGTTATCCTTTGGTGTCCTTCTACATCAACGGGAAAGAACTCAAAGATATCCTAGAAGTCCATACCACGATAGCGCCGCTGGAGAAAGATGACGCATACTTGCAGATATCAGGCGTGAAATTTACTTACAATCCCCGGCGCGTTTGGTTTGACCGGGTGACCTCTGTCGAAGTTGAAGATGAAAACGGAATATTCCAGTCGCTTGATAAAAATATGCTTTATCGCGTCTGCGCCAATTATTACACGGCCACATTGATAGAATATGTTGATTCGGCAAGTCATGGTTTGATCAAGGTGCAACCCAAAGACCAATACGGAAATTCTCTGCCCGATCTGAAATCAGCTATTGTTTACATAAAGAAACCGGTGGAGCTCAAGGAATGGCTGGCGCTCACACTTTACCTGCGATCGTTTAAAGATCAGGAAGGCCTGAGCGTGCCGAAAATACCGGAACGATACAGCAAACAGGAAGGACGCTATTTGTCGCAACCATCTTTAAATCCAATCAAGCTTTTCAGCGGCGGGAATATCGTCACACATGTCTTTTTGCTGATAGTGTTGAGTTCGCTTCTAATCTGCGGGTTCATCATCTATCAAATCATCAGAAAGATAAATGGATTTTTTAATAGCAACTGCTGATTTAACCCATCTCCAGCAGAATCTTGTTCAGCTCTTTCAGTTCATCGCGCAGTTCGGCGGCGTGTTCAAATTCCATATTCTTTGCCGCCTGCTTCATTTCTTTTGTCAGCTTGGCAATCAGTGCCGGCAAATCTTCTTCACTGGTCGGAATGATTTTTCCCCTAGTATCCACAGGCACCGTCACATAATCCGCTTCATAGATTGAACCAAGTACATTGCTGATGGATTTTTTAATTGTCTCCGGCGTGATGTTATTCTCTTCATTATATTTTTGCTGAATAATGCGGCGGCGTTTGGTTTCATCAAGACAGGCCTGAATTGATTTAGTGATTTTATCGGCGTACATGATGACCTTACCGTTGATATTCCGCGCGGCACGCCCGCTGGTCTGAATCAATGAACGCTCCGAACGCAAAAAACCTTCTTTGTCGGCATCGAGTATAGCCACCAGCGATACTTCGGGAATATCCAATCCTTCACGTAGAAGATTTACGCCGACCAGAACATCGAATTCTCCCAGGCGCAAATCGCGGATAATTTCTACTCTCTCCAATGTATGTATATCGGAATGAAGATAGCGCACTCTGACATCCACACCGGCGTAGTAATCGGTCAAATTCTCCGCCATTCTCTTGGTCAGTGTCGTCACCAGCACCCGTTCATTATTTTCAACTCGTTCTCTGATTTCCGCGAGCAAATCGTCAACCTGATGTTTGGCCGGTTTTACTTCAATCACGGGGTCCATCAGTCCTGTCGGACGGATGATTTGTTCCACACGAATGCCTTCAGCTTTCTGCATTTCATACTGCGCCGGTGTCGCTGAAATATAAATTCTCTGATTGGTCAGCGCTTCATATTCGTCAAAACGCAACGGGCGGTTATCCAGCGCTGAAGGCAGACGGAATCCGTATTTGACCAGAGTTTCTTTGCGCGAGCGATCTCCCTTATACATGCCGGATAATTGCGGCAGAGTCGCATGGCTCTCATCAATAATTATCAAAGCATCCTGCGGCAGATACTCCATTAATGTCGGCGGCGGCTCGCCGGGTCTTCGTCCGGTCAAATGGCGGGAATAATTTTCTATCCCCTGGCAGTAGCCCATCTCCTCCATCATCTCCAGATCGAAGTTGGTGCGCTGTTCCAGTCGCTGCGCTTCCAACAGTTTGTTTTGTTCTCTATATTCGGCCAGCGTCTTTGCGAGTTCTGCGCGGATATCGGCGGTTGCTCTGGCGAGATTGTCGCGCGAGGTGACGTAGTGACTGCCGGGATAAACGGCGGTCTTGCTGACCGCGCTTATTTTCTTTCCCCGCAAGGGATCAATCAACGACATTGATTCAATCGTGTCGCCGAAAAATTCTATCCGCAAGGCCTGCTCATCTTCATAAGGCGGAAATATTTCCACAATATCGCCGCGCACGCGGAATGTGCCGCGATGAAAATCAATGTCATTGCGCTCGTATTGAATTTCCACCAATTTGCGCAGTAATTCATCACGCGGAAAATCCTTGCCCACTTCCAATTGAACGATCATCTCTAAATAGGCATCCGGCGATCCCAAACCGTAAATGCAGGAAACACTGGCGACAATTATAACATCACGCCTTGTCAAAAGGGAATGCGTTGCCGAATGGCGCATTTTATCAATTTCTTCGTTGATGGCGGAATCTTTTTCAATGTAGGTATCGGTGGTGGGCAGATAAGCTTCCGGTTGATAATAATCATAATAGCTGACAAAATATTCCACGGCATTTTCCGGAAAGAGGCCTTTGAATTCTTCATATAATTGCGCCGCCAGAGTTTTGTTATGCGCGATAATCAGCGCCGGACGCTGGACGTGTTCAATGACGTTGGCAATAGTGAAGGTTTTACCCGATCCGGTGACGCCCAAAAGCACCTGATGCTCTTTACCATTTTCCAAACCTTTTACTAAATCTGAAATCGCCTGCGGCTGGTCCCCCGCCGGAACAAAATCAGTTGTCATCGAAAGCTTTTCCATAATGCTTTTAAATATACATGGCTGTTCAAAAATGTCCAGATGCAAAGAGTGGAGATCGAAATGAATATTTTATTTTACCTTTTTTATTGAACCTTTAAATCTGTAAAACAGATAAAAATCTATCAATTATTGACCAATTTGACTACCAAAGAATATTTGAATCTTTCACTTACTACTACTCAGCATTGAGCAGTAGTCAGAATTGTCGATTACGGATGGAAAGGGGGAACGTTTGAGCGAAAGGTTGGGCGTCATTTCGCGATCTTAGTTTCGCGTGCCTTCGGGCGTTGGCGTTACCATCTCAACTCTTTCCTTGATCTTCAACCATTTGTCCCAGCCATAACTTTTTGCTGTAATCATGATTACTTTGTGTGCCGTATCTATCGCGTTATTCATGATCTCTCGGTTCACGCTCGGCTGATAACGCACAAAGATGAGTAAAGTCTCGTGATCTTTCTGGACAATGCTTAGGTCGAAGGGGAAGTCCTCACTTGCATCTTGCCGCAGTTGGTCATTACATAAGAGCGCCAGCCATTCAATGCGAGTCGGTGTGTACGGCTGTAAACCTGGCTTGGAATGTATAGACTGCGCAAATGCAGTGCTGACAAGGAAGCAAGTGAGAATAACAAATGCCCACGGGGTCTTGTCAATAGGAGTGTAAATAGTCATCAGGCAGCCAACCTTTCCATTCCTCTGTTTTTTTGTTTCATAACTCCATCAACAAATGCTTTCCCGTGATAAACATCAGACAATAACCAG
>Ga0182011_10004402_pt1 | contig 11293 bp, 12 predicted proteins | sample 711E1DmetaG_FD_120481 | JGI IMG/M metagenome (GOLD analysis project Ga0182011, IMG submission 120481) | Permafrost microbial communities from Stordalen Mire, Sweden - 711E1D metaG | ecosystem: Environmental > Terrestrial > Soil > Wetlands > Permafrost | place: Sweden: Stordalen | collected... | reverse complement strand
TTAATAATGCAGCAATTAAGACTATTCTATAAGCAGTTGGTCACCATCACCCCTGCCCCTCTTCCTCGAGGAAGAGGGGTTTTTCTTTTTCAAGAAGGGCTGCGCCCTTCTCTCATCCTGCTTTCCTTCCGGCGTACAGCAATCGTAGGGGTGTTCCTTTCCCGATAGATCGGGACGCCCATAGTCCCGGCCTTTAACATGTCATCACGAGGAGCGTAGCGACGTGGTGATCTGCTGCATGGTTACAAATCAACCATTAGATTGCGAGTCCCGATTGCATCGGGACTCGCAATGACATTCTTGTCGGTGACCGCTCTTACAACCGTAGGGGCGTTCCTTTCCCGATAGATCGGGACGCCCGTGGCCTCTCGGCTTTCGGGCGGGTTTAAAAACCCGCCCTTACGTTTTGTCATCACGAGGAGCGCAGCGACGTGGTGATCTGCTGCACGGTTACAAATCAGCCATTAGATTGCCACGTCCCGATTATATCGGGACTCGCAATGACATTCTTGTCATTGGCCATTGCTGCTACGATTGTAGGGGCGTTCCTTCAGGTGCGCCCGTAGTTCCGGACTTCGGTCTCAAGGGGGGTGTTGAAGAGGGACCGGAGGTCCCTCTCGGAGAAAAGTGTTACCCATGTGCTCGGTCTATTTTGTTACCAGTGTACCCGGTTCGTACCAAAGAAAACCCTCTCCCCGTGGGGAGAGGGCAGGGTGAAGGGATACCACCCTCAATTTATAGAATAGATTCCGCTTTATCTTTTTGCTCAATGGCGGCCTGGGCGGCGGTGAGCTTGGCGATGGGCACCCGGAACGGGCTGCAGCTCACATAATCAACATTGATTGCGTGGAAGAACTTGATTGAGGTCGGCTCGCCAGCCTGCTCCCCACAAACACCGATAGGTATGTCCTTCTTTGCACGGCGCGCCCAGAAGATGGCAGTCTCCATAAGGCGTCCCACGCCTTTGATATCTATGATTTCAAAAGGATTATCTTCGAGGATGCCGATCTCAAGGTAGGTAGAAAGGAACTTCTTTTCGGCATCTTCCCTGCTGAATGAATACACGGCCTGGGTAAGATCGTTGGTGCCGAAGGAGAGAAAGTCCGCCACTTCGGCCAACCGTCCCGCCCGCATACAGGCACGGACCGTCTCCATCATCGTCCCAAGCTTAAGTGTCGATCCCTCGGTACAGCTTTTCTTGATCATAATCAGTTCCTGCAGGGTAATGACCTGCGGGATCATTATCGATACATCGGCCGGGACCTCTTTCTTAGCGGCTTCTATAGCCTCTACCTGCATTTTATATATTTCAGGATTGGTGACTGCCACGCGCACCCCCCTGTGTCCGAGCATCGGGTTTATCTCCTTCAGCTCAGCTATGCGCTGCTTTGTTTTGGCGTCAGTGGTCTCCGTTTCAGACGGGAGAAATTCGTGAAGCGGCAGGTCGAGGAGCCTGATAATAATAGGCAGCCCTTTTAGCTCCTTGAACAGGACGATGAAATCCTCCTTCTGGAGCTTGCTGAGATGTTCCAACGCTTTAGCTTTCCGCCCTGCGGTCTCCGCCATGATATATTCCCTGATGGCGGACAGGCGCTCCGGACCATTGAACTGCCTTTCCGTGCGGCAGAGCCCGATGCCTTCCGCCCCTAGCTTGATGGCCTGCGCCACCATTTCCGGCATATCCGCGTTGGCCCTAACCCCCAGCCGTTTCGCTCCATCCAGCCAGGTAAGGAGTTCCGTAAACTCCTTTATCATTGTCCCCTCCTCAAGGGGAATCGTGCCGATGTAGACCGTGCCCGCGGTCCCGTCGATGGTGATAGTATCGCCATCGTGAACGGTCTTGCCTTTAGACGTGAATATTTTCTTTTTCGGATCAATCTCGATGTCTTCAGCCCCGCAGACGCACGGCTTGCCCATGGCCCTGGTCACAATAGCAGCGTGGGACGTAAGCCCGCCCCTGGAGGTCAACACGCCATCTGCGGCAGCGATGCCCTGGATATCATCCGGGCTGGTCTCCTGCCTTACCAGGATGGACGGGATGCTTTTCTTGGAGAGCAACATGGCCTCATCGACGGTAAATACCACGCGCCCGCTTACGGCGCCGGGAGCCGCTGCCAGGCCTTTGGTCAGAGGCTCATGTTTCAGACCCGGTTTTATATGCTTGTGCAGGATCGCACGCAGGTCATCGGGTTTGACCCGCAATATAGCTTCTTCCACGGTGATGAGGTCCTCATGCACCATATCCACCACTATCTTTACGGCGGCCTGCCCGCTCCTTTTGCCCGACCTTGTCTGCAATATGTACAGCTTCTCCGACTCGATAGTGAACTCGATATCCTGCATATCGCGGAAGTGGGTTTCAAGCAGGGCGACTTTCTGCAGCAGCTCTTTGTACATTTTCGGCATGATGGCTTCGAGCTTTGAGACAGGAACCGGGGTTGTGGACCCGGATACGATAGCTTCACCCTGCGCACACTGGATATACTCGCCGAATAAGCCTTTCTCTCCCGTGCTCGGGTTGCGGCTGAAGACCACACCAGTGCCGGATTTGGCATCCTTATTGCCGAAGACCATCGCCTGTACTATCGCTGCCGTACCCATGTCGGAAGATATATTGTTGAGGCGGCGGTATTCAATGGCACGGAGATTGTCCCAGGACTCGAAAATGCGCCTGATGGCCGCACGCACTTCTGACAGCCCGTTGACATTGAGGACCGTATCCATCATGCCCGGCATGGATGCCAGAGCAGAAGAGCGAACGGAGACCTGGAGTCCTTTACCGAGCTTGGCATGCGTCTGTTTCTCAAGTTCGGCAACCGCCTGGGTGATCTCCTTATCGGATAAACGTCCCGTTTTCTTATACTCGTTGTAGCCTTCAACGGAAACTACAAACCCCGGCGGGACCGGTAATTTGAGTTTGGTCATGGTAACAAGGTTGGCGCCTTTGTTGCCAAGAAGGGACTTGTCCTCTACACCGTCATTAAAAGAGTAAATGTACCCCATAAATTTCTACCTCCCACTACGGACATTATATATCAGTATATATCAAGTAGCGTGACTATGCTCGAAATCGTAGGGGCGTTCCTTTCCCGATATATCGGGACGCCCATGGGCGGGTTTAAAAACCCGCACCCTACGTTTTGTCATCACGAGGAGCATTAGCCCTTAACCTGTCATCACGAGGAGCGCAGCGACGTGGTGATCTGCTGCACAGTTACAAATCAACCATTAGATTGCCACGTCCCGATTGCATCGGGACTCGCAATGACATTTTTGTTTGCAGCGCCATTGACATATTGCTATGCGGGCATTATCCTAATGCCATGTGTTATGGGTGAGGCTAGAAATGAGAAGCAGATCACTAGCTACTCAGGGTTTTTTCTTCGGGCAGGATTTCCCCGTACCGATTAATTTTGAGGTGAGATGAGTGGGAACGGGAGCAATTTCCAGAAGAGAGCACCACGAAAAGCTTTTTATAGGAGTGGACCTGGATTTTGCGGAAACGCTAATTGGCAAGCGGGTCCTCTACCTGGGGATACCGATTTTTAAAACCCTGCCCTATGCGCCGCCTCCGGGACCGACAGATAAATACGAGGGACTGAGGAAATGGTACAGGAAAAACATTGAAGGCCCGGGCGGAATGTTCATAGTGAACAGGCGTGATCTTCAGCGCTCACTGGCCAATGCACAACCCGATGCCGTGGACTACCTCGTCACGGAGTATGAGGAGGTAAGGGACAAACATGCAGGCTGGCTTGAACCAGTCAATGAGGCCATAGAAATAGAGCAGTGGATACTTCCGGCCAGCGCCATCGACAAGGCAATTGTCGATACAGATTTTAATTTCGAGACTATCAAGGTAACCCTCGTGAAAGGCGACCATGAAATTGAAGAAGTAAATTATTTTATCACGCCGAAAGAACATACCCTCTATTACTCCGATCACGGAAAGCCAAAGAAACCGGGCACTTCCTGAAAATCACCTGGACTTGTGAAGAATAGTGCCGTCCTTGCCGACTATAAACAAATCGCCCTGCGGGCTGCCCCAGATACCGTGCAAAGTGCCTGTGATGCCGCTCTCCACAGAGGACCACTGTTTGCCGTCGAAATGTATCAGTGTCCCCTTGTCGCCGACGGCGTATACATCACTCACTGAATAACCCCAGACATCAAGCAGTGGCTCGGTAGTGCCGCTTGTCATAACGCTCCAGGACTTACCGTCGTAGTGTACGACCGTACCATCATGCCCAACTGCAAAGACGTCATCACCGGAAATACCCCAGATCCCGTACAGGTTGGACCTTGTTCCGGAATTAATTGCAGCCCAGGCCTTGCCGTCGTATTGCAGGATAGTACCCTCGTGCCCTACGACCAGCAATTTGCCATCCGGTGTACGCCAGGCATCACGTAAAATGTCCTTTGATGGGAGGTCCAGGAGGTCCCATTTAGTTCCATTGTAATGGAGCACTTTCCCATCCTGGCGGGAGACATAGATATCGCCAGCGGAAGTGCCCCATGCTGCCCACAGGTCAAGAGAAGACCCGCCATCCATCGGCTTCCAACCAGTACCGTCATAGTGCAGTAGGCATCCTTTTTGACCGGCTGCGATGACGTTTGACGGGGAGCTTCCCCAGATACCCAGAAACCAACCGTCCGTTCCGCTCTCCATTCTGGCCCATGCCTTGCCGTCATAATGGAAGATGGCGCCGTTGAAACCAACGGCAAAGACGTCATTATTGGAATTACCCCAGACCGCCAGCAAGTAATCCTTCGTCCCGCTGTCCATCATTTCCCATTTCGCAACTGGCGCAGCAGCAGGGGCGCATGCCAGGAAGAAGGTCGCGGTAAGTACCAGCATGAGAAATAGTGATAAAGGCCCGATACATTCAATCTGACTATTCTTATTTATCCGCATCATACCGCTCCTGTAAATGACCTGGGGTACAAGCCACAGATCAGCCTGTTTTTATTCTGCAATCCCGGGCAACGCCGCCTTGATCCATTATATCATCGTGACCGCTATTTGATGCTCTTTATATCAGATCATTCGTATTCACGTTACGATTGCAATTTTATGTTAAGTGTAGTAATATATAAGAGAAGCGATAATTAAAACAAAGCTTTATTTACAAATAGTGAAAATTTACTGGCGCCCGTAACCTGGTCACTTGGACGCCAATGTATAAATAGTGAAACCGGTCATTTGTAAATGACTGGTTTTTTATTCGCCAGAAGTACGTGCAGGGATATTTTTCGAGTAAACGGTAGGCGTGGGGTAACTATGAACAAGCAGGCTATGAAAGGGGAAAACAACAAAATAAAGTACAGGCCCGAGGATTGGAACAATCGTTACGCTGATGATGCGTCACGAGGGTATGAAAGGTACATTTACGAAGCGGGCGCCGATGCCATGCTTGAGACCTTATTAAAGGAAGCAGATGAGTATAGCCGGACTGCCAACCATTATTTAAGGCACGATGACTATCTCTGCGACGTCCTTGCACACGAAATGAAGCTCGGATAAGCTTCACTCTTATACAGCAAATAACAGGACCCGGACCGGAATATACCGGTATATCACAGTCGTCAGCCCTTAGCTCGACGTGCTGTGAAGGAGATTGATATTAATAACATACACAGAAAATTAGGCGTCATTGATCCCGCCACCGGCAACATTATATTTGTCAGCCGCAAGGAAGGGTATGCGAGCCTGAGGAGGTCCGCTAAACGTCAGACGGCCCAAATACAGTTGGAAGCCGCGGAGAAGGAAATAGAAGGTAATAAGATGCCATGCCCATCCAGCCGTGGTTAATATCTATTTCTGTTAAACTTGAATTTGTCTAAGGAAGTCCGTTCAGGAGTATACTCAAATGGCATTAAATGAATTTGCAGATATCAGTAAAGAGCTCTATACACAGGTCAAAATTGTCGAAGACATGGTAAAGGGCGATTTATATAAAGAGGCGGGCAAAATGCTGTTAACCGCTGAACAAAACTGCCGGAGTCTTGAATCTTTAATGGAAGAGGACAACAAAATACAGGCGCATATTGTAGATAACCGCCGGCGGGAAATAAAGTGGATCCAAGATGCCATTCAAATTGGCCTGGCAAAAGCACGCGCCAAAAAGCCTGTGAAAAAGCGGGTTGCCAAAAGCAAGAAGTAAAGTTACTTGGTCAACGGGTGACTTACCCGACTATCTCTCTTCTTTTCGCAGCATATTGTCTCTTGTGACCCTTAGCCGCGGGACAAGTGCACTTCTTACAGCTTTTTGCAGTTACCTCATCATGTGCATGCTTTAACAAATGAGAGGTAAACTCACAGCTTGTGTCTTTAATATTAAGCCCATTGCAAAAACCTTTCGTCTTATCGAATTCCATTTTTTTCTCCACCTGTAATATTTGATGGGGGACATATACAGGCATTACCACTCCTGGCCCATATATGTCCCCCTGGTCAAGTCAACTACTAATTAACTTATCGTGAACTGTAGCTGTGTGAATCGTAGGTTGAAGTACCCATCTGTTGTTTCTTTGCTTTTCGGCATGAAACGCAACGTTTGGGTTCATTGGTAAAACCTTTGGATGCAAAGTACTCTTGTTCACCTGAAGTGAACGTAAAGGCAGCACCACAATCGATACACTTTAGCGATTTGTCTTGAAAACTCATCGGATGACCTCCTCTCAATAAATTTAGCCAGTATTCGGGCCATCCAATGCTTGAAATAGATCTGGTGGGATATAAGAAGCTTTGCAATAACCTAAACTTGAACTATATTTGAAGTATACGCTATATCGTAACTTATGTAAAGAAATAAGTGAGCATAGCCATTACTATTGGGAAGTGGATTATGTTGAAACCGGGATTATTCATTGGTATTGCGCTCTTAAGCATATTGACCGTTTTATCCGGTTGCCAGGGTGGTGAAGGCACGGTCAAAGCCACCCTCAATCAGGAGTTCTCTCTGGCCATAGGCCAGACCGCCGGGTTAACAGGGGAACCGCTTACCATACAATTTGTAGAAATCCAGGATGACAGCCGGTGCCCCAAAGGTGCGATGTGTATCTGGCAGGGCAGGGTGAGCGCTGTCCTGCAGGTCAGCGACGGGAGTGATTCAACGAAAATAGTGCTGACCGAACCGGGTTTGAGTGACCAGTACGGCAGGGGCACTTACAAGAAATACGAGTTCACATCACACGTACAGCCATACCCGGAGTTGGGTAAGAAGATATCAAGGGAAGACTACCGGGTGCTTTTGACTATAAAGAAGATACCGGCTGGAAGTGATTAAGAGACATAAAAGTAAAACCGGGGACATACATAAGCCCTCAGCGGGCCTGCATATGTCCCCGGTCCAATTTAACTATTTATTAGTCTAGTTGGTGGTGTAATTGCGCTCACCGTAGCTTGTATTGCCGCTCTGTTGTTTCTTAGCTTTTCGGCAAGTTGGGCAACGCTTGGGTTCGTTGGTATAACCCTTAGATGCATAGAACTCTTGTTCTCCCGAAGTGAATGCAAAGGCAGTACTGCAATCGATGCACTTAAGGTTTTTGTCTTCAAAACTCATTAGATGACCTCCTTAATAAATTTAGCTATTATTCGGGCCATCCAATGCTTTAAATAGATCTGGTGAGATATAAGGAGCGTTGCAATAACCTAAACTTGAACTATGTTTGAAGTCTACACTGAATTGTAACTTATGTAAAGAAATGGGAGCGTTGAGTTCCAGCGTTACCCTATCGCAGACACCTACCACCCTGCCCTGTCTCCCATGCTTATATAATCCCTGTGCGTGAGTTGTTTAGATTGGAACTGGATGCTATCCTCGCATGATTGAGGCCATCCCAACTCAATAGCAAGAGATATTAGATCACCATCCTATTCCTGAAATGCTTGCTCAAGTAAAGTCATGATAATTGAGTACTATAGCGATATGATTGACCAGATGGGGAAAGGGGAATTTCTCACCTCAAAACAGCAAACGACGTAAAATAGTCGCGACATCCACACACGCATTATGTCACCCATACTTCGATGCACCTATATTTAGTGTATTGGTTTGTCTAAAAATACTATATACTGTGATTGACATACGATCGTGAACCTGAGATGATACACACCAATTAATAATGTCATCGGAGAGAATTAACAATTGCCGGCGGGACAAATTGCAATAGGGTTGACAGGGCAGTTTGGGACGGGATGTACAACCGTGGCAAACTATCTTCAAAAAGAACATGCCTTCCGTAAATACTCGTTATCCGACGTGGTCAGGGCCAAGCTTATAGAAGCAATCGGTAATAAAAAGTACGATAGTTTGGATGGTAAATCACGGAGAAGGCTGCTCCAAGACAAAGGAAACGAGCTGCGGAAAGAAAAAAGGGAGTACTTAGCCGAGACTATTGTTGACCAAATACGAAAGGATAAGAATTTCGACAAGTTATTGGTCATAGATAGCATTCGAAATACCGCAGAAGTGGAGCACCTTCGGAGTAAATTGAACAACTTTTATTTGGTGGCCGTGGATTCTAATGCTAATGCGCGCTGGGCGAGGGTAAAAACGGCCTATGAAAAAGACGAGGGACAATTTATTAAAGACGATCTACGAGACAAGGGAGAAAATGAGCCAGATTATGGGCAACAAACGGAGCTTTGCGTTCTGCAAGCTGATATAGTAATTAACAATGATAAACAAATTGAAGATAATGCAGAAGAATGGAAAGCCTTCTATAAACGTATAAAGGAGGGCTATCTCGATTTAATGCTTGATCCTGGATCCCGTAACCCTACACATCCGGAGTTATATATGCATCAAGCATATGCCATTAGCTTAAGTTCCACGTGCTCAAAGAAGAGAGTGGGGGCCATCATAGTCGATGAAAGCAGGGGTAGCACCCAAAGCTATATGGTTGCAGGTGGCTGTAATAATGTGCCAGACAAACAATTATCGTGTGCGTCCTTGGGAGGAAAAATCACTTTTTGCCATAAAGATGATGAGCTGGCTAAGTGCCTTAAAGAGGTCCGATTCTGTCCGAAATGCGGGAAAGGGGTGCGCTATAACGCGTCGCACCCAAAGTATATGATTTGCCCTGACGCAAAGTGCAATGCCAAGATATTAACCGATTTTATTCCTGGAAGATCGCTAGATGTATGCAGGGCGGTTCACGCAGAAGAGGCAGCAATAATCCAGGCAGGAAAATTGGGAGGTACGGCGCTTGAGGGCACCACAATGTACACGACTACGTTTCCCTGTTTGCTTTGTGCCAAAAGCATAATCGACGCGGGAATTATTAAGGTTGTTTACCGGGAGCCTTACCCAATGGATGATGCGGTAAAAATGTTAACCGGATCCGACGTAGAATTAATTAAATATCAGGGAGTAAACCCTTGGGCGTTTTTTAAGTTATATAAAAGTAGAATTATTCAGTAGCACATAAGGAGGAGATAATGTTAGAACTTTGCCCCAAATGTCATAAGTACACGGTTGAACATGACGAAATAGCGAGTATAAAACGATGTTTGAATACAAAATGTTTGTGGATGGAGTACGGTGCGAGGCGGCGTATTTCCGTTGAAGGAAGGGCAATGCCGTTTTCAGCACGTGGGCAAGAAACGGAACCGAAACTAAGGCAGAACCAAGCGTCCGCGTAGAAAATAACAAACACAGAAGACGTACTTATATCACCGCCGATTCCCTACCGGCGGTGATATATTTTTTTGGACCAAGAAATAGGTTTACACAAACAGGTGTGACGAGTGTGACGGGTTATCGGGGAATGCAGAACCAGTTGGCTAAAGGCGTACTGTCACTGAAAGCAAAAACAACACTATGCCGACTCACGAGCGAGTAAGTAATCCTGGCGTGTGACACGAGTCTATCTAAAGGACTATATTGTGAAGCGGATTAAAGATAATTAGAGAGATACTAGTTGACGTTTGTTAAAATTTAAAAAGAGTAGTGGAATCATAGAATCGTAAATCAGATTTTCTAAATTTATTCTCTACTCGTCTCTTTTCGTTTTGTAGTGTCACCGTATCTTTTTCCGCTATATGTATTGAAATCGCCAATTTAAGGTTTTCTTTATCTATAGCTTCAATTATATGCAAATCTTGATCTGACAACGAACATCCGTATATGGTCAGTTTATCGGCAAGTCTATTGTTAAGGTTAAAGTAAGCATGTTTTAAATAGTAGCTATTATTAATTTCCGCTTTCTTTTTATAATTTTCACCTTCACAGACAAAAAGTGGTAGATTGCCTTTATTTATATTGCTTCTGATAAGCTCAATTAACTCAATATGTCTATCCTTTCTCATTATTTTTAATTCGATAGAAGATGTACTGAATAAGAATAGAGCTCCATGTAAATAATAGACAAATCGATAATTCCTCGGGTCTTGAGCTGATACGAAGCAATTGAATTCGTCATCATATGGCCCCCAGAAACAATCACTATATTGCCATAAGTTCTGATATCCTGGCTTCCTACGATTCAGATCGTTTTTATCCTTTTCATCTTTCATTAGCATGATTATATGATATAAAAATAATTCATAGTTTATTGTATAAATATTACGAAAGAATCTAATCTGACTTGCAATGCTCTCCAAACTAGCCCAGTATATATCTTCAGCGCTAGGATGTATCGAATTTATTGTCGTAATCAAACCTGATCGAAGTGTATTTATGGCTTCCTTGATTTTATCTTCGTCATATCCGAAAAGACGATTAATAAATAATCCACCTTCGAGCCGCTGCATGATTTTTTCAAAGTTGGTTGTTTTAAATGCAGGGAATATAGATCGATATTCTGGAGGACAATTGCTTATAAACTTATCAAATATTGAGGGATATCTAAATTTACTAGTTTGATTAGGTTTTTCAGTGATATTGATTGAAAAACCATTTCCTAATAATATGTCGGATTCTTTGAAATCGTTACTGATATCTGACCAGTTATATATCCCAATTTCTTGTAGTTCTTGCGTTGAGAGCATACCTTTATCATAAGTGATATGCTTATGCAAATCAACATCACCATCGCACGTTTTATCATTTTGCGTCCTCCCGCTTCCCATGCGCTCCCACAGTAAGATATGGACGGTGTCAGTACGTGATGGATAGAACAAATTACGTCCGGTGGACTTGGCTGAGACATGATGTGCCGCGATTGGAATTTACAATCAGTTTACCGACGTTAAAATAGCAGCCTCTCCACCTTCACTTGCGGCAGCAGGTTTTCCACGTCAGCTTTATGGCAGAGCTCTGTGCCTGCGGTGAGCGTGGCGGCGGTG
>Ga0182011_10004400_pt1 | contig 11294 bp, 9 predicted proteins | sample 711E1DmetaG_FD_120481 | JGI IMG/M metagenome (GOLD analysis project Ga0182011, IMG submission 120481) | Permafrost microbial communities from Stordalen Mire, Sweden - 711E1D metaG | ecosystem: Environmental > Terrestrial > Soil > Wetlands > Permafrost | place: Sweden: Stordalen | collected... | reverse complement strand
GAACAATCTAAACCCTATCATAATCCGCATGTCCTCATATCTTTATATTATATCCTAATTTTAACCTCGTTGTCTATTTTATAACCCATGCATTTTTTGTTGTCAAGAAATTTGTTCAAAATTTCACAAGGGTCCACAAAACGATCTAAATCTTATCATATCCTTATATTAACCTGCCTGCCTTAGTATACAGCCTATACTTTTTCTCTTCAATAGGTCTAATACTGATTTTCACCTTCGTAAAACCTGAATTCAATTTCAGGTCTTTTGTCTACTATGTGAATTTTTTCGCAATTAAACATACGCTTTCCCCATCATCAATGATAACAAAATTGCAATATACCTCTTTGATAAGGCATCTTTTTTTTGCTCATGATATGCCATTAAAGCGGTAAATCCATGGGGAACCGCATAGAATTCGTTGGTCAACTTGCAATTTGCGTATCAGGCTGCCAGTATCAGACACTATGGTGTCTTTATAATTCGGCAATAAACCACGCTGTAGCGAGCTACAACGTGGTTTATTTAACAAATGTGGATTTAAATCCCGCCTTTGGTATTTTATAATTTTTTGAGAGTATCTACATAATCACCTTGTATGTGCTACCGGATAACGGTCAGGATAGCCGATGGTTTTTGTTTTTTATTTCATATAATTTTTTGTTTTGACTTCTAAATTACTTCTGTTATAATTTGTAAGTGTAGAAAAATATAGGAGTGGGGAAGATAAATAGTATTTTGTATGTTATGGCTGTGGGAATGTGCGGGTTACATGGCTTCCCATCCGGTTGATTGACCAGTGGAGGAAGTGTTCATCATTATTGGGCATTGAAATACTTTTGGGGAGGGTGCCGATGGAGAGAAAGAGAATGCCTGATGCTCATAACGTAAATCTTCGGGTATCTGTTGAGGAGTATCACAAGGGGCTCAAAAACCTCGATTTTTTTGCCGACCATACAGCTCCGAATGAGGATATGCGGTTCACACCTGGCAGGATATCGACAGAGATGGGCCCATTGTATTTGAGAACAGCTTTGACGACCATAACATGTCCCTTATGTAATCACGAGGCGAAACGAAACATAAGACACTATCCTATGGAATGGCTCCTTAAATTTGCAGGACGAAATATACTGTATTGCACGAGCTGTGGCTGGAAAGAAATTGTGAAGGAAAGCAGATGGGAATGGGAAACAATCGTAACTGCTCTTGCCGCATTTCTTATTATCTGTTTTGCCTCAATTCACTGGATAATCAGATAGAGTATCCCCTCCCCACTTTTTAAGATAGCACTTCAAGCACATTGAAGAGAAAGAAAATACTCAATCTACAAAAAACGTAAATATTTTTCGGAAACCCAGCGTTCTTCCGCTGAATGGATTTTACACCACCCATCGTTTTTCTCATAAACTTTTATCGTGGCCCCTTTTTGCAGTACCTCTACAACCGGCGATGAGGTGTCTGGCCCACTTCTCACATTGAGGCTGGAAGCCGTAACTTCTGCCGTTTCCTCCAGCGCTGGAGGAACGTTTGGACCTGAGCTGATTAATCCGGAAAGTGCTCCGGATATAAGCGGCAGGAAGACGGCTTTAGCTGCTTCGACTGAATTTCCACCAAAGAAATTTGTACCAGGGCATGACTTGGTATTTCCCTCCCCATTTTTCCGTTGGCCGGATGTAAGGTCATACCAGTGGTGGTAGATAATCGTGTTGATGTTGGGTTTCAGATTGAACTTTTTGCATAAAAGGGCATTAAGTTGGATAATCGTATCCCTCTGGGCATCGGACATGGCATCCCCGCCAATATCGAAATTTCCGAGATTTTCGATGCAGATGGCGCCTTCATTGGCCCCTTTAATGCCTGCCGGCATTGTGTTCATTGGGCGGCATACCGCAATGATCCCGTCAGGGAATGTGGTGAGGTTCTGCGCAATTTCTGAAAAACCCCTGTCTTTTACGTGAAAGTTTTCCATGTTCTCAAGCAGCGTAAAATGATTGTTCTCCTTGAAGTTATCATACGAGGGCTGATACGTGTGGTGGCTCTGGATGACCGTAATTGTTCGTGTGAACTGATTTTCCGCAAGCCAACGGTCAAACTCGTCTGTATTGAAGAGCATAAATTTACCTTGTTTCTGCATGCGCTTCCCCCTTCATTATATTTCAAATTTGGAATTTCGAATCTTCCCCATACGTTTTTCCATCCCGGGGCTGTTCTTAGCGTATCGTAGCCATATACGCTTAATGTTCGGGGTCCATATTATACTTCAGACGGTTGCCGGTTAGTGTCAATAAACCTTTGACGAACATCTCTTCGATGATCAGATCTATTTCGTTGGAATTTGCTTTATCCCGCAGCAGCGATTCAATGTGTTTCTTCAATGTTGTTCGTGTTCGAGGAAGTTTCTGAATATTGATTTTACGCAAATTAGCCACGATGTTCCCGGTAAAGTTCGACGTGGGAAGCTGTTTTGTGCTGTCGGCGAGCTCGGCAGGGTTTGCGATTCTTGACGCGTGCCCTCTTAAATCGTTAATATACTTGATTAACGAATCGTACCCGCTGTCCTTGGACAGTATAATCAGCTCAACGTCATTTTTATACTGTTCACAGAGGCGTCCCAGTTCAAAAGCGAGATGGAAATCAAGGTTGTTTTTGCCATCGCCGGCAATTTTGAGCCATCTCAGGCGTTCACCGAAAGTCTGCGCCTTCTCTACAAGTTGAAAGGGTATTTTGCTCTGCGATCTCCCGACGAAGATCAGCATCTCCGTATTTGTCGTATCGATATTTTCAAAATCGAGTTTCTGTATATTTTCAAAATCGACTAAGATAATTCGTTTCATAAATACACCCTTTTCCCTTATCATACCTGTTTTGCAAATTATACACAAGATGCAATTTTCCGGGTAATGTTTTTTGACATGCGCTATGTAATCCTCTATATTTAGAGGGCGGTATTTACTATGGAATTTTTAAAAGCGATTACAGCGAACGAGGCGCACGAACTGATACAGACACTCCCGGTAAGTCTGAAAACGGAAAAGGTGGACATTGATGATGTGCAGGGTAGGGTGTTTGCGCAGGATATTGTTTCTGTTGAAGCTATACCGCCTTTTGCGCGATCGCTCGTTGACGGCTATGCCGTAAAGGCGAAAGATACCTGGGGTGGGAAAGAGACGAACCCTGTTTTTCTTAATTTAAAGGGTGAAGTAAGAATCGGGGAAGAAGCGAAGACAGCGGTCTCCGAGGGTGACTGTGTCTATATGAGCACCGGTTCCATGGTACCTGAAGGTGGCGATGCCGTAGTCATGCAGGAATACGCGCGGTGCATACCCGATGCGGTTGAAATAACAAAAGCCGTCTATCAGGGTGAGAATATCTGCTATGAAGGGGAAGATATTCAAAAAGGGAAAATAGTGCTCCAGAGAGGAAAGAAAATTACATCTTTTGATACTGGAGTTCTCGCGGCGCTCGGTATATCAAAAGTCCCGGTCTACAAAAGGCCGGACGCCGCCATTATTTCCTCCGGCGATGAGATCGTTGACATAGACGAGGCTCCTTCTTTCGGAAAGGTGCGCGATATTAACCGCTACACAGTGTCGGGCCTTTTGAAAGAAGAGGGCGCTCGGGTCGCCTTTCTCGGACGCGCTAAGGACAGTATTCAACAGATAACGGAAAAACTTGAGTTGACGAAAGATTACGACATAATCCTCATCTCCGGTGGAAGCTCCAAGGGAGAGAGAGATTTTATAAGGGCATCCATCGAAGGGCTTGGCGGTGAAATTATCTTTCACGGCATCAATATAAAGCCGGGCAAACCGACCATATTTGGAAAACTCTTTGGAAAGCCTGTCTTTGGGCTTCCGGGACATCCGGGCTCATGCGCCATGGTGACGGTGCGCTTTGTTCTGCCGCTAGTGAGGCGTCTGCAGGGTAAAATTATTTATGGAGAAAGAACGGCAAGAGGGATACTGACGACAAATGTGCCTTCATCATATGGCATTGAGGAATACGTGCGCGTTACTCTGGAAAAAACCGATGAAAGCCGCCTCGTAACGCCTATTTTTTCAAAGTCCGCTGTTATTTCCTCTCTCGCACAAGCAGACGGATACATCATTGTACCGGAAGGGACTGAAGGGTTGGAGAAGGGAGAGACGGTTAAAGTCTATTTTTTTTAGAATCAGGCAATAGGCTATTACCTGAATTAATTATGAAACGATACCTGAAGACATTGAAATCCGACGAGGCGGTAAGAAAAGTTCTGGAGAACGTCCGGGCCATTGAGGGCGAAGAATGGTTGCCCGTATACGAGTGCAAGGGGAGGATAACAGTAAGACCTCTTTATGCAAAGATTTCCAACCCGCCCTTTCTATGCGCCGCCATGGACGGATACGCAGTGTCATTTGAAGATACACTCGGGGCTGATCTCACAAGCCCGGTAAGCCTGAAGAAGAGCGATGGCGTGACGCCTGTCAATACCGGCGATTTGGTGCCCGAGGGGAACGATGCCGTTATCATGATTGAGGATGTCGAGGAACATTCATCGCATATTGTTATCAGAAAACCCGTCTATCTCTGGCAGAATGTGCGGATGATCGGCGAGGACATCATCGAGGGTGATATGCTTTTGCCTGCCAATCATACAATAAGCGCCTTCGATGCCGGGATGCTCATCTCCGCCGGCATAACACATATTCACGTGAGAAGAAAGCCCCATGCTGCCATCATTCCTACCGGCAAAGAACTCATCGACATATTCAAAGAACCCTTTGATCCCAGAGGAGAGCCGAAACTCATCGATTTCAATTCATATACCCTTAAGAGCATTGCAGAAGAAACAGGGTATAAGGCCTCCATATCGGCAATCGCCCACAATAAAGAAGCCCTGCGTGCCGCCGTTAGAGATGTACTCGAGAAAAACGATGTTGTTCTCATAAACGCCGGTTCAAGCGCAGGGAGAGAGGACTACACCGGAGAAGTGATCAAAGAGCTGGGAACGCTTGTCTTTCACGGCGTCTCCGTGATGCCCGGTAAACCCACAATGTTCGGGATCATTGAGGGCAAATCCGTGTTTGGCATCCCCGGGTATCCTGTATCGGCAGCGATTTCTTTCAGGACATTTCTTGTTCCGCTCTATGAAAAGTTTATGCATACAAAAATGTACAAAAAAAGCCTTCAGTGCGTCGCGGCCTACAAAATGCCTTCACGGATTGGCATTGAGGAGATCATTCGGGTAAACCTTATTGAGAATAAAGGGGTTTATTTCGCAATTCCCTTGCCCCGGGGAGCAAGTATCTTTTCGTCTATGGCAAAAGCCGACGGGACCGTGAGCATACCGGGGAACATAGAAGGCTATGAAGAAGATGAAGAGGTTGCCTGTGAACTTTTAAGAAATGAAGAAGAGATTGCGGGAAGGATGCATATTGTAGGGAGTCATGATCTTTCTCTCGATGTCATGCGGGATATGTTAAAGACGACTTATCCGGGAACAGATCTCATCTCTACGCACACAGGGAGTTTGAGCGGTATCTTTGCATTAAAAAGAGGGATCACGCCCCTTACGACGACCCATATCCTTGACGAGAAAGAAAAGATTTACAATATACCTGCTATTCAAAAATATCTGCCGGACACGGCGGTTAAACTCATACATATCACAAAGCGGATACAGGGATTTTTTGTCCAAAGGGGCAACCCGAAGGGTATCAGGGCTATCGCCGACCTTACACGACCCGATGTAAAATTCGTCAACCGGCAAATCGGTTCGGGGACGCGAATCCTTATTGATTCAATGCTTGTCGAGGGGGGTCTTGAAAAGCATTTCATCAACGGGTACGACAGAGAGGAGTCTTCACATACCGCCGTCGGGATCATGGTTAAAGAATCAATTGTAGATGTCGGGGTTGGAATCTATTCGGTTGCGAAGGCCTTTTCGCTCGATTTTGTCCCGCTTGCAGAGGAAGAATATGACCTTCTTGTGGCAAAGGAGTTTACCGGTGATGAAAGGTTTACAATATTAATGGATATCCTCACCTCAGAAGAGTTCATGGAGAGACTTCGGGCGCTGGGCGGATACAATACGGAAGATACGGGGAAAGTGAAGTATGAACAAGAACAAGCCGATGTCGCACGTTACATGCAAAGACATGTTACGAGTTAGCGGGCCACAGATATGCTCATAGATACATTTGACAGAGTTATAGATTATCTAAGGCTTTCTGTGACGGATAGGTGTAATCTGCGTTGCAAATATTGCGTGGACGGCACATTCGATTTTGTCCCCCATACCGAAATACTCTCTTACGAGGAAATGCTCAGGTTTGTAAGGATTGCTGCCAGGCTTGGCGTAAAGAAGGTGCGATTGACCGGCGGTGAGCCCCTCGTGAGAAAAGGCGTGCCCTATCTTGTGAAAGAGATAGGCAATATTGAAGGGATAGACGATATCAGCCTTACCACAAACGGCGTATTTCTGGCAGAAAAAATCCTGGAGCTTAAAGAAGCCGGGCTCAAGAGGATAAACATCAGCCTCGACACGATGAAAAGAGACAGGTTCGCATACATTACCGGTGTGGATGCCTTTGACGATGTCATCAGGGGGATTGAAAAGGCCATGTACGCCGGCCTTAATCCCATTAAGATCAATACGGTCATTATCAAGGGTTTCAACGACGACGAGATCCTCAATTTCGTGAAGGCGGCAAAGAAGTGGAACCATCACGTGCGGTTCATCGAGTTTATGCCCTTCGGTGACGCAACGTTATGGAACAGCTCGGAAATTATTACGTCGAAACAGATCGAGGACACCATAAGGGCTGCCCATAACCTGACCCCATCTTTAAGCCAGGACAAAGGGCCGGCGAGGATGTTCGACATCGAGGGAGGTTCAGGTAAGGTCGGTTTTATCAGCCCTGTCTCGACCCATATTTGCAGTGAGTGTAACAGGATCAGACTCACATCGAACGGCATGATACGGCCTTGTCTTTTTTCCGATACCGAGTATGATGTGAAGGCGCTGCTTCGGGGCGGAAAGTCCGACGAGGAGATTAAGGCATTCGTGAAAGAGGTAGTCAGAGTCAAACCTGAGAAGAAGCTGGAGATGGGGCAGATTAGGAAGTGTCAACGATCTTTACGCAGCATCGGCGGCTGAGAGTGAAGGGGCCGAAGCTCTTTTCGCGCCTGATCACGTTGTCCTTCGGCCTGTGACGCTTCGACGTACTCTGTGGTACGCCTGTGCGCCCCAGCCCTCGGTCGCCTAATCATCCATCGAAAATAGCTTCGGCCAACAAAAAAGTGTTACCCATGTCCCCAGAATAATATGTTACCTATCTCCCCGTTCGGTCATTAACCATCGTATTTCTCGTCGAATTTTCTAAACAATGTAATGTTGACTCGTTCGACCCAATCCAAAATGTCGAGTAGGTACTTATCATCTGCTTCGATTCGTTTGAGCCATAGCCGGTAAGGCGTGTTACAAAATCTTAGTGTCGGCGAAACATACCGGATGTCGGCGCTGTGATAGAACGGGAAAGTTGAAAAGGTACCATCTTCGTTTATGTGTAAACAAAAATCCATAGATTCGTTCCATGATCCATGGATAGACTCGGACATCATTCCGTAGGTGCATGTGTAGAGTTGCTCGCCCACCACTTTTTTGAAAATTTCATAGAATCGCTTACCTTGAAGCTTCCATCCGTTTTGTTTCTGAACTTTAAAATCATTTGTCGTAAGGTTTTCTAATTTTATCTTTTCATTGATAGAGGTCAAGAGGCGCTTTCCTGCTTTTGTCTCAAAGAACGGCGAACCCTGCTGAAGGTCTCGCAGAATTCGAAGACGGTCCTTATATGAGCACTTCCTATAATCTTCGATGACACTGTGATCGTTTTGCAGAAGATATGTGGCCGTAACAGATGCCTCAATAAGTGGACGCTCAAGAATACTTATGATTTCTGCATTATCAGCCTCGTAGTATCTAATGATTTCCTTTAACAGCTTCCATACACGAATAAGTAGCCCGAGGATTGGCGCGTCATATAGGGCAAACCCTGTTGGATTACGCTCAGCATTTTTGACTCTGGTAATACAGTCGTATATTTCAGCAACATCCTTATAGAAAGTCGCGGCGAATTTATTTATGTCGTCTATGGATATTAAGTTGTTCGATATATATGATTCGTCGTACTTGTTGAGAACTTCACGAATTTCGTCCATGATTAGAAATTGACTACCCTCCAATCTCGACAGCCAACAATTAATATACCAAGCTCGCCTATTCGCCCATTCATGTCTTTATTGATTCCCCGCCCATGAATCCATTCTCCCGCAATCGTGACGCGATTTCAAGAAGAAAATCCCGCTGCCTCTCGCGCATTCGAGGCCGCAGAAAGTGTAGCCTTGTCGATACGCATGCAAATCAGTCCGTATTCATTGGACCCGCAGGATCAGCCGATAACTGATAGCCTACAAGCTCGCCGACAGCGCTTTGATGCCCCTGTTCATTGTAGATTATGATTCGGACGTATGTTCTAGCTTCCGGTGCATACCAATCTTCACGATAGCGGATGCCTCCTAGCGATGTAATGATCTTGAAGGCCATAAAAGCTTTGCCAGACACATTGACCGACTCATAGTTTAGAACATCTGTCTTAAAGCGAAAGGCCTGCCGGCGACCAGACGGGTCTTCTCGGGAGACCGTTTCGGTCCAACTATCGCCCACCTTAAGAGGAAACTTTATTAAGCGCAAAGGAGGAAAAAAGCGCGTCCGAGCACCCTCCTTTGTTCCCAGTTCAACCAAACCACCCTCGGTAGTGTAGATTCTGCTCGTGCCATCATCAGCCGAAAATACGAGACATTCTCCGACAGGGCATTTTTCTTTACGGGCAACACGATACGTAGTCTGGCCGGAACGACCACTGTTCCTGTACTGATACCAATAGCCTGGCTCAATCCACGGGGAGAGTGCAGTGGGCGCGAGCGCTGTTCTTGACACCTGTTCAGACAGTGCTAACTTCACTTCTGAGAGGCTCGCCGGGAGGGAACGCGTTCGGTCGGCATAATACAGATTAGCTTCCGGAAGCCATTTACGGATATTGGCTCGCCGCGTTGAATCGCTGGGGTGGGTAGATAAAAGCTCCCAGGGACCTGATCCACCAGCCGCCTCCATTCTTTCCCAAACGCCTATGGCTTCCGACGGGTCGTATCCGGCCTTTGCCATGATGAAAAGACCTATATGGTCCGCTTCCGATTCATGCTCTCGACTAAACGGCAGAAGGACGCCGTATTGCGCACCTAGCCCCAGCCCGGCGCTAATCGCAGGCTGATACTTCGAATCCGATGCTGCCAGCACAATATCAGCTATCGTAAGTGACAGTTGAGCCAATAAGACCTGACTCATCCTTTCTGCCTGATGGTGGGCGATCACGTGGGCCACTTCGTGGCCAATAATAGCGGCTAATCCCGCCTCGTTTTTGGCCACGGATGACACCCCGGTGAATACAACAATCTTACCATTGGGCATAACGAAGGCGTTGCGGTTGTTGGATTTGACAACGACAACTTGCCAGTTAAGTTTACCCTGCAGGCCCGCAGCGTCAATAATACGCTTACTTACACGGTTTACAATGGCAATAGCCTTGGCCGACGTTGACGATTCAGACGGCATCAATACGGCGCTCTTCCCATTCGCATACGCCATAAATTGAGAGAAGCTATTGTCAGATAGAGAGATTAACTGTTGATCCGATACCATGTTCAGTTGTGTCCTGCCGGTGATAGGCACAGTAGCACAGCTTTCAATAAGGCAAAACGCACCGATGAAACAGAGAATTTGGATAAACCTGTTCGCTTTCATGCCCGCTTCCTTCTGCCTGATGGAGGCCCGCCGTCATGGCCGTTGGTAACTTCGTTAACTTTCATGATTTCCCCACCCATGAATCCATTCTCCCTCAATCGCGATTGGATTTCAAGTACAAAATCTTGGCGGAGTTGGGGGTCTGTTACCTATCTCCCCTTTCGGTCATTCATAATGTGTCCACATTCGGATCACTTTGACCGTCTTGGTATCGTCAAGAACTTGATAAATAAGGCGATGCCGGATGTTTATCCTGCGAGAGAAAACACCGGAGAGATCTCCAACAAGCTTCTCGTATGGCGGTGAGTTCTGATAAGGGTCTTTTAGGAGGATATCCAATAACCGGGAGGCTTGGGTCTTGAGTCCAGACTGCGCTATCTTCTTTGCGTCTTTTTGGGCCTGTTTGGTAAACACCAGGCGCCAGTTCACCAGCCAGGTTCCTCTTTGCACTTTTCGATAGGGGTCTTGATCCCTTTATTGATAGATTCTCGCATACCCGGTATGGAAGTAAGATAGAGAGTCTCTTCTATCGCCTGCCAGTCTTCCTCAGAGACAAGCACTGCAGAACCCCTCTTGCCTACGATTTGGACCGGTTCGTGCGTTTCCTTCACTTCGTCTACCAAGCTATATAGTCGTTTTCTTGCTTCTGATGCTGATAACGTTGTCATTCTGTATTGCCTCCTATCGTACCACATATGGTACGATAGCACCGCGTTGATGTCAAGTCAATTTTCGCCGAACATGGGCGTCAGCCGGTCAGGGATGTAGTCAACTTCGTTAGCTTGCTTAACCTCGTGATTTCCCCGACCCATGAATCCATTCTCCCGCAACCATGATTGAATTTCAAGGAGAAAGTTATCGGTCCGACAGACGAATGCGCTTAAAAGCGCTGATTCTCCGTGAAGATCGCATTTATTTCATCAGATCATGGCCTTGGGAGTTTTTCCATTGCTCGCTGAGTTCCTTGAACTTTTCGCAACCGCCGGCGGCTTGCAGCCAGGCGTTTATTCGCTCTTCATAGTCCTTTATGGGCCGCAACATGGGGAGATCTTCGTCTTGATACGGTCCTTTCCATTTTTTAATATTGGACGTCAATTGGCCGGACTGGAATTTCTGCTGGCCGGAATGTCTACAGGCATATCCGAGCAAAGTTTTACTGTAAAGGACATACTGTTGGGCGAGGCTGAATATCCTTTCAAGTTTGGAACCGCCCTTGTTTTTCCAATAACCGATCATCATGCCGTAGTCGTAACGGTCTTCATATTTCTTGGCCGATGATACGCCGAAGCCTTCTTCGGGGAAAACGTGCTCCAGTTTATAGGCAAAACCTGCTTTCATCAACGTCTGCGGGCTGGCCCAACGTTGGTCGAAGTAAAGTTGTGCGGCGCGTTCCGGCGTGGCCAGTTTGCCCGTCTGTTCGTCGAGCGGGAAACACGGATCGTCGGCATTGGCG
>Ga0182011_10004399_pt1 | contig 11296 bp, 9 predicted proteins | sample 711E1DmetaG_FD_120481 | JGI IMG/M metagenome (GOLD analysis project Ga0182011, IMG submission 120481) | Permafrost microbial communities from Stordalen Mire, Sweden - 711E1D metaG | ecosystem: Environmental > Terrestrial > Soil > Wetlands > Permafrost | place: Sweden: Stordalen | collected... | reverse complement strand
CTGAAGGAATAGAGGGCGGAGACAAAACGCTCCCTCTGATGGGCATTCTCCCCTTGCCACCTGACCAGGTCCGCCAGGAAGCTGGTCACAATTCCTACGATGAAGAATACGCCAAACATGGGAAGATAGCGAATATCTTCAATGGCCAGATTAAACCCTGGCGGGACAAAGAAGAAATCCAAAGATATTACGGCCAAAAGCGATGCCACCCAGCCGGAGCGTCTGCCCCAGGTCATTCCGCTGTAAACTACAGGCAGCAGTAGAACCATGGCGATGTTGATGAGACCCAGCCATTGCTGAAATATCCAGCAAAAGCCACACGTCACCGCCACACTTACAAGGCTGCCATAGAACGGCTGCCAGCTTCCACTGACCGCGGGCACGGTGTCCGCTTCTTTTTTCTGTTCGGCCTCTGTGCCGCCGCCTATGACCAGTACATGAATCTGTCCGCTCTGGCTTATGACCTCATTGACCACGGACCCCCGCAGCCACCTGTTATACAGGCTGCGGCGGGGAAGGCCAACGATTATAAGGGTCACATTATGCTCACGGGCGAAGCTATGTATTTCCTCCGCAATATTTTGCGCTATCAGGACCTCGACCTTGGCACCAAGTTCCCTTGCCAGTCTCAGATTACGTGACAACTGGTCCTTGGCGGCTTCTGTTGAGGGTGCCTCCCGGGGAGACTCCACATAAACTGCAAACCATTCTGCATCCAGGTCGGCAGCCATGCGCTGACCCGTGCGAATCAGGCGTTCAGAGAGGGGACTGGTGCTGATGCATACCAGCAGCCTCGAACCCGCAGGCCATGGTCCAATGATGCCGTGGCTCTCCATGTAGGAGCGCATGTCTTCGTCCACCTTGCGGGCTGCATACCTCAGCGCCATCTCCCGCAGACCCAGCAGGTTGCCCTTACGGAAGAAGCGCTGCATGGCCTGATCTGCCTTGGGAGGGAAGTACACCTTTCCGTCCTTTAATCGCTGCAAAAGCGCCTCCGGAGGCAGGTCCACAACTTCGATCTCCTCTGCCAGCTCCACTATCCTGTCCGGCAGGGTCTCGCGAACCTTCACGCCTGTAATCTGATAAACGACATCGTTCAGGCTCTCAATGTGCTGGATATTCAGGGTCGAGTAAACATCGACCCCCGCCTCCAGCAGCTCTTCGACATCCTTGTATCTTTTATCATGGCGTGAGCCCGGAGCATTGGTATGAGCAAGCTCGTCCACCAGAGCGATAGCTGGATGGCGCTGCAAAACAGCGTCCAGGTCCAGCTCTTCCAGGGTGACTCCACCGTGCTCGATATGGCGGCGAGGAATTACTTCCAAACCCTCCAAAAGGGCTTCTGTCTCTGGCCGCCCGTGAGTCTCAACGATTGCGGCCACCACATCGACGCACTCCTTCCGGAGAGACTGCGCCTCTTCCAGCATGTGGTAAGTCTTGCCTACGCCTGCCGCTGAGCCGAGGATGATCTTGAGGGCCCCTTTGCCCTGTTTTTCCTCCTGCTCAGCGCGCTTCAGCCTGCGCAGCAACGAATCGGGACTTGGTCGGCACTCGCTCATCAAATGCCGCTCCTATTTAGCTTGTCCAGCGCCAGATTGAGATTGAGCACGTTCACCCTCTCCTGGCCCATTATGCCAAACTGAGCCGGCTCAGTATGTTGATAGACCAGTACCTTTACCTCAGACTCTGGAATGCCCCGGGCAGCGGCTACTCGTGGCACCTGAAGCATCGCTCCTTCCATGCTTATGTGCGGGTCAAGGCCGCTCCCTGAGGCGAGGACCAGCTCACCTGGTACCGTTGCATTGCTGGATAGGTTATTTTCCCTTCGGACCTCTGAAATTCTCGAGCTCACCTGCTCCATTAGCATAGCACTGGTCGGCCCAAAGTTACTGGCTCCCGAGCCGTTGCCAGCATAGTTTACAGCCGATGGTCTTCCATGGAAGTAGCCGGGGCTTGTGAAGTTCTGACCGATAAGCTCCGAGCCCACGACCGATCCATTCACAACGATCAAGCTCCCGCTTGCAGGCTCAGGCATGGCAATCTGGATTACGCCCGTCATGAGGAGGGGATAGATCAGGCCCGTGAGCAGAGAGAACGCTATGAATAGCAGCATTGCAGTCTTTAAATCATCTGTAATCTTGTTCATTTTCCTCACTCCAGGTGTAGCAGCACTACCAGTACGTCAATCAGTTTGATGCCGATGAAAGGCACAATCAATCCACCGAATCCGTAGAGGAGGAGGTTTCGGCGGAGCAGCTCTGTCGCTGTCGTCGGCCGGTACTTAACGCCCCTCAATGCCAGCGGAATGAGCAGCGGGATGACGACGGCATTGAAGATGATCGCCGAGAGAACTGCGCTGGTAGGCGTGGTTAGCTGCATGATGTTCAGGATGCTCAGCATGGGATACTGCGCCGCAAATATGGCAGGCAATATGGCGAAGTACTTGGAGACATCGTTGGCCATGCTGAAGGTGGTAAGGGCACCGCGGGTGATCAGGATCTGCTTACCTATCTCCACTATGTCCAGCAGCTTGGCAGGGTTGGAGTCGAGGTCGATCATGTTGGCAGCCTCCCTCGCAGCCTGGGTGCCTGCGTTCATGGCCACGGCCACGTCGGCCTGGGCCAGAGCCGGGGCGTCGTTCGTGCCGTCTCCTATCATCGCCACAAGATGCCCTTCCTTCTGGTATTTTCGAATGGCCTCCAGCTTCATCTCAGGTCGAGCCTGACCGATGAAGTCGTCTATTCCCGCTTCTGCGGCGATAGCTGCGGCCGTCATGGGATTATCTCCCGTTATCATGACCGACCGTATGCCCACAGTACGCAGGTGAGAGAGACGCTCCTTGATGTTCTCTTTGAGCACGTCCTTCAAACGTATAGCTCCCAATACTCTCGGGCCTTCCGCCACCACCAGTGGGGTACCTCCTTCTCGGGCTATGCTTTCCACAGCGGTCTTGATGCCGTCCGGCATGATGCCGCCAGCATTTTTAACGTACTCTTCTATGGCGTCATGCGATCCCTTCCGTATCTTCCGGCCATCCCAGTCTATTCCGCTCATGCGCGTCTCCGCGCTGAAGGGGATGAACGATGAACCAGCCGGTGCTCGAATGTCTCTGCCGCGTACGCCCAGCGTCTCCTTGCAGAGATCTACAATGCTGCGACCTTCGGGCGTTTCATCCGCCAGAGAAGAGAGCATAGCCGCTTCAGCAAGATCCGCTTTGCTAACGCCCTCTGCAGGGATGAACTCCGTGGCCATCCTGTTGCCCAGTGTTATGGTGCCGGTCTTGTCCATTAGAACGACGTCTACATCTCCTGCAGCCTCAACTGCCCTGCCACTCAGAGCAATGACGTTGTGCTGGAGCAGCCTATCCATTCCTGCAATGCCGATGGCAGGCAGAAGGCCGCCAATGGTCGTGGGCATCAAACAGACCAGAAGAGCAACCAGAACAGGCACGGATACAACCATGCCCATATAGCCGGCAAATGCCTCGAGGCTGACAACTACTACCAGGAACAGACCCGTCAGGCCTATTAGCAGTATCTCCAGCGCCTGCTCATTGGGCGTCTTCTGGCGCTTGGCGCTCTCGACCATGCCTATCATCTGATCCAGGAAGGTCTCGCCTGGATCTGCCGTGATGCGGATCTTGACCTTTCCGGATAGGACCCTTGTTCCGCCTGTCACTCCGCAGAGGCTTCCTCCTGCCTCGCGGACTACGGGCGCGGACTCGCCGGTTATGGCCGACTCGTCCACCAGGGCTACTCCTTCTGCTACCTCTCCGTCGCTGGGTATGATCTCGTTGTCTCCCACCAGGACCAAATCACCCTTACGAAGCACAAGAGCCGTCACCTGCTCTGTGCTGCCATCAGGGCGGAGCCGGCTCGCAGAGGCCTCGCTGCGGGCCTGACGCAGGGTTTCCGCCTGGGCCCGACCCCGTCCTTCCGCCAGTGCCTCGGCAAAGTTGGCAAATAGTATGGTGAACCATAGCCAGATGCTGATTTGGGCGTCAAATCCATAGTTCAATTTAGATATTATATCGTGTAAGGTAATCAGGGTCGTCAGTATTGCGCCGATCTCCACTGCGAACATCACCGGATTTCTCCAGAGCGATCGTGGGTCCAGCTTTGGAACTGAATCCTTCATAGCCTGCAACATCTGGTCCGACTGCCAGAGGCTCGACATGTTGGTCTTCATCTAAATCACCTCAGAAGGTCCTTCCTGCCTGCATGAGCAGCTGTTCCAGTATCGGCCCCAGCACAAAGACCGGGAAGAAGGTCAAGGCGCCTACTATTATGACAGTCCCCGCCAGCATTATCACGAAGAGCGGGCTGGCGATGGGCAGAGTAGCAACGCTTGTGGGCACTATCCTCTTCTGGGCCAGAGAACCGGCTATTGCCAGGGCCGGGAGGATGGTGGCAAACCTTCCCACTATCATTCCCAGGGCTGTCGCCAGGTTGTAGAAGACTGTATTCGCGTTTAGCCCGGCGAATGCAGATCCATTGTTGCCGCAGGCTGATGCGAAGGCATAGAGGATCTCTGACAGGCCGTGCGGGCCAGCGTTGTTCAGGCTCGCCAATCCCGTCGGCAGAATTATGGCGACACCAGTCAGGATCAGCACCGTCACAGCCGGTCCCAGCATCCCTATCACCGCCATTATCATTTCGAAGGGCTCAAGTTTCTTGCCGAAGATCTCCGGAGTCCTTCCTATCATCAGTCCGGCCAGGAACATGGTCATGATAGCATAGAAGAGCATGCCTATGAGGCCGACTCCCACTCCGCCGAAGATCACCTCGCCTATGGCCATGTTAAAGAGAAACACGAGTCCGGTTAAAGGCATCATGCTGTCATGCATGCTATCAACGGCACCGTCTGAGGTCACTGTGGTAGACTGGGCAAAGAGCACTGAGGGGACGACTCCGAATCTCGTCTCCTTGCCCTCCATGTTAACGCCTCCGACTATGCCCATCTTTTCCAGAAACGGATTTCCTCGGGTCTCAGACCAGAGGGCCAAGCTCAGCCCCATCAGGTAAAGCACCAGCATGGCCGCGAATATCGCCCGGCCCTGTTTGGGGTTATTGATGATGTGCCCAAGTGCGAAGGGAAGCGATGCTGCTATCAGCAGCATCCCCAGCACCTGCAGAAAATCCGTTAGAGGCGTTGGATTCTCAAAGGGGTGAGCTGAATTGGCATTGAAGAAACCTCCTCCGTTGGTTCCCAGGACTTTGATGGAGTCCTGCGAGGCAGCAGGTCCCACGGCGATGGTCTGCACTCCACCGTCAAGGGTTTGTGCGTTGACGTAGGGGCCCAGAGTTTGAACGACGCCCTGGGATGCAAATATCAATGCCCAAATGATCGCCAGAGGCAGCAGCAGATAGAGCACTGATCGGGTTAAGTCGACCCAGAAGTTGCCAATTGTTGCCGTATTCTTGCGAATGAAGCACCGGATGACGGCCATGGCAGCCGCGATTCCTACAGCCGCGGATAGAAAGTTCTGCACAGTCAATCCCAACATTTGCGTCAGATAGCTCATAGTCTGCTCGCCGCTGTAGGACTGCCAGTTCGTGTTGGTGATGAAAGAGACCGCGGTGTTCAAGGCGGTATCCCATCTGACGGGACCCAGGGCCTGAGGATTAAGAGGAAGCAGAAATTGCACTTCCTGAAGCCCATAGACCGCTATTAATCCTAGCGCGTTGAATATCAAGAGAGCTGCCGCATAGGCCTTCCAGGACATCTCTCCGAGCTCATCCACGCCGCAAATTCTGTAAAGTCCCCGCTCTACGGGTTGTAGGAGCGGCGAGAGCAGCGTACGATTGCCGCGGAAAACGTTCGCAATATATCTTCCAGTGGGCTCCGCCAGTACCATCAATACAACCAGCATCAGCGCCACATAAGCTAATTCCATCAACATTTATATCGCCTTCGTGAGAATATAATCTAAAGTAAATGAGCAATTAGTATACTATCATAGTCTGTTTTCGACTATAATAGCGTTCTGAATTTATCTGGGACGCTGTCCCGATACAAAATTGTTTATGTTCGGAGAATATCTACAAGTCAAAACATTTGCATCGATTCCCGAGATCCGGCTAACAGTAGTTGCTCTGTTTCCGGGCTCAAGCAAGCGGAAGATCGCAGATGGATCACATTCGACTCCGCCCTGAAATTTTCTCATCGTTTAATCCCTCAGGAAAAAGGTCGCGAATTTTTTTAATAGACTACGGCCATTCTCCATGAGAGGATGCCAAATGCTGGCACCAATATATAAATGTATTTGTGAAGAAATCACGCCCCTGCGGTCGCAGCTTTAGCAGCACCTCAGGCCATCCGACCCAGCCATCTCCACCCGCCAGCCCCTGCCTGCGCCTATATACGGGCTACGCGCGCCCGCGTCCGCAGGCGCGTGCAGGCGCACGGGAACGCGGGAGCGCGCTTCGGCGGCGTTGGTGGAGAGCATGCTGAGAAGAGATGAGGTGAAACATATGTAACGCCGGAGATACCCGAGATGATCGATGAGGTCATGAAAGATCATCGTGCGAGAAAACTCAGGAGGGCCAAAAGAAACTGAGTCCTAATCCGTTATATACAGTGAATGCACATGGTTGGGAACGAGTGTCAGACTATGAGGGCTATCTTGGTCATATTCCTGTTGGCGGGATTTCTGTTATCATCTTTTGCTGCATCCGGATCATCTGATAAGGTAACATTGGGACCATTTTCTGTCAGCTTCAACATTAATACGACCGAAAATTCGGCCACGGTTATTCAGGAGCGCGCATTACACAATGACTCCACCGAATACGGGTTCCAGTTGCAGGCCGGGTCCAAAGGAAGAGAATTAATCAATGTAGCCATCTTTGATTATAATAATAGCACGGATGTATCTGAGAACCGTCTTATGGAATTCATTACAAACAGGGTAGCATCGCAGACATACAGAGCCACATGGGACCGGGCGACTGTGGGGAATATACAGGCTATAAGAGCCATGATTCGTTCCTCAGGAAGGTCGTCTTACATTGCTGCGTATTCTCCTGATGAAAAGAACAAAACTGGTAAGATAATCGTGGTAGTTGAATCATTTGAGCCTCTTGTTGTGACAGACTCATTCCTTCGGGACCTTCAAGTTTCAAGAGTCTGATACATAAATATCGAAACGGTTAAGGTCTATCTGGTGCAATAGAATCCTCATGACTTTTGCATTCTTTCCCGCTGTCGATCTACGTGGCGGCAAGTGCGTGCAGCTCGTGGGTGGCGTACCTGGAACTGAGGTCGTCGCCCTAGATAACCCGCGGGAGCAGGCAGAGCGCTGGGTGGCCGAGGGCGCGGACCATCTGCACATCATAGATCTGGATGGGGCCATCCTGGGGAGAAGAGTGAACGCCACCATATTGAGCCAGATCGTGAAGAAGCTGGACCTCTACACGCAAGTGGGCGGTGGCATCAGAACGAAAGAGGATGTGAAGACAGTCCTGGATCTGGGCGTGGACAGAGCGATCCTGGGCACCGCAGCCCTAAAAGATCCGGAGATGGTCTCCCAACTGGCAGAAGAGCACGGCTCAGAGAGGATCATGGTGGCACTGGATGTGCGACGTGGAGATGTAACCACTGAAGGCTGGCAGAGAACGCTTGGCAAGAAGGCCGTGGACCTGGGAAAGCTCTTCATGGAGAAGGGTGCGGGCTCCATCCTCTTCACCAACATCGACGTTGAGGGCCGCGAGCGGGGAGTCGACCTTGCGCCCACCCGTGCTCTGGTACAGGCGCTGAAGATCCCGGTGGTCGCTGCAGGAGGCGTCACCTCTGTCGAGGATGTCCTGGCCTTGCGCGAGGCTGGCGCCTCTGGCGCCGTGGCCGGCACTGCCATTTATACAGGAAAACTGAGCGTGCGCGGAACTCTGCAGGCGCTTCGAGAGGAGAGAGGAAATCAGTGATGGTGATGATGATATGAGAAAGGGTGTTGCAAACGCAGAGTTTCGAGGCTGCAAGGCCTCGGCAGATCTGGATCTGGACGGATCCGGAAAGGCGTCCGTCCGCTCAGGATCGGGATTCCTGGATCACATGCTCACGGCCCTCGCCAGGACTGGACTGCTGGACTTGACGGTGCAGGCGGAGCCGGGCTTCTATAAAACCGAAGCCCTGGGAGCCGCCATCGGCCAGTCTCTGGATAGCGCCCTGGCGGACCGCAGCGGAATTCGCCGCTATGGCAGCGCGTCTGTCCCCATGGATGAGGCTCTGGCCGATGTGGCCCTCGATTTCAGCGGCCGGCCGTATCTGATCATCGCAGGAGAGTTTCGGGGCGAGAGGATAGGCGACTTTGATGTGCAACTCCTGCAGCCGTTCCTGGAAACACTCTGTGTGGGAGCCAGGCTGACACTCCATATTCGCTTTTATGGCGAGAATGACCACCACAAGATGGAGAGCGTCTTCAAGGCCCTGGGATTTGCCCTCCGTGCTGCGGCAGCGAAAGAGGGCACAGATGTGCCCAGCACCAAGGGAGTGATTTAGGGATAATGGAGAGTTTGAGACCATTTCCGAGAAACATATATTATAAAAATTTTTAAATTTCAAAATAGATTTTCGATCTGCTTGAAGTCGATCCTTGCGGTCGAGTCCAGCGTTAGCGGTGTCAGGGAGATCTTCTTGTCCTGATAGACGGTCTGCACATCCGTCCCCTCCTCATCGCAACAGATCAGATCGCCATCAATCCAGTAGTAAGGCCGGCCCCGGGGATCAAAGCGCTCCTGCACGGTGGTCCTGAAGATCTTGCGCGCCAGCCTCGTGACTACAATCTCGGTCTCCTCTGTGGCATCGACTGGAACATTCAGGTTCAGGAGGTCCACGCCCTCGGGAAGGCCGTTTTCCAGTACTTTGATCGCTACGCGGCGCAGAACTTTTGTCGCCACCTCAAAGCTGTGCTTGGATCCGTGGTGCATGTCGAATTTATCGCCCTGGTCGACAGCCTGGATGGAAGCGGCAATGGATGGAATACCGTAACTGGCCGCCTCCAGAGCAGCGCCGATGGTCCCGCTGGTGGTGACTGTATCGGTGCTGATGTTCTCGCCCACATTGATTCCAGATACGACGAGATCGGGCAGCTCCTTGAGGATGGCAAAGATGCCGATGATAACGGAATCAACTGGTGTTCCTGTGACGGCATAGGCCTTGAATCCGTTCAGGTTCACCTCAGCGTAGCGTAGCGGCTCAAAGACGGAGATCGATCTTCCCACGCCGCTCATCTGGCCGGAGGGAGCTGCTACTGTTACATCTCCCAGGCCCTGGACGCTTTTCGCGGCTGCCTGCAGGCCGGAGGCATAAACGCCGTCATCGTTGCTGACCAGTATGCGATGCATCGCTACATTCCAGGGAGCCTGAGGTATTAAATCATGCGCTTTTGCTAGTTGAACATCTCCAGCAATCTCTCCACGACCCTTGCGAAGCTCTCTCCCGCCTGGGTCTTGCATCCCGCAAAAGTCTGACCGCTATCGCCCAAAGCGCAGACCTGTGGATCGATGGGTATGGCCCCTAAGAACGGCACATCCATCTCCTCCGCCATTCTTTCGCCGCCACCACTGCCGAATATGTTGATGGTCTCCTGGCAGTGGGGGCACTTAAGGCCGCTCATGTTCTCGACGATGCCTAGCACTGGCAGCTTCATGGCCTTGACCATGTTCACGGCTTTGCGTGAATCGAGCAAGGAGACCTCCTGGGGAGTGGTCACGATTATTGCACCCGCCAGATCGGGGATGAGCTGCAGCACGCTGAGCGGCTCGTCGCTCGTGCCCGGAGGCAGGTCAACGATCAGAAAATCCAGGTCGCCCCAGTTGACATCCTGGATGAACTGCTTGATGGCGGCCATCTTCATCGGCCCGCGCCAGACCACCGGCGTTTCCCGGCTGGAGAGAATTAGAGCCATGGACGCCGCTTTGATGCCGTTGGCATTGGCGGGCTCGATTCCCTCCGATCCTTGCATCAGCTTCTGATCCTCTATTCCGAGGAGCTTGGGAATATCGGGGCCGGTGATGTCGGCATCAAGAACGCCTACCCGCAAGCCTTTCATCTGCAGAGCCCGGGCCAGGTTGACGGATACGGTGCTCTTGCCTACACCGCCTTTGCCGCTGGCGATGATGATCTTATGCTTGATCCTGTCCATGCGGTCAACTATACATGTGCCTTCCTTTCCTGCGTCCTTATCTTTGCAGGAGCCCTTTTGGGAGCAGGAATCGCATTTCTCATTCACTTCAGTCATTGAAAATCATCCACTAGTATTTGGTTAGATTTGTTTATTATGGTTGGTATAACAATAGTTAGTATTAATACAATTAAATATAATTATCGATTATAATTACTGGTTATAATAGTTGAATATAATTGGCTGCGATTGCTTATAATTTGCATTTACTGCTGCATTGAAACCGGAGTTTATCGCCACAGAGCCTTCTAGAGATCAACCCATCGCGCTCCATGATCTTGCAGTATTTGATGGCGTCGCTGCCGGTCAAATCCAAACGGCCGCAGATCTCCTCCAGGGTGCAGGGCTCAAAAGAAAGCAGGTCCAATAACTGATCGCGAGTCACAGGCGGAACGCTCCAGTCCCAATCCGGAATCAGCTCAGCCCCCGGGAAGATATCCAGCATCTTTTTCATCTCTTCCTCGCTCAAGGGCTCGACCGGCTCTGCCGGTGTCCTGACCACTGTATTGAGCTGAATTCGGTCCGGCTCTGTGGATTTTGCAGCTCTGGCGATCAATTCTGCATCGCGATCATTAATGCCCTTCACCAGCATCACCTCCAGCCAGATCTCTCCGGAAAACTCTTTCCGGAAGTCTTTAAGCCCCTGAATTATTTTATCAATCCTGAGATCCGGATCAGGTCTGTTTATGGCCCGGAAGTACTTATCAGAAGCAGCATCCAAAGAAGGCAAAACCACATCCGCATTTGCCACCTCCCGTCGAACAACGGGGCTGGTAAGAAGAGTGCTATTTGTGATCACAGCCACAGGAGCCTCAACTATCTCCTTGGCCTGAGCCACGATTTTTCCCAGATCCAGGCTCAGCGTCGGCTCACCAGATCCCGCAAAGGTGAGATGATCAAAGGGCTCACTCCTTCTGGCCTGGATCTCCTGCAGGACTTTCTGTGGTGGCACAAACCGGCCACGGCGGGTGGTTAAACATTTGGTTCTGCCCAGCTCACAGTATATGCAATCCAGGTTGCAGGTCTTGTGCTTGAGCAGGTCCACGCCCATAGAGAGGCCCAGGCGACGAGAGAGCACCGGTCCAAATAGGTATTCCATTTTTCAGTCCCGATCTT
>Ga0182011_10004396_pt1 | contig 11303 bp, 8 predicted proteins | sample 711E1DmetaG_FD_120481 | JGI IMG/M metagenome (GOLD analysis project Ga0182011, IMG submission 120481) | Permafrost microbial communities from Stordalen Mire, Sweden - 711E1D metaG | ecosystem: Environmental > Terrestrial > Soil > Wetlands > Permafrost | place: Sweden: Stordalen | collected... | reverse complement strand
CGGTGACGATCACGTCGAACCACTCGGGGTTCTTCACCATCCACATGCAGGTCGCGTCGACGTGCGCATAGTCGGTGGAGATGGACGGGTAATCGGCGGCGACTTCGTGGAACGTCCGCTCCCACAGGTCGTGCGCATAGGTCAGCACGTTGGTCTTGCCGCAGAGGGTAAGCTTGCGGTCCTTGTCGCGCTCCTTGCAGACCTCGAAGGCGTACCTGATGCAGCGCTCCACTCCCATTCGGGTGTTGACCGACTCCTGGATGGCGATCTCCTGCGCGGTGCCCTTGCGGGTGAACCCGCCCGAGCCCACGTACAGCCCCTCGGTGTTCTCCCGCACCACCACCATGTCGATGTCCTCGGGCCCCTTGCCCTTGAGAGGACAATCAACCCCGGGGTACAGCTTCACCGGGCGAAGGTTGATGTACTGATCCAGGTCGAAGCGCAGGCGCAGCAGGATCCCCTGCTCCAGGATGCCAGGCTTCACGTCGGGGTGGCCGATGGCGCCCAGGAATATGGCCTTGAACTCCTTGAGCTCGTCGACGGCGCCCTCGGGCAGAGTCTCGCCGCTGGCAAGCCACCTCTCGCCGCCGTAGTCGAACTCCTCCGTGGAAAAGTCGAACCCCGTCGACGCGGCGGCGGCCTCGAGCACCTTCAGCCCCTCGCGGACCACCTCCGGCCCGGTGCCGTCACCCGGTATCACCGCTATCTTGTGCATGTCACTCCGTTCAACAGCCGGTCAGAATCCAGCACCGGTGCCAGGCACTATCGTTGCATTCCGGCGCTACATCTCTTTCTTCACGTACTCGATAAGCCCGCCCGCATCCATTATCCTCTGCATGAACTCGGGATAGGGCGGCACATCAAAAGTCTTTCCCGTGGTCACGTCCTCAATCCTTCCCGAGCCGAGGTCGACCACCACCTGGTCACCGTCGGATATCGCGGCCGAGGCTTCCTGCGACTCGATCAGCGGCAGCCCGACGTTGAGGGCGTTCCTGTAGAAGATGCGCGCGAAGGAAGCCGCGATCACGGCCGAGATACCTCCGCCCTTTATCGCCAGCGGCGCGTGCTCGCGGGACGACCCGGAGCCGAAGTTCTCTCCACCCACGATGATGTCACCCTCGACAACCCGGCTTGCGAACCCCGGGTCCTGCCCCGCCATCAGGTTCTTGCCAAGCACAACCGGGTCGTTGGACACCAGGTGGGTCGCCGGGATTATGACGTCGGTGTTGACGTTGTCTCCGAACTTGTGGGCGGTCCCCTGGAGTATCTCGCGCGCGGCCATCAGACTATCTCCCCCGGGTCGGTGATCGTGCCGGTGACCGCGGACGCCGCGGCTACCGCCGGGTTGCTGAGGTAGACCTCGCTGGTCCGGCTGCCCATGCGCCCCACGAAGTTGCGGTTGGTGGTGGAGATCGCGCGCTCCCCCGCCGCCAGCACGCCCATGTGCCCGCCCAGGCACGGCCCGCAGGTTGGAGGGGAGATCACGGCCCCCGCGTCCAGGAAGATGTCGAAGAGCCCTTCGGCCATCGAGGTCCGGTAGACCCGGGGGCTCCCCGGGATGATTATCAGCCGGACGCCCGGCGCCGCCTTGTTGCCCTTGAGCACCTGCGCCGCCAGGCGCATGTCCTCGAGCCTCCCGTTGGTGCACGAGCCGATCACGACCTGGTCCAGCTTGACATGCGGCGCCTCGCCCACCGCCACCGCGTTGCTGGGAAGCGATGGCAGCGCCACCTGCGGCTCCATCGCGCTCAGGTCGATGTCGATCTGCCGCAGGTAACCGTGCTCGTCCGGCTCGATGCCGCTCTCCGACGCCTTCACTCCCACCCCCCGCAGAAACTCGACCGCCGCGGCGTCCGCCGGGAAGATACCGTTCTTGGCCCCGGCCTCGATGACCATGTTCGCCGCGGTTAGCCTGCCCTCCACCGATACGTTCTCGACGCCCGGGCCGTCGAACTCCAGAGAGGCGTAGGTCGCGCCGTCGACCCCCAGTATCCCTATGAGGTTGATGATGAGGTCCTTGCCGCCGACCCAGCGATGCGGCCTGCCGGTAAGCTTCACCAGGATGGCGTCCGGCACGCGCAGCCAGGTCTTGCCGGTGGCCATCGCCGCGGCCGCGTCGGTCGAGCCCATGCCCGTGGAGAAGCAGCCCAGCGCCCCGTATGTGCAGGTGTGGCTGTCGGCGCCGATCACAACCATCCCGGGCGCGATCAGGCCTTCCTCGGGAAGCAGCACATGCTCGATGCCGACCTCTCCGCCATCGTAGAAGTGAGAGATCTTCTGCTCCAGCGCGAAGCGTCGCACGTAGGCGCACTGGTCGGCCGAGGCGATGTCCCTGTTGGGGGTGAAATGGTCGAGCACCAGGACGACCTTGTCCCGGTCGAAAACGCCTGCAACGCCCAGCTTGCCGAACTCCTCGATGGCCAGCGGAGCGGTGATGTCGTTGGCCAGCACCAGGTCGACCGGGATCTCGATGAACTCTCCGGGCGTCAGCGAATCTCTGCCCGCGTGCGCCGCCAGTATCCTGCGTGTCTGGCTCATCTTCCCACCAGCACCTTGTTCACCGCGTTGAGGTATGCCCGGGCGCTCGCCTCCACTATGTCGGTGGAAACGCCTCGCCCGACCACCCGACGGTTGTCTATGTCGAGCTGCACCGTGACGTCGCCCAGGGCGTCGAGCCCCTCGGTGATCGCCTCGACCGTGAACGCGAAGAGCTTGGCGTCGATCTTCAGGGCCGCGCGTATCGCCTTGCACACCGCGTCCACCATGCCGTCGCCGATCTCCCGCTCGGTGATGCGCTCGCCCTCCCGCTCCAGCGTTATGGTCGCGCTCGGCGGGGCTTCCTTGCCGCCGCTGTGGACCTCGTAAGCGGTGAGCTTCCACTCCTGTCCCTCGGTGCGGATGTAGTCCAGGGCTATCGCCTCGATGTCCTCCCCGGTGAGCGAGCTCTTCTTGTCTGCCAGCTCCTTGAAACGCGCGAACGCGCTGTTCAACTCGTCATCGCCCAGGTAGTAGCCCAGGCGCTCGAGCTGCTCTTTCAGCGCGTGGCGGCCGGAGTGCTTGCCCAGCACTATGTCGCTCTCTACCAGCCCCACGCTCTCGGCGTCCATGATCTCGTAGGTCGTGCGTTCCTTGAGAACGCCGTCCTGGTGTATCCCCGATTCGTGCGCGAAGGCGTTGCGCCCCACGATCGCCTTGTTGGGCTGCACTGAGTAGCCCGTCAACAGGCTGACCAGGCGGCTCGTCTTGCTTATCTCTTTGGAGTTGATGCCGGTGCTGAACGCCAGGCGGTCCTGCCTGACCTTAAGAGTCATCACGATCTCCTCCAGGCTGGCGTTGCCGGCGCGCTCCCCCAGACCGTTCACCGCGCACTCGACCTGCCTGGCCCCCACCTCGCAGGCGGCCAGCGAGTTTGCCACCGCCAGGCCGAGGTCGTTGTGGCAGTGCACGCTTATGACTACCTTGTCCAGGCCGGATACGTTCTCTACGATGCCGCTTATAAGGGCGGCGAACTCCTCGGGGATGGAATAGCCCACCGTGTCGGGGATGTTGAGGACTCCCGCGCCCTCGTCGACCGCCGCCTGCAGCACCTCATACAGGTAAGCCGGCTCGCTGCGGGTCGCGTCCATCGGAGAGAACTCGACGTCCTCGCAGCAGGACCTGGCCCTGGCCACCGCCTCGCGCGCCATCTGCAGCACCTGATCGCGCGTCTTGTGCAACTGGTGCTCGAGGTGGATGTCCGAGGTGCTGATAAAGGTGTGGATCCGCGGGCGAGAGGCGCCCTTCACCGCGTCCCAGGCCCGGTCGATGTCGTCGGCCCTGGCGCGGGCGAGCGCGCACACCACAGACGAGTCGATGCGCTCGGCTATCTGTACGACCGCCTCGAAGTCCCCCGGGCTGGTCGCCGGGAACCCCGCCTCGATGATGTCGACTCCCAGGCGCTGGAGCTGCTCCGCGATCTCGAGCTTCTCGCGCACGCCCAGGCTTATGCCCGGCGACTGCTCGCCGTCGCGGAGCGTGGTGTCGAAGATGCGCACGCGGTCTCCCATGGAGACTTACCTCCTAGAGGACCAGGAACTGAGTCCTGGAGATGCCGTCCTGATTCTCGAGTTGCTCGATCATCTCCGGCGTGAGCGGCGAGTCCAGGCTGAGGCCCATCCCCGCGACGCCGTCTATCGCCCTCCTGCCGACGGAGAGCCCGCTGATGTTGATGCCGCTGGAGCCCAGGACCGTCCCGACCCGGCCTATCATGCCCGGGCGGTCCTCGTAGGTCACGAACGCCATGTACCTGCTGGGCGCGATCTCGATGTCGTAGTCGAGCACGTTCACGAACATCTCCTGGTTGACCCCGATCAGCGTCGCCCCGGCGGTAATGTTGGAGTCGTCCTCGAGTGCCGTCACCTGGATCAGGTTGACGTAGTCGCGCGAGCGCCTGCTCTTGCTCTCCTTCACAGTAATGCCCCGCTCCATGGCCAGTATCGGCGCGTTGACGTAGGTCACCGCGTCCATCGAGATGTTCTCTAAGAAGCCCTTGAGGAAGGCTACCGTGAGCAGCGCGGTGTCGAACTCGCTGATGTCGCCCAGTATCTCGAACTCTATCTCGCATATCGCGCCGCTGGTCAGGTTCACGAAGAGCCTGCCCAGCTTTTCGCACAGCGGCATGTACGGCCGCAGGGTCTCGACGACCTCCTTGTGCGGCATCGCGATGTTGACGGCGCCGGACACGAACCCGCCGGTCAGTCCCGCGATGACCTGGTCGGCTATGGCCACGCCGGCTTTGTACTGAGCCTCGGTGGTGCTCGCGCCCAGGTGTGGGGTGACCACCACCTCGGGCAGCGGGCAAAGGGGGTTGTCGGCGGCAGGCGGCTCCGTCTCGAAGACGTCGATCGCGGCGCCGGCGACCTTGCCGTCCTTTATCGCCCTGGCCAGGGCGGCCTCGTCGACCACCCCACCCCTGGAGACGTTCACTATCCTCACCCCGGGCTTGACCGTGTCGAGCTGCTTGTCGCCAAGCATGTGGAAGGTGTCCTTGTTCTTGGGGACGTGAAGGGTGATGAAGTCGGCGACCTCGAGGACCGCCTCCACCGACGGCTTCATGTCGATCCCCAGCGTCTTCGCCTTCTGGCTGGCGATGTAGGGGTCGAAGCCCACCAGCTTCATGCCGAAGCCGGAGGCTCTCTCCGCGACCAGCGCGCCGATGCGCCCGATGCCGATTATCCCCAGCGTCTTGCCGTAGAGCTCGACTCCCTGGTACGAGGAGCGCTTCCACTCCCCTCTCTTCAGGGAGGCGCAGGCGGCAGGGATCTTGCGGGCGGTCGACATAAGCATCGCCATGGTGTGCTCCGCCGCCGAGATGATGTTGCTCTCGGGGACGTTTGCCACCAGGACGCCCTTCTTGGTCGCGCTCTCCACGTCGATGTTGTCCACGCCGATCCCGGCGCGCCCGATCACCTTGAGACGCGACGCCGCGCCGATGGCCTCTGCGTCGACCCTGGTCCCGCTGCGGACCACCAGGCCGTCGTAGTCGCCGATCTTCGCAAGGAGCTCGTCGCGGGGCAGGCCGTCGAAGGCGTCGACATCAAAGTACTCTTTCAGCTTCTCCACGCCTTCGGCCGAGATCTTCTCGGCTACCAGGACCTTGTACTTGTCACCCATCCATTTCTCCAGTCGTATGCTTTCCGGTCAACAGGTCACTCTCAGCGTCGCCCGTGTCGGCGGCGCGTCAGCCGGCGAGGACTTCCATCGCCGCGGCTACGCCACTGCCCAGCTCCACCGGCACGCCCAACTTGTTCAATGCCATCTCCAGTGCGCCGACCTGCACCACGATGTCGAAGGGGTCGAAGTACCCCACGTGGCCCAGCCGGAATATCTTGCCCTTGAGCTTTCCCTGCCCGCCGGCGATGAAGACGCCGAACTCGTTGCGCATCAGCTTGACGATGTCGCCAGCGCTTATTCCATCCGGCGCCCAGACCGACGTGGTGACGAACGCGCGGGAGCGGTCCTGGGCCAGGAACCGCAGGCCCAGTGCCTCGACCGCGGCCTGGGTAGCGCGCGCCAGCTTCCGGTGGCGGGCGAACACGGCGTCGAGGCCCTCTTCTCTCAGCATCCCGATCGCCACGTCCAGGCCCTGGACAAGGGTGATCGCCGGTGTGTAGGGGGTCTCCGGCGGGCTCTTCGACTGCGACTTCCTGGCCGCCTCGAAGGAGAAATAGTACGAAGGGCATGTGGCGATCCTGGCGGCATTCCAGGCCTTGTCGCTGACCGCGACGAACGCCAGGCCGGGCGGGACCATCAGGCCCTTCTGCGACCCGGACACGCACAGGTCGACGCCCCAGGCGTCGGTCTTGAGGTCGACTGCGCCCAGCCCGCTTATGGCGTCCACCAGGAACAGCGCGTCGGTGGCGGCGACGATCTTCCCGAACGCCTCGACATCGTTGACTACGCCGGTAGAGGTCTCGCTCTGGGTCAGCAACACCCCTTTGGTGTCGGGGTTCGCGCCCAGCGCCCTGGCGAGGTCGGCCGGATCGGCATTGGCGCCCCACTCGTGCTCGATGGCCACAACCTCCAGGCCGAAGGCGCTGCTTATCTCGACCAGCCGCTCGCCAAACTTGCCGCCGGCGAAGGCGATCACCTTGTCGCACGGTGAGAAACAGCTGGCGATCGACCCTTCCATCGCGCCGGTGCCGCTGGATGTGAACAGCAGCACCTCGTTGTCGGTCTGGTACACATACTTGAGCCCCTCGAGCACGCGCTCCAGCAGCGCGCCGAAGTCGGCCGAACGGTGGTGGATCATCTTCACCTGCGCGATGCCCACCTCGGGCGGGACCGGGGTCGGGCCCGGCGTGAATATGTAGTCTTTCTTCAACGTTACCTCCAGCAGAGGATCATTTGGGCAGCCAGCTCATCATTCCGCGCAGCTTCTTGCCCAGCGCCTCCAGCGGGTGGGCGGCCTCCACCTTGCGCATCGTGGCGAACGACGCCCTGTTGGCCTGGTTCTCCAGAATCCACTCGGACGCGAACTTCCCGTTCTGGATCTCGTCGAGTATCCTCCGCATCTCCTCGCGGGTCCGCTCGTCGATGATCCTGGGACCGCGGGTGAGATCTCCGTACTCGGCGGTGTCGCTGACGCGCGACCGCATGCCGCTGATCCCGTAGTAGTGGATCAGGTCCACGATCAGCTTCAGCTCGTGCAGGCACTCGAAGTAGGCGACCTCGGGCTGGTAGCCGGCCGCCACCAGCGTGTCGAAGCCGGCCTTGATGAGCTCCGCTGTGCCGCCGCAGAGGACGGCCTGCTCGCCGAACAGGTCGGTCTCGGTCTCTTCCTTGAAGGTCGTCTCCAGCAAACCCGCCCTGGTCGCGCCGATGCCTGCGGCGTAGGCCAGCCCGCGCTCCTGCGCCATGCCCGTGTAGTCCTGCTCGATCGCGATGAGCGCCGGCACCCCGCCGCCCTCCTCGAAGACCTGGCGCACCATCGGTCCCGGCCCCTTGGGGGCTACCATGATGACGTCCACGTCGGCGGGCGGGACTATCTGGTTGTAGTGGATGTTGAAGCCGTGCGCGAAGAACAGCGCGTTGCCACTCTTGAGGCCCTGCCTTATCGACTCGCGGTAGACCCGCGCCTGCTGGTCGTCAGGGATGAGGATCATGATGATGTCAGAGGCGGCGGCGGCCTCGTCCACCGGGGCGATGGCCAGCCCCGCCGCTTTGGCGACGTCCGCGCTGGGGCTTCCCTCGCGCAGGCCGACGACGACGTCCATGCCTGAGTCCTTCAAGTTCAGGGAGTGCGCGTGCCCCTGGCTACCGTAACCGATGATGGCTATCTTCTGGCCCTTGAGGGTCTCGAGGTTCGCGTCCTCGTCGTAATACATCTTCGCCATCTCGCATCTCCTTCGCCGCGCAACAGAACGATTACGTTCCCTTCTGTTGCTTCCTTTGATGTCCTCTTTCTCTATATTGTGCAGCCAACCGGACGGCTTCGCGGGGGTCTGTCCCCAGAACCTGCGCGAACTCTCCGCTCAACCTCGCGGCAGGGCTATCGTGCCCGTCCTGACCATCTCCACCAGGCCATAAGGCCTGAGCAGGTCCTCGAACGCGCGCAGCTTGGACCCCGGCCCGGTGACCTCCACGCTCAGCGTGCCCGAGCCCACGTCCACGATCTTGCCGCGGAATATCTCCACTATCTCGATGATCTCGGCCCTGTTGCGGGGCTCCGCCTTCACCTTGGCCAGCACCATCTCGCGCTGGACGCTGTTGTCGTCCGGCAGGTCGATGACCTTGATCACGTTGATGAGCTTGTTCAGCTGCTTGTAGACCTGCTCGAGCGAATGCTCCTCGACGTCCACCACCACCGTCATGCGGCTTATCTCGGGCTTGTCGGTCACCCCGACCGCCAGGCTGTCGATGTTGAAGCCGCGTCGGGAGAAAAGACCCGCGACCCGTGCCAGCACGCCCGGCTTGTTCTCGACCAGGACCGAAAGGGTGTGCTTCAAAGCTAACCTCCGATCATGTCGTCGAGCGAGGCGCCCGGCGCCACCATTGGGAAGACGTTCTCTTCCTGCTCGACATGGAAATCGATCAGCACCGGCACCTTCTTTTCCTTGAAGGCCTCCTTCAACGCGGGCTCCACCTCGCTCTTCTCCATGACCCGCATGCCCTTGGCGCCGTACGCCTCGGCGAGCTTCACGAAGTCCGGCGATTCGCCCCTTCTCAGGTAAGTGTGCGAGTAGCGCTTGTTGAAGAACAGCTCCTGCCACTGCCTGACCATGCCCAGATAGCTGTTGTTGATGACCGCGATGGTCACCGGAATCTGGTTGAGCACGGCGGTCGCCAGCTCCTGCGAGTTCATCTGTATCGAGCCGTCGCCGGCGATGTTTATAACCCTGGCCTCGGGCATCCCGATCTTCGCGCCCAGTGCCGCGGGAAGCCCGAAGCCCATGGTCCCGAGCCCTCCCGAGGAGATGAACTGGCGGGGCGCGTCGGTCTTGTAGAACTGCGCCGCCCACATCTGGTGCTGGCCCACGTCGGTGACCACCGTCGCCTTGCCCTGGGTCACCCGGTAGATCTCGTCCACCACGAACTGGGGCCGCAGGCCGTCCCCCGGCGGCACCGCCAGCGGGTATTCCTTCTTCCAGGCAGCTATCTGCCTGTGCCACTTCCGCAGGTCCGGCTTTCCGGACTCGGCTATCTTCGTCTTCAGGAAGCCGACCAGCTCCTTGAGCACTGACTTCGCGTCGCCCACGATCGGCACCGTGACAGGGACGTTCTTGCCGATCTCCGCTGGGTCGACGTCGACATGTATTATCTTCGCGTGTGGCGCGAAGGTGTCCAGCCTGCCGGTGATGCGGTCGTCGAAGCGCACGCCCACGGCGATTATCAGGTCGGTCTCCATCATCACGTAGTTGGCGTACGACGTGCCGTGCATCCCCAGCATCCCCAGGGAGAGCTTGTCGGTCTCCGGGTAGGCACCCTTGGCCATCAGGGTGGTGGTCACCGGCAGCGCCAGGAGCTTCGCCAGCTCTCTGAGTTCGCCGGAGGCCCCGGCAGTGATCACGCCGCCGCCCCCGAATATGACGGGTCTCCTGGCGGCCGCGATCAGCCTGGCCGCTTCCTTGATCTGGCGAACGTGCCCCTTGGTGGTGGGCTTGTAGCCGGGAAGCGTTGCGCGCTTCTCCGGGTACTTGAAGTCGAACCCGGCCCTCTGCACGTCGGAGGGCAGGTCGATGACCACCGCGCCCGGCCGCCCGGTCGACGCGATCAGGAATGCCTCCTGCACCGTGCGCGCTATATCCCTCGGGTCCGTGATGAGGTAGTTGTGCTTCACGATCGGCAGGGTTATCCCGGTGGTATCGGCCTCCTGGAACGCGTCCGTGCCGATGACGTGGGTCGCGACCTGTCCGGTGATCGCCACCAGCGGGATCGAGTCCATGTTGGCCGTGGCGATGCCCGTCACCAGGTTGGTGGCGCCGGGTCCACTGGTGGACATGCACACGCCTACCCTGCCGGTCGCCCGCGCGTAGCCGTCGGCCGCGTGCGCCGCCCCCTGCTCGTGGCGCGTGAGGATATGCCTGATTCTCGAGTCCAGCAGCACGTCGTAGGTCGGCATGATCTGGCCGCCGGGGTAGCCGAACATCACCTCGACGCCTTCTTTCTCCAGGCTCATTATCAAAGCTGTCGCGCCGCTGACCTTCACTGGTCAGACCTCCGTTCGCGATCTATGTTCTCTGGCGACACCACCGCGCCTCCCGAGGCGCTGCCCACCATCTCGGAGTAGACCCCCAGCACGCCCTCGGTCACCCTTGGCGCCGGAGCCTTCCAGCCCTCGCGCCTGCGGTCGAACTCCTGGAAGTCGACGAGCAGCTCGAGCCTGCGGTCGTCGACGTCGATCTCGATCAGGTCTCCGTCGCGCACGAACGCGATGGGTCCTCCAGCCGCTGCCTCCGGCGACACGTGGCCTATCGCGCCGCCCCGGGTCCCGCCCGAGAACCTTCCGTCGGTTATCAGGAGCACCTCGTCGTCGAGCCCCATCCCGGCGATGGTCGCCGTGGGCATGAGCATCTCGCGCATCCCCGGTCCTCCGCGCGGGCCCTCGTACCTTATTACCACCACGTCCCCGGGCTGGATCTTGCCTGCCCGGATCTGCGCGATGCCTTCTTCTTCGGAGTCGAACACCCTGGCGGGACCGGAGTGCCTGCGCATCTTCTGCCCCATTGCCGCCTCCCTGACCACGGCGCCCTCCGGCGCGAGGCTGCCTCTGAGCACCGCGAGCCCGCCCGTGGGGGCATAAGGGTCACCGGCCGGCCTGATCACGTCCGAGTCCAGGCTCCTGCTGTCGCCCACGTTCTCGCGCAGCGTTAGACCGCTGACGGTCGGCATGTCCAGGTCGACCGCCCCGATCCTGTCTAACTCGGCCAGCACTGCGGGGACCCCGCCGGCGTTGTGGAGGTCCTCCATGTGGTACTTGCCGACCGGAGCGATCCTGCAGAGGTTGGGCGTCGTGCCACAGACCCGATCCACTTCCTCGAGGCCGAGAGAGATGCCCAGCTCGTGCGCTATGGCGGGCAGGTGCAGCAGCGAGTTGGTCGAGCCGCCAATTGCCATGTCCAGCGCCAGGGCGTTGAGGAACGCCCGCTTCGTCATTATCGCCTCAGGTGCGGTGTCCTCCTTTACCAGCGCCACCACGGCCTCTCCGGTCTCCCTGGCTATACGCAGCCTGTCGGGATCAACCGCCGGGATGGTACCGTTCAGCGGCAGGGACATGCCCAGGGCCTCGGAAAGGCAGTTCATGCTGTTGGCGGTGAACAGCCCCG
>Ga0182011_10004395_pt1 | contig 11303 bp, 5 predicted proteins | sample 711E1DmetaG_FD_120481 | JGI IMG/M metagenome (GOLD analysis project Ga0182011, IMG submission 120481) | Permafrost microbial communities from Stordalen Mire, Sweden - 711E1D metaG | ecosystem: Environmental > Terrestrial > Soil > Wetlands > Permafrost | place: Sweden: Stordalen | collected... | reverse complement strand
CAAAGTTGCCGATCGTGCCCAGAAACTGGCCCAAGCTTAAAGGTATTTCAGTGAAATCTGGCAGGTTGATCTTGGTCACCGGTGTGACTGGTTATGTTGGTGGTTCGCTTGTGCCACGTTTGCTGGAAAAAGGCTATCGCGTGCGTATGTTGGTGCGCGATCCGAAACGTCTGGCTGGACGAGTCTGGCTGCCGCAGGTGGAATTGGTGCATGGGGATATTTTCTCTCGTTCTACTCTGGATCAGGCTATGCAGGGGGTTTCCGCGGCCTATTACTTTATCCATGCCATGATCAGCGGAAAGAATTATTATGAAAAAGAAATTGAATCGGCTCGTAATTTTGCCGCAGTGGCGGAAGGCAGTGGAGTGGAACACATCATCTATCTCGGAGGCCTGGCGGATCCGGAAAAAGAGATCGGTTTGCACCTGCGTTCGCGCATCCAGACCGGGGATGCTCTTCGCCAGGGTCGGGTACCCGTCACTGAATTCCGAGCCAGCCTGATCATCGGGTCTGGAAGTATATCTTTCGAATTGATCCGCTATCTCACCGAACAATTCCCCGTACTCATCGGCCTGCCATGGATGCATAATCGGACACAACCGATTGCCATACAGAACGTGCTCGATTATCTTATGGCTGCATTGGAGCATCCAGACGCTGGTGGGAAAATCTACGAGATTGGCGGTAAGGATGTGCTCACCTATGCTGGCACTATTTATGTTTATGCGCGTTTGCGCGGCTTGAAACGACGGATCGTCATACTGCCCGGTTTTTCTGTTAATCTGATGGCTCAAATCGCCGGAAAGGTCACACCGGTACCGGCCAGAATCGCCGGTCCTCTATTGGGCGGTATGCGCACCGATAGCGTGGTGCACGACGATGCAGCCAGCCGGGATTTTCCCCACATCCTGCCGATGGATTACGCCGCCTCTGTCAGGCTGGCTTTGGAGTGTTTATCTCCCGCTTCCTTTGAAACGGATTGGGAAAATGGTGCTTCCTCCTTTAGAATTAAGCAGGAAGGTTTTTTCATCGAAGGGCAACGAAAACACATCAATGCAGAGCCTGAATCGGTCTTCCGTATCATTACCGGCCTGGGAGGCCGGCAAGGCTGGCTTTACCTTGATTGGCTCTGGAAATTACGCGGGTTGATGGACCGGCTGGTTGGAGGTGCGGGTCTGCGTGGGCGCACATCTTTTGATGAAATTGCCGAGGGTGATATACTCGATTATTATCGGGTTGAGGCGCTTGAAACGAACCGGTTGGTGCGCCTCCGGGCAGAGTTGAAAGCCCCCGGTCTTGGTTGGATGGAGTGGCGTATCCATCCGCAACGGGCAGGGGATGTGCTGCTTACCCAAATTGCTTTTTTTGCGCCCAAAGGCGCCTTGGGTTTTCTTTATTGGTATCTGTTGCAGCCTTTCCATCACCTGGTCTTTTCAGGCCTGATCCGGGCCATTGCCCGACGGGCTGTTGAAAATCGGAATATCGGTTAAGCAATTTTTTCCTGCCAAAAAGGATCTGCCTATGACAATCAACTTTTCGATGTGGAAAACCGCCGTGTCGGGTCTGGTCAAAATGGATAGCAAGGAGGAATGGGATAAATTGGATGTTGTCTCCAAATGGCTGATCGCCACCCGTTCCGGTGTGACCACGGTGACGCTTTTCTCCTGCCTCACCGGGGGACTGCTGGCTTGGCGCGCAGGCTATTTTGCGTGGCTGCCCTGGATCATCATTACGCTCGGATTGTTCATTGCCCATGGGACGAACAATTTTCTGAACGATTACACCGATTTCAGCCGCGGGGTGGATAAGGACAATTATTTCCGCACGCAGTACGGGGTACACCCGTTGGTGCAGGGGTTTTGGAGCAAGCGTCAGCAGCTGACCTGGTTTGCCATCAGCGGCTTGCTGGCCTTCCTGTCGGGAGTTTATGCGCTCTTTTACACCAACTTTTCTCCGCTGATCATTGGCCTGTTTGCCTTTGGTGCGCTGGTGTTAATCTTCTATACCTGGCCGCTCAAGTACCTGGCATTGGGTGAATTGTGTATTTTCCTGATCTGGGGTCCCATTCTTGTGGCAGGCGTATATAGCGTGCTGGCGCGTGGTTGGACACCCACTACTTGGTACGTCGCCTTGGCGGGTGTGCCATATGGATTGAGCGTTCTCAGCATTAATCTTGGCAAGCACATTGACAAGTTTGCTGAAGACACGAAAAAAGGTGTTGGCACCTTGCCGGTCAGATTGGGCGAGAAGCCCGCCCGCTACCTCAACATGGCAGTGCTGGTGTTGATCTACCTGGTCATTCTGTACCTGATCTTCGTGCCGCGCTTTTTCACACCGGTCTTGCTGATCGTTTTCCTGGCCGGCCGGCGCCTCATGTTCGCTATCGGCGTCCATACCAAGCCGCGCCCGGCCGAAGCGCCCAAAGACTGGCCGGGCTGGCCGACCTGGTTTTCCGGTTTCGCTTTCTACCACAACCGCCTGTTTGAAAACATGTTCGTCCTGGGTGTGCTGGCTGACGCGTGCCTGCGGATTTTTCTGCCCACTTTCTGGCTGATGAAGTGATCTTCCGGGTATGACCCGTCGCTTGCTGGCGCTTGCCCGCGACAGCCGCCTCGCTCTGGCGACGACCATCCTGGCTGGATTCCTGGCAGGCTTGCTGATCATTGGGCAGGCCTCTGCTCTCAGCCAGGCGGTGGCGCGGGTTTTCCTGGGCGGGCAGACTCTGGCAGATGTCTCGGGACTTCTTCAGCTTATCCTGTTAATCGTTTTTATAAGGGCTGTGCTGGCCTGGTGCAGCGAAATCTGTGCCAACGCCGTGGCAGTCCGGGTCAAAAGCGACCTGCGCCAGCGCCTGTTCGATAAGATCCTGTGCCTCGGCCCGGCCTTTACGCGTGGTGAACGCACGGGGGAATTGGTCAACGCAGCCGTGGCAGGCGTCGAGGCGCTGGACGCCTATTTCAGCCAGTATCTGCCACAACTCGTCATCGCCACGCTCGTCCCATTAAGCATATTGTTTTTTGTTTTTCCGCAAGACCCTCTTTCGGGGCTCATACTCCTTCTGACTGCTCCGCTTATCCCTGTCTTCATGTACCTGATCGGAAAAACCGCCGAAGCGCTGACCAAACGCCAGTGGGATACGCTCAGTAGCCTGAGTGCGCATTTCTTCGACAGCTTGCAGGGCCTGACGACGCTCAAAGAACTTGGCCAAAGCAAAGCGCATGCCAGTTCCATCACGGCGGCCAGCAATCGCTTCCGGGACATCACTCTAAATGTGTTGCGGGTTACCTTCCTCTCGGCCCTGGTACTTGAGCTGGTGGCAACCGTCAGCACGGCATTGGTGGCGGTGGAAGTGGGCCTGCGTTTGCTCTACGGTCGGATGGCTTTCCAGCCGGCTCTGTTCCTGCTGCTCCTGGCGCCCGAGTTCTATATCCCGCTGCGCATGCTCGGTCTGCGCTTCCACGCTGGGATGTCCGGTACCAGTGCAGCGAGTCGGATTTATGAGATTTTGGATATCCAGGAACCAATGGAAGAGACCAAGGAGCCGGCAGCCGGGAACAGTTCCCAACTATTTTCTTCTCTCTGCTTAACTGCTCTCAGTTACACCTACCCCGGAGAAACCGCAGCAGCCGTGCAGGACATCACGTTGGAAATCCATGCCGGGGAACACATTGCCCTGGTTGGTTCCAGCGGTGCCGGGAAGTCCACCCTGGTGGCGCTGTTGTTGCGTTTCATCGAACCCGGGACCGGGCAAATTACCCTTGACGGAAAGCCCTCCACGGAAATTTCACTTGAAGCCTGGCGCAGCCGGATTGGCTGGGTGTCCCAGAATCCTTTTCTTTTCCATGATTCAATTGCTGCCAACTTGCGCCTGGCCCGGCCGGATGCTTCGGATGATGAACTGGCTGCCGCCCTGCGTCTGGCCCACTTGGACGGATTTGTCCAATCCCAGCAGAAAGGGCTGGAGACGCCGGTCGGCGAAGAAGCTGCGCGACTGAGTGCCGGACAGGCCCAACGCCTGGCGCTGGCACGCGCCTTCCTCAAAGACCCGCAGATCCTCATCCTGGATGAACCGACCTCCAACCTTGACCCCGAATCCGAATCACTGGTGGAGGCCTCGTTGCGTGAATTGCTGCACGACCGGACCGTTATTACCATTGCGCACCGGCTTAATTCCGTATTCCAGGCGGATAAAATTGTCGTGCTGGAAAAGGGGCGGGTAGTCGAAGCCGGTGTGCACCGTGACCTGCTGGCGCTAGGCGGCATCTATGCATCGCTGGTCAATCCCTCCATTGAAAAATCCGGCCCGCAACCACTCTTAATTCCTCAATTCCTAATCTCAAATTCCCAATCAAAAATCGACAATCTCCAATCTACAATCTACAATCCTCAATCCTCAATCAACAATCAACGATCCCCAATTCCCCGTCTCCTGGCCTTCTTGCGCGGCTCCTGGGGCTGGGTGACCCTTTCGGTTTTATTGGGCGTTCTGACGGTTGCCAGCAACGTCGGCCTGATGGGCACCTCCGCCTTTTTGATCTCGGCTGCCGCGCTGCATCCAGAGCTGGGAACGCTGGAAGTCGCCATTGTCGGTGTGCGTTTCTTCGGGATCGCCCGTGCAGTGTTTCGCTACGGCGAGCGTCTGGCTTCGCATAACGTGACCTTCCGCCTGCTGGCGCGCTTGCGCACCTGGTTCTACCAGAAACTGGAGCCGCTCGCCCCGGCCCGCCTGATGCAGTACCGTTCCGGCGACCTGCTCGGTCGGATTGTCGCGGATGTGGAATCCCTTGAAGATTTCTATGTGCGTGTGGTTTCCCCTTCGTTGGTGGCTGTCCTGATCGCAGCCGGGATGATTTTTTTCTTTAGTCGCTACGCTGCCAGCCTGGCTTGGGCATACCTGGCGTTTATGATCCTGCTTGGCCTGGGAGTGCCCGTGCTTTCCTGGGCGCTTAGCCGCAGCCTGGGCGCCCGGCTTGTCTTACAACGCGCCGCGCTGCAGGCCCGCTTGGTGGATGGCATCCAGGGCTTGGCCGAACTATTAGCCTTCGGGCGTGCGTCCGATTATGCACTGCGCTTGCGCGAGCAAGGAAGTCACTACGGGCGCACCCAGCGCAGCCTGGCTGCCCTGACCGGACTTTCCAGCGGGTTGACCGTCCTGTTGGTCAACCTGGGCATGCTGGCGGTGCTGTGTTTGACCATCCCCCTGGTAAGCGCCGGCCGGATTCCCGCCGTGATGCTGGCCGTGCTTGTTTTGGCGGCTTCGGCCGGATTCGAAGCGGTTATCCCGTTGCCGCAAGCCGCTCAAACACTCTCCACCAGCAGACAGGCGGCTCTCCGTTTGTTTGAAATTGTAGATGCGCAGCCAGCGGTTGTTGATCATCTGGAGATCAGGGATCAGGAAATAGCGCCAAGAGAACCGGGAGCTGGGGCTGGCGCACCGATCGCTACTCTCTCCCTATCTAATCTCTCCTTCACTTATCCGGGCAGCCGGGAACCTGCTTTGCACGGAATCGACTTTTCCCTATCCCCTGGCAAGCGCATAGCCATCGTTGGGCCGAGTGGAGCCGGGAAATCCACCTTGGCGAACCTGTTGCTGCGTTTCTGGGATTATTCCGACGGTCAGATATCCCTGGCGGGCCGCGACCTGCACACCTGGCCCCAGGAGCAAGTCCGGCAGCAGATCGGCTGCCTCTCCCAGCGCACCTGGTTCTTCAACGATACCCTCCGTAATAACCTTCTGCTGGCCCGTCCGGCTGCCACCCAGGCGGAAATTCAGCAGGCCGCCCAGCGTGCGCAGATACACGATTTTATCCTGGGGCTGCCGCAGGGTTACGAGACCGTTATAGGTGAACGCGGTTTGCGTTTGAGCGGGGGGGAGCGGCAGCGCCTGGCGATTGCGCGCCTGTTATTGAAGGATGCCCCGATCTTCCTTCTGGATGAACCGACCGCCAACCTCGACCCGCTGACCGAGCGCCGCATCCTGGACACGCTATTCTCCTCGGTCGGTAATCACTCGCTCCTGCTCATCACCCACCGGCTGGTCGGATTGGAGCTTATGGATCAGATTCTGGTGTTGGATCATGGCCGCATCCTTGAGCGTGGCCCACAGGCGCAGTTGCTGTTGCTGGGGGGGCTGTATCGGCGGTTATGGGATCTGCAGAATAGGATGTTGGCGTATTGAAAGAAGTCAGCGGTTAACAATAGGAAAGGAGATCTCCGAGTTCTTTAAGAACTCGGAGATCTTGGCATAGGACTATTGTCCAACGGTGTTCCCTTTTCGAGTAAAATTGGGCATCTTACTCCGATTGGAAAGGTACTGAAATGGAAAAAACCGGCACACACGGTCGCATCGATTACAAATGGATCGCACTGAGTGTTACAACCATCGGCGCGTTGATGGCCGCGATTGACAGTACCATTGTGATCTTGGCACTACCGGATATGATGGTGAAACTGCATGCCGACCTGGTCGAGATGGTTTGGGTCATAATGGCCTACATCCTGATCTCCACCGTCTTCTTGTTGACCTTTGGACGTGTGGCCGACATGCTCGGGCGCGTGCGTATGTACAATCTTGGCTTTGTGGTCTTTACGGTCGGTTCAGCCTTGTGCGGCATCTCGCAGAATGCTACACAGCTGATCCTTTTCCGCCTGGTGCAGGGTGCCGGCGCAGCGCTGATGATGGTGAACAGCCCGGCCATCCTCACCGAGGTTTTTCCGCCGGATGAACGCGGCCGCGCCCTCGGCATCAACGGCATCACCTGGGCCCTTGGTGGGATTGCCGGCCCGCTCCTGGGCGGCTTGATTCTTTCAACTGCCAACTGGCGCTGGATATTCTATATCAATGTGCCGATCGGGATTATTGGTACGGTCTGGGGCTATCGCGCCCTCCACGAAATGTCCAAACCCCGCCAGGGCGAACGCTTTGACGTGCTCGGCGCGCTGACATTCAGCCTCGGCCTCGTTGCCCTTTTGTTGGCACTGACACTCGGCATCGATTACAGCTGGACTTCGCTGCCGATCGTCTTGCTGTTTGCGCTTTTCATCGTGATGTTCATTGTGTTCTTTACCTGGGAGCGCCGAGCCGCCAACCCGGTGCTTGACCTCTCGCTTTTTCAAAACCGTGTTTACAATTTCTCGGTGTTGGCTGCCATGCTCCAATCTCTGGCCATGTTTGCCGTTGACTTCCTGATAGTGTTTTACCTGCAGGGAGTGCGCGGCTACAGCCCGCTGACCGCCGCAATACTGCTTATCCCTCTTCCGTTGGTTAGCGCGGTGGTTGGACCGTTGAGCGGGCTTCTGGCCGACCATATTGGTGCCCGCATTCCCGCCACGCTCGGGGTGCTCGTGCAGGCGGCTGCCCTGGTCTGGTTCCTCACCTGGCTTTCACCCACCACCTCCTATTGGCAAATTGCCGTGGGGCTGGCATTGATGGGTTTGGGTGGCGGTTTGTTCTGGAGCCCCAACACCAGTGCCGCCATGAACAGTGCCCCGCGGCCGCGCCTTGGCATCGCCTCTGCCACGCTCGCCACGTTGCGCCAGACCGGCATGGTGACGAGTTTTGCCGTTGCCCTGGCGGTCGCTGCCGGCAGCCTGCCACACCAGGTGGTCATGAACCTCTTCATCGGCACCAACGTGACGCTCGGTTCGCAGAGCATGCAGGCTTTCATCCTCGGTATTAAAAATGCCTTCCTGGTGTCCACCTTTCTTTGCCTGGTTGCGGCGGGCTTTTCGTACGTGCGCGGCAAGGAGAATCGCCGGCAGCAGGTCTCCGCAGCCGAGGAATAAAAAAACCAGACCCCCAGGTTCTCCGTGCAGCAGCCCTCACGCCGCAGCCAGTAACTTCATCTGCCGGAAAATCGTCTTTTTTCGTACACTCCCATCCCTTTTATTTCTGAAGGGCCAGTCGTCCGGTTCAATGAAACTTTTGGGATGAGAGCGTTCCGGTGATCGAATGATCGACTGACATCATAGTAAAAAATAAGCTGCACGGTTCAAGCCAGGGGTTACAATCATCGCATGAATATCAACTATGAAAAAATCAGTCTGACCGCTCACCTGGCGGCATATATGCGCCAGTTCAGCGATATCCCTTTTGCCAGCGATGTAGCCGAACTGTTGCATTCACGCGAGGTATTCGAAGCCTTGCTCCTGGGCCAGCAAATGACCCTCGAAGATTTACTCTGGTATGCGCCGATTTTTGAGCTGCGCTATAAAAGCGTGACCGAGGCCATCCGTCGCTCTGGGAGCTACCAAGTGTTGGAACTGGCCAGCGGTCTTACCCTGCGCGGGCTATCCTTCACCCGGGACGCGCGCTACACCTATATCGAATCCGACTTGACCGCCATCAGTGTGGAAAAAAAGGCGATCATCGCCAGCCTGCGCCAGAAATATGGGTTGGCCGATCATGCTAACCTTCATTTTCCAGCGGTGAACGCATTGGATCGCAGGCAGCTTCAGAAAGCCGTCAAACACCTGAATCGGGACCAACCACTGGTGGTCGTCAATGAGGGGCTCTTTCAATATCTTTCCCCGGACGAAATGCGCTCAGTGGTGGGCAACATTCGCGAACTTTTGGCCGAATTCCAGGGCAGCTGGATTACCCCCGATTTTTCGATCAAAGACGAGGTCACCCAGGTATCTGCGCAGCAGCGCAATTTCCGCCGCATCGTTGCCGCCGCCACCGGGCATATGATGTACAACAATGCTTTCGATTCACTGGAGCAGTTAATGGATTTCCTGCGTGAAATGGGGTTGAACGTGGCGGTCCATAACTCGCTGGACGAAATCGGGGAGATTGTCTCGCTGCGCAGGCTGCACCTGCCGGCTTCTCTGCTCGATCCGATTAAAGCCAGCCTTCGCCTGTGGGTGCTCAGCCTCCCGGACCATCGCTAATTCAATCCGCCGAAAATCAAACCGATTTCTTCTTCGCCGCCTTGTGCGCTTTGCCCGCTTTGGATGACACTATTTCGGCCCTATAAGACGAAGACCTTGAACCATACCAACCTCACACTAATGCCTCTTCGCCTTGCACCCTTCTCCAAATGTGAACTTCCAATTGGAGAAGGGCCGGGGGTGAGGTTTGGGTAGAAATACGCATGCCTCTGTCATTCCGGGGAACGGATATCCTCTCATCGCATGACCCTCCGGTTGAAGGGCAGCTTATTTCCCAATCCCCATTCACTTAAAGCGTATCTGATTTACGCTTACCCAATCCTCAATCTAAAATCTAACATCCCCATTCCCTGCTTGCGCCTCTTCCACTTGCGTGCTATAATCTCTTTGATATTTGGCTTGACTCATCCCCGTTAAGATGACAAGTTGATTTTTTTGAGCTCTTACCCAACCCCCTACAGAGTACTGCGTAAATACCTCGATCAAGATCCTCGGTCTTTGCCGGCTTTTTGGTTGCATGAGTTAAGCTATTTAAGCAGAGAGCAGTAACAATTTAACCTTCAAACAAGCCTGGACTGGGGGGCTTGTCCTTTTCTTCCATCCCATCTTGTAATGGAATATTTTGAGAAATCTATATGAACATACTTGAACTGGAAAATAAACCCCTGGCTGAATTGCGCGCCATTGCCAGGGAATTCAACGTGGTTAATGCCAACCGCTTGAAAAAAGAAGCGCTGATCCTGTCGATCTGCCAGGAGGAGGCAGCCAAGCAAGGCATTGATATGCGCGGCGGCATCCTCGAGATCATGAGTGAGGGCATCGGTTTCCTGCGCTCTGCCCGTTACAGTATCAGTGAAGACGATGTCTATGTTTCCCAGGCCCAGCTTAGGCGTTATGAAATGCGCTCCGGCGACCTGGTGATTGGGCATGTTCGCCCGCCGCGCGAATCCGAGCGGCACTGGGGTCTGATCAAGGTTGAATCCGTCAATGGCATCGACCCGGAGGAGGCCCGCCGCCGCCCCCGCTTCGAAGACCTCACCCCCATTTTCCCCGACCGGCGCTTTGACCTCGAGACCAAGGGCGATATCCTCTCCACCCGCCTGATCAACCTGATCGTCCCGATCGGGCGCGGCCAGCGTGGGCTGATCGTCTCGCCGCCCAAAGCCGGTAAAACCACCATTTTGAAGCAGATTGCCAATGCCATTTCCACCCAGTACCCGGATGTGCACCTGATGGTAGCATTGATCGGCGAACGCCCTGAGGAAGTTACCGACATGGATCGTTCGGTCGATGCCGAAGTAATTGCCTCCACCTTTGACGAGCCGGTCACCTCGCATGTTCGTACGGCGGAAATTGCCCTTGACCGCGCCAAACGCCTGACTGAAATTGGACGGCATGTCGTCATTCTGATGGACTCGATAACCCGGCTGGCGCGTGCATATAACCTGGTTGTCAACCCCTCTGGCCGCACCCTCTCCGGCGGCATGGATCCCTCGGCCTTGTACCCGCCCAAGCATTTCTTCGGCGCCGCCCGCAACCTGGAAGAAGGTGGCTCGTTGACTATCATCGCCACCTGCTTGGTGGACACAGGTTCCCGCCTGGATGATGTGGTCTATGAGGAGTTCAAGGGTACCGGCAACATGGAATTGATCCTGACCCGCAAGTTGCAGGAGCGCCGCATCTTCCCATCCGTGGACATCGAGCGCTCGTCCACCCGTCGGGAGGATCTATTGCTTGGTCCGGATATTCTCCAGCGCGTCTGGATCATGCGCCGCATGTATATCCAGATGGTTTCACCGCCGCCGCAAGGTGCCGGCATGGATTCATCGGTAGCCACCGAGGCCCTGCTGGGGCGGCTTAGCAAGACCCGCAATAATCAGGAATTCCTGGAAACTCTAACGGAAGGCATGTAAATTTTTATGGGTAAGAAAACCGGATCCCCCCGCCTTTTTACCGGTATTTCATGGGGAGTAACGATCCTTATTGTAGCCGGCTTGCTTGGATTTGGCTTCTGGCGCGTTTTTCCTTCCTTGTCTGTATCTGCGGCCGCTCAGTCTGCCCGGCAGGCCACTCCCACCGGGAAGTCCGCCCTGGCAGCCTTTTCAACCGAAATTGCTCCCGCTAATGCCAATGCCAACTTGGATGCCATCGTTCGAAAGGTTTGGCTCAAGACCTCCATCACTTCCAAGACCACCTACACGGTCACCGATTATACCGTCCAACCTGGCGATGCGCTTTTTAGCATCGCCGCGCAATTTAATATCAAACCCGAAACCCTTCTCTGGTCCAACAATGCCATTTTGCAGGGTTCGCCCGACAGCTTGCGGGTTGGGCAGGTGCTCAAGGTGCCGCCAGTGGACGGGGTCTATTATCAGGTTCAGACTGGTGACACCCTTGCTTCCATTGCCAAT
>Ga0182011_10004394_pt1 | contig 11309 bp, 10 predicted proteins | sample 711E1DmetaG_FD_120481 | JGI IMG/M metagenome (GOLD analysis project Ga0182011, IMG submission 120481) | Permafrost microbial communities from Stordalen Mire, Sweden - 711E1D metaG | ecosystem: Environmental > Terrestrial > Soil > Wetlands > Permafrost | place: Sweden: Stordalen | collected... | reverse complement strand
TTTGATATGTCAGGTAATGGTAAGATTGCTGACAGTTTTCGTCGTAAAGGTTTGCTTGTATTTGGTGCCTCTGAATACGCAGATAAGTTAGAGCATGATCGTCAGTTTGGTTTTGATGCAATGCAAGAAGCAGGAATAAAGATTCCAGGCTTTAAAGAGTTTCAGGACTTTAAAACAGGACTTGAGTATGTTCGTGAGTCGAACAAACGACTTGTCTTTAAACCGTCAGGATCAATGCCCTGCAAACTAACTTATGTGTCGAAAGATGCAAATGAACTTTTTGCATACATGCAATTTGTTGAGCAACAGTTTGGTAGCCATATAAAGTCCTTTATTTTGCAGGACTTTATAGAGGGTGTAGTTGTATCATCTGAGTTCTTCTCAAATGGTAAAAGGTTCATGTGGCCTCCAAATCACACTGTTGAGGTCAAAAAGTCAATGAATGATGACTTGGGACCATCTACGGGCTGTTCAGGCAATATAACTTGGACTTGTGAGGAATCAAGTAAGATTATAGATGCAGGCGTAAAGCTGATTGAGAGCCAGTGCCAGGCCGAGCAGTTTACAGGGAACATTGATCTCAATGCCGTTGTAAATGAGTCTGGGGTATATGGGCTGGAGTGGACACCTCGATTTGGCTATGATGCCACACCAACCCTTCTGACCTTGTTAACAATGGATTTTGGTGAGTTTTTTCATGGTTTAGCTTCAGGTCAGTTAAGTGAAGTTTCATTTAACAAGAAAGATGCTGGTGGTGTAAGAGTTACAATACCACCATACCCCGCAGAGCCACAAGAAGGCACAGACCCAGAAAAGCTATCACCCAGCTCAGGCGTGCCCATTCAAGGCTATGAAGAGAATTGTGCCAGCTTATACTTTTATGAAGTTAAAATGGATAAAGACCAGCTTGTTCATTCTCAGGGAACTGGGGTTATAGCGTTGGCTTTGGGTATTGGTGACACTCCTGAAGAGTGCTTAGAAAAGCCTTATAAGATTCTGGAAGATCTTGTGATTCCTGACAAGCAGTATCGAACCGATCTCTCTAAAGTTCTATCTAAAATGACAAAGGAAGTTCTTGAGTATGCCTGACATAGCTGCAATCTCTCCCTCTGTGGTCGCACTGCCGAAGGCTAGTGCAGATGGCCCAAAATATAATGAAGATGTTACTCTTCTTGAAGAGGGCAATGTTGATGATTCTTCTGATGTCTCTGCGCCAGACGAAGATAAAGATGATAAGCCTGTTAAGGTAACTCTTCCTCGTAAGGACACTGAAGATGAGGAGGATGAAGATAAGACAGATGAAGAGGAAGAGGATGTAGATGCTGAATCTGCAAAGCCTGTTGACATTCCTTTTGATCGTCCAACTATAACTGAAATTAAGGCTGAGTTTCCTGATCTCTTTAAGAAGTTTCCTGCTCTCAAAGACTCTTACTTTCGTGAACTTGAGTTCTCGAAGCTTTTTGCTACTGTAGAGGATGCAAGAGAGGCATTCGAGGATAATGAGGCTTTTAGTGCTCTCTCAGATAGTGCACTATCTGGAGATCCCACACCCCTTTTGGATAGTGTGCAGAAGACAGACCCTAAGGCTTATGAGCTTTTTGCTGCGTCTTTCCTACCTGCCTTGTACAAAAAGAGCCAGGACCTGTATGTTCAGGTAGTCAATCCTCTCTTTCAAAATCTTGTTCGGTCTCTGTTTGCTGATAAGGATGAAAATACAAGAAATGCTGGTCTTGTTCTTTCCGACTTTTTGTTTGGTTCTGATGGTGAAAGTATTGCAAAGGGTCTGAAATCTATTGCAAAGATTACTGAACCGTCAGCTGAGCAGAAGAGGATGAAAGAACAGCGTGAGAGCCAACTAACTACTGGCTTTCGAGCCAGCGTTGGCAAAGTACAGGAGTCAGTTATCAAGAATATGGAGACTCTTGTGCTGAAGAGTGCCAGTTTTGATCCTAATAAGGTTTTCAGTCCTTTCTTGCGAAAGCAAGGTGCTCAGGAAGTAATTAAGCGTGTCATGAAGCAGTTGGAAAGTGACAAAGGACACATGACCGTGATGGGTGCTCGTTGGAAGCGGGCACGAAGCAATGGATACACCAGCGATGACGAAAGCAAGATTATCTCCACGTACCTTGCACGTGCGAAATCGTTGTTTCCTGATGCTTGTTCAAAAGTAAGTGCTGCGATGCTTGGAACGAAAGTAAAAGCAGCTGACAATAAGCGGGAACAGACTAGATCTGCTCCTAGGGAAATCAATTCAGGTCGGACCTCTGAGGGTAGGTCATCATCTCAATCAGGGAAAGTTGATTACTCTAAGATGTCTGACATAGATATTCTAGCTAGTTAAAGGAGACTAAATGCCCGCAGCTGGTGGTGTTGCCGCAGGTGTAATTGCAGTTGAAATGGAGCGTGTGGAGTCTAAGATTCCCACTGTCTTCGAACGAGATGATACTTTCTACTCACACATTGAGAAGAGACCTGGCGAGATTGTATCTGAAATCTCAATGCGTGTTCCTTTGGAGATTCATCCAAGTGCAGTTTTGGGTCAATTTTCCTCTGATGGTGGCGATTTGGGCCTTGGTGACATGCCGGATTACGACAAGGCTGAGATCAACACGATTGAAATTAAGATGGCTATGCAGTGGACGAGCCGACGTAAGTATGCTACTGACTCTTCCAGAAAGGCTGTTCTTAATACGTTTAGGCGTGATTTGGCTAGCAGCATGGCTGAAATGCGCCGCGGTCTGGATTCTTTGTGTTTAACTGCCGGAAATGGCGTTTTGGGCACAATTACAACTGTTTCTAATTCTGGTGGTGTTGGTGGAACTGATACTTACACTCTCACTACTGATGGTTTTGGCGTTCGCTTGCTTCGCATGAAGCAGCCTTTCTCTGTCTGGGATCCGACTCTCACGACTATGAGGAATGCTTCTGGTCTTGCTAATGAGTTGAAGGTTTCTTATTACGACTCTGCTAACAAGACTATTCAGGCTACTAACTCTCCTGGCAATGTGCAGAATGGTGATCTGATTGTTTTCTCTGGCAACTGGTCAGCACCTCCCAGCTCCTTGTTGGGTGTTCCTTATCACGCTAGCAATTCTAGCACTGGTAGCTGGCTTGGATTCAATCGAGCTACCACACCTGAGATTAGAGCAAACCGTGTTCAGGCAGGTGGTTCTTTCTCTTTGCCCATGGCACGTCTTGCGATCAACAAAATTGGTGATCGCTTAGGCATTAAGAAACGCAAAAAGCTGACTGCTTGGATGCATCCTTGTCAGAAGCAGCAGTATGAAGAGATTGGCATTGAAGCATCTATCATTAACAAAGAAGCCAAAGAGCAGGGTCTTGACTTCTACTTCAATGATAACATGCGAATGGCCGGGGCTCCAGTTGAGGAACATTACTCCTGGGACAAAACGCGCATTGACTTTGTGGACTATGACATTTGGTCTCGTGCAGAGTTCTATCCTGTCTCTTGGTATAAGGATGAGAATGGTCTGCGGTACTTTGTGATGCGTGGAGCATCTGGAGGTATTGCGACCAGCAACCTTGCATACATCACATGTGCTTGGAATCTCTACGCCAACAATCCAGCGGGTATCAGCTACATTGACACCCTGACTGTGCCAAGCGGCTATTAAGTCTTAGCTCCTCCTGTGATTTGGGGGTTGCTTTTAAATTGCAGCCCCCGAAAGCCAAAGCAATGCTAAAAGATACAATTCAAGCCGCAGTAATACAGCACTGGTTGGATCAACAACCTAAAGTGCCACTGACTGATAAACCTTTGTTTAGACTTGTTTGGTCAGATGATCAAAAAGAACTGCGAACAAGAACTTGCAGACAGTATTCTGAAGGAGCTTTCATTCGCGAGGTTCAAGAAACAGGATTAACAGAAAAGTATAGCTGGCTGCCTGAACGTTGGGTTCTTGAGCAGTGGTTTCCACCGGAAGTCTCACAGACTGACGAACTGCCTGAGTCTTGTCTGGGTTCTTATGAACCAATTTACGTGTTTGACAGAAAAGGTGAGGCTTTGCCTCTAGCTCTTGAGCCAGTTCAGTTTGTTGTTAGGACTGCTTTGAGGCCAAAGAGAAGTGGAATGTTTAGAAAGTCTTTATCCGAAGAGGTAAGGGCTCAAAAAGAGAAAGCTGCAAGACAAGCAGATTTGGATCTTTTGAATGATGAAGGTCCTTTGGTTAGTCAGTTTCATGATGGTTCTGCAGTTTTGATGCCTGGAAAGCGAGAAAGTAATGAGTCAATTTCCTAACGATAAAAGTACAGTATTTTCAATTTGTCCTTTTGCTGTGAATGAATTTAAACCTGGGTTGTATCCTGGGCACTTCATCATTCCAGGCTGTTTAGACGACACGAAACCAGAACGCATTGTCTGTGGATCTTCAGATCACTTGGTTTCTGTGGCCGGTCGAAAAGAGTCACTTCGTGTTACTACACCTTCATTTGAGGTTGCAAGATCAATTGTGGTCGACTTTTTGGATGGCCAGCTATTTTCCACTCCTGACTCACATCCTGGTATAATGTGGCTTCAGGGTGATATTTCTCTTGACGAGTTTAAGTCAAAGCATGCTGATAAGTATAAGCAGATGAAAGACTCTCAGCGTGCATGGTTTGTTTTAGTTGTCAAAAAGACACAAGATGACTGGAATAGGTATCACACAAGCCGTGTGGTGACGGATATTGCACGGTTTGCAGTACGTGCTTTAGGAATGGAAATTCCTGAGTGGATGTCGATAGATCAGATGGGCAAAGAACCACTTCGATGCCCTGCTTGTGGAACAATCAACGATCCCAACAATGCTTGGTGTGTTAATTGCATCACAGGTGGAGTTAAGGTCATTATCAATGCCAGCAAAGCTAAAACTTTACAGCTGGCATAAGGAGAAAAGATGGTCACGGCAACAGTTACCGATCATTGGCAGGACACAAAGCGGAGTCATGTAGTTGGCACAATTGTTTTTAGTGCTAACTATACTACTGGAGGTGATGCTGCAATTACTTTGGTTAATCAGACTGCTATTAAGTCTGCAAGTGCACCTGAGTGGATGCAGATTCTGGGCTTGTCAAAGTATCAGTATATTCCAGTACTGACTAGCTTTGGTAAGGTAAAGGTTATCATTCCTAACACTGGGTTAGAGTACGCACAAGGAGCTTATGGGTCTGATATCACAGGAGACGCTGTTAACTTCTATGCTATCTTCCCTAAGTTCATCTAAGGAGATTGATCTATGAGCGCTCCACTAAGTCAGGTTCTGACAACAGCTAGAACATATCTAAACGATGACGCTGGGCAAGTCTTTCCAGACCCCGTATTGATTCCAAAGATTCAAGAGGCTCATCGAGAGCTTCAGGAAAATCTTTGGATAGTTGGTTCTCCTCTTGTGAAAGGCCAGGCTTTATTGGCATATGCATCCGGGACTACTTTTCCAACAACGCCAATGGATTTTTTGTGTCCTACAGCTTTGTTTGAGAATGCAACTGGTTCGCTTGTTTCTGCCTCGGGCTGGACACCTATGACAGAAGCTTTCTACATTCCTTTAGGCACAACTGTAGCTGCAACACTAGGCTGGTGGGCATGGCAGCAAGAACAAATTGTCATTGCTGGCGCTTCTGTGGCTAGAGCAGTTATCCTGCAATATCGCAGGTATATTACGATTCCTGTCTTGTCTACAGATCTTATTGGCATTCTCTTTGGAGAAAGCTTTTTAGCTGCCAGAGCTGCAGCTATTGCTGCTGGCTCTTTAGGCAATAGTGATCTGTACACAAACATGAGTACATTAGCTAAAGAGAATCTTGTTAGGGTTATCTCGGCTAATCGTGGCCAGCAGAAGCCAATCATTAAGCCTTAATGTCATGCTAGTCAAAGCTACAAGGGAAGGTTTGGTTGGGCAGACAACAGCTATAGGCTGGAAGATAGATACTGTCTACCCATTTGTTGCCTTGCCTTCCCATAAGGCATTGGGTATGTGGGTTAAGATTACTAACCCACTTAATCAGAAAATGTGCTGTGCTCAAGTTATGGATGTTGGTCCTTTCAACACCGCAGATGATGCCTATGTCTTTGGTGGCCAGCGTCCTCAGTCTGAGCTTGGAAGGTCAATATCTGACTTAGGAACTAACAATGCAGGTATTGACTTGGGTGAGAAAGTTTGGAACTTATTGGGCATGAAAGATAACACACAAGTTATCTGGGAGTTTGTAACCTAATGGCACAAGCACTGCAGGCAATAAAGTTTGCAAGAACTTACCTAAATGACATAAATGGCTTCACTTGGAATGATGCTACACTAATGCCACTTCTGCAGTTAGCTCATAATGAGCTTGTGCAAAAGCTTGAGATAAATCGTACTGGATTACTGAAAGTTCAAAGCTCGCCCATTCTTGTTCCTGCTCTAGCAATAACATTAGGTACAAGCCAGCCCAGTAATATCATTAACCCAATAAGCATGATTGAGGGTGCTGTTGGTGATGATCCTAATAACTTTGAGGATATGATTAAGGTGACTTTTATACCTTATGAAGATCAAACAGAGTATCTTACCTATTGGGCTTGGATTGGTCAGCTAATCACTTTCTTAGGTGCTACTGAAGATCGCAGTGTAATCTTGAGGTATGAAGGGTCTTTAGCTACACCACAGCTTTTAACAGACCAGTTAGGTTGTATCTTTGCTGAGAACTACATAGGACCTAGAATTGCATCTTTAGCTTTCACGGCAACAGGTAAGGATAATAAGGTTATTCAAGCTCTGGCAGACCGTAATCTGCATCAGATTGTTCAGAGTCAAGTAACTAATGACCAGCGTCCTGTAAGACGCAGGGGTTACAGATCAGCAAAGAGTAGCTATTCTGGCAATTGGGGAAGGTAATGTCACCTGAACTTGCAGACAAATCGATAGATATTAAGGGCTTTAATGGCCTCTGGAGTAGAGGCACAGGTGAGACTTGTCCTCTAGATCATCTGCAAGTTTGTCAAAACTGTACCTTCCCTGGCAAAGATCAAGTATCTATTCGGGAGCCTGTTACATTTTCATCTGTTCTGACCTACAATGTAATATCTTATGCTGTTGTGCAGATGACCACAGAACCTGTATTACTGACACTTGATTCTGTTGGCCATTTTGTTGACGCTACAAATAGTCGCAGTCTTATCACTGTTACTGGTGCTGACGATTTTATAGCTTTTTCTATTTTTGGGAGGGTTTATATCTCCTTCAAAAAGTTAGGCAGGGCACTTTCTACAAATGTCCTATATTATTATCAATTGCTTCCTGCTACACCATACTATCGTTTTATTGCTGCTGCTGGTGCCGCACCACTAACAGGCCCAACGCTGGCTCAAGTCAATGTTGGTACTGTAACCTCAGGAAATCATTTCGTTTCAGTAGCTTACCAAACAGAAACTGGATACTTGACACCCCCCTCAATGGCAGGATTTATAACTTCTGATGGAACACATGACATAGAACTATCTGCAATACCGGTGTCACCTGCTGTTAATGTAGTAGCCAGAGTTTTGTTAATGACTCAAGCTAATGGGCAGGAGTTATTTTTTGTGCCTGGAGGAACAATAGCAAATAACACAGCTACTACAGCTACTATAAATGTAGCAGATCTTGCACTAATAACATCAGCAGATTATTTGAGTGATATACTTACTGAGATACCTGCCTGTTCATCAATTAGACTTTATAATGGAAGGCTCATTCTTCTAGGTCCTAATGGTCCTTACAGTACAGTTTCCCTAACCCTAAGTGGCCAGTATTCTTACCCAGACAATGTTTTAATTTCTAATCAACAGTCACCGGAAACTTTTAACCTTGTTACAGGTATTGTAAACTTACCTGTAGACTATGGTGTAAACAACACAAATACAGCAGCTATCATTCGAGATGTTTTGTACTGCATGAAACCTAGTGGCACTTTTGCTGTTCAAGATAATGGAGGTGACCCAAGTACATGGTCTGTTACACTTGTTGACAGTGGTCTAGGAACTTATGATACAGGAATGTCTTTGTTTAGTTCCTCAGCGTCAGCACAAGATATTCTGGAGCAAGTAATTATGATTCACCAAAGGGGTCTAATTCTATTTAACGGTAGCTTTTTAGACCCCCCACTATCTTATAAGATTGAGAGCTTGTGGCAGACTATTGATTATAGTAAATTGTACAAGATAAAAATCGCTCATGATCCTTACTTAAAAAGAATCTATCTTATAATACCTACAACTGGCACAGACAGCTTATTTTTGATGTGCGATTACACAGAGGGTTTGACAGCATCTGCTGTAAAGTGGTCTAATTGGGCATTTAATTGGATAGCAAATTCAGCTATAACAAAGATTGTAGCTGAGAATTTCTCTCCCAATTATTTGGGGGGAGTTATTTGGCAGCTATCATTTTGCTGCTCAGATGTTAATATATACAAAATAATTCCGCCTGCGTCAACTGCGCAAGCTCCTATGTTCGGAGATTTACAGGCAGCTACGTCAACATATGCAATAAATCAGATTATTCAGACAGCCAATGTAGGTCCTGGATTTGGTATGACTCTATTTTCAATGCTCAATTTAGGAGTGAGTGGTGTTGGCCCGTTAGCTATCACTCTTCTGGGAAAGAGAAACAATGTTAGTTCCAGTTCTGTGGGGTTTAATTTAACAGTTTACAATCCTCTGTTCAGCACAAATGCTCCAGCCAGCGCACCTATACTAGCCCAGGTTAACGCTGGATCTGTCACAGCTGGAGTTCATCAGGTATATGTATGCTATCAGATGACTAGTGGCTTTACAAGTCGGCCATCTCCTGCAGCATCTATAACTTCTGCAGGCTCTAAAGATATTGAGCTATCTGCCATACCAGTGTCATCAGATCCTAATGTATCTGCAAGAGTTCTCCTAATGACTAAGGCTGGAGCAACAGGATTGTTTTTTGTGCCTGGGAGTATTATAGCTGACAACACAACAACAACAGGTGCAATCAACGTAGATGATGCTAGTTTAGTTGCGTCTGCAGATTATCAAACAGCCGCTTATGGAACGCAGACAACAAGCACAGAGTTATATAGAGGTATAAACTTTCTGTCCGAAGCTATGTCTGTGAAGTTACAATGCAACTCAGTCTTCTTTCATGCTGACTATGCTAATTATCTGAATGCGGCTTTCCAGCTCTCTGCAATTTCTATTTTTGGAAAGTTAATGTTTAAGATTAGACCTGTAATGGTGCAGCAGTCATGAGCGCTACTTTCAGGCCGTTTCAAAATCTGTACCAAGGGCTGAAGTCCAATATTAACCTATTTAATAGTTTGGATCGTATTCATGGCAATCTGCAATCACTAACCCAAGCTGTAAATGAAATAAATACAGGAACAGTAAACATAGAAACAGGAAGCACAACAACAAGTGGTGTAGCAAATGTAATTATTCTAACTTTAACAGCTAACACTATTATAACAACGTCCTTAGCAGCCATTGAGGCTGCCTTGCTTATAGTTATTTTAACCCAAAATGCTACAGGTGGCTGGACTATTACCTTTGACACTATGTTCAGTAATTGCTCCAATCAAATAGCCACTGATCCTAATACGGTGTCAACATTCTTATTTGTTGGTAATGGTATTCAATGGGTTCAAGTTGGACTTATGGGAACAGGAATGTAAAATGAAAAAACTAATTTTTCTTCTCCCGATATTTGCACTTGCTCAAACTAATCTTAGTACTCCCATTACTATTCTACCAAAGTCTGATGGTTCTGCTGCTGGCATCTTACGCCTTCGTGATTTGGCAGTTACTCCACACTACATAAACTTTCAAACAGTTGCTGCTTTGGGGGTTAATGTTACCTATAGTATAGATCAACTTGGTTTTGTTAATCTCCCATCTCATGGACTTATAGTTGCACCTAATCCGGCAAATACATTTGGAGCTTATCAGATCTTTAGACCTTTAACTTATAATCCCCACCTAGGTTCAACCTGTACCGATCAGTGGGGCAATGTTGTTACCCAGCCTCTTCCTGTTACAGGTGACTCTTTTGGTGCAAACGATATTTTACTTTGGAACAGCACATCTCCTGTAATGCCCTCAAGTGGCTCTTGTGGCACAGCACTTCCCGTTAATGGTGACAATGGTTTAAACACAAATGCTTATCTTTATGCCCGGGCGGGTTTAGCCACTGAAAGTCCGTACTACAACTCAGTTCAGTCACTGCTTGGTGGTATGTATGCTATGACTGGATTTACTACTTTTGGTGTTGTAATGCTGGGCCAAAACTCTACGCCTGGTACTCTACTAACTTGTACTGACCCTTTTTCTTCTGGTGTAAATAACTGCCCCTACCAACCAGGAGGAGCCTATAAAAGCATACCTTTTGGTGGCTTAGCACACATCTCTGGAAGTACTTACTCATATCTTAATAGTACAACCAGTGTTTGGCATAATATAGATTTAAGTACTGTAGGAACAGGTGTATCTAGTCTTAATAGTCTTACAGGAGGATTATCTCTTACGGGAACTTATCTAACTGTAACACCGTCAGGCTCTGCAATCAATTTAGCATTACCTCAATCCATTGCCACTACAGCTATGCCCTCATTTGTAAGTGTACAATCCACCAGTACTACATCTGCACTGTCATTCTCAACAGCTAACGGAAACTTTCAAGTGGATGGACTTGGTAACATATCTATAGCTGGTACAGGTTCGGTTATTGCAATACAAGGCTCTACTGGTGGGCTTAACATTACTAATGATACTAACGGTGCTTCTATACAGAGTGTTGGTGGTATTAACCTAAATCTTGGAGCTGCAGCTACTACAGGGTTTACCATTCACCAATATTCAGGAGCATCAGTTGATGCTTTTGATTTAATTAATAGTTTAAGTACTACTATATTTAAAATAGGTAGTTTAGGTACGGTAACCGCTCCAGGATTTGTAGGAACTAATACTACCACAAATAATATTTTTCAAAATGCAGCGGGGACATTTGCTGTAACCGGTGCGGCAGATACTACAGTACATAATCTTACAGTTAATGGATCTTGTACGGGGTGTTTCACTGGTGTAACTGCCTTATATGGTACAACTAATGAAATAATTGCAAGTGCTTCTACAGGTGCAGTTACTCTTTCCACTCCACAAGCTATAGATACTGGAGCTAGTCCTACATTTAATGCACTTACTGCAACCATGCAATTTAGATCTATGAGTACTACATCTGCGCTATCATTTAGTACCAATAACGGCAATTTCCAAGTTGATGGTTTGGGTAATATTAGTTTAGCCGGTACAGGCAGTGTAATATCAATAC
>Ga0182011_10004392_pt1 | contig 11313 bp, 8 predicted proteins | sample 711E1DmetaG_FD_120481 | JGI IMG/M metagenome (GOLD analysis project Ga0182011, IMG submission 120481) | Permafrost microbial communities from Stordalen Mire, Sweden - 711E1D metaG | ecosystem: Environmental > Terrestrial > Soil > Wetlands > Permafrost | place: Sweden: Stordalen | collected... | reverse complement strand
CGCCATTGCCGAAAGCGGAGCCACCACTGCGAAGGATGTTGGCAAGGCGATGAAAGCGGCCATGGCAAGACTCGCTGGCAAGAATGCCGACGGCAAGCGCGTGAGTGAGAAGGTGCGGGCCAAATTGGGTGCGTGATATAAAGCTCTTCCCCTGGCCCAGCCGGTCCGCGCCAAGAGTTTTTTGTCTGTGGCCTCCGTGAATCAAAATCGTGAATTCTTGTTTTTTGAGCAAGCATATCGGGGATCATATGGGGCGAATCTCCCGCCCATTGAAAGACGAATCACGGATTACGGTGGCGCGAAGCGCCTTGGAGTGCGGCGGCAGCAGCCACCGCTTTTCCTATTTCCGGGCCGGCATGATAGCCGCATGAATGACAAGAGGAGACGTATGAACTGCGGTCGGAAAGCGGTGGCTGCTGCCGCCGCACTCCATCAAGGCGGCTTCGCCGCACAGTAACTCTGTGGCGAGATTCTTCTTCGCCGCGGAAAATTGCTCCTAAATAACTGTTCTTAGGAATATACTCATGAGCACACAATCCGCTGACGGACCTGGCAACGCCCCCAAAAAGCACACCCCGTATGTTCCCGAAACGATGGAGATGAAGGAGTTCACCCTCCGAGCCCTGCTGATCGGACTGGTAATGACGGGAATCCTTGGTTCCGCCAACGCCTACCTCGGTCTGAAAGCAGGAATGACCATCGCGGCAACGTATCCCGCCGCTGTGATCGGGATGGCACTACTGCGCTTGATGAAAGGTTCGCTGCTGGAAGAGAACATTGCGCGAACCGTGGGGTCCATCGGTGAGTCAGTGGCGGCAGGCGCCGTCTTTACCATTCCCGCTTTCGTGATGGCAGGATTGTGGCCGGGGCTGACTCACGAAAAATATTGGACCACCGTCGCCCTTATGGTGATCGGCGGCACTCTGGGAATTCTTTTCGTCACTCTCCTCCGCCGCGTCATGGTGGAGGATCCGGAACTGCCCTATCCGGAATCCGTCGCCGCCTCGGAAATCCATAAGGCTGGCCAGCAAGGTTCCAAAGCGGCCACGATTCTATTTGCCAATATGGGCTTTGGCGGATTGATGTATCTGCTGGGAGCGGTCAATGTCTTTTCCGCAAGCAACTCGTTTCCGGTCAATATCAGCGCCCTGGGTAAGAAACTGCTGCTGCGCACCAGCACGAATCCCAACGTGGCCACTACGGTAACTGGCGGCGCGACGATCCTTACTGCGCCCGATGTGAGCCCAGCTTACCTGGGAGTCGGTTACATCATCGGCCCGCGGCTCGCATCACTGAATTTTGCCGGTGGCGTGCTGGCCTGGGGATTGCTCGTTCCGCTGCTTACCTTCGTCCTGGGTCCTACGATCCAGGCTGCCCATGTGGGTAGCCAGCCGCTGCCCTGGACCTTGCTGGCGCAGGCGATCTATTTTTCGGTCGTGCGCCCCATCGCTGTGGGCGGAATGCTGGTGGGGGCTTCCTACACCTTGTTCAAGATGCGGAAGCAACTGGGCGCGGGCATGGCACGTGCCATCACGGACCTGAAGAAATCCGCCGCTGCTCATGCCGCCACCAACCGGACCGACCGCGACATGAGCGCTAAGGTAATATTTGCCGGAGTGGGCGTTGTGTTTTTGGCGATGATCGCGCTCTACTATTTCTTTATCGGCCATGCGGGGAATCTTTCCGGTTCGAAAGTGGTATCCGGCGCGGTGGTGGCGGCGCTCGTGATGATTATCCTCGGATTTTTCTTTGCCGCGGTTTCCGGAAATTTGGTGGGGATGATCGGCTCTTCCAATAATCCCGTGTCGGGACTTACGCTTTGCACGCTGGTTATTGCGGCCCTGCTGATGGTGGCACTGGGCGTCTCCGGGGCCGGTGGCGTAACCGCGGTGCTCGGTATTGCTGCCGTGGTCTGCGTCTCATCCGCCGTGGCGGGTGAGATGTTGCAGGACCTCAAGGTGGGGTACATTCTTGGCGGGACTCCCGCCAAGATGCAGGTCGGCGATCTGCTTGGCGTTGTGGTGGCTTCATTGGTTCTCTTCTTCCCTTTAGCGATTCTCGACAGGGCATATCATTTCGGCAGTCCTGCATTGCCCGCGCCCCAAGCCGGATTGATGGCGATGCTCGCCAAAGGCATCGTGGGCGGCGACATGGCGTGGCCGCTGGTGATTGTGGGAATCCTGATGGGCTTCGCGCTGATCATGATCGAAGTGAAGAGCGTCATGCTGTTCGCCGTCGGCATGTATCTCCCGCTTGGGACCACCTTTGCCATATTCGTGGGTGGTGTCATCCGCTGGGTAACTGACAAGCTGCGGGATCGCCGGGGCTTGAACGATGCCCAGAAAGCGCGGGTGGATAATGCCGGGGTGCTCACAGCCTCGGGACTTATCGCTGGTGAGGCTCTGTGTGGCTTGGTTATTGCCGGGCTTGTAGGATCGGGCCACAACGTTACCCTGCTGAAATGGGCGCCGCCCTTTGTGGTCGCGCTGATTGCCCTCATCGTGCTGGTGGTTGCCCTGGTGCGCGTACCCCTGGCAAATGCCGGAAGCCCCGATGAACCGGCACCGCCCACAGCGATGATGTAATTCTTGGGGTGATCACGCGTATCGGCCCGGCGCGACGTCCCATGCCACAAGCTCTGTTTTTGAACCCCGCCCATCGGAATTGCCCAAGCGCCGTTGCCGCTGAATTGTCATGCGCGCGCAAGACTCGCGACCATCATCGTGGGTCGCATTCAGCCACGGAGTGGCGGTGTCATTAAGCCCACGGCGAGCCAGCCGTGGGAACGCAGCCAGGGACAAATATCATCGTGAGCCTCGTCGGGGCGTCGTCCGTTCCTCATTTGACCTGACGTCGCCCCTATGGGGCTTGCGGACTTCATTTATTGGGGACCTTACCCATGGCTGGCTCGCCATGGGCTAAACGACCGCGCCCGTGTGCTGACGGGCTTTGATCCCTAATCCCCAACCCCCAGCCCCTAATCCCCGTTCTTGTGGTACGCTTCTATTGATGCCGCAATATCGCCAAGTCGCAATGTCCTTTGGGCCACCGCTCACACCGATGGTCAAAAAGCTGATCATTATCACCAGCGCGGTATTCCTTCTCACTTACATTCCCGCCACCTATTTTGGCGTGGATCCCTTCAACTATCTCGAATGGTTCGGGCTTTGGTCAGGCCTTGTCATTCGTAGGTTTTACGTTTGGCAGTTGGTGAGTTATTTGTTCCTTCATGGGGGATGGTTCCACATCATCTTCAACCTGTTTGCATTGTGGATGTTCGGGTCAGACCTCGAAAGTAAGTGGGGGGGCAGGAAATTCCTCACCTACTATTTCGTCACGGGTGTCGGCGCGGGAATTCTTGATGTTACGCTAAATGCGCTCTTCCCACCGGCAATTGCAGGGCCCACCATTGGTTGTTCCGGCGCTGTTTATGGGCTTCTGCTGGCGTATGGGATGCTTTTTCCTGAGCGGGTCATCTATCTATATATGATTATTCCCGTTAAGGCCAAGTGGTTCGTGGTCATCATGGGAGTAATCGAATTTGTAAGTTCATTCGGCAACGGATCAGGTATCAGCCACTTTGCCCACCTGGGCGGAATGCTCTTTGGATTCCTTTTCTTGCGCGGCGGGTCTCTCCCTTATCGTTGGCAGCTTCAGTACCACGAATGGAAGCGCGCCCAGACGCGAAAGAAGTTTGAAGTTTACATGCGCGACCAGGAGAAGAAGGACAAACACGGGCGCTGGGTGAACTAAACCGAGTGTTACGTTGAGTCTACCCCTCTCCATCACGGTGCAGAATCACCTCGTCACTAAATTTCTCCATCCATGCGAAATAACCCCCATTGACATCACCTGCCGCTGGTGCTAGTTTCCAGTGTGTTGTCGGTGTTCTGACAGCGCGTGTTCCTGCGGTGCCCCGTTTGTATAACGGGGGAAAAGGAAAGGCCGTGAAAATCGGCCGCGGTCCCGCCACTGTAATCGGTGAGCCGCATCCTCCTTGTCCGTCAGATGACGGACGGCCACTGTTCTGCCCAGCGCAGAATGGGAAGGCTGAGGATGTGGCGATGACCCGAGAGCCAGGAAACCTGCCCGGGAACTTCAATTCAACCTAGCTCTTCGACGGAAAGAGTCCTGGGGAAGACTGCGAAGCCTTCCGGATTCCGCCTTGAGGAACAGGAAGGCTTTTTCAGTTAAGCCTCCTCCTTGGGATTCCTTCCGCCAGCCCCGTCGTGAGAACGGGAGAAGGAGTCTCTTTCGATGCAGCGTGATTTAAAGACTCGGGCCGCACTCCTGCGCGCCCCGGCTACCCCTTTTGAAAACCAAACCTCTTCCCCCTTTGCTGCTTGGGCGTCACTACTGCTGGGTGTGCTCTTCATCCTCCATTCAGCAACCACCGCGCAGGCGGGAACTTTGGTTGGAACAGTCTTCGATCCCAGCGGCCGTCCAGTTCCGCAAGCGCAGGTCACTCTTCTCCGTTCCCTGGTGGTTCTGGACCAACGGCAAACCGATTCCCAAGGGACTTTCAAATTTATTGACCTTGCGAATGGAAAGTACCAATTGTCGGCGAGCGCCCCTGGGCTGGCCTCTCCGCAGGCGGAAGTTGAAGTTCGCGGAGTGGAGTCCCAATCCCTTGATCTGCACCTGAAAATCACCGCCGTGCAGCAGCAAGTAGTGGTTTCCGCCTCGCTGGGAGATGCGCTGGCATCGGAAGTCGGTTCCTCCGTCACTGTGGTCTCCGGGCAGGAGATCAAGGATCGGGCGGCGTTAAACGTGCTGGACGTCTTGACCGAAATCCCCGGTGTCGAAGTGAGCCAAGCGGGCCGTTACGGTGGTGTGACAGGTGTCTACGTGCGCGGTGGCGAATCCGACTACAACCTGGTGATGGTGGACGGCATCGAGTTGAACGAATTTGGCGGAAGCTTTGATTTCGCCCCGCTCCCAGCCGATGGTGTGGACCGTGTTGAAGTGACGCGCGGCCCGGAAAGCGCTCTTTATGGCCCCAACGCCGTCACCAGCGTCATCAATATTGTGACCACCCAGGGTGAAGGTGCTCCGCATTTTACCGTGCAAGCGGAAGGCGGAAGTTTTACCACCCGGCGCTTTCTGGGGAATGGCAGTGGCGTAACCAACGGTTTTGCCTGGGGGTTCGATCTTTCCCGCTTTAACTCGGGGGGGTTGGTTCAGAATGACAATTATCGCAATCAAACGGCATTCTTGAGCCTGGGCTATCACCGCAGCCCGCGACGGCGGTTGGATTTCCACTTCATTGGCAACGCTAATGATGCCGGGGCGCCTGGGGCTTACGGCTCCGACCCCGACCAGCTTTATAATGCTCCGATCTACCCCGGAGGTCCGACGAACTATCAATTGGGTCTCCTTACTCGCGACAAGCAGAACCTGTTTGGGTGGGAGGGCAGTTACTCCGAGCAAATCACCTCGAAATTCCAGCAGGTCACTACCGGCAGCGTGTCCACCAATGATTATTACTTCAGCTCACCGTTGGGGGATTCCTACTCCAACAATTTGCGCGGTGTACTGAATACGCGCAGCGAAGTGGCCGTCTCCAGTAAAGATTTCTTTGTGGCGGGGTTTGAATACAACCGCGAGCAGGTAAAAGACACCTACATCGCGGACAACAACAATGTGCCTTTTGTGTTGCCGCGCACAAGTCTGGCTTTCTTTGCGGAAAATCGTTGGAGCCCCACTCACCGTCTCTTTCTCACCACGGGGTTCCGCGTGGATGATCTGCGCACAAACGCGTTGCCCGCCGGAGATTACGGGGCCCGCCCGCTGCTTCCACCCAGTACCGTGGCGAAATTCAATCCGCGCGTGGCCGCGGCTTATATGCTGCGTGAATCCCACGGTGGCGCGTGGGATGGCACCCGCCTGCACGCAAGCTTTGGCACGGGCATCCGCGCGCCGGACGGATTCAACCTGGCTTTCACCAACAACCCTAACCTGAAACCGGAAACGAGCATCAGCTTCGATGGTGGACTCGAACAGCGATTCTTCCAAGGCAAGGCGGTGTTGGACCTTACCTATTTCGATAACAATTTCAAGAACCAAATTGTGACGCTGGGTGGCTCGCTGACCAACCTGAGTTCGTTTACCTCCGGTAATCTCGGTAATTCGCGAGCGCAGGGGACCGAAATTTCATTCCAGGTCCATCCCATCAGGTCCTTGCAGATGTCGGTGGAGTATACGCTGGACAGTACCAAGGTGCTCTCGCTCGACGGATCGTCGCTGGCACTGGCGCCATTGCAAGTCGGTCAGCAACTTGTCCTCCAGCCGCGCAATTCCGGGGCATACAATCTCACCTGGCGGCATGGCAACCTCATGCTGAACACCAATGCTTATATCCGCGGGTCGGTTCTGGACGTCGAGCCGAACGATGGACTCGGCGCCTGCTCCTACTACGATTTGCCTTGCCTGTTCACAGGTAAGGGCTACGTCCGAATGGACGGCGGGTTCTCTTACCGCCTGCCCAAGGGCGTGGAAATATTCGGCCGGATGGATAACATATTGGATCGGAAGTACGAGGAAGTTCTCGGTTATCCCTCGTTGCCATTCAATTTTCTCGCTGGCGTAAGGTATAGTTTTCCCACGCGGAAGCGGGAGGGGAGAAGTTAGAAGCGAGAAGCTAGGAGTTAGAAGTCAGGAGTTAGGAGTTGGGAGCCGAAATTGAGAATCAACATTTCAAAGCGTAGGCTGCCCATTCTAGCTTCTAACTTCTAGCTCCTAACTTCTCTTTGAGGGACCAACGATTATGGCTAAAGACATTTTTCTTTCCTGGAGTGGTGGCAAAGACAGTTCCCTGGCGCTTTACGAAATCCAGAAAGCGGGCACTCACAACGTGGCGGCGCTGCTCACCACCATCACGGAGGACTATGACCGCATCAGCATGCACGGAGTGCGCGTGGCCTTGCTGGAGCAACAGGCCGAGTCTTTAGGACTGCCTTTAAAGAAGCTCTTCATTCCTAAGGACTCAACCAATGAAATTTATGAAGCCCGCATGCGCGCGCTGCTGGAGGCGGGTCTGCGCGAGGGGATTGAGACGGTTGCGTTCGGCGACATTTTTCTGGAAGACCTCAAGATCTACCGGGAAAAGAACCTGGCGCAGCTTGGAATGAAGGGGCTTTTCCCCATCTGGAAACGGGACTCGGCGGAACTCGCGCAGACCTTTATCAAGCTCGGTTTCAAAGCGGTATTGGCGTGCATCGATACAGCCCATCTCGATCCCTCTTTCGCCGGAAGAACGTACGATCAGGATTTGCTTCGCGACCTTCCTCCTGGCGTCGATCCCTGCGGCGAGAACGGCGAATTCCATTCGTTTGCATTCGACGGCCCCATCTTTAAGCACCGAATCGAGCACGCCATAGGCGAGGTCGTGCGGAGAGACCGGTATTGCTTCTGCGATTTAGTGCCGAATTGAAGGGATGACGTATTGTGGGCGTCCCGCCCGCTGTGGCGGGAGCGTCCCGCTCGGGCAGCACGGGCAGGATGCCCGTGCCACAGCGGGCGAGACGCCCGCGGTACAAGGTCAGTCTTGCAGTTCCGGTAGGTCGAGCAGAATGATCTCGGAATCCTTTGCGGCCTTGATGGTCAACTCGGATTCGTCGGCCATGCGGGCCTGATCGCCTCCTGCGAGCTTTACTCCGTTCACCGAAACTTCACCTTCAATCGTGAAAAGATACGTCTTGCGGTGGGGCTGGGTCTGATGCTTCACCTCGTTACCCGCCGCGAACGCCGAGACGTAGATTTGCGCGTCCTGGTCGATCTTCAACGTGCCTGCCAAGTCGCCGCCTGAAACGATGGGGAGCAATTTGCCCTTACGCTCGGAGGGCATAAACTGGCGCTGCTCCCAACGTGGCTTGCTCCTTTCCGTACGAGGGAAAATCCAGATTTGCATAAAATGCACGGGCGTTTTCTTGGAGTGGTTGTACTCCGAGTGCTGAAGTCCTGAGCCCGCTGACATCACCTGCACCTCGCCGGGGTGAATGACGCCCTTGTTGCCCGTGCTGTCTTTGTGCTCGAGTTCGCCCTCCAGGACATAGGTGATGATCTCCATGTCCCGGTGCGGGTGCATGCCAAAGCCCTGGCCGGGCTCGACAATGTCGTCATTGAAAACTCGCAGCGCGCCCCAGTTTTCATTCGAGGGATCGTAGTAGGCGCCAAACGAGAAATGCCAGTGGGTATCCAACCAACCGAAGTTGGCGTGATGCCGCTGTTCCGACTTAATGGTTTTAATCATTGTATCCTCCGTGGGCCGATGGGAGCACAGTGCTCCCATCGATCCTTGTGCCGGAGACTCGCCAGGACGCTTTGCCTCATCTCAATTTGGTCAGCGCCCGCAGCGGTTCACTCTTTGCCGATGGCACGGTCGAGTGACAAGGCTCCGGCACCTCGAATCATCAGCGCGACGGTCATAGCCAGCACCAGCAGGTGGTACTCATAGCCCTCACCCTTCTGCTGGCCCGTCCAGTTCATAAAGAAGCCATTCGCCAAGTGCACCGTGAGAATCGCCACGAGCATATTGACGGTGATGCCAAAGGCGGCGAGGCGGGTAAGCAGGCCGACGATCAGTCCCAGCCCTCCGAAGAACTCCGCCGCGATGGCCAGAAAGGCGAAGACCGCGGGGATGTGCATGGTCTGGGTAGAGAATCCCATCGTGCCTTTGAAGCCGTAACCGCCAAACCAGCCCAGCATTTTTTGCGAACCATGGACGAAGAAAACTACTCCCAGTACCAGTCGCAGTACGGTGAAAGCGATGTCATTCGGGGTGTTGAACAATCTTTTGAACATCTTATGCTCCTTGATTGAAATTTTCCGCAACCACGGCTGCGGCCCTTCCCCAACTTCCGCTAAAAACGAAATCCGTAAGAGGTTTGCGCGTGCGCGCCGCGAGATCAGCCGGCGGTTCGTCCTGGTAACCCAACGCCAGCACCGATACGGGCTCATAGCCCTTGGGAATGGCGAAAAGTTCACGCGCCGCGCCTGGATCGAATCCGCCCATCTGGTGAATGTGCAAATCAAGCGCTGTCGCCTGAACGGTGAAGTTCGCCACCGCCTGGCCCAGATCGTAGAGAGTGTGGCGATTGGGACGGGCGACGTGGTTAAAGTCAAGCTTGGCAACCGCCAGAATCAGGACTGGCGCCTGCCGTGCCCACTGGCGATTCGGTTCCACCAGGGTGCTGAGCAGGCGGGTATACCCTTCCGCATCCTCGCGTGTCGCCACAATAAAGGCCCAGGGCTGAGCGTTGTAGCTTGACGGCGCCCACCGGGCAGCTTCGAACAACTGCGCGAGCTTCTCCGGTTCAACCGGACGTGCAGAAAATTCCTTCGGGCTCCACCGCCGGGCCAAAAGTTCGTGAATGCCGGCGGTTGCTTCCTCTTGATGACCCTTCAATGTCGTTGCTTGCATGACCCCTCCTATTTGCTTCCTGTCATTTCTTTCCTTACGCTTAAGTAGTCTGTGAGACGATATTTGTTATAACGACTATTTGATGCAAGAAAAGCCATTAAGGTTCACGGGCAGCCTCCAATAATTCGGAGAGCTTGCGCAGATCGGCCTTGTCCATATGGCTCAACCGGTTACGGTTGTATTCTTCCATGGGGCCGTCCAGGTCCTTCAGAGTCTTGAGCCCGTCAGGGGTGATGCGGACGGTGATGATGCGGCGATCCTTGCTGTCGCGGCTGCGAGTTAGCAGGCTGCGGCGCTCCAGGCGGTCCACAAGGCGGGTGATGTCAGGGTCGCGAGTTACCATGCGCTCCGCCACCTCGCGGCAGCATAGGCCCTGCTCTCCGGCGCCGCGCAGAATGCGCAGGACGTTGTATTGGTTCGGCGAAAGGCCCACCAACTTCAGGATCTCCTCGCCGCCGCGCGAAAGGGCATCCGCCGTGCGCACCAGGTTCAGAAACACCTCAGCTTCAAGGCTCTCAAAGGGCTTGCCCTGCTTGATCTCGTCTTTGAGCTTCGGCGACATGGATTGATATTAGTCGTTATAACGATTGTTGTCAAGTGGAAACTTCGTCTTGGTGGGAATCGAACTTCATTTCGAAACCCCCTTATGCGGGCGTGGGTTATCCAGTCCTTGTAGCTAAAAGAAGAGGTTCACACAGAGGGCACGGAGGTGGGCTCACTGAGTGCACGGAGAAAATCCGAGACCTTCTCTGTGTGCTCTGTGTTCTGGCAGTTCAACGGCTGACCCTCCGTGAACTCGGTGTGAAACGCTCCTATGCGGGCAGCTTTAATTCAAAAAATAATTGTGATAAAGCGTATCGCGCTTGATGGGGCGGAAGCCGGCGTCTTCGATCATGCGGCGGAGCTGGTCTTCGCTTGAGGTGCGGGTGACGCCCGCGGCGCGCACCACGTTTTCCTCAATCAGGATAGAGCCCACGTCGTTGCCGCCGAAGCGCAGGGCGATTTGGCAGATTTTGTGGCCCGGGGTCAGCCACGAAGCTTGCACATTCTCAATGTTGTCCAGGTACAGGCGCGCGACGGCGAGCGTCTTGAGGTAATCCACCGCCGTCACTTCTTCCTTGATGAAGTTGCCGAGCGAAGTGTAGGCACGCTGGAAGATCCAGGGGATGAAAGCGGTAAAGCCGCCCGTCTCTTCCTGCAAATGGCGGACGCGCTCAAAATGATTCACCCGGTGCTCAAGCGTTTCGCCGCAGCCAAACATCATGGTGGCGGTGGTCTGCATGCCCAATTGGTGCGCGGTGCGGTGCATCAGCAGCCATTCATCCGTCGTGCACTTCAGCCGTGCGATGCGCTTACGCACTTCGTCGTCCAGAACTTCCGCTCCCCCGCCGGGAATGGAATCAAGCCCGGCATCCATGAGGCGCACGATGGTGTCACGCAGCGTCAGGCCGGAGACTTCCGCGATGTTCAGAACCTCGGGCGCGGAAAAGCAATGCAGGTGAATTTTCGGGAAGCGCTGTTTGATGTTGCGCAGAAGATCTTCGTAGTAATCGATTTTGAGGTCAGGGTGAAGCCCGCCCTGCATGAGTACTCCCGTGCCGCCTAGGGCAATCGTCTCCTCGATCTTCTGGAAGATTGCGTCAAGCGGCTGGATATACCCTTCGGGCGAGCCCACGGGACGATAGAAAGCGCAGAAGGAGCAATATTCGGTACAGATGTTGGTGTAGTTGACGTTGCGATCAACCTGATAGGTAACGATGTTGCCGGGGTGCAGGCGCTTGCGCAGGGCATCCGCCTCCATGCCGATGCCCAGAAGGTCATCGGAGCGCAACATATCGAGGGCTTGTGATTTGCTGATTGACATGGTGCTTCTTAAAGTCCGTAGTCCGTTG
>Ga0182011_10004391_pt1 | contig 11313 bp, 9 predicted proteins | sample 711E1DmetaG_FD_120481 | JGI IMG/M metagenome (GOLD analysis project Ga0182011, IMG submission 120481) | Permafrost microbial communities from Stordalen Mire, Sweden - 711E1D metaG | ecosystem: Environmental > Terrestrial > Soil > Wetlands > Permafrost | place: Sweden: Stordalen | collected... | reverse complement strand
TTCTGGTAGCCACGATCGAGAAGGTCGTCAACGAGTGTGGATGCCCCACCGCCCACGTCGATGATATGGTCTGTGAGGGCGGCACCGGAGCGTTCCATAATCCGGGAAAATCCCCTGCTCAAAAAGGGGGGTTTGGAACGGATTCTGGGAGATCCCGACGCTTTCGGGCGTAATCAGCGATCAGCCGATGTGAGACCGGGGGGCAACCCCGCCTGAGAGCGGCGGGACTTTCAGCTCAACCGATTGATGAGAGCCACGAGGTATTTCGAGCGCATCTGTTCGCTTGCCATGATCTGCCTGGCAGGGGGGAGTTTGCATATCACCCCCAGAATCGCCGCCATCGCCCGATGACTGGTCAAGGCATGGTTGTCGAATATGAGATTCTGGAGTTTTCCGCGTTCGATCGCCATCAGCACCGCACGATGCGTTCCGTTTACCGGGGTCACGACGCGCTCCTTGCGCGATCGAAGCCGCATACTGTCGTGTGAGCAGACACGGACACATACCCCGCAACCGAGACACCGATCCTCATCCAGTGCCGCTTTCTTCATTTTGGGATGATGCGGATTGTGGGCGGAGACGAGCGCCATTGCCCCGACCGGACAGGCATTGATGCACTTGCCGCAACCGTTGCACGTTTCCTCCGCCACCTCCGGAATATAGTTCGTGGTGTGGATCGGATGCAGCACGCTGAACCGGCGTTGCGCGATCATCGCCTCGCAGCAGCAGCCGCAGCAGTTGCAGATGAAGCTGACCTGCCGCTGGACATTCTCACCGAACTGCACAAGGTTTCGATCGTAGGCCTTTTCAAGCAATCCACGGCATTCTCCGGCGGTGACGCTCCTGGCGAATCCGTGTTTCGTCAGGGAGGCCGCAGTGAAGTTGAACGTCATGCAGATCTCCATCGGAGCATCGCACGCACGCCCCAGGTGCTGCATCTTATGCCGGCAGTAGCACATCCCTACGCCAATGTGCGTCGCCGAGTCGATCACATGCGTGGCGCGCTCGTAGTCGAGGACGTGCAAACCGTCCTCCGCCGGCAGGGCGGACTCCTGCACATACGCCCTCCCCGGATGTGTCATCCCATCACCGAAGAGCTGCTTGACAAAATCCTCCTCGACGTTCAGATATTGATAGAAAAGCTGAGCGAGGAGTTTCTGGTCGACGTCGCTGCGGAGGCGCATCATCGAGAATTCGAAGAAGCCCGCCATGGGGGGCGGAAGGCAATACGTTCCGTCGACATCAAGAAGGATGGCCCGGGATGCCAGTTCATCCAGAACGCGCTGCGCATCGGGGATGGTTGTCTTCCAGCGGTGGGCGGCCTTTTCCACGTTGAACGGCTTGATGGGAAGCCGGGCGACGAGACTCGCCTCATGTTCGCCGAAGAGGAGCTCCAGGATATGGTACAGCACTTCCGACGGGGGAGCGCCTTGAGGAAACCGATTGAGGCGTTCGACGAGGTCTGTGTATCCGGATCTGAGCGTATGATGGGCCATCGGGAATACGGTTGTCAGGAGTGGCGATGACGCACTGTCGACGTGAGTGAGATTCTATTACGGCCTGGTCCTCGCAACATTGACGTCTACAGGCGTGTAGTGCATCTTTATGTTCTTGTTTTTCAGGACGATTCTGATGTCGGGATAATAGGTATACCCCTCCGAAGTCTGGATCCGTCATGGCTTGCACCATCAGTTGATGGGAAGTATTCCTCAACACTACAACTTTCTGGAGACTTGCACAAGACCGAATGGCGATGCAAGGCCAAGGAGGGGTTTCCCCGCCGAAGGCGGAAAAGGAAATCTATATTCACCTCTCCCATTTCGCATTCCTGTCGACCCATCGGATGCACGTCCAGTACCAGGTTGCTGTCAGCAGGACCGAGGCACAAAAAACGAGGGTCCATAGGAGGGAATCACTGTAGAGACCGAAGAAGAGAAGGATGACGGATATTCCGATGCCCGTCCAGAATTGGACAAGGGCCCCTTTCTTGCTGTGAATCCCGATAAGGCCAGCTTTTACATACCAGGGGAATCCGTCGGTATTCTTCATTTCTTCTCCTTTTGGTCCCTATCGATCCAGCTCGATTCCAATCGAAGAAAAATATAATGAATCGACATGCAAGAATCGAGAGACACTGGAAGTCGTCTTTCAACAGAATAGAGAAGACCACCAAGGGCGTCTCATGGGGATTGTAGAGGCTCAATAACCGAGAAGGGTGGGAAATGAGAAGAACTTCTCACGATTTTCTCACTCGTTTCTCACCCCTTTCTCACACTCGAGATGACAAGAAATTCTTTTCACCCGTTTCTAATGAGAACAACATGATAAGAAATTCTTCTCATTCTCATTTTCTCACACCAGTCCAATCACAAGACGGGTCGTGGGGCAAATGAAGATAACGGGCGGACAATAGGAACAAAAAAACAAAAGATAAGCCCTCAAAAGCCCTCCAACCCAAACGGGAGACACGGAGGGCCACGATCACGGGGGTTCGCCCGAAGGCGGATCTTTTCTTATTATGTTGGATCCGGCCCGATTGTCCTTAGCCGTTCAAAACGGAGAATAAGCGCATTCATCTTGCTCGCAGATGAGGCGAGAAAGACGGGGAAATGCTCAATAGAAAGGCGCAAACAATGGTTAGGGGAACATGGTCCTATTGGTGCGACCTGAATTCGGTGACAACGGAGGAACATGATGACGGACAAAGCGCATGAGATCCTGCAGGAAATGCAAAAGCGACAGGCCCTGAAACGACTGGCCAATCCTGAGAGAAGGAACAGAATACTGAATGAGTTCAATCGGGACCAATTGGCCGACGTTGGACCCCTCGGAGGAGACAAAGGAGAGAAATTCCTAAGTGAACTCAATGAGATGGCGGACCTGGAAAGCGATGCTGGACAAAAAGGAAACCCCGACAGGTGATGCCGGGGCTGTCTCGCAAATCTCCGCTGGCAGGAGATACTATTTCAAGAGCAAAAGCTTCTTCGTGTCCATGAAGCCTCCTGTCTGCAGTCTGTAGAAGTAAACTCCGCTCGACAATTGCGAACCGTCGAACTTGACCTCGTGAACTCCCGCGTTCCTCCGTTCATTCACCAGCACTGATACCTGACGACCGAGCATATCAAAGACACTCAACCTAACATCTAAAGACGTCGGTAGCTCGAACTTGATGGTCGTGCTCGGGTTGAACGGGTTGGGGTAGTTCTGACCAAGATTGAACTCACCCGGCAGAGCCTCGGGGGAACCTCCGGACAATGCCGTGATCGTAGTTTTTAACTCCTTTGTTGGAGAGCTCTCGTTTCCGTGAATATCCATCGTCGTTATTCGAAAATAGTACGTCTGCTCCCCCGTGACTGATGAATCGACAAAAGTGTTATCGGTTGTCGTTCGAAGACGAGTAGAATCAGTGATCGAAAATCCATTCGACGAGGATCGATAAACTGTATAGTGATCCACGTCTGGGTCAGCACGATCGAGAGCCCAGCTCAATTGCACGCGACCGATGGAGAGAGCGACAAGTTTGGGATTGGCCGGTGGCCCAGGACATAAATTATCCACTGAATAGCCACTATCGATCGGAGAATCCCAGTACACGTTGGGATCACTCGTACACGCAGTGACAAAGAAGTAACGCCACGGAGTTCCCAGAGGTGTGGAATCGGCGAGCGTGGGACATGAATACGTGTAATGCGCGAGGCCGTGTGAAGGGACGCTTGCAACGTATTGCCAGTAGATATCACCTCTCGTAGCCGTGCTCACAGATTGAGGGTTCGTTGACGTGAATACTTCCGGGCGTAATTGGTTGCTGGCGATATTCATCGCAAGCTCACTCCGGCTCACGACTGTTGCCTGATGGGGTAACGCGCCCGCGCGAACGCCGCGCCAGACCCAATAGTTTTTGATTGTCGAGGAGACGGCTTCATCTAAGCGAGAGCGAGTCCAATTCACCATCACAATTCCGCCCTGATCAAACGGGAGATCGTTGACGGAGGCGATTGTCGGTGTCGGAGGGTTGTAGAATACCCAGGCGGCGCCTATATACGTGTTGTCTGCTACCCCGCCAATGATTGCCCGATACCCGTCGCCGGATATCGAGACTGAAACACCTTGAAACGCATTACCCACAGCGTTCGCCCCGACAAGTGTCCGCCCTTGCTGGCTCCACACTCCCACGCTCCGCGTGAATACCCAGGCTGCACCTGCGAACACATTGTCACCGATGCCCCCCACGATTGCAGTATTACCATCGGAGGATAAAGAGACGGAAATACCTTGAAACGCCGCGCCCATAGCGCCTAAGCCCACGAGTTTGGGTCCCTGTTGAGTCCACACTCCTCCGCTCCGTGCGAAGACCCAGGCTGCACCGGCAAGATTGTCGTCAGAGTATCCGCCGAGGATTGCTGTGTTCCCGTCGGAGGAAAGAGAGACTGAATTTCCTTGATACGCAGCACCTATTGCACCCGTGCCAACAAGTTTCGTCCCCTGTTGACTCCACACTCCGCTGGTCCGTGTGAATATCCATGCCGCTCCGGCATTACCGTTATCACCATAACCTCCTGTAATTGCCGTATTCCCGTCGGACGAAATAGAGACTGAAACGCCTTGAAACGCCACACCTTTTGCGCCTGCCCCCACGAGTTTGGATCCCTGTTGAGTCCAGACATCTGCGCTCCGTGTGAATATCCAAATCGCACCGGCATTACTATTGTCATAATACCCGCTCACGATTGCAGTATTTCCGTTTCCGGAAAGTGAGACCGATCTACCTTGATATGCAGCACCAACAGCGCCTGAGCCCACGAGTTTGGGTCCCTGTTGAGTCCACACTCCTCCGCTCCGTGCGAAGACCCAGGCCGCACCGGCGCCGCCGTTGTCAAAATACCCACCCACTATTGCCGTATTCCCGTCGGAAGAAAGAGAGACTGAGGAGCCTTGCTTTGCACTTCCCACAGCGCCTTTGCCAACAAGCTTGTTCCCCTGCTGGCTCCATATTCCGCCGCTCCGTATGTATACCCACGCCGCACCAACACCACCGTTGTCATCAGGGCCGGCCACGATTGCTGTATTTCCGTCGGAGGAAATAAAAACAGTCTCGCCCTGACCAGATTGGCCAAGAGCGTTCGTTCCCACAAGTTTGTTCCCCTGCTGCTGGAACTGTGCGTTGGCGTTAACCAAAAATGCAACGCAAGACAGCATGACGAAAGCCCATTTGTGTCTCATGGCGCGAACCTTCAGAGAGAGAATTGAAACGATGTGGGTTAGCTTCTACCTTTATGCTGCGCGTGAGAGAGGTGGGAGTGCAACGAAGCAGACGCGACGTGAAGTTGCGCTCTCAGGTCTGACACGGCAGCCACACCGGCTCAACCGCTTGTCGACCTATGTGCACTGCGGGAAATGTACTCTGCCGCAGTGACTCTATCAATAGACTACTCACAGGAAGTATGCGGAGCTGAAGAAAAGGTTGGGGGGGTGGAGTCACGTGTTCGGATATCAAGACCAAGCTGGAGAAAAATCTGTCAATCGTTGGATATCATAAGGGAGCAAGTTTCAGGAGGTGCACTTCCTCAATCCCTTCCGGCCCCACCCGGGACAACGGACGCGGGTGCGAGGTGAGATGAAGTCCTGAATGAGTTGCGGTCCAGCCGGTGACGTCTTGGGATCCAGAATCCTCCCCCGCAGTTTAGCAAATCCCCGCAATTGCGAGTAATTTCTCAGGAGGGAGCCCTTGCCCCTGAAGCCGGGGGATGGTATCTTCACACATGTTCTTTGCGTCGGCGCTTTCCGCTAGGAGGGTGCCGATAAGTGTTTTAGAGCCGCAGGTGAGTCGCGAACCTCAGGGGGTTAAAGTCAGCACTCTGCTAACTGGAGGTTTGGATGGCAAACACGAATGACAACTCAGCAATATGTCCGCACTGTGGCGCTGAGATTCAAGTCGATCATGAGTTCTGCCCGGAATGTGGGGAGCTGTTAGCAGAAAATGTACTTTGCCACAGGCATTCATCAAAACCAGCATCTGGAGTCTGTATAGTCTGTCGGTTGCCTTTCTGTTCAGATTGTGGTGGGAGGGTCCAGAATCGATTCTTATGCGAAGAGCACGACACGCTTGAGATCTTCGAAGGCATGGCAAGAGTATTCGGCAGTAGTAATGCAGTCGAGGTAGAGTTCGCAAAGACTTCGTTGGAAACGGCTGGCCTTCATCCCTTTGTATTCTCCCGAAAGGCAAATCCGATCTCGTTAGGAGCTCCTGAATACACATTGTACAGGTCATCGGGAGAATATGACGGACACATTGTCAATGAGTTCAAATTGATGGTCCCATGTCAGGAAGTACAAACAGCAGAAAAGAAGTTGCGAGAGTTACGCTTTATCAAGTAGAATGTCCTGATGGGGTCTACCGGATGTTATTTACGCGAGGAACTAAGTGATTATCGATCCCGACTAGGCCTCGCGGTGCAGCCAAAAACTGCAGAGCTACGGATCGGCATAGCCAATAATCGTGACAGAATCGCAGATATTTCCCGGCATTCGTCGAGATATGATCCCGGCGATTGACTGTTCGGTGGGTCGAAGCTACATTGCATTCGTGTTCATTGAGAGTCGGCCCTGTCCTCGGATGGTGGCCGACTTTGCTATTAACGGGTCGACAAGAGACGACACACTCCCTCACGAGTCGGAAGGGGTTCATTGCCAATGATACTACTCATATTGATCCTTCAGACACTTACATTTCAATCTAGGCGGGAAACTTCGTACGGTCCTGGGGAAGATCCTGTGTTCAGTCCAGACGGGAGGGAAATTGCATTCCAGCGATCTGGTAGAATTTGGACAATGGATCGTCACACTCGAAAGTCAAAAAGGCTGACCCAGGAAGACAATATCTGCAGGCCGAATTGGTCTCCCGATGGAAAACACATAGCATTTCAGATCGATGCATTCGCGCGCGATCAAAGTCAATATTTCTCAATTTGGCGAATGGACTCTGATGGATCCCATTTACAGAAGCTGACCAACACTGACACAAATAGCCACGTTGACGACCAAACCCCACGTTGGTCTCGAGACGGAGCGCAAATTGTGTGGACGCATGGTAATCAGATTTGGATTATGAATGCTGATGGGACCGATTGTCGCCCATTAACGGTTCGGCGTGCAGGAAGGTATGAGTACCCGTGCGATGTTTCGCCGGACGGCAAACAACTGGTATATGTAGCCACTGATGATGTATCACCAGACTATCACATCCGCTTTTTGTCAATAGCGGATCAGAAACAAACGAATTTCTCAAACGAAGTTATTGCTCTTGGGGTTCGGTGGTCGGCAGACGGAAGATACCTTTACTACAACACCGGTACAGATGTCATGAAGATCATGGCAGATGCCTCTGAAAAGGCGAAATCAGTCTATCGCTTTCAAGAAGGCCTGGAAATCCATGGCTTTGACATTTCACAAGACAACAAATATATCGTGTATGACGACTCAGGTGCCGAGAGAGAGGGAACAATTTACGTTGGCATCTTGCACTGAATGCATGGAAAGATTCAAAATATCGGAGGTCCTTTATTCCGTGTGATGAGTGGAATTCATAGATCCCGACCGGCCTCGCGGTGGCGTCCGGGACTGTAGGGGCAGAGGGTGAGTCGTAGCGATAGGGCGCCACAACGTCCATATCAAAGGAGATGTTCCCGATGAGATGTCAAACGAGATGTCTGTATGTGTCATCGTTCCTTCTCGTCGCTAGTTTGCCCGCTGTCGCTCAAGTGAATCTTGATCACGTTTCCGTTCGCGCAGGAATACTAAACGATCCCTGGTCTCCACCCGGCGAAGATCAGTCGCGCTTTTCTCCCGAAGTTGAAGCCGGTGGGAGGTTCATCCTGCCGTACATCAATTGGGGTCTCTCATGGGGCTACTGGTTTGAAGGGATAACCCAGACTCTCCCATTCCCGGACTATATCACAAACTCTCAAGAGGCTCACATCCTTGGTGCTCGTTTCGCATTTTATCCGCAGATGTTGGACAATCATTTTCATATTCCGATTGACCTCTTCGCGGGAGTCGCCGAACACATCGGCAGGACCACCTATGTCGGAGGCAAAGACTTCAATGGTAATCCGGGCCATAACCACTCCACTCAATCAACAACGGGGATCATTGGACTGCGTCTCACATTCTCGGTTATCTCTCCTTTTAGCCTGGACGGCGAAGTGCTGCAGTTTATTCCATTTTCAACCTCAGACAGCATTCAGAAGGGCCGTCGTGAGTTTAAGCTCGGCATTATGGCAACAATCTGATATTCTCGTCATTGTGCCGAAACAATCACCTGCACCTTACGAAGACGGTACGGGCTAACGCTGATCGCAACAGGCCTCGCGGTGAGGTCCGAGACTGTGGGAGCTATGGGTGAGTCGCAGTCCGTGAGAAGGCAACCAATGGGAACGAAAAGAGGTAGTTTTGTATCGGTTTTGGTGATGCTCGCCGTTGCTGGATGCCACAGAGACTCTCTTGCTCCGCCCTGGCTTATCCTTTTGAGTCCGAACGTCGATACTCTCAACGCCCAGATTACCCCCGGGGTGACTTTGAGTCTGGTCGGCTTAAAAGACACGTATACGCTTGATGACACGATTACAGCATCTCTGGTTTTGAGAAATTACAGCGACTCAAGTCCTTTCATCTTGTGGACAGGGAACTCGCCTCCGAATCGAGTCTTGGTGTCGCTCCTGGATTCCCCCGACATTATCTACTACTACCCTTCGGTTATCGAATTTGCCGAATTTCGTGACACTTTGAGGCGAGGAGATTCACTCTCGATTCGAATAATCTGGGATGGGCATACATGGGATGCGAGGGAATCCAGATGGACAGATCTCAAAGCGTATTCAGGAACATACCAACTAGAGACACGGCTCGGCGGAAACATGCTTCTCAATCATCCCTTGACAAAGATCATTACCATTTCCGAGAGGGGCTATCCATTCAGTGGAGACCTGAGGGTTGATTACTCTTCCACGGACTCGGTGAAAGCTGATTTCATAATACGCAATCGTAAGTCGGGGGCATTGCCGTTGGACCCGGTCGACACCACTCCAATTTCCCTAGCCTTCCTTGCCGGCAAAGACACAATCGTTGTTCTCAAATACCAGCTCGCATCGAGCGCTTTCAAGCTCCAGGGGTTTGCGGACACAGTGATCTTACCGTTCCGTGCTGCAAAAGGTGACAGTAGATTTGCCAAACTCAAAGGAGCGTTTGACATGCGCGCCATTTTGCGATTGAATTCGCGCCTGATAAGCGCGTCAGGGTTCAGGTACCTTCCGTAGGCTGATTCGTATCTCATAAGTAGCACTTAAACGTTCTCAACCCCTCCCGGGACTATGGACGCGGGTGCGAGGTGAGTTGAACTGGGGCAGGCAAGGGAGCAGACTATTCGGGAGGTAGTTTCGAAGATCAGTGTGCTGCAGGATTCCCTACGATGGACGGATGTGTTTACCGCGCTTGTGCGGAAAAATCTGTCATTCATCACACGAGTTCGTCGAGACTTACAAAGGTGCGACTCGAATTTCTAGTTGCCAGCTTGACTTTCCACCCTCTGCCCCCCACATTGAAATCATCAGGTCTTTAGAGGGGCGTCCAAGTACGTATCACGGGACGCCCTTTCTCCTTCTTTGGAGGCATCATGAGAATGATTTCCTCTGTCACGCTGACCTTTTTCACACTCGCACTTCCAGTCTCAGCCCCGGCCCAGATCGTCAATAAATGGGGCAAAGTAGACACGGTTACGTTGGGTGAGTGTGATGACCTCAACCCGTCGATAATTCACAATGCCTTCTTCACGTACCCCGACGATTTCCTCTGGGTAGTATTCGAGCGGCACACATCGACCGAGTCACAGATTGCAGCCAAGAGATTCAACCGGCTGAGCACAACATGGGACTCTTCGGTTGTTGTGCTTTCCTCGCAGCCGGCGGGAGAAGAGCAAAAATACCCGGACTACTCCGAGGTCAGTTATTACGACACCAGCTCAGCTTCCCATGTGATGAGGCTCGCGGCCTGGCAGGTCAGGAAAGACAACCGGTGGCAGATATATTACAGTTCGTTCAATGATGGCGCTCCGGCCTGGTCCGCGCCGTCACTTCTGGTGCCTGACTCGATCGACAATACCGGCGTTCAAATCCGTCCCATCCGTGATAGCACGTTCATCATTACCTGGAAACGGGCAAATACGGTCATGGCGCTTATAAAGTCCATATCCACGAGCACTCCGGCAGAGACGCTCGCGGTGAGCAGCACGGACTCAATTGAGTATGACATTTGTACAAACCATGGAACAACCAGTGTGATATGGACATCAAACGTTCAGGGGAGGATGACCCCGCTCTACAGGACAATCATTCATTACCCTCAGATCCAATTCGCGACTCCCGAAACACTCCAGGTGTCTTTGCCATGCCACAGGCCCCACCTCACGATTAGTCCGGGCGATCGCACGTTCCTCTTTGAAACCCTGGAGTCGGGAAGGTGGGATGTTATTTATTCTCTTGGTTCTTTGTACCCTTCCGGGAGTCTCTCCAGTGACCCCTTCTCGGACAATCGCAACGGGCGGTCATTCAGTTATCCGTATATCCTATTAGAGGCCTTGAAAAGTCAGAATTCGATCCCATCAGCTCTTGGACTCGCCGTGTATGAGAAGTACCGGGGAAACGATTCATCTCTCGTATTCATTTACGGCCCTTCGGGGGATACTGTAAGAACGCCGGGTCACAATTGGAACGCGTTCGTCGGCTCGCAGCCATTCAGCAAGCAAACCGTGCAGTATATTCTGGTCGTCTGGGAGAGCAACAGGTCGGGAAGGGCGCACATTTACAGCATTCTATTCCCCTTGTACCTCGTCGCGATAGCTGACAATCCGCAACTTTCCTTCGCATATGAGCTCATGCAGAACTACCCTAATCCCTTCAATCCCACCACGACTATACGTTATGCACTACCAAGGAGGTCACACGTGACATTAACCGTCTTCAATACCCTCGGCCAGCAAGTCGCAACGCTAGTGAACGAGAGCGAAGAGGCGGGCTATCATGAAGTAAAATTCGACGGGTCAGGCCTGTCCAGCGGCGCGTATTTCTACCAAATGCAGGCAGGAGGCTTCCTCCGGACGGGAAGACTGCTGTTATTGCGATGAACCCGGCGCCATGTCCCTTCTACTACTTTTTCCCCTGAATATTCAAGAGCGGTGTCAATTTCTGGTCGTAAGGCAAAATAATAGTTGAGTTATTGGGGCTACCTACTACATCCTTGAGTTGAGAGATGTAATACCATTGC
>Ga0182011_10004390_pt1 | contig 11316 bp, 8 predicted proteins | sample 711E1DmetaG_FD_120481 | JGI IMG/M metagenome (GOLD analysis project Ga0182011, IMG submission 120481) | Permafrost microbial communities from Stordalen Mire, Sweden - 711E1D metaG | ecosystem: Environmental > Terrestrial > Soil > Wetlands > Permafrost | place: Sweden: Stordalen | collected... | reverse complement strand
TCCTCGCGGATGCGCTTGTCGAGATTCTTGATGAGCGCGCCTCCGCCGGTGAGCACGATGCCGCGGTCGCTGATGTCGGCCGAAAGCTCCGGCGGGCACCGCTCCAGGGCCACGCGAATGGCCATCATGATGACCGCGATGCACTCGCCCAGCGCCTCGCGGATCTCGCTGTCGTCCACCGTAATCGTCTTGGGAACGCCCTCGATCAGGTTGCGCCCCTTGATCTCCATGCTCAGCGGCCGGTCCAGCGGGAAGGCCGATCCGATCTCGATCTTCACGTGCTCCGCCGTCCGCTCGCCGATCAGCAGGTTGTACTTGCGCTTCAAATAGTTGGTGATCGCCTCGTCCATCTGGTTGCCGGCCATGCGCACCGACCGCGAATAGACGATCCCAGAAAGCGAAATCACCGCGATATCCGTGGTCCCGCCGCCGATGTCCACCACCATGTTGCCCGAGGGCTCGGTAATCGGCAGGCCGGCGCCGATGGCCGCCACCATGGCCTGCTCCACGAGATAAACCTCGCTGGCCTTGGCGCGGTAGGCCGAGTCCTCCACCGCCCGCTTCTCCACCTGCGTAATCTCGCTGGGTACGCCGATCACGATCCGCGGATGCACCAGCATCTTGCGGTTGTGCGCCTTCTGGATGAAGTAGTTCAGCATCTTCTCGGTGACTTTGAAGTCGGCGATGACGCCGTCCTTCATCGGCTTGATGGCCACTATGTTGCCCGGCGTGCGGCCCAGCATCTCCTTGGCCTCCGTGCCCACCGCTTCCACCTCGCCGGTGTTCTTGTTGATGGCTACGATCGAGGGCTCGTTGACAACGATGCCCTTGCCGGCCGCGTAGACCAGCGTGTTGGCGGTGCCCAGATCGATGGCCAGATCGCTCGAAAACATGCTGAACAGCGAGCGCAGGCCGTGCGACCGCGAAGAGCGCGAAGGGTAACCATTCAATGACATTGGGAAACTGATTCTACCTCAAGGCCTATTGTACGGCCAGCGGGCCAAGACCGTATCCAAGGCCCTCGTAACCCCAGAGCCGTCGCATTTTACAGCAGAATCAGAGCAGATGTACCCAGGCGCGCTCCACGCAAGGGGGTTCTTCCTCAGGAAAAACCCACCTTGCAAGCTGCCGAGTAGCGCACGTGAATTGGAGAACCGCTCTAAATTGCATCCCTCGCGGAAACCACACTCGGCTCTATCGCTTCGTCTGGGTTTCTTCGCGCGCGGCAAAGACGGTCTTTGGCGGGTCGCCGAAGGTTACCGCGGCTTCCACTTCTCGCTTGCGCCCGCCCTGCGTCACCTGGTTCTCTTTGAGCGCAATCAAGCCATTGGCGATCTGCGCGTCTCCCGTCCAGCGGTCGAAGCGGGCCAGCGCCGGCGGAATGGCCGGGCTTGCGGCCAAGCTGCCCCCCCGCGTGTAGATTGCCCCGTGACGCCATTCGAAGTGCAGCCCGCCCTTGGCCGAGGCGGCCAGCTCCTTGCCTGTAAGGCCAGAGAGATCGATCTTGCCGTCCGCGTCGAATGCGCCGCCCGACCAGCGCAGCCCGAGCAACTGGCCCACGACGGGGGGGCTGAGCTTCTCGAATTGGCCCTCCAGCGTATAAACCGGCCTGCCTTGATCGCTCCTCGCAAGGCTCAGTGTGCCCGATCCGTGCAGACGGCCGCCCAGCAGACCGGCATCGAGGCCCGCGATCTCCGCTCCATCGGGAAGAATACGCAGCGTAGCCGAAACCGCTCGGAGCGTGACCGGCCCCAAAATAAGGGAGTCGGCCTTCGCCGTGCCCTCAAGCCGCGGCCAGGCCGGCGAGGACGATGCAGTCGAGGAGCGCATCCGGGCGATCAGCGTGGAAAGCAAAGTGCCGGGCTCGCGCGCTCCCAGCAGCGCCGACTGGAGGCCGCTCATGTCCAGCGCGCCGAACTGCGCCTCAAACCGCGGGATGCAGGGCAGGGGCGCTTCACAGCGGCCGGAGAGATCGAGGCTCGCCGTTCCTTTCACCGGCCCGTAGGAGAAGATCACCGGATCCCAGCGCAGTTCGCCGTTGTTCAGGTGGAGCGTGCCCTGGGAGATCTCGACTCGATTGGCCAGATAGCCGGCCTTCCAGTTGGCGTTGTGCAGCGTCACGGTCCCGCTCAGCCAGTCCGGTCCGGCATCCCCGGCAGCCGGTTGCATCCCTGTGCCGTTCTGCCGCGTATTGTTGAACGGAATCGTCTGAACCGGCAGCCATAGGCCCGCGGCGCTCAGGTCTACGGTAACCGGGTCCCCAGCCAGCTCGTCCAGCGCCGCAACGTCCTTCAGACCGGCTACGCGCGCTATTTCCCTGGCTCGCGAGAGAGCGGCCTGGCCATGCACCGCCATCTGGTAGCCGGAGGGAGCCAGCCGGATTGCGACTGTTAGGGAGCCGGCTCCGCCGGCGGGAATGGCCATGGTGGCCCCAAGCGCTCTTCGCGGAAACGGAAGCTGCAACTGGCCCCTTTGTTGACCCTGCGCAGCCGCCACCGGCTCCAGCACCAGCCTGGAAATCTGGATCGGCTGGCTCAGCCCTTCCCCGCTCAGTCGAAAGCCTTCCACGGTGAAGCTGCCGGCAAGCGGCCCTGGCGCGGCTCCGCGGAGCTTTGCGGAGCCGCGCCTGCCTGGGTTCGTCTCTCCGCCCGGCGCTTCCCGGTCATGTCCATCTGCGGCGCTTCCATCGTAGGTAACCTTGCCGCCGATCGTGCCCCTGGCCTCCAGACCGGGGCCAAAGCCGTTGCGAACGGTGCGCAGAGCATCGAGGCCGGCGGCAACCTGGATCCGGTCCAGTTCCATGGAGAAGCGCGGTGGGCGGCCATCTCCCGGCAGGTCGCCGGTCAGACGGATGCGGCCCTCGCCGAGCGGTGAGTCGCAGGCCAGATTCTCGATGGCGCGCCCGGTAAAGTGGTAGACCAGGCTGCATCTGGCGTCGAAGTCCAGGGGCGCGGCCGGGGCGAACTCGGCGCGGTGGACGCCCGTAGCGCGCAGCCGGGTCGCGATCCGGGCCGCATCGGCGGTGCCGTCCATATGCAATTCGCCGGTCAGGTCGCCGCGCCAGCCAGGATCGGAACCGATGAGCAGCCGGGTGAGCTGGCCCAACTCCGCCTCCCGCCACTCCAGATCGATGTGCATCGGCATCCGCCGCAAATCCTTGGCGCGACGCGCGCTTGCTTCCATCCGCACCACTCCGGTGTCGTACAGGTCCAGGCTCAGGTCGGTGCGGGCCGGTTGGCCGCGCAACCGGACGCGCCAGTCGCCGGGCTCCTCCTGCCAGAAAGAAAGGTCGGTGTTGAGCAGCGAAAACGGCAGCTTCTCCTCGCCGTTCTTGATGTTGATGCGGAGGCTGGTAGCCGCCAGGTACGGCAGCGGAGTGGCGCGGCGCGCTCCTGTGACGCCTGCCTCCGGCTGAGCCTTCGCGGCCGCGGTGCGGAAGAGCGAATCCAGATTCCATCGCCCCGCCGGAGTGCGCACCAGGTTCAGGCTGGCCTCGTCCACGCTGATGCGGCCGATCTCCAGCCGCCCCCGCCACAACGAGAGCAGACGGATGGAGGCGGCGACCGAGTTGGCATGGAGAATCGGCTCGGCGCCGTAGGCCGGGTCCTCTTCTACGGTCAGATCGGCCAACACGAATCCCGGCCGGGGCAGCAGGCGGAGTTCAACCGAGGAGAGCCGCACCGGGCGGCCCAACGAGGAGGAGATCAAGTGGGTGATGCCGGCCTTGTAACGGCTCACGCTCACCAGCGGAGGCACAATCAGCACCGCCAGGATAGCCGCCAGCGCCGCCAGGGCCAGCCAAAGCCGCTTGCGCTTGTGTTGCCGCCCTTGCGCCTCTTCCGTCATGGTCTCATCAGCGGTCAGTTATCAGTTATCGGTCGTCAGTTATCAGTTATCAATCGTCGGATATCAGTTATCAGTCGTCGGTCGTCCGGGTTTTACCGATCGAAGAAGTGAAATAGTGAAACGTGAATGAGACCCCCCATTCACGTTTCACTCATTCACTTCTTCACTCATTCACTTCTTCACTTGTTCACTTGTTCACTTCTTCACTCATTCACTTCTTCACTTGTTCACTTGTTCACTTCTTCACTCATTCACTGTCCACTGACAACCGATCGCTGTTACCTCACAGGGTGCAGTGTCCGCATCCAGCGCGTTTCCGTAAAGAAGTGCAGAGCTACATGGCCCATCCAGGCCACGGCATTGCCGATTCCGGGTTTTTCATACCGGTCTTCCGGAGTGATAAACGACCAGTAGTTGAACAACGGCCGGCCCACGATGTTCTCCTTGGGCACAAAACCCCAGTAGCGCGAATCCAGGCTGTTATGCCGGTTATCGCCCATCATGAAGTAGTGGCCGGGAGGAACCACCAGGTCGCCATCCTCGATGTGGCTGGGAAAGTCCACAGCCCAGCTCTCGGTGGCGCCGGACGCGGGATTGGGCGGCACGGAGGGAAACTCGTCGAGAAAGTCGTAGTGATTCTCCGCAGTGGTCTTCTCGGCGTGCGGCTGGTCCTGGGCCACGCCATTCAGAATGACAATGCCATCGCGGAGATGGATGCGGTCGCCGGGCACGCCGATCAGCCGCTTCACAAGAATTTGATAGACCGGCTCCCCATCCACCATGTCGGGCACGGGCTTGATAAAGACCACGATATCGCCGTGCTTGGGCTCGCGGTAGCGGACCAGAGGCATCCACGGGGTGGACGGAGCCAGCGTGATCCGGTCCACCACCAGGTGGTCGCCTACCAGCAGCGTCTTCTCCATCGATCCCGATGGAATCACGAAGTTCTGAACCAGAAACGTGAGAATGAACAGGCCCACGACCAGCACCGAAGAGATGCTGGCAACCGCCTCATACGGCGTCTCCTCCACCCTGTCTTCCATGGGAGCCGGATCTGTCTGGGCCTCGGAAGGCGTCTTGGGCAGCGTATTATTCCTCGTCATCCTGTCGCTCTTTGTCAGTGGTCAGTAATCAGTTGTCAGTGGACAGCTGTCAGTTGTCCGGGTTCTTACTGACCACTGACAACTGTCCACTAATCCCTAATGCACCACGCGGAAGATGCGTTTCCAGCGCGCGAACCCGGTGAGTCTTGCCATGAGTTCTCTGTCGTGTCCGAGTCTATCATCCGCGGCCCGTTCGACATCGGTGGTCGAAGGGCGGCTAAGCGAGAAATAGATGACCAGCGGCCGGGCCACGATCTGGGCCCGCGGCACGAAGCCCCAGAAGCGGGAGTCCTTGCTGTGATTGCGGTTGTCGCCCAGCACGAAATACTGACCCTCGGGCACCGCCAGTTCGCCGTCGCGCGTGAGGCTCTGCATCTGCTTCCACCAGGCCGGGTCCACCTCGGGGTCGGTGTACGCCTGGGCGGGAAAATCGTCGCTGAAGGGATTGCCCGCCGTGGGCTCGAAGGCCGCATAGGGCTCGTCCAGCACCACGCCGTTCACCGTCACCCGCCCATTCTCGATGCGCAGCCGGTCCCCCGGAACGCCTACCACCCGCTTGACAAGATAAGGGGGCTGAGGGTGGTGGAAGACCACGATATCTCCGCGCGCAACCTCGCGGTAAGGCAGCAGCAGCCGGCTCAAACTCCCGCCCGGCGCAAAAGTCTGTTTGTTCACCAATAGAAAATCGCCCACCAGCAGCGTATGTTCCATGCTCTCCGAGGGGATAAGGTAGGGCTGGAGCACAAAGGTGAGCAGAAACAGCGCAGCCACCACCGTGCGCAGCAGCGAGGCCAGCGCCTCCGGCACCGTGGGAAGATGGAGCCGCAGCCGCAAAAGATGCGCTTCCGAGACGCCGCCAGCCTGGGGAGGCGAGTTCATGGCTCCGGCTTCTCCTCCGCCGCGGCCTCTCCTTCGCCGGCCCGTTTCGCCGCCGCCATCAGCCGGGCCAGCGCTCGCCGCGCGGCATCCTGTTCCGCGTGCTTCTTGGTGCTCCCGGCGCCGCGGGCCAGCGGCTTGCCCGGCACCGCCTCCTCCGTCTCAAGCCTGACCTCCACCAGAAAGCGTTTGCGGTGGTCGGGGCCGCTTTCGCTTTTCACCCTGTAGACCGGCGTTCCCGCGCGCGCCGCCTGCAGATGCTCCTGGAGCGCCGATTTATAGTTGCCCAGCGCGGCCCCGGCGCGCAGTTCCTCGGCCAGTTGCTCGGCGGCCTCGCCCATCACATAGCGGCGGGCAAATGCTCTTACCGGCTCCAGGCCTCCATCCAGAAACAAGGCGGCCATCACCGCCTCCATGGTGTTGGAGAGCACTGTGCTCTTGCGCCTGAGGCCGCCGCGGTCCTCGCCCCGGCTCAGGCGCAGGTAGTTGCCCAGACCGATCGCCATGGCCACCTCGGCCATGTGCTCCCGGCTCACCAACTGGGCGCGAACCCTGGTCAGTTCGCCCTCCTGCCACTCCGGATGCGCCGCGAAGAGCGCTTCCGCTACCACCAGGCCCAGCACCGCGTCGCCAAGAAACTCAAGGCGTTCATTGTCGCTTGGCCCTGGCGCCTTCTCTTGCCCGCTCTCCTGGGCTTGCTCGTGGGCCAGCGAACGATGCGTCAGCGCGCACACCAGCAGCTCGGGAGCGGCAAAGCCATGTCCCAACGCGGTTTCCAGTTCGGCAAGAACTCTAGGGCCTGTCATCTGCGCCTCGGCCAGCCCGATTTTCCTCGAGATATTTTATGAATACGGCCTCGCGGCCGGAAAATCCGGATGAAAGATCACTCCCTGTTCACTTAGGGCCTGTTCGCACTACCGGGGTGGATGGCCTCAGGAGTGTAAACAGGCCCTAGGTCTCTGAGTGCTTGGTTTTGTACCAGTTCCGTGCCCCATCCTGTCGCTTTTTTCTGGCGAAAGGGTGGGAAACCGCGAACCCAAAGGTGCGAAATCACACAGTCAGAGACTTAATTAGACGCTATCAGGAGCCCCGGAAGCCGCCTGGGGGAGGATTATCGCGGCTTCTGCCTCCCATTCAGCGCCGGCAACCCCGTCCCCGGCTTCTCCTCTCCACCCTTGACTGAGCCGGCGCCGGGCGCGTCGTCCTCCGCATCCTCTTCGCAACCGTGGCCCTTGACGGCGTAGGCCGTCTTCACGCCCCGCTCCGCGGCCAGCCGCGTATCCTGCTGCCCGTCGCGCACCGCAAGCGCCGACTTGTACTCCGCCATCGCCTGGTCGCGCCTGCAGTCCAGGTCCAGCATCCGGCCCAGGTAGATGTGCGACCAGGCCAGCAGCCGCGGATTCTTGGTGGAAGCCAGCGTCTTCTGGAAGCCGTCGATCGCCTCCTCCGGATGGCCGGTCAGGATGGCCGCCCTGGCCAGGATGAAGTTGGCGCGGGCGCTCTCGTCGGCCGATTCCAGCGTATCGGCGTGAACCGTAAGCACCTGCCTCGCCATGGCGACGGCCGTGGACACATCGCCCGCCGCCAGCCGCGCCTCGGCCAGTTCCAATCCGGTCAGCTTGCGCGGCCTGCTGCGCCCCAGCACTTCGCCGTCGGCCTCCTTGTCGAACTCGGTCTGCCGGGCGCGATGCACCTGCTGGTCCAGGTCCATGCTGTACACCATCTCGCCTATGGTGTCGCGCAGGCTGGCCGGGTCCTTTTCAAACTCGATCAACTGCTCGAAAAAGTACTGCGTGAGCACAAATCCCTGGGCCATGTCGTGCCGCACGGCGGCCCAGCGGATGGCCTCCGCCTTCTGTTGATAGACCTGCCGCTCATGCTCGTAGCGCGGCAACTCCGACCGGTCCGCGCCCGCGGGAATCTTGTACGCCGGAATCCCGGTGTCCATGGTCCGCGCCTCGATCGCCTTGATGAGGCATTCGATGGTCAGCGCCACGGAGTCGGAGCGGTAGCGGTAATCCATGGGGGCTTCCCGCACCTCCTTCAGTATCGGCTGCATCCGGTCTACGGCATTGGTCCGCGCATAGATCAGCGGCTCGATGACATAGTGCAGATAGGTGTGGCGCACGTCGTTCATGCGAATCTGCCCGTCTACCGGCGAAACCACCACCACATAGTCGGCCCCGTAAATGCGGGCATTCACCGTGTACGGCGAGAGCAGAGGCTCGATCACCACCACAAACCGCCGCCCCTCATAGGTGGAGGCGGGCAGCTTGAGATAGAGATTGGTCCCCACGATCATCTTCGACAGCGGATCGTGCAGCCGGCCGGCCTCTTCGTCGTAGATGTGCCGCACCGCAAGCCAGATCCCGTGCAGGTCCACCGCGGCCACAAAATCCTTGAGCAGGGGCACAATCTCCACCACCTGCGTCGAGTCGGGCGGCATCTCCGTCAACTCCGCCGCGGTTTCGACCTCCGGCGGCGGCGTCAGATAAAGGGAGAGCGAGATGTACTGCGAGATGTCGCGCACCGAACCTGTCATGCGGTGCTGCGCAATGAACAGGCAGAGGTGGTCGCGCTTGTTGCGGGCGTCCTCGCTTTTGGCCAGCGCCTGGTTGATCTCGTCGCGTACCCGCCTGCGCACCGGAGCGCTCTCTTCAAGACCCTCGTCGTAGCCGCAGGCGTTCAGCGCCGCGGCCATGATGAAGACCGGCTCGGAGCTGACCAGCGAGATGGTGGGCCCGGCAGGATCGATCAGCGACGGCGACTTCTCCTGCTGAAATCCCGCCGATGAGGAACTCTGCTGGCCCTTGGTCGAACTGCTCTCCGAGGATTGGGCGCGGGCCATGGCCGGCGCCAGGCTGGCCAACAGGCACAACACGGCGGCGCTCGCAACGGCGCATGAGGCTGCGGCAGAAACTGCGCGCGCGAAAGAATCAGAGCGGGAACTGCTTCTCGGCATCGATTAACCCTGCTTGCAAGTCTAGTTAGACGCACCCAGCGGGTCAAACGGGCTGTAATCCGCTCAACAAGCACGGCGTCATCCCTTCCGTGCGCCGGCCAGAAATGGGAAAGCCCCGCCCGGACAAAGCCAGACGGGGCTGTACGCAACTCGATTCCCTGCTCCCTGCCCTACCCCCGCACCGAAACGCCGGAAAAGGAGAGCACCGCCAGCCCGCGCACCGGTTGGCCGAAGAAGCGGGCCGGCTCAAAGACGCTAAACAGCAGCAGGTTCTCCACCTGCGAACGGGTGGCTTCGTCGGTGGGGCCGGAGACGATGCGATAGTCGTACACCTGACCGGCGCCGTTGATATAGGCCTCCACCACAACCGGGCCGGAAACCGTTCCGATCTCGTTCTTGCCCACGCCCGTCGAGAGATAGAGCAGCCGCGGGGCGGTGGCCTTTCCCAGAGGCTCGTCCCTGGTGGCCTGCGCCATCTCCGGCTGGGCAAACATGGTCACCAGAACAATCACCGTGCCCAGTAGAAGCACCGCGCTGGCAAAACCCGCCGCGGCCTGCAGCAAAAAGGGTCCAAGCGTATTTTTCCAAACCAGATTCCAGCCTTCGAAGAGGCTGCGGCGGGCCCGCGCCCGCTCCTGGCTGACGGCCACGCGGATCCGCAGCGGCAGGTCCTCCGGCTCCGGCGCCGGTCCCAAACCGGCAAGCCGCGTTTTCGTCTGGCGCAGCGATTCCCACTCTCGGGAACATTCCCGGCAACCGTCCAAATGGGCGGCGATGCGCTGCATCTCGCTTCCGTTCAGCCGGTCATCCAGGTACTCGGTAAACCTTGCTTGTACCGTACAGCAGCCGTTCATTGCGCCTCCTCTCCCAGAGGTACTTCAAATCCCGTGCGAGCCGGCGAGCAAGCGGCCGCCGCCGGCGCCGTCAGCAGCGCCTTCAAAGATGCCCGCCCGCGCACCAGCCGTGATTTCACGGTCCCCAGGCTCACGCCTTGCATCTCCGCCACTTCCTCGTAGACAAATCCCTCCACGTCGCGCAGCACGAGCGTGGTGCGGAACGGCTCCGGCACCCGCTTCAGCGCCGCCTCCACCCGCTGCCGGTTCTCCCTGCGCACCGCCATATCGAACGGCGACTCGGCGGGGTCCACCAGCATCTCTTTCAGGCACACCGGCCTCCCGCTTTCCCCCTCGGTCATCTCCTGCTCGATGGGGATCTCCTGCTGCTTGTGCCGCATCCACCAGCGCCGCCGGTTCGAGGCCTCGTGCAGGGCAATCCGGTAGATCCACGTCCTCAAAGACGATTCCCCGTGAAAACTGCCCATTCCCCGGAAAACCTTGACGAAGACCTCCTGGGTCAGGTCGGCGGCATCGGCGCGGTCTTGCACGGTGCGCGCCAGCAGAGAGTAAATCGGTTGGTGGAAGCGCGCGATCAGCCACGCATAGGCTTCCTCGGAGCCGGCTCGAAGCTCTTCGATCAGAGCCGCTTCCTCGGATCGGAACGTGAGCGCGCTGGCAATATTGCCCATGGTGAGGTCCGCCTGCAATTCAGAGTCCTCCCACGTTACCGCAATCCATGGGTATTGGGCAGCCGGCCAATCTACGCCGGGCTTGCGCCCGCCATGAATCGCGGCCACTCCCTCCCAACAGCCGTTCACTGCCGCCGGGAAACCCATGCTGCCGCGGAGCGCGCGGGAAACGGAACACTGGTTTGAGACCGAATGCCCCGCGCACTCTATTCTCTTAGACACCGGAAGCCCCCCGAAGTGTTCCCGGTCACCTTCGTTTTTTCCCGGTCTGGTCCGGGGCCGCCTTTTCCGGTTTGGGCCGAGCCACTCCCGATCCTGGTTCCCATCCGCCGCGTATACTGATAAGTCAAGTTCTTTATCTCTTGCGGTTGGAGCGATCCCCCCTCCCCGCCATGGACCTTGGATGCCCGAGCACATCAAAAAGCAGCTTCTTGAAGAGATCGCCGTCCTGGAGCGCGAACTCTCCCACGAGCTGCCGGCCGAGATCAAGAAGGCCGTGGCCATGGGCGATCTCTCGGAGAACGCCGAATATCACATGGCCAGGCAGCGGCAGGATTTCGTCAATGCGCGCCTGGGCCAGCTCAAAAGGCGCATGGCCGAACTCTCCCTGGTCAATCTGTCCAACATTCCCCGAGACAAAGCCGGCTTCGGCTCCACGATTGTGGTCTACGACTCGACCAAGGACGAGGAGATCGTCTACCGCCTGGTCACCAGCGAGGAGTCCGATGTCTCCAAGGGCCTGATCTCGACCACCTCGCCCATCGGCCGCGGCCTGGTGGGCAAACGGGTGGGCGATACCGCCGCGATCGTTACCCCCAACGGCAAGCGCGAACTGGAAGTTCTGAAACTGACCACCATTCACGATGAGGCCGGCGAAGGCGATCCGGAAGACCCAACCGCCGCCAACGGCGGCGCAAAGCAGTAGCTGAGGAAGACAACCGATGACCTGGACCAGCGCTTTCGGCCGCGCCTGCGGCTGGCTTCTTGACCGCATCGTGCATGGC
>Ga0182011_10004389_pt1 | contig 11317 bp, 8 predicted proteins | sample 711E1DmetaG_FD_120481 | JGI IMG/M metagenome (GOLD analysis project Ga0182011, IMG submission 120481) | Permafrost microbial communities from Stordalen Mire, Sweden - 711E1D metaG | ecosystem: Environmental > Terrestrial > Soil > Wetlands > Permafrost | place: Sweden: Stordalen | collected... | reverse complement strand
GATCGATCAGCTCACCGGAGGCGTCGATGGCGGCGACCTGGAAGCAGTCTTGGGGCAGCACCTCGAGACGGTTCACCAGGTTGGCCGGGATCTGGACGAGTTGACCGCTCGGATGGCGGTTGTGGAGAGTTCGGCACGTCACCACTTCGCCCGAGCGGGTCTCGTGCGCTTCAATCCGTTCCCGGACACCGGGGGCAACCAGAGTTTCGCGCTTGCGTTGATGGATGAGTCCGAAGACGGCGTCATCATCAGCAGCCTGCACTCTCGAACCGGGACGCGCATCTACGCGAAGGCGGTCGGCGCGGGCAAGGCGGAAACATCACTGTCGGCGGAAGAGCAGGACGCGATCGACGAAGCGCGAGCGAAGCGGCCGGCTCGCCCGGCAGCGCCACCCCGATCGGCGGCGGCGGGTAGGTCGGCTGCGGCTGCGGCTACCGTCAACCCCGCATCTGCGCCCGCGCCCGCAGTGCGAACCGCGTCTGCAGCGGGGTCGACACAGGCCGCGAAGCAAGCCCCGCCGCCCGCCCGACCTTCGGCGCCCGCCGCTCCGGCGCCTGCCGCGCCTGCGCCGGGCCGCAGGACCGCGCCTGCTCCGATTGCGAAGAACGCACCAGCCTCTACGACCGATCCGGCCGACGAGAGCACCAACCGACCCACGAGTGAGCGGGCCAAGGGCCAGGAGAAGCCGAAAGACCTTCCCACGGCTGAGAGCGGCGCCGCCGCTGACTCGGAGAAGGTCGACCGCAAGCCCGGGCAAGGCCCGGCCGTCGGACCAGGGCGACGGTAGCGGACAAATCAGACTTGTGATACGTGAGATGTCACTGCTCCCGGAGAGCCTCTCGACATGACGCGCCGGGACCGCAGGGCATCTCCAGCCGAGAAACCCGCGCTCGAACAGATTCCTGTCTGGTGGTCGGCGCCCGATTCCGGCGAGGAAGCGGTCGGAGCGCCTGAGGGAATCGAGTCTCTTCTTGCCGGGCTCAACAAGGAGCAGAGGCGCGCAGTCTGTCACGGCGACGGTCCTTTACTTGTCGTTGCCGGCGCCGGCACCGGCAAGACGCAGGTCATCACTCGGCGGATAGCCTGGCTGATCGCCACCCGCCGGGCCAGGCCCTCCGAGATCCTGGCGCTCACCTTCACGGACAAAGCCGCGGACGAGATGCAGACGCGAGTGGATCAGCTCGTGCCGTACGGATACACGGACGCCGCTGTGTCCACGTTCCACGCGTTCGGCGATCGGCTGGTCCGCGAATTCGCGCTGGAGCTTGGCCTGCCCACAGACCTACGGGTCCTGTCGCGACCTGAGGTCGTGATCTTCCTGCGCGAGCGGCTCTTCGAGTTCGAGCTGGACGAGTACCGGCCGCTCGGCGATCCCACCCGCTTTCTCGGTGCGCTCGCGACACTCTTCAGCCGCTGCAAAGACGAGGACGTGAGTCCGCAGGCGTATCTGCATTTCGCCGCGACCCTGGCTGGGAGAACCGCAGCCCGTTCGGTCGCTCAGAATGCCGGCTCGGGCGCGGGCCCGAATGCCGACGGCGAGACCGCGGCTCTAGACGAAGAGGCGCGGCGCCAGAACGAGCTGGCCCGGGCGTTCGACCGCTACCAGACGCTGCTGCGAGAAGCCGGGCTGATCGACTTCGGCGATCAGGTCAGCCTGGCTCTGCGGTTGCTGCGCGAGTCGCCGGCCGTGCGCCTCGAACTGCAGCGGCGCTACCGCTACATCCTGGTCGACGAGTTCCAGGACACCAACCGTGCCCAGTCGGAACTCGTGGAGTTGCTCGCCGCACCGCACGGCAGCGTGACCGCGGTGGGCGACGACGATCAGTCGATCTACAAGTTCCGTGGAGCGGCCATCAGCAACATCCTGGAGTTCAAGCGCCGCCATCCTCGTGCCAGCCAGATAGTGCTGCGGCGCAACTACCGCTCGCTCGCGCCCATCCTCGACGCCAGCTATCGATTGATCCGCTTCAACGATCCGGACCGCCTGGAGGTTCGCAACGGCATCGACAAGCGGCTGATCGCCGACCGCGATGGGGCGCAGACGCCGGTACGGCACCACGTCTTCGCCACGGGGTCGGAGGAGGCGGACGGAGTAGCGCGCGAGATCGCGGCGCGAATTGTCGGCGGAGCCAGGCCGCGGGACTTCGCGATCCTGGTCCGCGCCAACGCGGACGCGGATCCCATCCTCCGCAGCCTGAACCTGGCAGCGGTGCCGTGGCGCTTTTCGGGCACGTCCGGCCTGTACGCGCGGCCGGAGATACGGCTACTCCTGGCGTTTCTGCGAGCCATCGCGGATCTCTCCGCGAGCGTCGACGTGTATGCGCTGGCGGCATCGGGTTTGTACGGTCTCGGCGGGCCGGATCTCACGGCCATCGTCAACAGCGCCCGCAGGCGGAACCGCTCCTTGTGGGAGGTGATGGAGGAACTCACCCGTCAGCCCGGCCTCCTTCGCCTCTCGCCGGAGACGCGGGCTACGCTGGAGCGGCTCGTCACGGACCTTCGCTGCTACACGGATCTGGCCCATGAGCGGCCGGCCGGCGAAGTCCTCTACAGGTTCCTCAAGGACAGCGGTCTGCTCGGCAGGCTGGCCGCGACGGATTCGATGGCGGCGGAAGAAGCGCTTGCCAACGTCGCTCGTTTCTTCGACATCATCCGGGCCCAGTCGGATTTGCTGCCCGACGATCGGGCGATCTTCGTGGCCCGGCACCTGCAAACACTCATCGAGGCGGGCGACGATCCCGCCACCGCCGAGGTGGATCCCGACGCGGAGGCCGTGGCGGTCCTGACCGAGCACAAGGCGAAGGGCCTCGAGTTCCCTGTGGTCTTCATGACCGGCCTTGTCGATGGGCGCTTCCCGGCGCGGACGCGGCGAGAGCCGCTGTCACTCCCAACGGAGCTCGTGCAGGAGACGCTGCCGGAAGGCGACCCACACGTCCAGGAGGAACGCCGGCTCTTCTACGTGGGAATGACCCGAGCCCGCGACGAACTGATTCTCAGCCACGCTTCGGACTACGGCGGTCGCAGGGCGAGGCGCGTATCGCAGTTCGTCCTCGAGGCGCTGGACCTGCCAGCGACGGCAGCCACGGGCGCCGCGGCCGACGCGAAGGCCCACGCCCCTCTGGAGCGTCTGGCTGCCTTCGAGCCAAAGACCGAGCCAGTGGAGCCGGGCCGAGAAACGGTGGAAGGGCCGCTCTCGCTCAGCTTCTATCAGGTCGACGACTACCTGACGTGCCCGCTCAAGTACAAGTACGTCCACGTTCTGCGAGTGCCGATCGCGCCGCACCACGCCATCGTCTACGGATCCGCGCTGCACAAGGCCGTGCAGGAGTTCCACCGGCTCCACGCGCGAGGCCACGTGATGACCGAGGAGGAACTTCTGGAGGCGTTCGATCGCGCCTGGTCGAACGAGGGGTTTCTCACCCGCGAACACGAGGAAGCGAGACTTGCTGCGGGCCGCGCCGCGCTGCTCCGCTTCCGCGAGGAGCAGATGCGGCCCGGGACCATCGTGCCTGCATACGTGGAGCGCGAGTTCAGCTTCAGCCTGGACGGCGATCGCATCCGGGGCCGCATGGACCGGGTCGACATCGAGCGCCTGCCTCCCGGCTCGACAGCTAGCAGGGACGCGGCAGGGGAGACGCAGCTGGCGGACTCCGTCGCCCCAGCCCTTCCGGGCCTGTATCCGGAGAGAGTCACCATCACGGACTACAAGTCAAGCGACGTCCGCGACCCTGCCCGCGCCCGGGAGCGGGCCCGCGAATCGCTGCAACTCCAGATTTACGCCATGGCATACCAGGCGGAGACGGGGCGCCTGCCGGATGCCCTGCAGCTGTGGTTTCTCGAGTCTGGGCTCGTCGGGCAAGTGGAAGTCGACGAGAAGCGACTGGAGAAGGCCAGAGACTCCATCCGCCGAGCGGCTGTCGGCATTCGCGCCCGCCGGTTCGAAGCCACGCCGGACTACATGGCCTGCGGTTACTGCGCGTTCCGCGACATCTGCCCCGCGAGCGTGGGCAAATGAGCGCCCTCTTCGAGGCGATCACGCTGGATTTCGGAAACACGCTCGTTCCGTTTCCGGCGGGGCCTATGGCGGAGGTGGTCAGGCTGACGGCCGAGCGCTCCGCAGGCCTGGTTGGCCGCTCCGCCGACGAATTCATCCGCGTGTGGGGCGAGGAACGACTCCGGCAGTTCGCCGAGGATGTGCCCGCCGGGCGTGAGGCCGACATGGACATCCGAGCGACGCGCGTTCTTGCCAGGCTCCGCGGCAAGCCCGTGCCGCCGGCCGGCCAGCAGTGGGATGACGGGGCCCTGGCCGAGTACTCGGAGCCGGACGAGGTCGCGGCCATTCTGGACACCTATGCAGATGCCTTCGTGAGGAGCACACCCGTCCCGTTCGGGATCGGTCCGATGCTCGAGCGCATGGCCGGCTCTTATGCAATGGCCATCCTCTCGAACTGGCCTCTTGCGCTGGCTATTGACCGGTTCGTGGAGAACGCCGGCTGGCGCCGCCATCTTTCCGCGGTCGTCGTCTCGCAGCGGGTTGGGGTGATCAAGCCGCGACCGGAGATATTCCAGAGTGCCGCCGCGGAACTGGGTGTGGCCTCAGGACCCGCGATCCTTCACGTGGGTGACGATCTCGGCGCGGACGTCCTCGGCGCTCAAGGTGTCGGCTGGACGGCGGCATGGGTTCGCCACAAGCCCGAGGATTCACCTCTTCCCGTAGGTCCCCCAGCCCGGGGAGCCAACCCAGATCTCACGATCGACTCGATCCTGGTCTTGGAGGATGCTCTCGAGGGGCCAGGTTGCGCGTCCGGCGGTCAGCTCCGCTGAGGCCGAGATGAGCCGGTCGACGAACGGGCCGATCGGGCGTGTCGCCGGCTGCTAGCATCGAGCGAGGGCGAAGCATAGGAGCCATTGGTGGCAGCAAAGGACCGGCTGTTCAACTGCCTGCTGATCGGGGCGGCACTCGTGGCCTGGATCGTGGTGGCGGAGATCGTCACCACGACATACCCCCGCCAGAACGCATCGACCGGACTCGTCGGTGCTGGGTTCATCGGCCTCGCGTGCGGACTCACAACCGTCCCGCTTTTCTGGCTGGTCCCGTTTGCGCGACACCGGCGCATCGCGCTGCTTGGCGACTGGGGCCGGGCCATTCGGAGAGGAGCCTGGGTGGCTGCGGTCGTAGCCCTGTTCGTGGCGCTTCGGATTCAGGCGGTGCTCAGCTTGCCGATAGCCGTCTTCGTGGTCGTCCTTGTCCTCATGGCCGAGATCACTCTGTCTATGGAGCGGTAGGCTGTACTCGATGACCGATCGAGAGCGCAATCCAGATACGGCCGCTGCCCTGGCCAGACTCTACGACGTCGATCTGGTCGAAGATCCGGGTGACCTCGATTTGTACCTGGCCCTGGCGGCGCGGACCGGCGGGCCGGTGCTGGAGGTTGCGGCGGGATCGGGGCGACTGGCGCTACCGCTGGCCGAGGCGGGCTACCAGGTCACGCTTATCGATATCGATCCGGCAATGCTGGTGCGAGCGGAGAAGGCCGCGACCAATGCGGGACCCGAGGTCCGCGCCCGGATGCAATTCGTCGAGACGGACCTGGTGGGTTTGAGGTTGGACGCGGGAGCGACCTTCCGGCTGGGAATACTGGGCCTGAACTCCATTCTGTTGCTCGATAGCCGCGATGATCAGCAGGCGGCGCTCGAGACGCTGGCCCGCCATCTTGTGCCAGGCGGGCTCGTTGTAGTGGACGTGTGGCTCCCAAGCGCGGATGAACTGGCCCGCTATGACGGCCGGATTGGTCTGGATTATGTCCGACAGGACCCGGAAAGCGGCATGTTGGTCGCCAAGACTGCCGCGGCGCAGTACGAGCCGGCCACCGGGCGCGTACACCTGACCGCGATCTACGAGGAGGGCGACCAGGGCGGCACGGCCCGGCGGTGGATCCGAGAGGATAGGCTTCGGCTGATCAACTCAGAAGATTTGCAGGCCATGGCCGAGTCTGCCGGGTTGGACGTGGAGATCGTTGCGGGCGACTACGATCTCAATCCCGTCGGCCCCCAGGACGGACGGGCCATCCTCGTTGCGCGCAGGCGGGGTAGGCCCGCGGCGCAGGCTTGATATAGTCGGTTCGTGGCCAACCCTACCTCGATCCGTCTACTGGTAGCGGAAGACGTGCCGCAGGTAAGTCAGCACGTCCGAAATCTGCTGAGCGTGCAGTCGCAGGTTCAGCTGCTCGAAGTACTCAACGACGGTTCGAAGGTCGTCGAGGCGGCGCAGCAGCTAAGGCCCGACGTGGTGATGATCGATTTGCTGCTGCAGGGCAAGATGAAGGGGCCGCAGCTGATAGAGAAGCTGCGCGACTCCGGCCTCGACATGCCCGTTGTGGTGTTGACCGTGCCGCAGCACCCGCTCGCTCGCGACCCCAATCGTGGGATAGATGCCGTTCTCACGCTCCCGTTCAGCGGCTTCGAACTGGTCAACACGCTGAGCCACGTCCTGAGGGATCGCGAGGCCAAGGCATCGGGGGCCTGTCGCGTCGTATCGATCTTCTCGCCGAAAGGCGGGGTCGGCAAGACTACGATCGCCTTCAACCTGGCCGTAGCGCTCGGCCAGATGGGCGTGCGCACGGCCCTGATCGACGGCAGTCTCCAGTACGGCGACCTTCGGGCCCTGCTCAAGGTGCCGAGCGACGTGCCGTCGATCCTCGACCTGCCCACCGACCGCGTCCAGGAGTCGGACCTGCACGATGTGATGTGGCGCGATCCGGCAGGCATCGACATCTTGCTGGCCCCGCCTCGGGTGGAGATGGCCGAGATGGTCACCGCCCGGGATGTTGAAAAGACGATCTCGCTTCTCCGCCGGCTATACGAAGCCATCGTCATCGACACGCCAACCACGCTTTCGGAGGTGACGCTGGCCTTGCTGGACGGCAGCGATGTCGTCCTGTCGATAGTCACCTACGACTCGACGACGATCCACAACACTATCGCCGTGGCCGAGGTGTTCTCGTCGATCGGTTACGGGCCCGAGAAGGTCAGCTACCTGATCAACCGGGCCGATTCGAGCGGCGGTATCGGACGCGATGAGCTCGCACGGGCTCTCGGTCGCAGGCCCGACTTCGAAGTCGTGTCGGACGGGCGACTTGTCGTTCAGGCGAACAACGAAGGCATGCCCTTTGTCGTCTCGAGCCCCGACGCGGCCGTGAGTCGAGACATCCGGCATGCTGCGCAGACCCTGATGGGCCGCACGGCAAACGCTCCGGTGAGAAACTAAAGGCTGTGTCCGACCCGCGTCCCATTGGCGTATTCGACTCAGGTGTGGGCGGGCTGACCGTCCTGCGCGAGATACTGCGTCGCTTGCCGTTCGAGTCGACCATCTACCTGGGCGACAACGCCCGTGCTCCCTACGGCATCCGACCGGACGACGAGGTCCGCCGTTTCAGCGTCCAGGCGCTGGATGCGCTCGTTCGGCGCGACGTGAAGGCGCTGGTCGTCGCCTGCAACACTTCCACGTCAGTGGCCCTGGGCGATTTCCGGCGTCGCTACGACCTGCCCGTCCTGGGCGTCGTTCGGCCCGGGGCGGCAGCGGCCGCGCTTGCCACTCGCAACAGGCGCGTCGGCGTCATCGCCACCCCCGCCACCGTTCGGTCGCGGGCGTATTTCAACGCCATCAAGGACGAGAACCCCGCGATCGAGGTGTACGAGCACGCCACTCCGAGCCTGGTCCCGCTAGTCGAGGCAGGTGTGCTGACGGGACCCGAAGTGGATGCCGCCGTCCGGCTCGCCCTGGCGCCGCTGTTCGGGGAACGAAACGAGGATGGCGAGTTCATCTTCCCGCTGCCACCATCAGCGAGGATCGACACGCTGCTGCTCGGCTGCACCCATTACCCACTCCTCGCTGGGCTCCTGCGTGATTCGATCGGTGACAGCGTGGCGATCGTGGACTCGGCCACGGCCACTGCGTCGTCGCTCGCGGAGTTGCTGTCGGTGAATGCTCTGGAGGCTCCGGGCACGACTCGCGGCACGGCGGCGGACGCGGGCCTTGCCGGGCATGAGCCGCCTGACGAAATGGCGGCGGCGCCGACGCACCGCCAGTTGACCACCGGCGACGTGGCCGCGTTCAGGGCGGTGGCCGAGAGGATGTTCGGCGAGGAGTTCCCCGACATCGACGCCGTAGACCTGGAAGCCGGTGTGTCGTGAGGGACGAAATCGCAACCGAGCAGCAGGGCGGGCGAGGGGGTTCGCAGGGTTCGCCGGGTTCGGGCGCGCCACGACGCGGCCCTCGACGGGCCTGGGGACGTGAGTCTTTCCTGCGAGCCGGATTCCTCGTTGGGGCCGTCGCCGGCGCCGCAGTGACGGTTCTGGGCCGGCGCGCCGAACGCTCGGCACGCAAGGGGCTCATCGATTGGAAGGCCGTGGAGCGTCTGGCGGCGGATCGTGTTCGCAACGCCGCCGGCACCCTCGCTTCGTTCGAGTTGCAGCAAGCCGCCCCGATCTACGCCTCCGCGATGGACGAAATCGTGCCCGCCCTCAGCCGCGCCCTGGACACCGAGTTGCCCGGCATCGTCGATCGAAGTGGGATCGTGTCACGCGAGGAATGGGTACATGCCAACGTCGCGACGTTTGAGGCACTGATGTCCAAGGTGGAGGGAGAACTGCTCGGGCAGGTCCTCCCGCCGGGCGCGGGCCTGGTCAAGGCCGCGATGGCGATCGCCAATCGGATGGTGACAACGCGACAGTTCGGGTACCTGCTTGGGTTCATGGGGCAGCGAGTCCTCGGCCAGTACGACTTCGCCCTGATCTCGGCCGAATCCACGCCCGGCAGGCTTCTGTTCGTCGACGAGAACATCCGCCGCACAGCCGCGATCCTCGACGTGCCGCTCAATCCGTTCCGGGTCTGGATCGCGCTTCACGAAACCACTCACGCGTTCGAGTTCGAGGCGCATCCGTGGCTTCGGCCGTACCTGTCCGCCCGGCTGGAACGGCAGCTCGGCTCACTCTCGAGCGGCGTTTCGGCGATGAACGGCCGGGCGGTTGGCCGTGTGGGCCGGGCGTTGCGTGGAGCCGCCTCTGGCGAGAGCTGGATGGAGGGGCTCATGACCGCGGACCAGCGGCGTGAGTTCCGGGAGATCCAGGCCGTGATGAGCCTGCTAGAGGGGTTTGGCGACTACATGATGGACGAGGTCGGACGCGATCTGGTCCCGGATGTGGAACACATCAGCGCTCGCTTCCATGCGCGGCGACAGCAGCGCAGCGGCTTCGAGAGGGCGATGATGCGACTGACCGGAATGGACCTCAAAATGGAGCAGTACCGCAAAGGGGAGGAGTTCGTTGCCGCAATCGCGCGGGCCCGCGGCGCCGAGGCGTTGCACGCGCTGTGGCTTGGTCCGGAGAGTCTGCCCTCACCGGAGGAGATAGAACTACCGTCGCTCTGGATCGCAAGGGCCTTGCCGGCGCACTGAACCGAGCCGTCTAGCACAGGGGAATGCATGAACGCCGAGAGCCTCGCAATCGTTGGCCCGGGACACGGACCGGACGGCTCGCCGCTGGCGGTGGCCATCAGCCCCGTGCTGACAGGACGCGACGCTTTCGGAGCGATGCGAGAGAGGATTCTCGAGGCCGCCCCGGGGACGCGGATCGTTCCAGTCAGCGCGGAGGGCGTCGCCGACGAGTCGCTCGAGGATGTGGAGGTTCTTCTTCGAGGCTGGTCGCTTGGTGGCGACCCGCTCGATCGACTGGTGGGCCGGGCACCTAAGCTGCGCTGGATCCACTCCGTGTCCGTGGGTGTCGAGTCGGTCCTGACGCCATGCGTGAGGCTGCGGGGCCTGACCGTCACGAACGGCCGCGGGGTCTTCGACCAGTCCATCGCCGAGTACGTGATGACGATGATCCTGGCAATCTGCCGGCGCCTGCCGCAGCTCATCGAGCTGCAGCGGGAGCGGACGTGGCAGCCTCTCGAGGCACGGGAGCTTGGCCAGGTCACTATCGGACTGGTTGGGCTTGGTGGCATCGGCTGCGAGGTCGCCAGGCTGGCCCGCCCGTTCGGGCCACGGGTGGTAGCCGTCCGTCGCCGCTCGAACGCCGGCGCCGTGGATGGTGTGGAGGTCCTCGGGGGCCCCGAGGCGCTGCCGGAGTTGTTGGCCGTGTCCGACTTCGTGGTCCTGGCGGTGCCGCTCACGGGCGAGACCGAGGCCCTCATCAACGACGAAACGCTGGCCCTGATGAAGCCGGGGGCATGGATCCTCAACGTTGCCAGAGGCGCCCTCGTAGACGAGTTGGCGCTGCTGCGGGCGCTGCGATCCGGGCCGCTGGGCGGCGCCGTCCTCGATACGTTCCGCGACGAGCCGCTGCCGGAGGGATCGTCTTTCTACCGGCTCTCCAACTGCATCGTTACACCGCATACGAGCTGGTCCAGCGCCGCCGTACTCGGCCGCACGTTCGACGTTTTCTGCGAGGAGCTGCGTCGCTACCGAGCGGGGGAAGCGTTCCGGCATGTGGTCGATTCGGCGCTCGGCTACTGACGGGCCGAGGCACCACGCTCGACTGCCGTGAGTTCCTACCGCGAGCCATGGCGCCCCCAGTTCCATTTCACTCCCGAACGTAACTGGATGAACGATCCGAACGGGCTGACGTTCCTTGACGGCGAGTACCACCTGTTCTTTCAGCACAACCCGGCCGGCGATGAATGGGGCCACATGAGTTGGGGCCACGCTGTGAGCCGAGACCTTGTGCACTGGCAGCAACTCGCTCTGGCGCTGGCCGAGACGGGCGGGGAGATGGTCTTCTCCGGCTGCGTCGTGGCAGATGCGGAGAACACCGCCGGTTTCGGGGATGGCGGCGGGACGACCCTGGTCGCTATCTATACCGCTAACAGCCCGGAGCCACAGCTCCAGAGCCAGTGCCTCGCCTACAGCCTGGATCGGGGTCGGACCTGGACCCGGTACCCCGGCAATCCCGTGCTCGACCTCGGCGAGCGCAACTTCCGCGACCCCAAGGTGTTCTGGCACGAGCCGACTCGGCGCTGGGTCATGATCGTCTCGTGGCCGGAACGGCGGACGGTGCGCTTCTACTCCTCACCGAACCTGAAGCACTGGGCACACTTGAGCGATTTCGGGCCGGCTGGTTCCACGACAGGCATCTGGGAGTGCCCGGACCTTATTCCGCTGCCCGTGGAAGGTGCTGGAGAGGTCGACGGCGGGCAGCGATGGGTTCTCGTCGTGAGCGTTGGCAGCGGGGCGCCGTCAGGCGGGTCGGGCTGCCAGTATTTCGTCGGCGACTTCGATGGCGTTCGGTTCGCGGAGGATCGTTCCGGCCGCGTCCCTCT
>Ga0182011_10004388_pt1 | contig 11317 bp, 6 predicted proteins | sample 711E1DmetaG_FD_120481 | JGI IMG/M metagenome (GOLD analysis project Ga0182011, IMG submission 120481) | Permafrost microbial communities from Stordalen Mire, Sweden - 711E1D metaG | ecosystem: Environmental > Terrestrial > Soil > Wetlands > Permafrost | place: Sweden: Stordalen | collected... | reverse complement strand
ATTATTGTTTCTTAACGATTCAAGATCACTCGTAAGACAAACAAATGAATACCTGTTTATCCCGTAGAGTGTGCCATAATCACTCCAACGTGTATATGTATGTTTTTGAATTAACCGCCGTTTTAATTCCTGGTTCTGACAGGTTGCAGAATTTTGATCATTGAACATAAACTTATACCACCAATCATCATCTCGATAAACTTCAGATTTACCGCCATTATCTTTGAATTCTTTGGGATTTGTGGATAATTTATTTGAAAGTGTGGTATTACCATACCAACACATGACAAACATCCGATCATCCAGAAGTGGCGAAAGAAAGACTTTTTGATCTGTGGAGTTGTAATCAGCTTCATCAACAGTTAAGGGTATCCCTTTAAAAAGATACTTCAAATGGTTGGGCAGCTGAAAAGGGTTTGTTGAAAAACCAGTGGCATGCCGGTACGTCTCGAATGATTCTGTTCCTTCCACCGTAATCACTTTAAAATCCTTTCCAAGTTCATTCTTCATAGTTATATCAAGGCCAAGCGAAAAATCAATCACATCATATTGAGCTTGCTTACCTACAACTTTGCTATCAATTCCAAAAAAGGGGGGATACAATCTTCTTCCAACCTGGTTAATTCTTAAGATATCCTCCGGGCTATTTTGATCCTGAAGTCTGTTGTTGAGATGGAAGGAAAGTATACCTACGCCTACAGAATAGAGATGAAGGATAATGGAGTCGATTTCTAATGAATATTCCTTGAAGGTATTTTTCGTGGAGTCGGTACAGGTTTTAAAATTATAAGTGTAAGTATTCGGTGGAATTTTGTAAAAGAGATTAGTCATCAGTTTACCCTTCCTGCCTTTTTCCTCATCAAATAGGGCCTGCCTTGTCATGCCATAAAAGTAATTGTATTCATTATAGTTCAATACTGTATCTGTTTTATAGGGTTTCCTTTCCCACTCACTGGCGTCGAAGAGTTTTATGAGCTCCGGAAGGCAAGTTCTTTCTTCCAGCGTTTTATTTTTCATTTCTTTCCCTGTGAAATACCATTGGAATGGGAAAAGAAAAATATGGTAACTATTCAGGTCCATAGATTAGACAATTTCACCACTTATTAATGAAATGATTTGTTCTCTTATTTGTGTTAGTTCTTCTTTCGAAAGCGCTGATCTTGTGATCCCAAAATATCCGGACAACCCACCTCCGTAATATGCTTTTTTCTCATTTATCAGTTGATTAAAATGCGATGCCAGTTTTATGCAGTCTTCACCATAATAATTTAGTGAATCAGCATCGTATATCAAGAGTTTTGAAAAAGGGAACAAGCGGTCTGCAATCGCAGAAAATCTCGGAGTTAATGATTCAACCACAATTATCTTGTTGATTAAAAGAAGATGTTTATCTATTGATTCTATTGCCAGTCGCTCATCTTCCTCTGTCACGCCTTGGACCTTCCTGTCTTTCTGACGTATCTCTTCAATTTCTTCCTTGGTTGCTCCGAATTCAATCAAGCCTGGTATATAATTCCGGTCATTAACCGCAACAAGCATTTGATTTCTGTCAATAGAAACATTCAACAATTTTGCAACTTGCTCTAATGAGGAAGGGCGGTCGCTGTTTTCCCCATGGTGATCTATGCAAAAATAATTTGAAGGAGCCGGAAAATCCTCAATTAACTCAATGCCAACTATTTTCTTTGTATTTAATTGGGGTATCTGTTCTTTATAGTTGCTAAGACCGGCACCCCAATGAAGACCGCCATCAACATAGTTAACCTGAAGTTTGGGGTTTGAAGAATTCATATATTTGATCAGAAGCTTTTTTATTTCAAGCATTTCCAGATCATAGCCGCCCAGCAGAAAAATGAAATCTTTTGTGTTGTCCATGCATAAGGATGATAAACAATAATTGGGATTGCAACCTTAAAATTATATAACAACTCAAAAGTAGAATATTTTTAATACCAAAACAAATTTGATATTTGCTACTTATGACCTCCTCCCATTTTTTTGCCACAACATTCGGCTCCCTCCTCAAAATCGATATCCGGATCGAAACAATCTTTATAAATACACAAGATATCCTCAATTTCGCTACAGCTTATTTTCTAAAATATTTTCGGTAGCGCTTTTTTTGTCATTTTTCTAGGCATTCCGGCAGTATCAATCATTGTCCTTCTCTTTTCCGATATTAACAAATCTTTGAATTCATTCAATTTTAGCAGCTTTATTAATCCGGTTTTTATTCCACGATTAAAATAAACATGCCTAGGCTTTAACCCTATGTTTTCTCCAATTCTAAGGGCTGTATCTTATTTAATCAAATCACCAATACTTATGTATCCAGTTGAATCAATAATCACACTCAGGCTTGTTAGCAGTACAAATTATTTATACTCTAAAATAAACGCCTTGAGTCTTTCAGCTCTTGATCTATCATTAATTCTTTCTTCAATTATTTCTACAATACCTTGAAGTGATAGATTGTCTATTTCTTGCTGTGTAATTTCATTGTCATCAATAAATTTCTTTTTAATTATTAGGAAATATAGATCATATTTCTCCTTTAATAAACCAATGATTTTTGTAGTATTTTTCCATCTCTTTTCAAAATTTGGGCATAATGTAATAATAATATAAGGCTTTCTTACTGGAAATGTCTTTCTTATGAACTCTAGTAATTCGTCGGGTTTATCATCATTAGACATTCTACGAATAAAAAAGTTAGTTCCATGGATTGTGAACCACCCGACATGATTACTTTCAGTCAAAGCATAGATAGTTCGTGATTTGCCCCAATTCTCGTGTCCAACAAGAATAAACGCTTTTCCTTTTTTCATAAATTTGGAATTAATTGATTATAATTGAAAGTAAAATAATTGTACCAATATTTTTTGTTGATTCTGCATTGCATGCATTCGCAGTGTAATTTTTAATTATATTTTGTTCCAATCTATAGTCATATGTATGTTTAGTTCATTCTGTCCCATGAAAACCTACCAAAATTTCGGATAATGGCTTATTAGGAACGTGATTCTTAATAATTCACTTTTTTCGTTGATTCATTAGCATTTAATATTTATCGGCATAAGAAAATCTCAGAAAATACAGCTCCCTTATTAAAATGTATCTACTAATTCTTTATTACATTCACGATATGATCACTATTCCCCGCTTCCCCCACATGCTCCAACCCATCCCCTGCGGCTGCATCTTCTGTGGGTTCTTCAGGACCGATAAAATCGCAATTGTCACACACTGCCTGGAATGTACCCGGGGTGGGTTTTTTGCTCGATCGTTTTTCTTTTGCGGAATACAGATATTGTTTTTTATTTGTGAGTTTCAATTATTCAGAACAACGTGAGTAAAAATCTGCCAACCGGATAATCCTCCCAAGTATTCAGGACTTTCAGTTCATACCATTTAATTGTAAAATCTTGAAGGCTATAAAAGTATACTAAAAAAAAGTGATTACCAACCTTTATTTTATGTAAAATTTCTTTCCGGGAAAATGTAAAAATTGTTACAAATAATTTGTAATTAGTTATAAATTAAGAGGAATGATTTTTTTATGGTGCACGGGATGGTGCACTTCATAAATTGACCATCGAAGGATCAGGTCTGATATGCACTGTATGCTTCCCAAAGTCCGGCCGGTTATATTTGGGAGGAGGTGAACTATTCCGGGCAGAGAATGAGTTTTTTAATTTCGGTCCTGTTTGTTCCACCGGAAATTTTCAAAATATAGCTACCGGGTTGAAGACCTGTAATAATAGCGGTACTTTTGCCTGTCAGGGGTCGCTTCAGTATAATTTTACCAGACAGATCCATTAACCACAACTCCCGGGGGTAAAGGGGATCTCCTGTTTCAACCGTGAACGAGCCGGATGAAGGATTCGGATAAATGTTTACCCGATCATTGTCAATCCCGATCAGATCCACCGATGTTATGACATCGCAACCGGTCACCGTATCGGGATAGAGTGGTACGCCGTTCTGACTGAAGCAGGAGATCGAAATATCCGGCGCATCTACTACAGTTCCCGGCGAATACTCAACCATGCCGTAGGTCGAACCGATTCCCTCGATGAAATAAATACTGTAGCCGGAATTAATTTTCCATCTTTTGCGGTAATTGCTGCCAACCAGGACCGAATCAACAGACTCAACGATGTCTTTTGGGTTAAGGTTCGATTCAATATATCCTCTTACAGTGTCGCCGGCATGCATAGTGAAGTCGTAAAGCAGTTGTTCCGTAACGGAAGCCGGCGGGATAAAAAACACCTTCCTGTTTGAAGTATCCTGCCGGATCGCCCCTTTGTAACCGGCAATAATATTCGAGGTGCCGGATTTCATGAAGGACTGAATAAATGGCGTCGTCAATTTTTGGTAAACAATGCCATTGATGAGGGTGTCTCCCTGTATCAGGATGGAATAATAATCGTTGACAGGGGGATAGCCGGAAATGAATACATGAAAGTTCCAGAGGGCATTGCTGTCGGGGAAAGGATGGTAGACGGATGTTTGCGCATTTGTCAGAACCGAAGGCAAAAGCGCAAGAAGGAAAACTATTTTTTTCATACGCTCAGAATATGGTTCACACCTTCTGTCCCGGGACCGGAACGAAAGGCTTTTATACTATTCTTTAAGAATCACGATTTTACCGGTCTTTGAAAACCGGTCATTGCAAAAGTTGTAATAATAAACCCCCGGGCTGATATTTTCCGTGTTCCATTGAAATTCTCCCCTTGCAGCCGGAAGAGGAAAAATGTGCTGAACCTTGCCGAATTCATTATAAATGATCAACCGGAGATCCTTACCATCCGGGGCAATATCAAATTTAAAGGTTATTTGATTTGTGGCGGGGTTTGGACAGGAAGAAACGGTATTGTGCAGGTTATTGACCGGCGGGATGCCGACCGAAGTGGTGTCGGTAAGCGAAAGCAGCCATGCATCGGTATTTCCCGGTCCGTGATGCTCGCAATGAACGTCTCCGGTATTGTCCGGCGTCTCCGAGTATCCGAACAGCATCAATTGATTGTCGGGCATTACCGCGATATCATTCAAAATCTCATCCATCGATCCACCGAAGCACTGCTGCCACATCAGAGCCCCCTCGCCGGAGATCTTAATCAACCACATATCCCTGAGCCCTGACCATGAATGATTCCCTGATACGTCACCGTCGTCAGAGGATGTATACCCGCCGATATAGAATGAATTATCGCTGCCTGCCTTTATGCAGGTGGCATTGTCGTTCTTGCTGCCGCCATAGCATTTTTGCCATTGAATTTCTCCCTGATGATCGATTTTGACCACCCAGTAATCAATTCCTCCGTGGTTTCCCGAAACATCGCCATCGTCGGAGCTGGTCGATGCGCAAAAAAGATACCCGTTGTCGGCAGCCGGAAGGATCATGACGGCATTATCGGAATCCGTTCCCCCATAACAACGCTGCCATTCAATATTCCCCTCCAAATCTAATTTCAAGATCCATGCATCATAATTGCCCCCATGATAATTGCATTGGACATCCCCGTCCGGAGAGCTCGTGTACCCGGCCACAATCATGCCTCCATCCGGGGTGGCGGCAATGTGGTCGGCTCCATCCGACAAGGATCCGCCGAATGATTTTTCCCAATTAATATTTCCATCGGGAAAGAGCTTCATGATCCACATGTCATAACCGCCGTGGTTACCAGTAACATTCCCGTCTGTAGAAGCTGATTTCCCGGAAATGACGATACCCGAGTCGCTGGTAATGGTTACTCCTGCTGCAAGCTCATAATCGGTACCCCCGAAACATTTTGCCCATACGATATTCCCTGCCGTATCCACCCTCAGGACCCAGTAATCCGGCGAGCCGTGGTTTCCGATTACATCTCCGTTAGGATTGCTTTTATAGTTATTGGAGAACGTGCTTCCGCATAATATATACCCGTCATCAAAGTACTTTGCCATCTGCATGGGATATTCATCACCGCTGCCGCCATATACTTTCGACCACAGTATGTTGCCGGCAATATCGGTTCTGACCAGCCAGAAATCAGTCAGACCATGATTGCCGGGAACCTGACCGTCACCGGAGCTGGTACCGCAAAAGAGCATATAACCGTTACTTGCAGGGATCATGCTGATGCCGGTCTCCCCCTCGCTGCCCCCGTAGCATTGCTGCCAGTTTATCATGAGTGCCTGGGCATAAGAATGAGGGGAGAATGCTATCAGGAACAATAGCATCATCAGCGATAAAAATCTTGTAATCAGACTGTGATGGGTCATCTGAGCTTATTTTACTGAAAATATTCACTAAAGTTTCATTTGTCGTACCGGATGAGGGGACCTCATACTCCGGGAACTCAGGAGTATGAGGTTCATCCACCCGTGGATTAATGAATTACCGTGATCTTTCCGGTTTTTGATTTGTTGTCTGAAATTATTGAATAGAGATAGATGCCTGGTTTCACATTCCGGGTATCCCATATTACCTGTCCGTGAGATTGCGCTTTTGATAAATCAAAATTCTTCAGGGTGTATCCATGGACGTCTGTAAGCGTAATCGAAGCATTTACTGTTCTGGGGGGAATAATGTAGCTTAAAGCCACCCAGTTTGAGGCTGGATTCGGAAAAGCGGATACAACGACCCCTAAAGGATTATTCGTTGCCCCCTTAATTTTTACCGGAGCGCTTTTCTGGTTTGAACCTACATCAATACAAGCGGGAAAGGAATAACCGTAGGCGAATTCCAGTACATTCTGGGCTTGTATGGCAGCTGTTCCCTGGCTGCTTTGAGCGATGTCGTACAACTGATCAATTTCATTCTGGGTCATCTGAAAAATATTCCGGTTGTCATTGAGTACCGCCGCCTGCAGATTTTTTAATTGCTTGTAATAATTGTACTCGACAAGCGCTGCATCGTCAAATTTGTACAATTGGGGCAGAAAGTCGACATAGGCAAGTGCTGCCGCGGTATTATTTTCATGTATCCATGAATCGATGATCTGATAATCCGCATTGATATTCCTAAGGTTCGCGAACCAGGTCCGCAAACCGGTAAAATCAATCGTACTGTCATTGATCAGATTCCGGATCAGAAGATAAGCCGCCCTGAACCTTTTCGTATCATAGTTTGCGATCTGGTCCTGCAACCCTGTTTTATGAGTTGAATCCCCTGCGATGGACTGGAGCACTTCTATCAGCTCATCAGACAGCGGATCCGGTTTTTCCTGCAGGTACTGCAGGAAATCGTTGTCTTTCATTTCTTCAGGGTTGGCAGACAGGATCTCAAACAGGATCGCGGCAGGAAGGACATTGTATTTATCAGCGGCGGTTTTAAGGATATCATGGGAAAGGAACGGCGATTTTCCAAGAAGGTTATCGCGTAATTCCATGGTCTGGTCGGGTGAACTGGTAACGATATCGGATTGAAGATCATTTGTGTTTCCGCCGTCTTTCAGTGTCTCGAATACGGATTTGAATGAATTGGAGATGGCATTATTATCTGCAAATTGCTGCTGGATCTCTGTAATCTGCTGTGCCGTCAACTGCTGCTGTGAACCTCCTCCACCGAAATGATCTACACATGAATTCTGATGATTGATACCCTGTTTGATGATATTGTAATAATAAACAGGATTTGCACAACCTGTCCCGAGATCGTAAAGATACCTTATCTTGTGTGAAGCCTGGTTGTTAAAATCGCTGTTTGGGTTATTGCCATTGTTTGAGAAGCAGTTGCCTGCCGGTTCATCTGGCAGATTTCCCTGCGGGTCGCGAATCCCGGCTCCTGTAACATTGAAATCGTAAACATTGTTTTGGTTCGTATTGCACCAATAGCATAATCCTTCGCCTGCTGGAGAACTAGAATTCCAGTTTACACCATCAGCCTGGTTGCCTGCCGTGATCCCGTTGAACTGGTTATGATAGATTTCGTTATAGGTCGGGGTATAGTTGGTGAATTCACCTACTACGTGAGCGCCCACATAGGAGGCAGTCGGAGGTCCTCCGGGAGTATGGAAGAACTGGTTGTCCTCGATGCAATAACCGTTGCAATCCTTCACTTCTATGCCGATGCCGTTGAAACTCGGGCAGGAGGTATTGGGTCCGATGTCGAATGAATTCAGGATGACGGTGGGGTAATTGACATGAGAAAGTTTAACTCCAAAACCGTTGTTTGTGAAGCTTGAATTCGTTACATACGGTGCATTGACGGTGGTGTAGTTCAAGGCGCCTACACCAGCATATAAGCCCTGGAACGTGGTCTTTACCAGGCTGCTTGGCGGGCATGGAGCAATATTGGATGTACAGACAGGCGCAACGGTGTACTTGGCATCTTCCGTGTAAATGCCATAACCCCTGTTTGGATCTGAGTTGACCGTGCTTGCGTTTGAGAAGCTGCACCCGTTGATCCTGACGCCATCCACCATCCACATCGTGATGTGGCTGTAAAACGGATTCGGACCCAGGTAATTATCATCTATGATGAACTGGCACAAGGTGAACGATCCGAAATTCTGAGAATGTTTATGGTTATAAGGGTTAAAATTCTGGTACGAAATATATTCAACGGATCTCCTGTTGTTCTTGAAAGTTGAATTCGATGCAATGACAATTCCCCCGGTCGACCAGTAATCAGCCGGGTTGTTGTTGTATCCTGAATTCCATACCGCGATCCCGTTATAGGCATTTTCGATGGTGGCATTATTTTTCACTTCAATTTTCCCCTGCGCACAATAGCCGTTGACCGTATATTGGGAAGAGTTATAATCCCCCCACACCTGGACGCCGGCCCACATCTGTCCGCAGGCGCTTGAAAGCTTGCCGCCATCGAGTGTAAGGACTGCATTGGGTTTGACAATGACACTCGCATGCTGAGGCAGATAGACACTGCATTGAATGGTTAGATGGGATCCGCTTTCAAGGATGATATCTCCCTGCAGGTATCGTGATGCATTCCAGAGAATGTTTTCACCGGTATGAATCGTTATGGTTTTCGAGATATCGTAGGTGCACCACGCCGGAGAAACATACAACGGCAAATAATTTGTCAGGTACTCGTGGGATACGCCCAGCTGGCATTCCGACCAATTGCAGTTCAATCCGTTGTAGTTCATTACATTGTTGTCAACATTCCAGGCATAGCCCGGAATCAGGGCGGGACAGTTGCTGTTGTACCATGCATGTGACAGTCCCAGTAAATGGCCCGTTTCGTGATCCAGCAGTCCGGCAACGCTATAGGGAGTCTGGCTCGGCCAGTTCCTCCAGATATTGGTGAATTTTATTTCATCTGCTCCATATCCCAGTCCTTCGGCACAGCCTCCGAGGCTTGTATAATTAGGATCAGGATATTCCTGTATCCAGAGATCAATCACCTGGGTTCCGTGAACGCTGAACAGGTTTTTCAGGTTTGAAAAGTCCCAGGAATAATAATAATACTGATCCGCCACCTGGTGAAAATAGATTCCTTTATCGTTTGGATTTGCAGGGTCGGAATAGATTTTAAACCTGATCTGCGTGGGTCCGACGGCGGGTACCGTCTGGTTGGTCGGGTAGTAAACCCAATCGCAATTGACTGACAATTTATCGTTGCAATAGTTGATCAGGTCGGTGGCATACTGGTACCCCGTATAGGAGCCCCCTTTTCCATCCCCGATTTCCGTGAAGTTCCCTGTGCCATCGAGATGCTGAAAAAAATGAACGTTTATATTCAGATAAACGATCGGACGATAATCGGGATGGTCGTAATACGGGACATAATTTCCGGTTGTTGTACAGATAGATGAGTTGGATGAATAATATTGCCCTGAACCGGTGGGGGTGAAGCATTCAAATGCTTGTGCCGAAAGCTTTACACAGTAAAACAGTACCAGGTTCAACAATATCCAAAGCCTTATTTGAGATTGTATCCTTGATTTCATGTTTTATCATTTTTTGTTAAGGGGTACATGGAATATCCGTTATTATCTTTTGCGGTTTGATTGAACAGCAATTGCAGGGATATTTAATGCCCAATATTTATTTTCTCAGATGAATTGTCCCTTCTTTCCGGAAGCCGGGAAAGCGACCGTCAGTCCGGTAATTTCACCAAATTCCGGATTGAACCTTTTTATTATTGTATCTTTGCCATGACCTCCTTTCTTTGGTTGTTTTTTGATGATTATGGTGTAATCTTCATTCAATCAATTGTTAGGGGGTCTTTTTAAATTGACCCTATCCAAACGCCGGCTTTCAACGACAGCACAATTAAGATTTTATTTTTTTTCCAACTTTTATTTGATCTTCTCTGATATTGTCAGATTATTACTTACTAATATGACTATGATGGACCAGTCCAATCAAAATCTATAAGATGATCTAAATTATCGGTTTTTGTATCATTAGGATTTGATCTTAGATACTTTCCATCATTTCCATTTACAACTTCCACGTCTTCTCCAATTCTCCATCCTGAACGATTATAATCCCATACCCAAGTAGCAGCAGTATTTCCATTCGTTTCTAACAGTCTGATTGCCTCTGCTTTTGTTTTTTTGACCGATCTCGAAACTGATGTTTCACCCACGGTGTGAAATGCATAATGTGTAATAACATTATCCTTGTCCTTCCAGACTCCGGAAATCCAAAATTTAATCATATTTAATTCCTCCTTTTTAGAAAATGACAATTAGTTACATGCTTTTATTAAATCAACAACCGGATAATAAGGATTAAAAAATAATTATATGAACCTAATTGTTTTAGGCATAATGAATTTTAAAATATCATTTATTCCTGGGTATCTATCATCAATTGTGCCAAAATTACTTGTGTGCAAAATATGAAATTGATCACATTCTGACCTAAGATATGCAATTATATCCCTAAAATCCAATTGTAATTCATTTGAAAATTTCTTATAATCGTCCTCATCCAATTTTAATATCGGAGGAGCCCAATCATCTGAAAAGCCATATTTATTAATCACTGAACGAATATTTAACTCTAAAGTGTTTACTTTAAACTGTTTAATGATCTTAGGATTGGGTCTTTCTTTAATTTGTAATAAATCCATCTTATTAAAAATTAGCAAGATTGGTTTTCTATTTCTTTTTGTTACTGATTCTGGATAATAATCAATAAAATGTTGCCATGATTCTCTAATTGATTTTGATGATTCTGCAATAAACTTATGTTTATTCTCTTCTAAAATATACCTCCCAACATCGATTAAAAAAATATAGGCATTAGCTTCAACGCACCATTTAAAAAATTCTGTTTTTTTCAACTTTTCAAAATATTTATCCTCTTTTAACTCTTCACTATACTCACCGGGATAATCTCCGAATTCTATCCT
>Ga0182011_10004387_pt1 | contig 11318 bp, 10 predicted proteins | sample 711E1DmetaG_FD_120481 | JGI IMG/M metagenome (GOLD analysis project Ga0182011, IMG submission 120481) | Permafrost microbial communities from Stordalen Mire, Sweden - 711E1D metaG | ecosystem: Environmental > Terrestrial > Soil > Wetlands > Permafrost | place: Sweden: Stordalen | collected... | reverse complement strand
TGTTTATGTAAACCTTGCCGCTTGCGCCGTAAGGGCTTGAGGCCAGGAGCGTCTCCATATCTTCAAGGAAGTTCTTGTCGCCATTCGTGCATATTATATGGACCGGCTCGCCACCCATTTCCATGAGGATGCTGACCATGCCCAGAAGCAGGTCCGGATCTCCCACCAATGCAAAGCGCTTACCATGGACATATGTATGAGAGTCGACCATCGCATCGACCACCCTGCCGCGCTCGTCCTCGAGTTCCTGAGGTACGCGCTTGCCAGTGATTTTGCTAAGCTCCTCAAGAAGCGCATCCGTATTCCTGACGCCGACCGGTATCTTCACCACTGTCTTCTGGTTCCACTCCTTGCTGATGAATTCCATTGTCTTGAGAGTCGAATATTTCTGCAACGCCACAGTAGCCATGGCATTTGCCGAATCCATCGTATCCTCGATAGTAGTGAGGCCACGGTAGATCTTTGCCTGACCGGTGTTGGGAGCATCGAAGGAATCGCTGACATCCGAAAGCACGGTATGCTTTACATCCATCATGTCCAGCATGCGCTTTATCTCCCGGTAATTGCCGGTATAAGCATCAAATCCTGCGATTACATTGACCTTGCCGTTCGGTTCGCTTTTTTTGCCAGAAGTAAGTGATTTGAGGATGCTCCTCAGCATGTTGTCGTAGCCTGTAATATGTGACCCGACAAAGCTCGGAGTATTGGCATAAGGCGTCAGCAGCTCAGCCGGAACGACACCCTTTTCCTTTGCACCCTTTGTGTAAGCGTTCAGATCGTCTCCGATAACCTCGGCGATGCAGCTCGTGAAGATCGCCATCATCTTGGGCTTATATAGTGCGTAGGCGTTTTCGAGGCCCTCGGTCATGTTGTTAAGGCCGCCGAAAACCGCAGCGTCTTCCGTCATCGAGGACGAGACCGCCTGCACCGGCTCCTTGAAGTGGCGGTTCAGATGGCTGCGAAAATAAGCGACACAGCCCTGGGCGCCCTGACAGAAGGGGAGAGTATCTTCAAATCCCAGCGCGCAATACAGTGCGCCGAGCGGCTGGCACGCCTTAACGGGGTTTATCTTGATGTGCTGCCTCGCGAAATTCTTCTCCTTATACTCTTCGGTCTTTGTCCAGTCCGAGATCGTCTGCACCTCCTCGGACGTCGGGCAGCACTCGAACTCTTTCTTTCTTTCGAACTGTGCCTGGTACTCAGGCTCCAGGAACAGTTCGCTGTGGTCTTTTATTTTCAGCTTTATCATGACATCCTCCGTTCTTCCCGTTGTAATCCTATTTCTTCCGTCTGATCAGGTCCCACGTCGGGCTGTTCACGGTCGCATCCATGTCGCGCGCAAAGACCCCGAACCCGTCGAAGCCGTGATAAGGCCCCGAGTAATCCCACGAATGCATCTGGCGGAATGGGACCCCCATCTTGTGATATGTATATTTTTCCTTGATGCCTGCCCCTACAAGATCCGGCTTCATTCTGTGGGTGAACTCTTCGAGCTCATACTCGGTTGCATCATCAATTATCAGCGCGCCCTCTTTCATGACCTCGTATGTGCGTTTGTAATCGTCATTGTGGCCGAACTCGTAACCGCTGGCGACTACTTCCATACCCAGATCTTCGTAAGCCCCGATTGTATGACGCGGGCGGAGACCTCCAACATAAAGCATTACCGTCTTGCCCTCGAGACGCGGACGATATTTCTCGATTACCGCATCCATCTTCGGTTTATATTTCTCAATCATCGCTTCGGCCTTCTCTTTTATCGTGTCATCAAATTGTGCTGCTATCTTTCTGATGCTCTCGTAAATCTTGGTCGGGCCGAAGAAGTTGAATTCAAGCCACGGAGTCCCATAAGTCTCTTCCATATGACGGCAGATGTAGTTCATCGACCTGTAGCAGTGGATTAAATTCAGCTTGGATTTGTGCGCGATCCCCATCTCGTTTACCGACGCATCTCCGGTCCACTGGGCGATGACACGAAGACCCATCTCCTCCAGCATCTTGCGCGAGGACCAAGCGTCTCCTCCGATGTTGTAATCGCCGATGAGAGCGACATCATAAGGAGTGGTGGTTTCAAGCTTCCCTTTTCCCAGTATGTGATCCCTGATCGTATCGTTTGCAATGTGATGGCCAAGTGACTGACTGACGCCTCGGAAACCTTCACACCTAACCGGGACGATCGGCATGTTGAAGTCCTTGACCTTTTTCTTCGCTACAGCCTCGATGTCATCTCCGATGAGACCGACCGGACATTCCGAAAGAATACCTATGCCCTTGGCAAGAGGAAACAACCCTTTAAGCTCGTCGAGTGCTGCATCAAGATGTTTGTCCCCGCCGTATACAATGTCCTTCTCCTGAAAGTCGGTAGTGATGTGCATAGTACCGAAGGTGTCGATACCTGTCTGTCCGTTGTAATAGTTGCGCCGCGCCCACCAGCTGTATTGTCCGCAGCCGATCGGGCCGTGGCTGATCGTGATCTGGTCCTTGACCGGACCCCAGACAACACCTTTTGCACCTGCAAAAGCGCAGCCGCGGACCGTCATGACGCCGGGACGGGACTTTACGTTCGATTTCACCTGGCATGAAGCGCACTGCCCGGACGGGTCGTTCGGCGCTATGTGCTTTGCACGGTCCTTTTTGGTCTTTTCTGGGTAGACTTCCAGCACTTCATCTATCATTTTTTTGGTATCTTCAATTGCCCTGCTCATATATTTCCTCCTTCCTTATGACCTTTCTTAAGCCAGCGCCTCTTCGCTCTCCATGATGCCGAAGTCCATCAAAAGCTTCTCCAACTCGTCCATGGTTATCGGCGTGGGGATTACGAAGTTTGTATTGTCGGCGATCTTCTTTGCGAGTACGCGGTATTGCTCAGCCTGTGCGTGCTGTGGAGAATACTCGATCACAGTCTTTCTCCTGAGTTCTGCGCGCTGCACCTCGTTGTCTCTGGGCACGAAATGAATCAGTTGAGTACCGAGTTTGCTGGCGAGTTCAGAGATGAGTTCAAACTCCTTGTCGGTCTCTCTGCTGTTACATATAAGGCCTCCAAGCCTCACGCCGCCGCTTTGCGCATATTTGAGAACACCGCGGGATATATTATTTGCGGCATACATAGCCATCATTTCGCCCGAGGTGACAATGTAAATCTCCTTGGCCTTGCCTTCCCTGATCGGCATCGCGAAGCCACCGCAAACCACGTCGCCGAGCACGTCATAAAATACAAAGTCAGTATCCGTCTGATATGCGCCGTTTTCTTCAAGGAAGTTGATGGCTGTGATCACCCCGCGGCCTGCGCATCCCACACCGGGTTCCGGACCGCCGGACTCGGCACATCTGATTCCTCTGTACCCGGTAAGCAGCACTTCTTCGATCTGAAGGTCCTCCACCGTGCCGCGCTCACGCGCCAGGTCCATAACCGTATTCTGGCACTTCCTATTAAGAATGAGGCGGGTCGAATCCGCTTTGGGATCGCACCCAACGATCATGCACTTGTGCCCGGCTTCTGCAAGACCTGCCACCAGATTCTGTGTCGTAGTCGATTTGCCTATGCCGCCTTTTCCGTAAATCGCGATTTGTCTCATATATTTCCTCCTGTCGAATAAAGTTGCTTGTTTAAGGTTTATTGAGCAATTGGCGTGCCATCATCCTCATCGCCTTATTTATCAGCGCCTTGCACAGATACCGCAATTTGGCTCAAGCAGCATTATATCTTTTTTGTCGTCTTTATGACATTATTGTATTTTACTGACTATTGTGTCCTGCTGGATTTGCCATGATACGACAGCGAGCCAAGGCAATGGGAGTCGAGATTACGGACGGCAGCCTGGTCGGCAATACGTAACTGCTTTTTTACACTGCCCATTTTCCGCGTACAAGATGCTATAATTTGAGAAGTAATCAGATATGGAAAGGAGGGTGCAGTGAAGGGCTTGATTAAACTTATTATTCTTCTTGCCGTCGTCTTTTGTGTCTCTTCAATATTCAAAGGCGGTGATTACGTCCGGCTGATCGGCAGCAAGACCGGGATAAATCTTCATTCCGTCGCTGCCCTAGCCGACAGCTTTAGGCTTGATACCTTCATGGCCCAGAAAAAAGTCTGGGGGAGGGACAAGGAAAAACGCACACTTGAGAACTAACGCACGTTGCCGACTTTTGTATTAAGTCATAAAAGAAGCATAATTATTGATGTTGTGATTGCGAAGATCCAGACAAGAAACCTTAAGGTGGGCATGTATGTCATCATACCGGCAACCTGGCTAAACCATCCTTTCGCTACAGGCAGTTTCGAAATCAAATCGAAAGATCAGATACAGAAGATCATCCAGAGCGGCTTCGACGAAGTAAGGATTGATACCGAAAAAGAGGTCGCTGTTATCGAACCCAAACCGGCGGACCAGGGTAACAACAAGGTATCGTCTGAACCGGCGTGGCAGCCCGGGAAGCTGGTACCTCCAGCGCTGTTCGAGGCCATTCATGATAAACGCCTCACCCCTGAAAAAAGAGCGGATGTCGTTTATCAGTCTTCAGTTGAACTCATGGGGAAGTTATTGGATGACCCGAAAGCTGAAAATATTATGGAGACCAAACAGGGAATATCGGAGATCGTCGACATGGTTTTTTCGCAGGACGACACATCCCATTATTTGCTTAGGATCACATCTCACGATTATTACACATATACTCATTCGGTCAATGTCGGCATTTTTGGGATAATGCTTGCTAAACAGCTTTTTAGAAAATCCAGTTCACACAATATGCATGAACTCGGGGCCGGATTCTTCCTGCACGATCTCGGCAAAATACGCATCGATCCCGCAATAATCAATAAGTCCGGCAGGCTCACCGACGAGGAGATGGAGGAAATGAAGAAACATCTTAATTTTAGCTACAAAATCCTGAAAGAGACCAACCAGCTGTCGGAAGAATGCGGAATAATTGCCATGCAGCACCACGAGCGCGAGGACGGCAGCGGGGGCTGAAGGGAGATCAAATCCATACCTACGGCCGCGTTTGCTGCATAGCCGATGTGTATGATGCATTGACTGCGGAGCGTTCATATAAGGCAAAACTCTCTTCCTTCGAGGCCTTAAAGTTGATGAAAGAGAAAATGCTGAATCATTTCCAGAAAGATATTTTCGAGAAATTCGTACTTCTGTTTACCGAGCCGTGGATCAAAGGATTGTAAACCTTTTCGGTTTCCGATTACTTTCATCGGCAGACCTGTCTTATATCAGAAGAGTGTTGTCGTTCATGATCTCCTTGGTGAGATCGGCATATGCCTTTGCACCAGGCGAATTGGGAGCATAAATAGCCACTGGTTTGCCGTGCCCGGGCGCCTCGGCAAGGATAATGTTCCTCGGGATTACGGTGTCGTAAACCTTCGTTTTGAATACCTTTCTGACCTCATCGGCGATCTGCTTGGAAAGTGAAATATGCCGGTTGAACATAGTCAACAGTATTCCTTCGAGATCGAGCCCTTCGTTGAAACTTCCCCTGATTCTCCACAGAAGCTTGATGAGAAGGCTCAGGCCTTCCAGTGCAAAATATTCGCACTGTACCGGTACGAGGACCGAATTCGACGCAACAAGGGCGTTAAGCGTCAGCAATCCGAAGGAAGGCGGACAGTCGATCATAATATATTTGAAATCCTTTTTCAGCGGTTCGATGACCTTTTTTAGGGTTGTCTCGCGCTCATTCTTCTCGAGCAGGTCGAGCTCGGCGCCGAAAAGATCCATTGTCGCAGTGATAACCGAAAGCCCTGGGATACCGGTCGCGATTATTGCCTCACGGGCCGGGACGCCTGCTGCGTAAATATCGTAGAGGCCGTATTTCATCTGTTCTTTTTTGATACCGATGCCACTTGTTAGATTGCCCTGCGGATCGGAGTCAATGACAAGGATCTTTTCTTTTTCGAGGGCGAGGAAGGTGGAGAGATTTAGGGCGGTTGTAGTCTTGCCGACACCGCCTTTTTGGTTGGTTATCGCAATTACTTTGCTCACTGCAGATTATTCTGCATCGTCTGAATGTTGTATTTCTTTATTTTATAACCGATCTGCCGGCATGAGAGGCCGAGCATCCGAGCAGCTCTGGCCTGCACCCAGCCGGTCTTTTTTAGAGCATCGAGTATCTTGGTCTTTTCAATGTCCTCTATGGCTGAAGGAAGAGCATCTTTCATCTGAACTCCGTACCTTGCCTTAATGGTCTGGTTCCTGATGGCTATAGGCAATTCGGACTCGGTAACAATGTTGCCTCTTGCCATGACAACGAGGCGTTCGATGGTATTTTCAAGCTCCCTCACATTTCCGGGGAAATCGTAATTAAGCAGGATGTCCAGTACGTTCGGGGCGAGAGTCACGGACTTCCGGTTCTCCTCATTGAATCTCCGGAGAAAATAATCTACAAGGAGAGGGATGTCCTGTTTCCGTTCCACAAGAGGCGGCATGGCGAGAGGTACTACATTAAGCCGGTAATAAAGATCTTCCCTAAATTCTCCTGTCCTTACCCGCTCTTCGAGGTTCCTGCTTGTTGCTGCGATAAGCCGTATATCGACCTTGATCGTTTTCTCTCCGCCTACCCTCTCAAACTCCTTTTCCTGTAACACTCTCAATATTTTGGGCTGCAGGGTCAACGGCAAATCTCCGATCTCGTCGAGAAAGATGGTTCCTCCATCAGCAAGCTCGAAACGCCCCTTTCTCAATGCCATTGCGCCTGTAAAGGCGCCCTTTTCGTGTCCGAAGAGCTCCGATTCAAGGAGCCCCTCAGGGATAGAGGCACAATTGAATTTGATGAATGACGCTTTTGACCGCGGGCTCATATAATGGATGGCCTTGGCAACCAATTCCTTGCCGGTGCCGCTTTCGCCCAGCAGCAGCACATTAGCGCGCGAAGGGGCCACGCGGTGGATGGCCTCAAAAACCTCCTGCATCCGGTCAGACTGGCCAATGATATTTTCGACCTTGTACTTGCCCTTGAGTTGCAGCCTGAGGTTCTCTTGCTCCGCCTGGAAAGCAGCGCGCTCCTTCTCAACCTCTTCATATAGCTTGATGGATTGCGCAAGCAGCGAAGCGATAATCTTCAGGAGACGCAGGTCTTCTTCAAATGTGACCCCTTTGACAAAGAGGCGGTCGACGCTCAGCACGCCCAGGATTTCATTCTTGAATTTTATCGGAACGCATAGAAAGGCGATGTTCTCTTTCTTGATCATCTCCCTTGAACGGGTCCTGTTCAGGAAAAAAGGCTCCTCGCCGATATTCGGGACGACAATGGGTGAACCATGCTTGGCAACCTGCCCGATGATGCCCTCGCCGATGCGGTAGCGCCCTCTTTTAATCTCCTCCTCGGTCATGCCATAGGCAGCGAGGATAGAGACTTCGGAGCCGCTACGAAGAGCGACTGTGCCACGCTTCATGTCGAGGTATTCGGACAGTACGCCCATGACTCCCCTGAAATTAGCCTTAAGATTCAGCGAAGACCCCAGAAGCTTGCTTATTTCGTACAAGGCCGTAATTTCGACGGTTTTGCCTGCAAGTCGTGACATAGCGAATGTAGTTTAATGAAAAGCCAACAAAAATGTAAAGTCTTCTAACGTAATTGTAGGCTTTCTTTTTATTGCGCTTTAGGACCCGGACACCGATCAGCCTTCTTATTTTATGCCGTAGTAATCTTTATACCACTCTACAAACCTTGCGATTCCGACCTCAATAGGAGTCGCGGGCTTAAAGCCAACGTCCCTGATCAGATCGTCGACATCCGCGTAAGTTGCCGGCACGTCTCCAGCCTGTATCGGCATCAGATTCTTCTCAGCCTTTTTCCCCAGACATGATTCGAGGACTTCGATAAACTTCATGAGTTCCACAGGATTGTGATTACCGATATTGTAGAGTCGGTAAGGTGCGTAGCTGACAGCAGAATCGGGGCTATCGCCGTGCCAGAGCGGATCGGGCTGCGGAATGCGGTCGACGACCCTGATCACGCCTTCCACAATATCGTCGATATAGGTGAAATCCCTTCTCATTTTGCCGTAATTAAAAACGTCGATAGGCCTGCTTTCAAGAATCGCCTTCGTAAAAAGAAAGAGCGCCATGTCGGGCCTTCCCCACGGACCATATACCGTGAAGAACCTTAGCCCGGTGCACGGAATCTTATATAGGCTCGCATAAGTGTGTGACATGAGTTCGTTGGCCTTTTTGGTGGCCGCATAAAGAGATACTGGATGATCGACATTATCGTGGACGGAAAAAGGCATCTTGGTGTTGGCACCGTAAACAGAACTCGATGAGGCGAAGACGAGGTGCCCGACGTTATTGTGCCTGCATCCTTCGAGGACATTAAGAAACCCTACGATGTTGCTATCGATGTAAGAGTATGGGTTCTTTAAGGAATACCTAACGCCTGCCTGGGCAGCAAGGTTTACAACCGCATCAAAGCCACCCTCTGCAAAGAGCCTCTCCATGCCACTCCTGTCCTGCAGATCGCGTTTGACAAACCGGAACTCTTCCCTTTCCTGAAGCTGTTTAAGCCTTGCAAGCTTCAGGTTGACATCGTAATAGTCGTTGATATTATCGATTCCTGTAACATTGTCTCCGCGGTCAAGAAGTCGCTTGCCTAGACTGGACCCGATGAACCCTGCCGCTCCGGTGATGAGTATTTTTTTCACTGTGTATCTCCCTGCACATTTTGTACATATCTGTCGATTGCATTTTTCCAGTCAGGGATTGCGCATCCCAATTCAGCGGAAAGCCTGCCGTTGGACATTGCCGAAAAATAGGGCCTCTTCGCCGGTGAAGGAAAGCGCTCCGATGTAACCGGCAAAATGATGTTATTCGCCCCTGTCTTCTCCAGAAAATAACGGGCGACTTCATACCTGGAGGCATAGCCGCTGTTGGTCAAATGATACAATCCTCTCGCTCCCCTCTCAATCGCAAGCATGGTGGTTGCGACGATATCTTCAGTATATGTAGGCACCGATACCTGGTCACTGACGACCTTCAGTACAGGGTTCTTTCCGGCCCATTCAGACAGCTTATATAGAAAGTTCTGTCGCCCCTTGCCAAAAACCCAGCTGAGCCTAAAGATGAGATATTGGGGCGCTGCGTTCATTACGCGGATTTCACCCGACCTCTTAGTCTCCCCATAGTTATTTATAGGATTTGTTTCGTCGGCCTCCGTATAGAAACCCTCTTTCCCTCCGTCGAATACATAATCGGAACTGTAATGAACAAACAATGCCTTGAACTCCCGGCATGAAGCGGCCAGGTTCTCGGGTCCAAGGGCATTAACACCGTATGCCGTTTCAAAATCGGTTTCAGCCTTGTCCACGTTGTTGTAAGCGGCGCAATTGATAACGACATCGGGATGTAGATCGCTCAACGCAGACCGGATCGAGGAGAGATCGGTAATGTCCAGAGACTTTTCGCAAGGGGCCTGCACCGTATGCCCTGATAAGGGAAGGGTACGCTGAAACTCCTGTGCGAGCTGGCCCATGGCGCCGGTTATAAGTGCCTTCATACCGGCCTCAAATCCTGGGACGCGGCATTGCCCTGCCGCTGCCGTCATAAATGAAATTGTTGTCCGCTTCTTTCAGCCGCGGATGCATCGAATCCTTCCCTGAAAGCACAGGTTCGCTCACCGGCCATTCAACGGCGATATCAGGGTCGTTCCAGATTATGCCGCGGTCATGTTCGGGCGAATACTCCTTTGTACATTTATATGCCACCTCCGCGGATTCAGAAAGGATAAGAAACCCATGAGCAAAACCGGCAGGCACATAAATCATGAGATTATTCTCTTCATTCAACTCGACGCCGACCCATTTCCCATAGAACGGCGAGCCTTTCCTTATATCGACGCCCACATCGTAAACAGATCCTTTCAGGCATTTTACGAGTTTTCCCTGTGCAAATGGGTCTTTCTGATAATGCAGTCCCCTAAGGACATGTCCGGATGACTTGGAGTGATTATCCTGGACAAAGACCTCGGATATACCAGCATTCGCGAAATCCGCATATTTGTATGTTTCGAGGAAAAAGCCCCTGTCGTCCTTAAATATCCGCGGCTTTATAAGTACGAGATCGGGTATTGCGAGGCGGGTGAATTCAAAATTGCTCATTAAGCATCCTCAGCATGTATTGTCCATAGCCGTTCTTCTTGACCGGTTCAGCGAGCTTAAGCACCTGTTCACGGCTAATATATCCGAGACGGTACGCTATCTCTTCGATACAGGCCATCTTGAGGCCCTGTCTCTTTTCTATCGTAGCTATAAATTCTCCGGCCTCCAGTAGACTCTCATGAGTTCCGGTATCGAGCCATGCGTATCCCCTGCCCATCAACTCAACCCTTAGCCTGCCTTGCCTGAGATATTCGTTGACCACATCTGTGATCTCGAGTTCGCCCCTCTCTGAAGGTTTGATCTGTTTGGCAATGCTTACTACCTGGTTGTCGCAGAAATATAGGCCGGTGACGGCGTAATTTGAGCGGGGCCGTTCCGGTTTCTCCTCGATAGAAAGCACTTTACCTTTCGCATCGAATTCAACCACCCCATATCTGTGGGGATCGTTAACATAGTATCCAAAGACAGTCGCACCGCCGTTTTTCTCAACGTCGTTAGTCGCTTTTTTCAGCATTTCAGTCAGACCCTGGCCGAAGAAGATGTTGTCTCCGAGAACGAGACATGCGTTGTCATTCCCGATAAAATCTTCGCCGAGAATGAACGCCTCGGCAAGGCCCTGCGGCGCAGGCTGTACTTTGTAACGGAAATTGAGCCCCAGACGCGAGCCATCGCCGAAAATGTCTTTGAATCTGGGCAGGTCCTGGGGGGTCGATATAATCAGGATATCGCGAATACCTGCAAGCATCAATGTTGAGAGCGGATAATATATCATCGGCTTGTCATAGATCGGCAACAGCTGCTTGCATACGGCAAGCGTGACCGGATAAAGACGAGTTCCGCTGCCACCAGCTAGAATAATTCCCTTCATTGACCACTCCTTTTTAAAAAACATGAGAATCTGATAATCTCATATTATAATCCATTATGCTCCATCCTTTACAGGAGTCCGCAGGATGAAGCTCGGCGGGTGCCTAATCGGTGGAAATCCGGGCTATTCTGCGAAAATATTTTATCTTCAGCTTTCCTTCTTCTCGTTCCAGTATCATCTCGACGCTACCTGTCGAGGCCCTGGGTTCTGCATTCTTCGCAAGGCTGTCCTCGTTGAACGACCCCTTGACTGTTGTGCTTTCGCGTCCCCCGCGGATGATCATGTTCCTGATAGACAGATAATAGCCGCTGCTTGCGAAGAGATTCCGGTAGTAATTCTTTATCTCAT
>Ga0182011_10004386_pt1 | contig 11321 bp, 11 predicted proteins | sample 711E1DmetaG_FD_120481 | JGI IMG/M metagenome (GOLD analysis project Ga0182011, IMG submission 120481) | Permafrost microbial communities from Stordalen Mire, Sweden - 711E1D metaG | ecosystem: Environmental > Terrestrial > Soil > Wetlands > Permafrost | place: Sweden: Stordalen | collected... | reverse complement strand
GATCCCCGACATTCCGGAAGCCCGGCCCCCGAGAGGCCTGAACTCACCTGCAGCCTGCAGATCAACCGCATGGATCAATAAGAGAAATCCGAGGCATACCGCACCCTTCCTCAAGTCCTTCCCCACACTCTTCCTCGCGTACTTCTCCACGTTCTTCCTTCCGGTTTTCATCACTTAGTTACTCGCACCTGTTCTTTATTTCAATTGTGTACTCGTTATTGCTTCGCAATTCCCCACGTTCTTCCCCTTAATCCGCCAAGGTGAAAAAAGTAATATACCCGTGACCATTTATTGTTGAAAATTCTGCATGATTCCGTAGAATTTGAGTAATTTTCAAGCCTCAATCTTAAACAAGGGAATAATTAATCAGCATATGAGCATTCTCATCCGCAAGGCAGTTGAAGGGGATCTGCCTGCCGTTGTTGAGATCCTGAATCATGGGATAAAAACCAGGCATTCTGTGGGATACTATGTGAACCAGACTATGGCCGGGATGCAGGATTGGTTCGATGAACATATATTCAGCATAAAATACCCTATACTGGTTGCCGAAGAGTCTGATCAGCTCATTGGATGGATCAGCCTGAGCCCATACCGTAAAGGCAGGGAAGCTTTCAACCGTACCGGCGAAATAAGCGCATACATCCACGAAGACTATCACAGAATGGGCCTGTGTCAGAATCTTCTTGATGAAATGCTTCTCTTTGCAGCCGGGATGGGATTCAAGGTTATTTTTGCCATTGTTTTCGACGGGAATATCCCCAGTATTAAATTACTTGAGAAAAATAATTTTGAACGTTGGGCATTTCTGCCTGAAGTGGCCGAAATTGACGGTATTCTGTTAAATCATATCTATTTCGGCAAAAGATTAACATAAGATTATAAGGCTATACCAAAAACAATCACTACCAATGAACTCAATAATTCTTGATTTCCTTAGTCAGTTAAAGGAAAACAATGACCGCGAATGGTTTCACAGGAACAAGAGTATGTATGATGCCGCCAAAGCGGAAATGGAGGCTTTCGTCGATATCCTGATCCCCCGGATAGCAATTTTCGATCCCTCGGTGAAATATACAAACTCGAAGGATTGCTTGTTCAGGATCTACAGGGATGTACGTTTTTCGAAAGATAAATCGCCTTATAAAACCAATATGGGTGCATGGATCAGCAAGGGAGGCCGGAAAAGCCCAGGCCCGGGTTATTACCTGCATATCCAGCCGGGTGAATCCATGCTGGCAGGCGGTGTATATATGCCTGAACCCGATCAGCTTAAAAAGATACGGCAGGAGATTTATTATAATGCAGAGGAATTCAAGGCCATACTGGGAAACAAAAGCGCAAAGAAATATTTCAACGGCTTATCGGTATGGGACAAACAGAAGTTGCCTCCCCGTGATTTCCCTAAAGATTTCCCCGATATCGATCTTCTGAAATACAGGCATTATACGGTTGCGCATATGCTTGATGACAAGCAGTTGAGTGAGAAGGATTTTTCAAAATTGGTGGTGAAGGTTTTCGGGTTGATGAAGCCCCTGAATGCTTTCCTTGAAAGAGCTTTGATAGGGTAATCAATCAAACCTTCCAATAATTGTTTGTTTGCCAGTTACTTTTTGACCCAGTTTTACGTCGAGCTTTGTGCCGACAGGCAGAAGGAGGTCTACCCTGGAACCGAATTTGATAAACCCGAGTTCTTCTCCCTGCATCACCGGTTCGCCTACTCTCGGATAGCATTTGATCCGGCGAGCCATGGCGCCTGCAATCTGGCGGATGAGCACCTTCTGTTTTACCCCGGTTTCAATGACCGTTGTTGCTCTTTCGTTTTCAAGGGATGCCTTGGGATTGAAAGCGACCATATGTTTACCCGGATGGTAAAAATAATATTTGATCTCACCGTCGACAGGAAACCAGTTCACATGAACGTTTGTTGCCGACATGAAAATGGAAACCTGGATCCTTTCGTCTTTGAAATATTCAGTCTCAATGGTTCTTTCAATGACAACAACTTTCCCGTCGGCCGGAGAAATAATGAGATTTTTACCCTCGTTGGTGTCCCTCTTTGGCGAACGGAAAAAGCGCATTATCATCAGGAAAAACCAAAGGCCAAGGATATAGAGAAAGTAATGGAACCCGGACTGCACCGGAAAAATATGATTAACTCCAAGGAGAACAGCAACAACAAAGAGAAATACTATGATTATGGTCTTGTAACCTTCACGGTGTATCGTCATCCCGGTCTAAATGTTTCTTAGTACGAAATACAAAAATACAAAAGGTGCTGAAATAAAAATAGTATCAAAGCGGTCGAGAATTCCTCCGTGTCCCGGTAGTATGTTTCCCGAATCTTTAATATTCAGGCTTCGTTTTAAGAGTGATTCGGTAAGATCACCGAAGGTCCCGAAAATCACCACCAGTAAAGCCAGCATAAGCCAATTGGTTATCGAAATGTCTGGTACGAGAAAATTAAATCCTATTGCAGTCATTCCAGCCATAATTGCCCCTGCGATAGTCCCCTCCCATGTTTTTTTCGGAGATATCCTTTCGAACATTTTATGTTTACCGAATGGTTTACCATACAGATATGCCCCGGTATCATAAAACCAGGTGAAGATAAAATATCCGAGCAGATAAGCCGGAAAGCCAATAAAACGGACAGACCCGGACGAGTTCAGAAAGTTCAGCAGGGCCAGCGGTAAGGCCACATATAACAATCCTGTAACAGTGATGGCAATATTCTCGAGAGGCCTCGATTTCTTTCTATAGATTTCAATAATGAAAGAGAGAAAAAACATAGGCATGGCCGCAAGCACCGGGAAATAATACCAGTTGGGAGAAGGCAGATGCTGGTCGATAACATTTGTCCAAAATAAAAGCAGGTACAGAATACTCCCGCAAACCGTTCCGTAAATTTTCTGGGGATGAATTTCTGTGGAAGAGAAAAGAGTGTAGAATTCCCATATTCCCAGGATCGTGACAACCAGGAAAATACCTGCGAATAGCCAATGATTATACCATAAGGAAAATAGTAGCAGGAAAGCCATACAGAGACCGGTGATTGTACGTGCCCGGAAATTACTCATCAGTAACAGCCCTTTCCATGATTTGTTTGGCGTTCAGAATATCTTCACGTTGTATGAAAAGCTCAATCTCCCCGAAAGCGATATATGATGAATCCTGTTTGTTGACAATTACTGACTGTATCCCTTCTTCTTCAAGCATGCCCTTTATAATTTCGGCTTTGTACAGCAGATTTGTACTGAAAACCACTTCCCAATGGGAGTCTTGATCCTCAGGAAGCCTGGGCATTTTGGTCGTCTATTAGGAATACATAAAGTTCGCGTGGGCCGTGTGCTCCTAACACCAGGGTTTTTTCAATATCGGCGGTGCGGCTGGGCCCGGTAATAAAGGAGATCATTGAAGGATAATTGTGATTGTATTTTTTTCGGAGGGCAGCCAGCGCATGTTTCATGCCAGGGACCAGTTGCGAGGTGTATCCCAATACCAGGTGGACATCGGGGTACACATTGATCTTTCTTCCCGGGCTTTGATGCGATGAAACCATTACTGATCCCAGCCTTGCTATAAGATATTCGCAGCGGGTGATGCCTATTTTTGACTCAAGAAATTCTTCCTGCTTTGATACGTAAGGTATACCAGCCTCCCTGAGGATTTTTTGGACAATAGGGTCAAGGCAGAAAAGAACAGACCAGTCCTTTTCAAGTATGAATTGTTTAAGCAGGCTGGTAAATTCATCCTCGCTTTCACAGTAAACAAATTTTCCGGAAACTTTAACAAGTTCCTGGGCAAAATTCACGTCAAGCGGCTCGTTGATCTGCTTGAAAACCGGTGATTCCTGGTCAATGATAGGGTAGGGTGGCTCTGTCTTTTCTATCAGGGCATCTCTTACCTTTTTAAGTATCTTTTCGCGGGATGTGGATTCTTCCATTGTTCTTACTGCTTATGTTTTCTGTTCCCCGCTTGGGGAAGAAGGTGGTTTGTTTCCCGGTTCCTCTGAAGGCCGGGCATCAGAAGCAGGGGTCTGAGCAATTACTATATCTCCGGTAAGGGATATTGTAGTATCAGACTTGGGGTTCTTTGAGGGAAGAAATCTCTCTTCCTCTTTTACGAACGGTCGCGGTCCAAAGATATGCTCCAGGTCTTCCCTGAAAATGACTTCCTTTTCAAGAAGGAGATTGGCCAGGGCCGCAACTTTATCCTTATTATCGGTGATCAGCTGCTTGGCTTTGGCATATGCCGCATCAATTATTTTTTTGACCTCAAAGTCAATGACCTCTGCAGTATGTTCACTATAGGGCTTCTGGAATGCAAATTCATTCTGCCCCGAGGAATCATAGAAACTGATGTTGCCGATGGCTTCATTAAGGCCGAAATAAACCACCATGGCATAGGTCTGCTTGGTAACTTTCTCCAGGTCGTTCAGGGCGCCGGTCGAGATCTTGCTGAAAAATACATCTTCCGAGACCCTTCCTCCCAGCGCTGCAGCCAGTTCGTCGAACATCTGCTCATAAGTCGTGATCTGCCTTTCCTCGGGCAGGTACCATGCTGCTCCAAGAGCTTTGCCGCGAGGTACTATGGTCACCTTGACCAGGGGATGGGCATACTCAAGAAGCCAGCTTACTGCGGCATGACCCGATTCATGGAATGCAATGACTTTCTTTTCATGCTGGCTGATAATCTTACTCTTTTTCTCGAGTCCTCCCACAATACGGTCTATCGCATCGAGGAAATCCTGTTTTTCAATAATAGTTTTGTTTTTACGGGCTGCAATAAGAGCTGATTCGTTGCAGACATTTGCAATATCAGCGCCTGAGAAACCCGGGGTCTGGCGGGCAAGAAAATCTATGTCAAGGTTCAGGTCCATTTTCAATGGTTTCAGATGAACCTTGAAGATGGCTTTCCTTTCTTCCAGGTCGGGAAGTTCGATGTAGATCTGACGGTCAAAGCGGCCTGCACGCATAAGTGCACGGTCAAGAATATCGGCCCGGTTGGTGGCTGCGAGGATGATTACCCCAGCGTTGGTTGCAAAACCATCCATCTCGGTAAGGAGCTGGTTCAGAGTGTTCTCACGTTCATCATTGGCGCCGGTGATGGCATTCCTTCCACGTGCCCTTCCGATGGCATCGATCTCATCAATAAAGATGATGCAGGGCGCTTTTTCCTTGGCCTGCCTGAACAGGTCGCGCACCCTTGAAGCTCCGACACCGACGAACATTTCAACGAAATCGGAACCTGAGATACTGAAAAAAGGAACCTTGGCTTCGCCTGCAACTGCTTTTGCAAGCAAGGTCTTCCCTGTTCCCGGAGGTCCTACCAGCAAGGCTCCCTTGGGGATCTTGCCTCCAAGTTGCGTGTATTTTGTCGGATTCTTTAAAAAGTCAACGATCTCCATGATCTCCACCTTGGCTTCTTCAAGCCCGGCCACGTCATTGAAATTGATATTGACCATGGTATCCCTGTCGAAAAGTGTTGCCTTTGACTTCCCTATGTTAAAAATCTGGGCACCGCCCCCACCACCTCCGCGGCTCATAAATCTCATGATCAGAAACCATGCTCCTACGAGAATGAGAATGGGAAGAAGATATCCAAGAATATCACCGAAAATATCTTTACGAGCTTCAGGTTGTGGGGGATAGGGAAACTGTTTCTTGAATTCTGCGATCTTAACCTCCGGAACGCTGTCACGTCGCATCTGTGCCGATATAGTGTCGCGCGAGTCCTTAAGCAGTCCGTTAAAGATTTCCACGCTGTTGATCTCGTAAGAATACTGAGGATTCCCGCTGTTAAATGCAGAACCCAGGCCCTTTTTGTTAAATTGCCTGTAAGCTGTGTCGTTTTGTATCTTGTCCTTCTTGATATAGATCTCGGCTTTTTCCTTATTGACTACAACGATCTTTTCCACATCCTGCTTGACCAGCATTTCTTCAAGCCTGGTATAATCAATCGATTTAACAGGACTATTATAATTGAATACCTGTAACGCGATAAATCCGATTAAAAGGATCCCATAAATCCAATAAAAACTAAATTTTGGTTTCTTGCCTTTGGAAGAAGTGAAATTAGGTTTAAAACTATCCTTAGTATTATTATCTTTTTCTGCCATTCTGTCGTATGCCTACTGTAAATATTTATATATCAGTTTCAGTCTTCAATCTTAACGACCCGGGCATCGGCCCATAAAGTCTCAAGATTGAAGAACTTACGCTGTGCTTCCTGGAAAATGTGAACCACAATGTCAATATAGTCTATCAAAATCCATTCCGCATTTTCGAAGCCCTCCTTATGCCAGGGATTTAATCCGGTTTGTTTTTTGACCCGATGTACAACCTCATCGGCGATAGCTTCCGATTGGGTACTGGAGTTTCCATGGGCAATCACAAATGCATCGCACACAGAATGGTCCGTCCCCTTAAAATCAAGGATCAGGGGATTTTTTGCCTTTTTCTCAAGCAAAGCTTCCGAAATGGCTTCCATCAGCAGTTCCTGTGCGTCTTTTTTCTTCTTTCCGGGCATTTGGTATGCTATAACTGAGACAAAGGTAAGCAATTAAAAATTAGGTTTCAAAGCATATGTTTTGTAGAAGTCGGTGATGTATTTCACGGCTTCTTCGGCGGTGTCTACCACGGTGAAAAGGGCCAGGTCCTGATCTGAAATCATACTTTCGGCCAAAACCTTCTTGGTTATCCAGTCAGTAAACCCCTGCCAGTATTCTTTGGATAACAGAACAATCGGGAACCTCACAAGCTTATGGGTCTGAATCAGAGTAATGGCTTCCGTGAGCTCATCCATCGTGCCGAATCCTCCCGGCAGAGCGATAAATCCCATGGAATAACGCATAAACATGGTCTTGCGGACATAAAAATAGTCGAAGTTTAAAAGCCTTGTCCTGTCGATAAAAGGATTTGGTTTTTGTTCGAACGGCAACGATATGTTAAGTCCCACTGACTTGCCACCTGCGAAATGAGCGCCTTTATTGGCTGCTTCCATGATACCGGGCCCCCCTCCGGTTATTACCCCGAATCCGTTCTTTGTGAGAAGATACGCGACCTCCTCCGCAAGGCGGTAATACTTATTGCTTTCGGTCATTCGGGCCGAACCGAAGATAGAAACACAGGGTCCTATCTTGCTTAGTTTGTCAAAGCCTTCCACCATTTCCGACATCACTTTGAATATCTCCCAGGTGTCGACTGAGATCGTTTCGCTCCAGCTCTTAGGCTGAAAGGATTCCCTTAATTGTTCGATGTCTTTGTTTTCCATAATTGCTTTATCATAAAGCGATTAGCGATAGGCGATTAGTGATTGAGGTTTTTCTATTCGCTATTCGCTATTCGCTATTAAGTTCTTTCTTCAAATGTATCCCTGTATAACTATTATCGTGCCGCGCCACCTCCTCCGGTGTACCTTCGCAAACTATACTGCCGCCCCGTTCCCCGCCTTCGGGTCCCAGGTCAATGATGTAATCTGCAACCTTGATCACTTCCATATTATGTTCAATCACAAGGACTGAATTCCCTTTAGCGACCAGTTTATTCAAAACACACAGGAGTACTTTCACATCTTCAAAATGCAAGCCTGTCGTGGGTTCGTCAAGAATATACAAGGTGTTACCAGTATCGGTCTTGCTGAGCTCGGAGGCAAGCTTTACCCTCTGGGCCTCACCTCCCGAAAGGGTTGTTGATTGCTGACCCAGGGTAATATATCCCAAGCCAACTTCATTCAGTGTTTTGATCTTGTTAAGGATCATCGGAACGTTTTCAAAAAACTCAACCGCCTGTTCGATAGTCATATTGAGAACATCATTGATGGACTTCCCTTTAAAGCGTACTTCCAGCGTTTCCCGGTTGTATCTGTGGCCCTGACAGGTTTCGCAAAGTACATATACATCCGGAAGGAAATTCATTTCAATCACCTTTAATCCGCCGCCCTTGCAGGTTTCGCACCTTCCCCCTTTAACATTGAAAGAAAACCTTCCCGGCTGATAACCCCTGATCTTAGATTCCGGCAGGGATGCATAGAGTTTGCGGATCTCGTCAAACACCTTTGTATAGGTAACAGGATTGGAACGAGGGGTGCGGCCGATAGGTGACTGGTCGATCTCGATCACCTTGTCTATGTTTTTTATCCCTTCTATCCGGTCATATGGAAGAGGTTTGATATCGGATTTATAGAAATGTCTGCTGAGAATCGGATATAACGTTTCATTGATCAGGCTTGATTTCCCGCTTCCCGACAAACCGGTGATGCAAATGAATCGGCCAAGAGGGATCTCAAGATCGACCTTTTTCAGGTTGTTGCCCTGAGCGCCAAAAAGTAACAGGGTTTTGCCGTTTCCTTCCCTTCTGTGTTCCGGCACATTGATTTTTTTCCTGCCGCTCAGGTATTGTCCGGTCAGATGCCCGTTTTGCATGATTTCCTGAGGGGTTCCGTAAGCAACGATCCGGCCGCCATGAACACCTGCCCCGGGGCCTATATCGATAACATAGTCCGATGCAAGAATTGTTTCTTTGTCATGTTCCACCACGATCACTGAATTTCCAGCATCACGCAGGTTTTTCAGTGCCCTGATAAGTTTCATGTTGTCGTGCTGGTGAAGCCCTATACTTGGCTCATCGAGGATGTAAAGTACACCCACAAGCTGCGAACCTATCTGGGTTGCGAGCCGAATGCGCTGGCTTTCCCCTCCCGAAAGAGATCTTGCCGGACGGTTCAGGGTAAGATACCCTATCCCGACATCCAGCAGAAACCTGATCCGATTCTGTATCTCCCTCACGATCTCATAGGCAATGGTTTTTTTACGCTCATCAAAGTGGTCATTGATGCAGCTCATCCAGTCTTCCAGGCTCAACATGTCCATCCCGGCCAACTCTGCGATATTTTTTCCGTCTATCCTGAACTGTAGCGACTCTTTCTTCAGCCTTGAACCCTCGCATTCAGGGCAGGACATTTTATTCATAAAGCTGCTCACCCATTTCATGATTCCTGCCGGAGCAGTTTCGGCAGTCTGGGAATTTATAAAGCTTACAATGCCTTCAAAATTCAGGGAATAGGTGGAAGTGATCCCAAGGTAATCATTCTTAACCCTGATCACCTCATCGGTTCCGTAAAGTATGATGTTGATAGCCTGTTCCGGAATTTCACTTATAGGAGTGTTCAGGTCGAAGCCGTATTTTTCACCGATTGCTTCAATCTGCTTGAATATCCAGGTATTCTTGTATTCGCCCAGGGGAACTACCCCCCCCTTCCTGATGCTTTTGCTGTTATCAGGGATGATCTTCTTTATATCGATCTCAGAAATGGTACCCAGCCCATTGCATCGGGAACAGGCGCCATAGGGTGAGTTGAACGAGAATGTATTGGGTTCCGGCTCATCATAGGAGATCCCGGTTGTGGGGCACATCAGCAGGCGGCTGAAATGCCTGGCCTGGTCAGTGGACATATCAAGAACAGTAAGAGAATCTTTCCCCTGTTTCATTGCCGTATTTACCGATCCGGCAAGCCGTTTCACGGATTCTATACTGATGTGGAGCTGGTCGATGAGAATTTCTATGTCATGTATCTTGTATCGATCGAGCTGCAGGCCGTGAGATATCTCGCGAACATCCCCGTCAATCCTTACACTGAGGAACCCCTGCTTGCGTATCTGCTCAAACAATTCACGGTAATGGCCCTTGCGTCCCTTCACAACCGGGGAAAGTATCATAACGTGCTTATCTGCATATTGCGAAAGGATCAGCTCAACGATCTGCTGTTCGGTATAGCGGACCATCTTTTCACCCGTGGCATAAGAGTAAGCATCGGCAACCCTGGCATAGAGAAGCCGTAGGAAATCATAGATCTCAGTGATGGTGCCTACTGTGGAACGGGGATTCCTGCCGGCCGATTTCTGTTCAATAGAAATGACCGGGTTAAGGCCTGTGATACGGTCCACATCCGGCCTTTCGAGGCTGCCGATAAACTGCCTTGCATAGGCCGAGAAGGTTTCCATATATCTTCTCTGGCCTTCAGCATAAATGGTATCGAAAGCGAGCGATGATTTGCCGCTGCCGCTTAATCCAGTGAAGACAACAAGTTTATTTCTCGGAATGCTCAAGTCGATATTCCTGAGGTTGTGAACCCTTGCCCCTGATATTTCAAGCTGGTCTTCCAAATTTGGAGAATGCTTAGTGGATCTCGTTAATTTTCAATGTATCGTGGAAGTATGTTTCGGAAGGAGCCAGGTTTTTCTCCAGGAAATCAGAATTCAGCGCCCCCTCTTTGGGAAGAACGATCTCGTATTTCTTTTTCAGCTTGTTGGGAAGAGAATACCTCCTGAGCCATGGATTAAAATCGCGGAAAACCCTGACACTTACCTTGTTTTTCAGAGCAAAAGCAGGAATATCATGGATGGGAGTATCAATATCGATAGTGTATGTTGGGATGACCGGATAAAAATCACTGGCAATGAGATACAGACCGTATTTCACAGGATGATTGTAGATCTCCTTGAGGGCTACTATTCTGTATATATAGCGGGAAGTCTCTTCATTAAGGTAGAGCTCATAAAAGCTTTTTGCTTTCTGGTTTTCCATTGCATCGGTCAGACCATCCTGCCCCCGGTTGAAAGATGCCGCAACAAGGGTCCAGTTACCGTATTTCTCATATGATTCAAGAAAGTATTTGCATGCAGCTTCCGTTGCTTTGGCCACATTGTATCTCTCGTCAATTTCTTCATTCACCTCGAGGCCGTATTGGATAGCTGTCGGTTTAATGAACTGCCAGAATCCTTCGGCTTTGGATGGGGAAACAACATTATAGAAATTACTTTCGGCCAGGGCCAGGAACTTGAAATCGTCAGGCACCTTATACTTTTTCAGTATAGGTTCGATCAGGGGAAACCAGCGGCTGGACCGTTTGAACATCAGTATCGTCGAGGCATGCATGAAGGTGTTGATCATAATTTCCCGGTCAAGGCTCTCCTTTACATAAAACAGATCAAGCGGCATTTTCTCACCGGCAAAATCTGCCTTTGCAGGACATTCAGGTATAAAAATACGATACGAACGTTGGGCTACCTCACGGTAATCTTTAGTGGGGTTCTTCTGATCAAGGACAGCGAACATCAGCATGGTGGCCACAGCAAGCAGTACCAGAATAATAACCGTATATTTCAGTGTAGGTTTCATTGTCAGAAAGGGCTGGTAAAATCTTTGAACTTATGGGAGATCCTGTCTTTATCGGAGATGACAGGGTACTGGATACCCCAGTTGATATTCAGGTCAGGGTCATTCCACAAAATACTCCCCTCCGATGCTTTGTTATATATG